>Ga0209084_1001186_pt1 | contig 22538 bp, 28 predicted proteins | sample C_130820_MF_Meta_FD_187309 | JGI IMG/M metagenome (GOLD analysis project Ga0209084, IMG submission 187309) | Freshwater microbial communities from Lake Croche, Canada to study carbon cycling - C_130820_MF_MetaG (SPAdes) (version 2) | ecosystem: Environmental > Aquatic > Freshwater > Lake...
TTTTTAAATATAAATTGGGATATTTCTGGGACTGCTTCTGTAGGAGTAGCAGCTACAAATAATAGTATTCAAACATATCTAAATATTAGCACTACAACTATAAATTATGGGGCCGCAGGTATCCCATTCATACAGTCCCAAGGGTTTGGTGGGGCGGCAGCAAGAGGGCCATTTTGCTTAGCATCATCCACAACGATTGTATTGCCACCAAGTGCTAGTTTTCAAATATATTATGTTGCTAGTTACGCCAATGCCGGTCAAATTGATTTAGACGCAGCACAATTGGTAATAACACAGCTCATTAACGGGCAACAAGGTGTTACAGGTCCCATGGGTGCTGTTGCCGGATCCTATACAGGCACAATGATGGTATACAATAATTCCACAAATCTTATGTATGCAGCTCAAGGTAATGTATTACAGGCTATTATTGATCCATCTAATAATCCAGCAATTCGAGTGGCAGGAAATATACTGCCAGATATATCATATCAACGTAATTTAGGATCATCAGGTGAATGGTTTGAAAAGGCTTGGATCCGAAAATTATTTGTCGGCGCCAACTCAATCGATATAGGCGATGGTAATATTATTTCAGCAGGTCCCAATAATACTATCCTACTAAATGGAGTTAATCCTGGAGGTGTTATTATATCAGGCAGATTAGATTCTTCCGCCCAGCTACTAGAACTAAGTGGCGTTCAAATTGGATATGGATATATAATTCAACTTGATTTATATGTGGCAATCGTTAATAATCCAACAAGTCTTAATGATTGGGTTTTTTGTGGCGCCGTCCAGGGACCTCAAGGCGTTCAAGGAGAGCAAGGGCCCCAGGGTCCCCAAGGAACTGTGCTAACCTTTATAGGGCTATGGACTGCTGGCTTCTATAACGCAAATACAGTTGCTGTTTCAACAGTTGACAATAGTACCTATATAAGTATAACAGCCATCTTCAATCAAACAACAGATCCTGCGCTGGATCCAAGCGAATGGGCCCTCTATTCACCACTAGCCCCCACAGGTCAAACGGGTATAATCGGAACGACAGGGGCTACCGGCCCAGTTGGTCCCTCACCGACCTATATTGGCCGTTGGACGGCTGGATCTTATCCTCAGAATACTATCGCTATTTCAACAATTGATAGTAATACCTATATTAGTCTTATTACAACAGTGAATACATCGACTGATCCAGCGCTCGATCCAAGTGAATGGACACTATATTCCTTACAAGGTCCCACAGGTCAGACAGGATTTACAGGGGGTACGGGTCCAGTGGGCCCTTTACCGACCTATATTGGCCTTTGGATGGCTGGATCTTATCCTCAGAATACCATTGCTATTTCAACAATTGATAGTAATACCTATATTAGTCTTATTACAACAGTGAATACATCGACTGATCCAGCGCTCGATCCAAGTGAATGGACACTATATTCCTTACAAGGTCCCACTGGTCAAACAGGTCCTATAGGGGAAACAGGGTCAACAGGTCCAGTTGGCCCTTTACCGACCTACATTGGCATTTGGATGTCAGGTTCCTATCCGCAGAATACCGTCGCTATTTCAACAATTGATAGTAATAGCTATATTAGTCTTATTACAACAGTGAATACATCAACTGATCCAGCACTCGATCCAAGTGAATGGACACTATATTCCTTACAGGGTCCCACGGGTCAAACAGGATATACAGGGGAAACAGGGTCAACCGGTCCAATAGGTCCTATTGCCACATTTATTGGTTTCTGGACGTCAGGTTCCTATCCGCAGAATACCGTCGCTATTTCAACAATTGATAGTAATAGCTATATTAGTATTATTACAACAGTGAATACATCGACTGATCCAGCACTCGATCCAAGTGAATGGATCCTATATTCCTTACAGGGTCCCACAGGTCAAATAGGTCCTACAGGAGAGACAGGATCAACAGGCCCAATAGGTCCCATAGCCACATTTATTGGTCTCTGGACGCCAGGTTCCTATCCGCAGAATACCGTTGCGGTTTCAACAATTGACGATAATTCCTATATCAGTTTTGTTACAATAGTGAATACGTCAACTGATCCGGCCAATGACTTAAGTGAATGGGCTCTCTATTCATTACATGGCCAAACAGGCCAGACAGGTAATCAGGGGAATATAGGTGATACAGGTGCTTCAGGCCCTACTGGATTTACAGGGGATATTGGTATGACAGGCTCTTCAGGTCCTACAGGTCCTCCACCCCCCTCCTTTACAACGCTCTATGTTAAAACTCAGCAAGCCCAACTAAATTCTTCTATATCTTTTACATTACTTAATGTAGCTTGTGAGATTTCTTCGGTTGAGGGGCTTAACCTGTCCCTGAATAGTATCTGTCTCCAGATAAACAATCTGCCTGATATTCCTGCTGGAACAGAGATCAATATTGGCATGAAAGATATCACAGCAGCTCACACATTTTATGCAAAACTAACAAATACAGGAACACAACAAATACAACTTTTAACAAATAACGGATATCAAGGATCGGCATTCACCTATACAACCGGTCAGACCTTGACTGCCATTCTAAATGGTGTCACAGGGGCCCTCCTTTTAGACGGTATTCAACAAGTCTCTATTTCATTCACCTATGCGTCGGCAGGTAATAATCCTATGTATTTCTTTTGTATGCCTCCAGTTCTTCCAAGCCCTGTTACCTTCTCACAAGTTATCTTCTATCCAGGAGGTCTCTCGGGTCAGGTGGTTGGCACGGGTCCCACAGGCCCCGCCGGCGTAATCGCAGTCTCAGGCGCCAATTATGGTGACTACATCTTATGGAACGGCACGTCATGGATTACAGGAGATACGAATATCGCTATTGGTGGTAATGCTGGTTCTATAACGCAAGGGATCTTTGGTGTTGCTGTAGGGGCAAATGCGGGTAATATTTCGCAGGGCGAAGTAGCTATCGCAGTTGGCTATAATGCTGGACTTACAAATCAAGGAACGGGATCTATTGCTATTGGTGCCTTTGCTGGCGATAATCAGGGTGAATACTCAACCATCATAGGCTACAATGCTGGCGCAACAGGCACAGCTGCCAACTCCATCATATTGAGCGCCGGTCCCACAGGCATCAGCTCCGCCAATCCAGGCTTCTATGTCAATCCAATTCGCACAAATGTTAATACCTCCAGTACCTATGCGCTCTATTACAACTATGATGGTAATGGATCAGGTGATGTCTACGAAATCACAGTCTCTACGACCTCCGATGGGCGTCTCAAGACAGATATCTCAGATACTCAGCTCGGCCTCAACTTCATCGAGGCCCTCCATCCCGTTCAATACAGATGGAAGGATCGAAATATCGGCTACTTATATGACGAACAGGGAAATACGCCAGTCGGCTCCAATCCGGGTGTCCGTCTCCATCATGGTTTTGTAGCCCAGGAAGTCAAGACCGTCCTCGATTCTATCCATACGGATGCGGGTCTCTTTATGGAACTCAATGATGGCCCCCCTGCCGTTCGAGGTCTCAATGCGCTCCGCTACGATGAGTTCATTTCACCGATCGTGAAATCCATTCAGGAACTCAGTGCCCTCGTGAAACAGCAGCAGCAGACGATCGCAGATCTCCAGGCGCGACTTGCGAATGCGAACTTATAGACGAATAAATGACAGAATTAAATGGACTACCTGCCGAATGACACAATCCTGAGATTCCGAATTAACGCACGCAATCAATCCTTCTGTGGAATCCTCCCCGAAGGATACACAGCATGGCAGCTCTGGATTCAGCCAATAAGGGGGTTCGGTCAAGGATATGCAACGATTTCGACCTGTAATACCGCCTATCAGATTGTTGTAAACGAGGATGGACCCTATAATGTCTTGGCTATAGGCCAGAAGGCCTAATAAAACAACAAAACAACAAACCACACCCTATTCGTCTTTCTTAATAATTGATTCTATAGAACCAGTTATTAAGAGTATATTACAAATACTATGGATTTCCTAGAGGTACCGTGTAAACAACCGGCGGACATACAACCACTGTTTGTTTCGTAATAGATACAGTATTTGTCGGTACACATCCATTTGCCTCGAGTCCCTTATAGACTTGGTCGCGGAACTCATAGGAGGGAAAGTTAGGAGGATACATATTCGGAACAGTATTAAAGGTATTGTTCGAGGCATCATAAAATCCGCAGCATACGTCCGATATATCGTAGTTCCTCAGACTCTCCCCATTCTTTTGAAGAAGTGTATTGTAGCCCTTGAGCGTTGCTTGACCCAGAATCCTCCGTGTGATGTCGCTTGCGTCCATTCTACTAGGCCCGTCTCCTTTTATTCTTCGTTAATTCCAAATAGGTGCCTGCTAAGGTTAGGCCCACAATAAAGGTTCCCGTACTGAAATACTTGACCCAGTGAATGCGTTCCTTATCATTACACATGGCTTGAAAGACATCGAGCGTCTCTCCATCTCCCCCTTTCTTTAGACGTTGGCTACAGCCCAAGTAGGACAAGGAGCCGATTCCGAGAACAATGATTACCAGCAGCACAGGGATTAGCGCCACAAAGGAATAGCGACATAAGAATACGCCAGCAACCGCGAGCATCTTGACAACGTCTGAAATGTGGTCGTAGTAGTCCCCGAAGACCGACATCTGGTCGTATCGCCGGGCCATATATCCGTCCACGCAGTCGAAGAGATAGGCGACTAAGAAAAGGGCCACGAACGCACCTAACCAGCCATTCCATAAAGCCACAGCCGCTGCCAATCCGCAGAGCAACGAATAGGTAGTGATGATGTTCGGCGTGTGTCCTGTGGCATGGAGGGTGGGTGTAATCCACTCTGTCAGTGTTAAAAAAAGGATGTCGATCGGACCCTCATTCTCCGTAGAAAGTTTATGCATCCCTACTCTTCTTACAGAATCTAAGGCGGATCACACACTTAAATCTAGTGCCATGTGTGGAATCTGGGCGGTAATTGGCCGTCAAGCAACTGCGTTAGAAATAGATCAATGCGCTGAAGCGTTAGAGGGTCGCGGTCCTGAAGGAAGCGCCGCCATGAGTATTGGGGAATCCACGATCGGATTCACGCGCCTCGCGATCAATGGCCTGACCGAGTCGGGCATGCAGCCCATGACGCATGCTCCCGATATCGCCTGGGTCTGTAATGGAGAGATTTACAACTGGAAGGAGCTCCAGGATCGTCTTCAACTGGAACATTCGTCCCAGTCCGACTGCTCGATCCTCGGATCCTTCTGGGCCAAGCATCGTTCCAATCCCACTGCCTTTTTCAGGGCCCTCGACGGGGTGTTTGCGCTCGTCATCGTTGATAATGCAACTGGTCTGACGACCGTGGCACGTGATCCCTATGGTGTACGTCCCCTCTTCTACGTCCAGGTCGGCGAAATCATCTGGGTCGCGAGCGAAATGAAGGCCCTGATGGCCGTCTGCGAATCGAATACGATCGAGCACGTGAGACCCGGAACCTACATGCAGATCAACACGAATATTGGCGGCGCGCCCATCATAACCCAGTATCACACGGTGCCCTGGCTCAAGAATCCGTCCCTCCAGGACCCTGTGGCAGCCGCCAGAGCACTTAAAGAAAGCCTGGTCGCGGCCGTGAAGAAGCGGCTCTTGACCGAGCGTCCCGTGGCTGCGCTCCTATCGGGCGGCATCGATTCCTCTCTGATCGCGGCTCTGGTCCAAAGAGAACTTAAAGAAGCCGGCAAACCGCCTCTGGAGACCTATACGATCGGGTTCGAGGGCTCCTCGGACCTGAAGTTCGCCAGGGAAGTCGCAGCTCATATTGGCTCGAATCACACAGAGCTCGTCTTCAAGCCCGAGCAGTTCTTTGCAGCCATTCCCGAGGTCATCCACGACATCGAGTCCTATGATATCACCACTGTCCGTGCATCTGTGGGGAATTGGCTCGTCAGTCGCGAGATTCGGCGTTTATCGGAGGCCAAGGTGTTGTTTAATGGCGATGGAGCCGACGAGGTCTTCGGATCCTATCTGTATTTTTATAGGGCCCCCGATGATGAGTCTTATGAGGCGGAGGTCACACGGCTTCTTGAGGACATCCATAAATACGATGTGTTACGATCGGATCGATCTATTTCCAGCCACGGACTCGAACCCCGTACTCCATTTCTCGACAAGCAGTTTGTGGCCGTCGCCAGATCCATTCCTACCCACCTTCTGAGGCCCGTTTGGGGGCGACAGCCAGAAAAGACGCTCTTACGTCGAGCCTTCGATGATGGCCTGCTACCCCTATCCGTCTTACACAGGCAGAAGGAGGCCTTTAGCGATGGCGTTAGCAGTGCGACCAAACCCTGGTATCAGGAGATTCAGGAACGAGTGGATCTCGTGGACGCTAAGCCAAAGATCTATCTTCATCTGAGTCCCCAGACACCTGAAGCGCTATATTACAGGAATATCTTCGATTCAATCTATGGATCTGAGGGGGAGTTTACGCTCTCGTATTTCTGGATGCCGAAATGGTCGGGTGAAACGAAGGATCCGAGTGCGAGGACGCTGAGTTTTTATGCTGCCTCACAATAGAGATGTCGTCATATGGAACATTGAATCAGCTCAACAATATCATTCCTTGGAACTCGCTTTCATGGATTGTTTTAGTCGCGGTAGTTGTATGTCTGATAGCGGCCATCTATTTACAGTATACGCCAGTGCTGACATCGATCCAATCGGCGACAGCTGAGGGCTTTTATGGGGGAGCTGTGCGAGGAACGGGACATCCCGACTGTCTCCGGGAATTGAATGAGGGCGCGGAACTCCTGAGTTTGGTTCTGGGGGCTGAGGGAACTGCGGACTATGATGAATTCCAGCTGATTCTCTCCAAGCTTGCATGCTTGAAGAAGGATTTGATGAGCCCCTCAGGGATCGTTCAGGCAACTATGTATCAGCCTTATGCAACGAGCCATGACCGAGAGCCTGTGAGCCAGGTCGCGGCCAGTTGCTTGAATCGCACAATCCCGAAGAGGGATCTGGATATTGTGTTTGAGACCTGGTATGATCGCGGAAAGGTGCTCTTGAAGCGCCTGTGTACTGTGACAAAGATGACAGAACAGGAAGTCAAGCGTTGCGATCAGCTATATGCGGATGTGAACGAGGATGTGTATAATGTGGCACAGGGTCGCTGCCTGATCTCCGTTCAGGAGCAGGAGGCGGGAGCCCACGACGCCCAGCCCAATGATGACCCCTATGCGTCAGAACAGCGGGAATACAAGGGGTATTTCTCCGGATTTTCAGGGCAGATTTAAAGTTCTTTATTATTATTTAATAGCCAAATATGGATATTAAATAATAAATGTTATGGTGCTTATCATAGTCCCCTATTGGTACCTGAAGGACCTGAAGGACCCGAAGGACCTGAAGGACCCGAAGGACCTGAAGGACCCGAAGGACCTGAAGAGCAAGAACAATGACTATCAGTATTGAAAGGATAAGCGTTTACATAACGATTCGATGTTGAGTAATAGGATACTCCTGATATATCGGATCTAGACCCTGAGGCATCTGCATAACGATTTGATGATACGCAGTAGGATACTCCTGATACATCGAATCTATATCCTGAGGCATCGAATCTGGATCCTGATGCATCGAATCTAGATCCTGAGGCATCATAGCATCTCATAGGGCTCACATAAGGTATTGTATGATAATACACATTTGAACCTACATTTGAACCGCCTGTCTGAGGATAGTTATGCACATTATATACATGGACTACACAGTTATTAAAATTCATTCTGCTAGATTATTATACGATGTGTTTAAGTTAAGCAAACGGTGCTGGCGTAGAAATAAAGGCCATTCCTGTGCTGAATCCATCATCTGATGTCTCTTTATGACAGCACTTATTACAGCGCCGCCTCTTATGTTTTCTACAGGGGCTATCACAATTATTCGTAGGTTCAGCATTACTGCCCCCTGATCCGCATGTGCCGCTTGCCTTAGATGCACAGGATTTAGTCAGACCTGTTCCTGTCATGGATGAACCACCGCAAGACCTACAGGAAGATGGATCAAGCCTGTCATCTTTACGCGGTGCCTCTGCTGAATAGGTTCCCAGCAAGAATATTAAGATAACAACTACAATACCCATCAGAATTAATAACCATGGCATTTATCTAATGAGGGCCAAGAAAATCATGAGTCCAAGTATCTGCCAGATGCTCTTTGCTGGCTTTACGATGGTAAAGAGATCTAGGATGATGTTATTCCAGACCCACTTGCCGATGAAACTGACAATAATAATGGCGATTATGAAGGACAGAAGAGACGCGATGATCTCCAAATAGGCTTCACGGCGCTTTGAATCGGATCCGGACATATCGGTGAAGGCATCAACGCCGGCATAGGCAACAGACTTAAGTGCGTTCATTCTATTAGTCTTCTATAATTTATTATTGGTATTATACAAATAATAAATAGTAGTATGCCAAAGGCATTTAGGGTTTCTCGTAGTGAAGCGCATCCCTCAACGACACCGTCCTATTTGACTGAATGAACTGGAGCGCCTTTGATGCCTCCTCCTCCGACTTCAAGTAGGTTGCGAGCTGGGAATGCAGCGTCTTTGTAGTAAGACCCGACTGACTCTTTCTCTGCTTCGTAATCACACGCCCTCCCGTATTCTTCAAGTCCAACGCAGCAACATTATGTGACTTCATGATGCGCACAATGACCTCCTGGAGCGCCCGAATCTTCGTCGACCGCTCCTTGATCTGCTGCTTAAAATCCGCACATTCGTCGTTCAACCGTCTCCACTCCACAATGGAGGAGGACAGCAGAGACATGTCAGACTCCTGGGGGAGAATTATTTGATTTTGAGGTGTTGAAGGTGGTTGGCTCATTTCACTACTCCTATTAGTCGTACCACGTTTAGGTTCTTGATAAATTTGACCTCAGCTCCTTTGTCTTTTCCCATCAGTAATGAACGACGAAGAGGCCAAACAAGTTCTCTACGATTTCTGGTATGAATATGCCGAGCGGCTCTTTGAAAAGGTAGTAGCTGTCTGTCAGTTATCTGAGGAAAAGATCGAGGTACTCCGCCAAATCTATTTGAGACCCAATGATTTCAAGATTAATGTTATATAGTGAGTCCCAGTTCTTTCTTCAGATTCGCTAACTCCTTTCGCATCGATCTCAATTCCATGACAGCCCCAGGATTGCTCTGGCTATTATGACTTCCCCATACCTCTATTTCACGCTCCAGTTCATATAGGCGCTTGAAGCGTGGATCAATAATTGGCTTTTCTTGTTTTTCTTGTGTTTCTTTGTTATTCATTTCTACAATGTAGTCTACAGATTCTTTAGGTAAAAAAGAGCTTAATACGTTCACGAACAGCCCCCCGACACAGATAGCATGTGATGTTTAGACGTCTGACACAGCCATTACAGAAGGTGTGACCGCAAGGGGCCACTGTATGAGTTACAGGCTCTGCTAAGCAGATCGCACACAAGGGCTCGTGGGTATCCGTGCTAACCGATTGATGTAGGGATATGATATCTCTCAACAGATTCCACTTCTTGTAGGCCTCCGCTAGTTCCCTATAGGTGGTTTCAAAGTTCGATTCATCGAAGATCTGGCCCATGTAGATTCCAAAGGCGTCTATGAGGGCCGGCAAGGCATCATTTGTTTTCAGATTTAGAACCAAGTTCTGGCGTTCTGCTAGGCGATCCAGGACCCCTGTTTTCTGAATCATGAGCGCCTCGAGTCTCATGACATCCTCCCCCACCGACTTATACTGAGTAAAGGCCCATTTGACCTGTTGGACTAATAGGAGTGCTGGACTTGTGGCCGTACAGGCCTTCGACATACCGGCCTCCAGATCTTCTAGAGCACTATTCATGCTACAGTCCAGATTGAGCTCCTGGGAAATCTGACTACTAATGCGTTGTCCCATGGGAAGATCCCGACCAAACTTGTTAAAGATGTCCTCTGCTGTCTTGATCTCTGAGGTCTTGGAGGGATCCGGAATAAGAAACTTCAGGAGCTGATTATTGTGTTTGACGATGAGTTCTCGGACCCGTTTTCGTGCGACCTGGTGAAGGGGTTGCATAATGACATCGGTGTTGGCACGGATCTCTGAGTTTTGGCGATTCAGGATATTCTGGGTGGTGGACGTATAGGAACTGGTGTTCCCTGAAAGAAATCCGAAATCCATGGGGCTCATTTCTTCGGATTCATGATTCGCGGAGGCATAGGCACCATAGGGGTCCATTCTAAAGGAATGAAATGTTCCAAGATGGACTAATCGCCCGCGACTCCTTCCCTGTCCGTTTTATATCCCAGAAACAATAGGTAATGGCAAGTCCCTACTGTAGCCTAGTAGTCAGAACAGATATATCGGGCTTGACTGTGCTCGTAGGCAATGAACGTCTCAACTATACCTTTAATTTCCAGGTGGGTCCGACGCCCCCCGCCCAGTTCTTCAATCTCGGCGGGATCTATCAGCAACGAATAACGCCCTGTGTAAAACCAACCTTTGACCGTCTCTATGCGCAGCAACAGACAGTCAATACACTTCTTCCCGACCCCTTTAACAATCGGAACATGAATATCTACGTCCAACAACTATCCTATCGGCAGCAACAGTATTACCAGCAGCTCATCGATCTCTTTCAAAAAGTCTACGCCTATAATGCGGCAGCCTATGCATATGCTGGTAAGACAAATACTACTCCCATGTACTACACCTTTCAGACTGCCTCTGAACTCTCCAAATATCGTGAGGCGAACGGGCTCATTAATAAACTTTACAACGTAAATGACGAGTACCCTGTAAATTCAATTTTTTTCTTGCCGTTCCCGCCGTTCTGTTAGGGCGAGCACCCTGCTCGCACCAGGTAATACGCCTCCACCCTTCGGGTGGAGGCAGTCCCGTATGTAAGACGGGACTTACAGCGAGCAACCTCCTCGCACGAGGAAATACGCCCCCGCCCAAAGGGCGGGGGCAGCTTGATAGATCTATTCAGCCCTGCTTATTTCAGTGTAAACTACAGTCATAGTATGACTGTAGTTTAGTCCTCTAATAAGCAGGACAATGCCCTGCTTATTTCAGTGTAAACAGATACAGCAGCTGGTGCATCTGCCCCAACATCTCATCGCGCAAATTAATCAGGTCCGAGTCCGATGTTGTCAGTCCTTTGACTAGTTGTTTCTCCATATAGGTCGCCGCAGATTTACATAAACTCGTCGCTCCCGTATCCGTCAAATTACGAATCTTAAGTGTCCCTTGCGCCGCCGTCAACTTAGGCCTACCATACTTTCCAATGTAGATCTCCACGAAACTATCAACAGTAGTGTCGAGTTCTCCAAGGATTTTGTCGACCGCAATATGTCTAGCATAGACCTTTGTCTGCCAGTGATACAGTTTCAGTTGATTGCGGAGTGTTAATAGGAAATGTATGTGGTCTGCGGACATCTATATCAGTCGCAGAAAAAATTGATAATTACCTGTCCCCTAAAGGCAATCAACCATGTGCGACTTCTGTCGTTCGAAATACAAGCATTATATGATAAAACACGAGACAGCTACATGTCCCTTCAAGGCGAGCCTCTATTGTTCTGCGTGTGCGTGTTATGGGCATTCCTTAAAGAGCTGCCCTGTGCATGCCTTAAAGAGCAATCCGGCTCATAAACCTATAATAAAAATAAAAACAACAGTCGATCCACCTTCCAAACCCATTCTAGAACTCTCGAATGATGATGAGTCGCTCAAGGCATTCCTACAATCCAAGACACGAATGCCGATCAAAGGGGCAAAGTTTGCGGATCTGAGAAAGCTGGTGAAGCAATTCGCCGATGAACGGGGCATGGAATTAAGTCTAGTCTACTAATAGGGATGAGGAGGACACAAAAACAACAGACACAACATAATAAACGCAAATTGAAGCGTAAGAGTCGGGGAACAAAGCGAAGGCATAGAAAACAACAGGGCGGTGACTATCGCAAGGCCACCGTTCTGACAAGGCGTGGAGTTGCATTACCCTATGATGCTGTAGTATCAATTCCAGGGCGTTCCGGTATTTTTTCTATTAAACAGGCGGATGATTACGATCAAGCCAGAGAGCTCGGAGCAGCATAGAGCGAAGATTAGCTTCGCCCATATTAGAATGGTCTCTAAAGTTATTTATGATGAAGTAAAGACTGTCACAACATATGTAAAACATGGACTAAAAGGAAAACAAACCGTTAAACAACAGGAGGTTCATTTGAAGAACGGTCAGGGATTTAAAGAAGTTAGGTACAAGGAAACGGGAAAAAAGACACGCCGGTCCAGAAAGAAGCTTACGAAACAAGAAACACGATGTCTAAAACGTTGTAAATTCAGCCCCTTTTTATTTAAAAAATGTAATGAAGAATGCCTACAAATGGATTGATCTACAGCATAAATTTGATATTGTTGTCATAGTTAAGAAACCATAGCAACAATAGAATGTCACTCCCCAATCGAGCCCCTTTGCGTGTTCCTTCGCTTCCAAAGCTTCCCCCTGAACCCCCGAAGGGCAACTATTCGGATCGATTTAAGAAGGTTCCAGAGACTCTGAATGCCAATTCTACAAAGGACTTTCCGAGTTTAACCCCTCAGGCACAGAATGAGATCGTTGTTCCGAAGATTCTTCCTGTATCCTTTGCTGATAAGGTTAGACATATACCTGATAATAGGCCTATTTACAGGGGAGAATACGTGAAAAAAGAATATGAACTAAGGACGGCAGCTTACAGCATACCTGTGATGAAAACAGCAACGGTTGTTGATATTAGCGGAGAAGAGGAGTGGCGCCCGCATACACCTGAATATGGTGAAAATGAGTATTTAGGGGATGATGGAGAGTGGCATAGTTAAGGGCAGTTTCTACTCATTTTGAGTAGAAACTCGTTATTCAAATGAGGTTATACCTCATTTGAATAATACTGTTTCTACTCATTTTGAGTAGAAACTCATAATCGCTGCATCCAGATCATTCAACTGATGATTCAAGATATCGTCCTTCGTCGTCACCAGAACCTTTTTCTTTCCAATCGCACCTACTCGTGAAGGCAAGGGTTTATTGGGGAGTGGCAAGGCTAGAATCTCATTATAGAAGATCTCGCTCTGAGCCACGGCTCGTCCAAGGACAATCGGATCTTTGACAAGAGACGGCGCCGCCGGCACCTTCCACCGTACCACCTCCGTCAAAATTTGGATCATGAGAATCAAGATGTCCTGTCTTCGCGCGGCACCAATATGCTTATCGATTGACCGGTACAGATCTAGCAGCGTCTGGAACTCCTCATGCATCCGAATGGTTCCCTTAGCCGCAAACTCCTTATACGCCTCCGCCAAGACACTACATATAAAGAACGACACATTCGTTCTCTGTTTGGATGACAAGGTTGCCGGCCCTCGCTCATAGGTTGTCAAGCCACCTCCTAATGCCTTCCGCATAAGCGCATCCTCTTCCTGGAGCCACTTCATCCAGAACAGTGCTTTCTCCAAAGCCCCATCTACGATAGCCCCTACCAGTTCATTCCCAGCCGCCAATAGCTGCGTCAGATCATGGCTTCTATCCCAGGCTTTTCGCACAGCAGCCTTCTCAGAGGAGCGAGCATTCGATGAGAACCATTCATCGTTCTGATGCGTTTCATCCGGAACAGAGGGAACTTTTGCTCGCCCTTTCTTCGGACATCCCTGTAAAATTAATACAATTTCGAAGGTCCCCTGCTGAACCGAGGGGCTATTAATGAAGGCAGTGAAGGGAAGCGTAGTATTCTTGTCATTGATTTCCGCGAGCTTCTTTTTCAAATAGACAAAGACCCGAGGATTGGCGATGCCGATATGTTGGAACGCATAATCCCAGCAGAGTGTTTGCCAGACGTCGAGGCCGCCCGAACAAATAAGGTCCGCCGTAAAGTGTAAAAGTTTGCCTGATGCCACGGGGCCCGTTTCTCCTAGAACTTGTAGGTAGGAACGCGCCAAATCTTTTAATAGGTATCCCTTGCGACTGACCGGCTGGTCGGCAGGATCTTTACCTACGCCGTGTGACATTCCTAGACTTCTTTGACTTTTTTGTGCGACCTAATCGACGCGCTCGACGCTTTCCACCTCTCAAGGTATTCATGGGCGCAACAGTGGTGGAACAAGGACAGGTCATTCTACTTATACCCCTCATTTCTTTACACGTCGTAGGGCCAGAATCACATCCGTGAAGGAGGAATAGCCGCTGCCCTTGAATTCATTGGCTCTTACGCACATATACAGATCTCGAATGGCCTCCTTCAACCCTGTCTGTCGCAAAGCTCCATTGGGCTTAATGAATTCCACCAACTTCATTCGTTCATTGAAAAGCGTATAGAAGGCATCCTGTGTCTCACGATTATCTGTTGCCACATACAGATTCAAGGAACCGTGGCTCATTATGAAGGATATGAACTGCTGGTCGTCCGTATAGGCGTTATTGCTTTTTGCCATATTTGAATGATCCGTTCGACGAATATGGACTGCGGCAAAAGATCCCAACTTCTCGACGTCCCTATCAATCTCGGCCCTAAACCAAGGCAAAAGCTTCAAGTCCTCGTAAATATCCACATGATCGGGATTATAGTCAGAATGAGGGCCACAGCCACCATAGTCCAGCCTATGATTTGCTGAATTATCCCGCAAGAACACGGTATTTGGCACAGGCTCGAAATAATCCAGGAAAAACCCGGGACAGTGGCTCGTTGGCCGCCAGATCACTATCAGTGGTTGTCCTGTCTTTTTACAGAGCTGTACGTATGAAAAAGTGACGCGCAGATAGTTACAGAGTCCCCCTCCTGGCTGAATGACGAAAGGAACTGACATGTGCTATATAGCACATATAGCAGCATCTTTAGATCTCAATAAACTACTTAGCTTAATGCTAGCCAAGAGACTATTGACAACTGTCAAATCGTTCCCAAAGACCTCTAGCACCTCGATCTTCCCAATTCCATCAGAGTTAGTCCAACTCATTCTAATAGAATTGTATTTCCATATGTTTAGGTGCTTAGAGCGTGGTAAATTTCACCCTACTGGCTAGTAGAAGGCGCTGAAAGTTCAAAATTTCTATTGGTAGGTAGAAACTTGACCTCGAACGCATGCCATGCAGCAAAATAACGTTCCCATTCCTCCGCAAACTTCTTGGTGAGTTCTGGACTCGCCATGACCTCAGGATCGGCCATATACTTGGTGGGATGGAGGGCTCGGCATGCAGCAATAGCCGCTTCATATTCCGCGTTCATTCTGTCTCTATAGGTGCTTTCTTCTTAGGTTCGGGCAGCACAACTCCAAATTTGGCGCACTGGAGTTGCACGAAGGCGCATTTAGGGTCAGGGAAGTTGTCGGCCTCTGTTGCGAGACGATACCGATTCGTTGGCAACTCTTCCGAGCAGTAATTGCCCTCGGTGGCTTCTATGATGCGATATTCGGTGCCATAGTCCGTTTCAACAACTTTCACTACGATTCCGTAGCGGAAGCCGGTACAGTCAACCCCATAAAAGCCCCCTTTCACATAGCTGATGTTCTTCGTTTCATTGTAATTGTAATAGATGATGCGATCACCAGGAACAAAGCTCATTGTAATTTGGATAATTGTGATAGATTAGCAAACGCTCGCAACAAAAAATCAGTGACTCTGAATCTTCAATTTTTCTTTGGACTATTTAGTGCTCTTCCTGGCATCCCTGGCATTCGCAGCAGTCCTGATAGTGTTCCCAGAACCAACGGACGAATCGGAGTTCGTATTTGAGAAGACGGCGATTCTCATCGTTTTCTTCCTCCTCAATAAGTTGTTTCAATTCCCGCTTACACTGATGAATGTATCGCCTTGCATCATCCGTGTTTACAACCCCATTCATATAGCCTTCCGCCCATTCATAAGCGAGGCGTCGAATCTGCTTGGAAACTCCTCGCTCCTCGGCCCATTGTCGCACAAGTGTCTTTGCCATTCTGTTAAATATGGATATATAGCATAGAGGTCTGACATCTATTCGTGGTCCTTCGAAGTTCAATTTTTCCTAAAAGAAAAATAAGGGCACTAATGCGCCCCCACTTCTATCTGCCATAAAGCTCGCCCCTTGTCCTCGCCCTCGGTCATCCAGAGCGCATAGAGCGCGGAAGACCAGGAACTATCGAAGGACTGTCCCTGTTCTTTGGCGGCTCGATGAATCAGCTGAAAGAGACGGAGATCCTTGTGGCCCTTCCAGTCGAAGAGGCAGTTCTTCTTGAGAACGACGTCATCCCCCTCTACATCGTCATCCCAGCGCCAATTGGTCTTGAAGGACAGCTTGAGATTGATAGGCCCGTCGACTACGTGAATGCCGAGAAGGGATCGTTCCCTCTGGGAAGGCCAAGGAACTCTAGCAGCTTTTGCAGCAGCTGTGGCAGCTTTTCGTGCCACTCGTTTGGCTACAGCAGCCTCACGTTTTGCAGCCAGAGCCACTGGATCCACAGGCGTTTTAGATCTCGGCCAGAAATTAGCACTTGAATGAGGGCCGAGATCGCCGATGGCCTTTAGCCACTCAGGAAAGGTGTATAATTCTGGCTCATCTATTTCCATATAGATGAGTTCCAGCGGATGATAGTCTTCAAGATTCTCAAAGCATTTGGGCGAATGCTTCTTATAGAGTTGGCGTAGGCGCCAATAACTGATAGGGGTTCGGATCTGAGGGAAGGTCTCGTCCCCGTCCACCGTGAAGAGAATGCCGTTCTCTTCCCCATCGTAGTAGCTAATCGCCATGGTGGGTCCGCCACCCTCAAAGGTCATACCCTTTCCGTCATATAGTGCGCTCAAATAGGTCCACTTTGGCATTTTATAACAGTTAATATGGATAGTATGTAGTAGGCCTCAACTAAAAATAGGGGCTAGTTGATCTTCAATTTTTTCCTAGGCACCATCATAAGGCCAATAACTATCGAACTGTTCTCGTAATAGACCGAAGGTCTCATTGTCCTGCTGATGAAGGAAGTCGGCGAACGCAAGAATCCCCTGGCGGAACGAATAGAAGTTCTGGGCCACATTGGGCCGATTCGGCGGCGCGACGACAGCCTCTTCTATCGCCGCCAGTTCTTCAAGCAGCGCCTGTTGATTGAAATGGACGCGAAGGGCCTCATCGATGACCTCGTCGATATGATCCTCATAAACATGGAAGGTGGGCTGGTGCTTAATGGAGTCAATAAGGGCATCCCAATCCCTATGAATATTAATAATGATTCCTGGTACTTCTTGCTCTTCTTGTGGCATCTTGTTGCTAAAATAAGCAACCAATCCAACTATCAATTTTTTCATAGGATAGGAACCAGTGTCTCCATATCCGTCGCCGAAATCGATCCGTTGCCGAGAAAGAGTTCCATGAAGCGCCGGCAGCGTTCATCCTGGAGGCTCTTATATACACGCGCCATATGCGCCTCAGAACCAGGCGTCTTTGCATAGATCACATTCACATGGTTCTCGGCATAGAACTCCTTTCGATCTACTAGAACACAGTTGAAACGGAATGAATTACCATATCCGCGCTCCACAAGGATCACAGGGCCTGATAGGGTGGGCTTCGTTAGCCCCGCCACATACTGCTTCTTCTCTCCTCTCAGTGTTCCTAGTTCTAATGCGGACTCCTTGATATTGCTGGAATAGATTAACAGAACCCCTCCTTCGTCGACCAGGTGTTCTTTGACCTGATTCCAGACCACGTTGCCCGTCTTGACACCGAGGCCGAGTGCCGACAGGGTCGTGGATCCTTGGGCCAACGCAGCAAGCTCCTTGGCCCAAGGGCTGATATAGCAGGATCCATTGACGCCCCGAAAGAGATAGTCGTCCCCCCCCTTTCGGTTCTCCAAGACAACCAGGGTCGTATCCTGGCCCGTTTCATAGAATCCTGGCTTATCCAGAGTCTCAAGGTGTCGAATGGTGGTGTTTGCGGCAATATAGTTCCTGAGGGGCTGGTAATACGAGCAGTTATACAGGGAGGTCGGAACAACGAACGCAAGAACACCATCCTTCGTCAGATGCTCCGTCAAACACTTATAGAGGAAGAGGATGTAGATGTTCGGTCGTCCCGTCATGGCCTCGGAATACTTCTTAGCATTCGTCTTGAGAACAAAGTAGGGCGGATTGCCGATAATGAGATCCGCGGATCCCTTCCAATCCAAGAAGTCCGCGCAAACCAGCTCGGCTCCAGGGATCTTGACCGACGCAAAGAGGTCCGCATTCTTCTCGACACCGACCAGTATCGCTTCAGGATAGAGGCGGCGCGCATCCAATAAGAACTCGCCCGAGCCAAACGAGGGCTCCAAGATCCTCTTGGGCCGCACACCTATCAGTGTTTCAAAGAGGCGGTCTCGCACCTTCTTGGGCGTAAAGAAGATGCCCTGTTCCTGTCGGCTCTCTTTTGACAGAGATTCATGGAACTTCTTGGAACCTTCTCGGAACTCAGTCAAAGGCTCCGCTAAGCCCGCATCCGCAAGGGTTTTTTGTATAAGGGCAACAGGGGCCTGGCAGGGAGTCTTCCGTTTCTTGTGTGCATCCAAGCCGGCCTTTCGTTCAAAGTCTTTTCCGCAGGTGTCACAGGCCGGCATTATACTTTGTGACAATGATTTATTTTGCAGTCAAATTTTATCTGAAAAAAATACATTTTTAGACTGCAAACCGGAGGAACTCAGGAGCGCTTCATGCTGATCTGCCACGCGGGGTTCATAATACCCTTGTGGTTGCGCCAACGAAGTAGGAGATGATAGGCTGTTCCACCGGCATTCAGCTCGAGCACATTGCCGTTCTTGATGGACGAATAGGTGATGTCCTTCATTTCTGCAGGTCGCATGGAGTCCATATGGAAGGTGCCCTTGTGCCAGAGGAGATAGACCTTATCCGTCTGGGTGTCGCGGACTTTCTCGGCAAAGAGGGCGAGATCGACAGTGGATCCATAGCGCTTGAGATAGGCGGCGATGGACTGGTTGACGACGGCATTTTTCTGGGTCTGGTTGATTGATTCCCGCTCCTTCAGTTGCTGGAAGAAGGGATGAACGGAGTAGGTGGTGCCTGGAACGAGCTTGAGATAGGTCTCGGGCTTAGCCTCGGTAATACCTGGGTCGCAGGCAAGATAGGCATCCAAGTAGTTCTCGAACCAGAAGGCATCGTATGTAACGGGGAACATCTTGAATTTGGCCTGGAGAGAGAGGAACTGGGGGAGCTTGCTGATATTGAGACCACCGTTCTTGAATTCGACATTGCGTGTCGCCACGCAAGTGGCGCCATTCATGTAGTGGACTTCTACATCGTAGTGCGCTCCTCTGCCGCCCTTCTGGACGGTTTGGATGCTGGTATATACAGGAACGGCGGTGTCCTTGGCTATGGTTGCAATGGCCTTGAGCCATTCGGCATGAACGGTGCGCCACTGGGTCCCGTAGGTGGCGTCTGCTAGCCATTCGGCAGGGGGCTGACAGATGTTCTTGAGAACGCGTTCCCTGAGTTTGTTGGTCGCATCGTTCTCGGCCCTGGTTGAGGTGGCAAAGAAGGTGGCAATGTCGGATGCGCTCATCTTATTAGAACGGGGAACATCTGGTTTTCCCTCAATTTTAGCAATAATCTCATTGAGAGACACGTGGATCATCTTGAGTTTTCCTAGGATTCTGAGAAGTGACATTTTCAAGACATTAATATGGATAGGGCGACAGCACACCCTATTCGTGGTCCAAGGTTGCATCAAGTTTAATAGCCAATAAAAAAGAACTCTGGTCGATTCATAAAACCGTGGAACGATTTTTCTATTAGTAACTGTTATGCTGTTACCTTTCGCCGCAACCCTACTCGTTTCTGAATAGACCGCACTAAGAACACTGTGGAACTAGGGTCTTCCGTGTCTTTGTAGCAGATATACAGACGACTGTGAAATGTGCGGTCAGGATAGAGTTGTGTGTCGAAGGAACTGGTCTTGGACCAGCGCCCCATCTCTCGAATGACCTCCCTATGATCCAGTAGGCACTTGCGCCCACTCGTCGAGGAGTGATAGAACCCGTCTTTTTCTAGGTGAGGAATGTTCGGGCTGCGGCCAGTTCGGTCTTTGATGTAGTCACGGGCCTCCTCGAAGGTCTTATACTCAATCATTGTGAGAACCCACATGCGTTCATCGTAGTAGCGACTGGCCCGCTTGAGATCATAGACATTGACCGTTTTCAGCTTCTCATCATGGACGATGCGAGCGATATGAACGGCTGTTTCCTCCTGATCTTGGACGCGTGCGAAGTTCTTGGTGGTGGAGTAGATGACGCAGGGCTTATATCCAGGGAAGGACCCTAGATTGCCAAAGACACGGGCCATGGACTGATAGGCCTCGGACTTGTTCTCGACAGGACTACAGATGGCGTAGTCAAAGAGGAAGCCGTTGTGCGAGCCGTCTTTTGCGGGGGCCAGCTGGAAGGTCACTCCGCGTTCTACGCAGAGGAAGCCAGTGACGGCCAGAGGGAAGCGATCGAGTTCGTGCTCGATGTAGAGCTTGGAGAGCGTCAGGTTGAACTCTTCGGGGACATCCTCGGGATCTTTGACGGTCAGATAGGGCTTGAGGGGAATGACCTCGACCTCCTCGTCGCTCTCGATGCAAGGGGGGAGACGGATCTCCTTGCTCTTTCCGTTCAGGATGAGAACCGCGAAGCCCTGAGCCAAGAGGAGACTGCTGATCTCCTCGTGTGTTGACCGCCAAACTCCGCCAGGAATGAAGGAGCGTGTGCCTGGTCTCGCTATCTCTGGATGTTTATCCAAGACGAGGGCGACATAGCTGGGCTCATCGTCTACACTAAAGTCCTCGACGATCATCTCACAGTCTTTCATTCTGCGATAGACAGTGGGATGCGTATCTATGTAGGGCAGGACACGGACTTCGGAGAAGCGCTTAAAGACCTGGCTGAAGGTCGCCGAGACAAGTGTGATGTTCTTAACCAAGGGGCAGTCGGCGACTTCGGCCTGTTTCATCCACATGCTGACGCTGCGATCGGCCTCGTCGATCCAGATATTAATGGACTTCCTGAATCGTTTGCGCTCGAGACGGCGAATAAGGTCAGCCAAGTAGGCCAGGCGAAGAGGATGGGCGCAGACAAGAATGGCCTCTACCTCCCCAGAACGGATGCGCTTGGCGAGTTCTGTGTGGGGGAGGTTTGTTGCTGCGCGACCACTCGTCCAACTAAAGAGCTTACCTTTGATGATGGCATCCGAGAAGTCGGTGCTTAAGCCAAGATCGTTTGTGAGACGACTGGTGGTCTGATAGACAAGCAGCTTGTTGTTGGCCGAGATCCAGATATCGATGGACTCTTCGTGGTCGCCCTCGCTCAATTTGACCTGGGTAATGAGTTCCTCTGATTTACGCGTTTTCCCGCTCTGAGCGGGAAGGTATAGACACCGTAGCTTCGGTGTGCTTAGGGAGGATCCCATGGTAATAATATGGATATGTGCGAGAATGACATAGTGGCAGGGGGGCCACCAGGGTCAGTCGCTGCCGCCCTACTCAAGTTTATCAGCAAGCGAAAAAACATCGGCAGCACCACCTATCAGTAGTTCTAGCAGCCGTACATAAAAATATGATTCGGTGGTACATAAAAAAAGGTCCTCCTCCCTGCTAATCAGGGAGGAGGACCATAAAACCCCTGGATGGGGTTTTTATGTAAGGGCTGCCTAGCAGCCCAGTGGGAGGCTTACGCCTCCTCGAACGGGTTCTCGGCCGTCGCGTCGAGAACTCCCGTTGAGGGCGTGAAGCGTCCTAGGTAGGATCCAACAGGCTTGCCAGAGGAGGCAGTGGGCTGGGTGAAGAGGAAGAAGGTGCCGTCGGCCTCAGCGGCCGTGCGAATACACTCCTGACCGTCATGCTCGAAGGGGAGCAGATCCTCCATAGGGGCCTCCTCGGGGGGGAAGAAGCCACTGGGAAGACTGATAACGATAGGGCCGTCGTCGTCCGAGTCCGAGTCCTCAGTTACTGCTACCTTGCGGGGAGCCACTGGAACAGTGACCTTCGCGGGCTTCTTGGCAGGAGTGGACTTTGTCTCGGAGTCGCTCGCAGCAGCCTTCTTGGCGGGCTTGCTGGCGGACTTCTTGACAGGACGCTCGTCCTCGGAGGACTCGGAGTCGGAGATTTCGACGTGGACGAACTCTTTGGCGGCAGGCTTCGCAGCAGCAGTCTTCTTGGAAGACTTGGCCTTCGCAGCGGGCTTCTCATCCTCGGAGGACTCGGAGTCAGACGCGACAGCAACAGCCTTCTTGGAAGGCTTGGCCTTCGCAGCGGGCTTCTCATCCTCGGAGGAGGACTCGGAGTCAGACGCGACGACAGTCTTCTTAGCCGCTTTGGCGGTAGACTTGACTGCGACGGACGTGCTTGCGATGACGGACTTGCTACTGGACTTGCTGGAGGACTTGCTGGAGGGCTTGGCTGAGGAGGACTTGCTAGAGGACTTGCTGGACTTGGAGGGCTTCGCATCAGACTCTGAATCGGACTCGACTGCGGTTTTCACAGTCTTGCCCTTCTTCAGTGCCTTCTTCGCGGA
>Ga0209084_1001187_pt1 | contig 22524 bp, 26 predicted proteins | sample C_130820_MF_Meta_FD_187309 | JGI IMG/M metagenome (GOLD analysis project Ga0209084, IMG submission 187309) | Freshwater microbial communities from Lake Croche, Canada to study carbon cycling - C_130820_MF_MetaG (SPAdes) (version 2) | ecosystem: Environmental > Aquatic > Freshwater > Lake...
AATTACGTAAATCGGAGGTTTCTGCGTAAGCATCGTACGGATTTGAACCGGTGATGTATGGGTACGTAGCACTACTCCAGATTCAATAGGTTCAACAAAGAAAGTATCTTGCATTGTGCGCGCTGGATGATCGGCAGGAATATTGAGTGCATCGAAGTTGAGCCATCCTGATTCAAGTTCAGGGCCCTCTTCGACTGCAAATCCTTGTTCGATAAAGAAATCTGATATTTCATTTTTTATAATCGAGATGGGATGTAAGCCTCCGCGGTGTGCGCGTTGCACCGGTAAAGTGATATCAACTATCTCTTCAAGTAAAACCTTTGCATCTCGTTCAGCTTCCAATTTCTCAGTTGCGGTTGCTAAGGATTTTGCAATCTCGGCTTTTGCATCGCCAATCAGTTTTCCTGCTGACGCTTTTTCATCAGGTGAAAGGGAGCCCAGCGATCTGCTTGCTAGTGAGATTGGCGCCTTATCACCCGTATGAGCGAGGCGTGCAACTTTGAGTTGATCGAGGTCAGAGGCGGCGATAAAGGCCTTTTGCGCATCGCTAATCCACGATGCAATCTCTGCCGAATTCATAGAGGTAATTCTAACCTGCGACCTTCGTAGAAATCGTGAACATTACGATAGATGCCGCTGCAGATAAATTTAGACTTTCAGCACGCCCGGCCATAGGAATAGTTACTTCAGTAACGCTTGTGCCAAGCGTTGAAGCATCTACTCCCCTGGCTTCATTGCCAAAAATTGCCACACAATCAGCTGATATTGAGACGTCAAGAATCGAAGTCTTGGCTTGCGCGGAAAGAAGCAGCTTCTGAATTCCTTTGAACTGCTTATCCATTCGATCAATAGAAATACCTTCATAAATCGGAATGTGCCACAGTGATCCCGCGGTAGCTCGCACAACTTTTGGCGAGAACATATCGACGGATTCTGGTGAGGTAATTACGGCAGTGACTCCCATGGCATCAGCGGTGCGAAGGATTGTTCCTGCATTTCCTGGATCTTGAATCTCATGGAGGTAGATATATGCCGAAGATCCCGTGGGGATTTCTTGCGAGAAATCAGCACTCGGTTTGTAGCAGAGAGATATGAGACCTTGCGGAGTTACCGTGTCAGACATTGCTTTCATAACAGCATCGGTGACTTCAACTATCTCTACCGAGGTGAGATCGAACTCAGAAATCTTTGAAAGGCCACTGTCTGTTCCATACAAAATCTTTATCTGAGGACCATTTGCAGAAGTCAGCGCCTCACGGGCGCATTGCACGCCTTCGGCAATAAAGAGACCGTGTTCGCGCCGCTCTTTGGCGCCCTTAGAACCAATAAGAGCCTTCACCCGCGCAACATGTGGCGAGTGAAGGCTCTCAATCATTGATTTAGTATCCCTAGCTTCTGGATTACTTAAGCAACTGGAACGTTTTTGCGTGCAACATCCACGAGCACTTTAAAAGCTGCAGGATCATTAGTTGCAATATCTGAAAGGACGCGACGATCTACTTCTAGTCCAGATGCCTTGAGGCCTTGGATGAAGCGGTTGTAGGTCATTCCATTTTCGCGAGCTGCAGCGTTAATACGCTGAATCCATAGTTGGCGGAAATCGCCCTTCTTATCTTTGCGATCGTTGAAGGCGTAAACCATTGAGTGCGTAACTTGTTCCTTCGCCTTTGTGAAAAGACGTGAACGTTGTCCGCGATATCCGCTGGCACGTTCTAGGGTTGTGCGACGCTTCTTTGCTGCGTGTACTCCGCGCTTGACTCTCATTTAGTCACGCTCCCTTACTTCAAACCAAGCATGCGCTTGGCTGTCATAGTGACGGTTGACTTTGCTGATGACTCTTGGCTCAAACGACGAGTAACGCGTGATGACTTGTGCTCCAAAAGGTGGCGCTTGCCTGCACGCTCGTGCATGATCTTTCCTGTACCTGTGACGCGGAAGGTCTTCTTCGCACCACTGTGGGTCTTCATCTTTGGCATTTCTTATCTCCTGTTACTTCGTCGTTTGTTAAAAATTACTCTGCGGTCGCTTCTGCGGCTTCCGCTGCTTTAGCTTTTGCAGCTTTCGCTGCTTTCTGTTCTGCAACTACCTCGGTCTTCTTCTTAGTTGGACCGAGCACCATCGTCATCTGTCTACCCTCTTGCTTAGGGGCAAACTCAACGAAAGCAATCTCTTTCACATCTTCTGCAAGACGTTGCAAGAGTTTGAAACCTAGCTCTGGTCGCGTCTGTTCACGGCCGCGGAACTTCATCGTGATCTTCACCTTGTCGCCACCTTTAAGGAATTTCTCGACTGCAGAGCGCTTCGTCTCGTAATCGTGATTTTCAATCTTTGGTGTCAATCGCACTTCCTTCACCACAATGTGGGTCTGGTTCTGACGGGCTTCGCGAGCTTTCTGTGCTACTTCGTACTTGTACTTTCCGAAGTCCATAATCTTGCACACTGGCGGAGTTGCTTCGGGTGCAATCTCTACGAGATCGAGTCCGACTTCATCTGCCATAGCTAACGCTGCTTCTATATCTACAACCCCAACTTGTTCACCGGTGTAATTGATGAGACGAATTTGTGGTGTGCGGATACGGTCATTAATGCGAGGTTCAGTTGTGATTTGAGCTCCTAAGTTCGGTTTTCGCTTGAGTATCCAAGTTGCCGCTAAATTCGCGCACCGCATAGGGGCGTAAAACTAGATGAAACTAGTTCTACATCCGACAAACCAATCCGTCGAAACGAAAGAGGTGGGAGCGGTGAGCTCCTCTTGCAGCAGCCGGGGCTACTGGTCTGGGCGTAAGGCTACCCGAGCGCCATCAAATAGAAAAATCCGAGCGTGAATACTTAGCCCATCGCATGAAGGCCACCATCGACGTGGATGATTTCACCCGTGGTCTTTGGAAACCAATCACTCAAGAGCGCAACTGCGCCTTGCGCCGCCGGAACAGGATCTGCAACATCCCAGACCAATGGACTGCGGCTATTCCATACCTCTTCAAAATCACTAAAACCTGGAATTGATTTTGCGGCGATAGTTCGTATCGGACCTGCTGCGATGAGATTGATGCGAACATTATCTTTTCCAAGATCACGAGCTAAATAGCGCGACGTTGATTCGAGCGCCGCTTTTGCAACGCCCATCCAATCGTATTTCGGCCACGCGACCTGTGCATCAAAATCTAACCCGACGACTGATGCACCATCCTTAAAGAGTGGATGACATGCCATCGTTAAGGATTTGAGTGAATATGCTGAAACTTGTACAGCCGTTGCTACATCTTCCCAAGCCGTATTGAGAAAGTTTCCACCAAGGGCAGCTTCAGGTGCAAAGCCAATCGAATGCACAACTCCATCGAGGTGCGAAAGATGCTTCTTTACCTCAGTCGCTAGGCCATCGAGATGTTCCTGATTCGTTACATCGAGTTCAATGATGGGTGCCGGCTTCGGAAGGCGACCTGCAATGCGGGTTGTCAGACTGAGTCCTCGACCAAAGCCTGTCAGGATTACATCCGCTCCTTCTTCTTGCGCAAGACGCGCAATATGAAATGCAATGGATCCGTCGGTGAGGACACCTGTCACAAGTATTTTCTTTCCTTCAAGAATTCCCATAGTTAGTGGCCCATCCCTAATCCGCCATCGACTGGAATGATGGCACCTGTTATGTAGCTAGCTTGTGGTGAGGCTATGAAAGTAACGACATCTGCAATCTCCTGCGCCGAGCAAAATCTTCCGAGTGGTACCTGAGCTGCGATATCGCTGCGACGCTTCTCATCAAGATCAGCTGTCATATCTGTCTCTACAAATCCTGGTGCAATTACATTCGCTGTGATGCCACGACTTCCTAATTCACGAGCAAATGAACGAGCCATTCCAACAAGTCCCGATTTGGAAGATGAATAATTTACTTGTCCTGCAGCGCCGACTCCTCCGACGACTGAACCGATAAAGATAAGTCGTCCACGTTTTAATTTGAGTAGCCCTTTAACGGCCCTCTTACTTACTCTGAATGCACCGGTGAGATTTGCGTTGATGACTGACTCAAAATCCTCATCGCTCATGCGCATGACAAGGCCATCTTTAGTGATTCCTGCGTTGGCGACAATTATTTCTGGTTGACCTATCTCTGCCTCGATCTTGGTAAAAGCTGAATCGACGCTATCGGAATCAGTGACATCCATCTGCACTGCTTCAAAACCAACTGGAGGGGTCCCGGTTCGATAGGTAATAACGACGCGATGACCGGCCGCTTTGAGTGAAGTGGCGATTGCTAAACCAATTCCGCGATTTCCGCCAGTAACAAGTGCGATTGATGCCGAGTCGCTCATGAGAGAAAACTACCCTACTGTTGCGCTATGGCTAAAGAAGATGACGTCTTTGACATCACTAGCGCGCCTAAAGGCTTATCTACTGACCAGTCTGCGAGACAACGCCGTTATTTTATTTCAATGATGATCCGCACATTGTGCTTCATTTTGACCGTTGTATTACCTAGTCCCTACCGATGGGTTGCCCTTCTTGGCGCAGTAACTCTTCCCTATATCGCTGTAGTAATTGCCAATGCTGGTCGAGAAACTGTCATTCCAGGTACATCAATTCTTAAGAAGAGGCCGCGAGGAATTGAATAGTTCGACCAGACGCGAGAACTTCTCTCTTTTTAAGTCGTTAGTTGCACTACTTCTTATCGCAGGATGTTTATGGGCCGCACAGTGGCAATATCACCGCGGCGTAGCGCGTCACCACCGGAATACAATCATTCAAACGCACTCAAGTATGGAGCCGGTCCAACTTACGAAAGTGGTCAACAATCCCAGCGCTCACGAATGGCAGCCAGTCATTGCAACCGGAAAGTTTGATATCTCTACTCAAATACTTTTGCGCAATCATTACAGTGATGGGGTTTACGGTTTCGAATTGCTGACGAAATTCACCGACACTTCAGGTAGAACTTTCTGGGTAGATAGAGGCTGGGTCAAAGCGGGCAAAAATGCGACAACTCAACCGGAACTACCAGGTATATCTCCTGAACTGGTAATAATCACCGGCCGGTTACGGCTTGATACTTCACTCCCACAAGGTTCATTCTTTGCCATTCCAACTGATTCAAAATCAGGTTTGATTGCAAAAGCTAATGCGCAAGGTGGAGATTCATCTTCTACCTTCTATCTGGATTTGTTATCCGGCAATCTTGCTTCTTTGACGCCCGATGTTCCAGCTGAGTTGCCGGAACTTTCCGACGGACCACATATGGCATATGCCCTACAGTGGATCTTCTTCGCAGGACTTATTGTCTACGGGAGATTTCTAATTCGTCGTGATGTCTTGACGCGCAAAGAGCTCTGAATAAAGCCCACCTTTTGCAATCAGTTCTTCATGTTTGCCGCGTTCGACAATTAGCCCTTTTTCTAAGACGAGAATCTGATCGGCTTCCATCACAGTGCTGAGTCGGTGTGCGATTACTATAGAAGTTCTTCCCTTGAGCGCCTCTTTGAGTGCCTCTTGAACAAGTGATTCATTCTCGGAATCCAAATGCGCTGTCGCCTCATCAAGAATTACTATCGCTGGCGCTTTCAATAACAGTCGCGCAATAGCTAAACGCTGTTTTTCTCCACCCGATAGGCGATGCCCGCGTTCACCCACCATAGTGTCGAAGCCATTAGGTAAAGTTGAAATCAGATCCCAAATCTGCGCAGCTTTGCAGGCTTCAATCATCTCTTCTTCGGTTGCATCTTCTTTCGCATATCGAAGATTTTCTGAAATAGTTTCGTGGAATAGGTGTGCATCTTGCATAACGACACCAATTGAATCTCTGAGCGATTGGACTGTGAAATCACGAATATCTTCACCGTCGATAGTTATGGAACCTCTAGTAACATCATAAAGTCTGGGCAATAGCGCGCTCATCGTTGTCTTTCCAGCACCCGATGGTCCAACTATCGCGGTAAGACTTCCCGCAGGTGCTGTGAAAGATATGCCACGTAGAACCTCTCCAGTCTCCACTGTCTCAGGCTTAGCCGCTGATTCGAGCGATGCTAAGGAGATTTCCTCGGCTCGTGGATATGAGAATGCGACCTCGTTGAAGGCAAGAGATAGCCCTTTTCTAGATAACACCTTTGCATTCTCTTTATCGGTAATCATGGGATGAAGGTCTAGCACTTCAAAGACTCGTTCGAATGAAACTAGCGCTGTCATTACATCTATTCGCACATTTGAAAGAGCAGTCAATGGCCCATACAGTCTTATCAAGAGCGCAGTGATAGCGAGAAGAGTTCCGACGGAGATGGATCCCTTGATTGCTAAATGTCCACCGATTCCATATGCGAATGCAGTCGCCACAGTCGCCACGCTGGTGATTCCAACAAAGAAGACACGGTTGAGCATTGCCGTTTGAATTCCGATATCAGCAACTTTGCGAGCTCGAGTACGAAAGAAGTTCTCTTCCTTCTCAGGTTTTCCGTAGAGATTAACAAGCAGAGCACCCGAAACATTAAACCGCTCAGTCATCGTACTTGACATTGTTGCATTGAGATTGAAGGAGTCTCGAGTCAACGCCTGAATTCGCTTCCCCACCCATTTAGTGGGCAGCAGGAAGACAGGAAGCAGCACAAGAGAAACGACAGTAATCTGCCAAGAGAGAATCATCATCGTTGTAATCACTAGGACAAGTGAAACTACGTTGCTGACGACTCCTGAGAGAGTGCCTGTGAAAGCTTGTTGCGCGCCCATGACATCTGAATTGATGCGAGATATCAGTGCACCAGTTTGTGTGCGGGTGAAGAAAGCTATCGACTGCTTTTGAATGTGTGCAAATACTTGTGAGCGAAGATCGTAGATGAGACCTTCACCAATTCGCGCTGAAAAGTAACGACCAAAGATATTAAATCCGGCATCCAAAATTGCAAATAATCCGACCAGTAGCGCAAGTTTTGTTACAAGAGCTGCATCCTTGGGAATCACGCCTTTATCAATGAGCTCTCTCAATAAAAGAGGAGTTGCCACCACAAGGATTGCCTCAACAACTACAGTGAAGAGAAAAATGTTTATCTGTTTTTTATAGGGCTTGCCATACGAGATTATTCGCTTGACAGTTCCGGGCTTTAACTTCTGTGACTTTACAGATGGATCTGCAGTCATAGTCCGGAACGTCGCCCAGACTGCATGTTGTGACATGAGTCCTCAGACGGTGAAGCCGAGGGCGCGAAGTTGCTCGCGGCCATCGTCGGAAATTTTGTCTGGTCCCCAAGGTGGCATCCACACCCAATTAATTTTCACATCGTCAGTAAATGGAGCTAGCGCTTGACGAGTCTGATCTTCAATCACGTCTTGCAGCGGGCAAGCCGCCGAGGTTAGCGTCATGTTAAGGACAGCGATATTGTTTTCATCTACCATCATGTCGTAGATAAGACCCAAATCAACTACGTTGATACCAAGTTCTGGGTCAACGACATCCTTCATCGCCTCATTAACATCTTCTAGCTTTGCAACCATGAACCCATCCTACTTTCTTTTGATACTACTTTTTCGCCAGCGCCTGAACGCTGGCATCTTTAAATGCCATCCACCCGAGAAGCGCGCATTTGATACGCGCTGGATATTGAGAAACCCCGGCTAGCGCCACGGCATCTTCAAGAAGAGTTTCATCTCCCTTTTCAGTGCCCTTACTCTGCATGAGATGCATAAAAGCATCTGAGATTTCTTCTGCCTGCTTGAGACTCTTGCCGATCAATAAATCGGAGAGAATTGAGACACTTGCCTGCGATATCGAGCAACCCACGCCATCCCAAGAGACATTCTCAATTATCTCCCCCTGCAGCGTGACATTAAGTGTTATCTCATCGCCACAACTTGGGTTTATATGGTGAACCTGAGCATCAAAAGTTGCACTCAACTTCTTGTGCTGTGGCCTCTTGTAGTGATCCAAAATCACTTCCTGATATAAATTATCGAGTTCCATGGCTATCCGAAATACTTTTCCGCGCCGACGATACCTTCGACGAGGGCGTTGATATCAGCCTCGGTGTTATATAAATATAGTGAGGCTCTCGTTGTCGCTGGGACTCCTAATTTGCGGGTCAGTGGCCAAGCGCAATGGTGCCCAGTACGGACTGCTATTCCCTGATTATCCAAATATTGTCCAAGGTCATGCGGATGGATTTCACCAAGTGTGAATGACACTGTTCCCCCGCGCATCTCAGTTGATGTGGGACCAACGACCTTAAGATTCTTAATCTCTGAAAGTCTATCTAGCAAAACCGAGGTGAGTTTGATTTCATGATCGTGAATATTTTCCATTCCGATTTTGGTCAAGTATGAAAGTGCTGCACCAAGTCCAACAGCTTGCGCCATATTCGGAACACCGGCTTCGAATTTCTTAGGTGCTGGTGCCCAGGTAGCAGAAGTCATTGTTACGTTCTCAATCATCGAGCCGCCAGTAAGGAATGGAGGCAACTGCGCTAGGAGTTCAGCACGGCCCCAAAATATTCCAACTCCAGTTGGACCAACAGCCTTGTGCCCTGAGAATGTAAGAAAATCGACACCAAGTGTCTTTACATCGATAGGCATATGTGGCGCCGATTGACATGCATCTAGAACAACGACCGCCCCTACTTCATGAGCTCGTTTGACGATTGCTTCTAAGGGATTGATAGTTCCTAAAACATTTGATTGATGAGTAAGAGCAACAACTTTGGTCTTATCTGTAATCACTTCGTTGAGATTGGATAAATCTAATCTGCCTTCTGGGGTCACTGTAAACCACTTCAAAGTTGCGCCAGTTCGAGCAGCCAACTGTTGCCAGGGAATGAGATTTGCATGGTGTTCCATCTCAGTTACAACAATTGAATCTGCGGAAGTGAGATGGAATCTATTGCCGACGGAGGCGTTACCCATTGCATATGAAACAAGGTTGAGGGATTCAGTAGCGCTCTTGGTGAAGACAACCTCATCAACGCCTGCATTGATGAATGCAGCCACGATGGCACGCGCTCCTTCATAAGCATCAGTTGCTTCTTCAGCCAATTGATGAGCCCCGCGGTGAACGGCAGCATTATGAAATCTATAGAAATTGCTCTCGGCTTCTATAACTATCTCAGGCTTCTGGCTAGTTGCTCCAGAGTCCAGGTAGACAAGGCGCTTGCCATCACGGATTGTCCGCGACAAGATCGGAAAATCTTTAGCTATTTCGATGGCGTTAAAAGACATTGTTATGCGCTTGCGTACTCCGCGTATCCATTTGCTTCTAACTTATCAGCAAGCTCTGGTCCGCCTTCTTCGACGATACGACCATTAGCAAAGACGTGAACGAAGTCAGGCTTGATGTAACGAAGAATGCGCGTGTAGTGAGTGATCAGAAGAACTCCGTGATTATTTGATTCCTTTGAACGAACAACGCCTTCGGAAACGATTCGAAGCGCATCTACATCAAGGCCTGAATCTGTTTCATCAAGAATTGCGAACTTTGGCTTCAGAAGTTCTAGCTGCATGATTTCATGGCGCTTCTTCTCGCCACCTGAGAATCCTTCATTGACATTACGTTGTGCAAAAGATGGATCCATGCTGAGTGATTCCATCGCAGCTTTCACTTCTCCGACCCATTCACGAAGCTTTGGAGCTTCCCCGCGAAGTGCAGTCGCTGCAGTGCGAAGGAAGTTTGAGACGGAAACGCCTGGAACTTCAACTGGGTACTGCATAGCTAAGAAGAGTCCGGCCTTAGCGCGTTCATCAACAGTCATTGCAAGTACATCTTCGCCATCAAGAGTTACAGTTCCTGAAGTGATGGTGTATTTCGGATGGCCAGCTATTGAATACGCAAGAGTTGATTTTCCAGAACCGTTAGGGCCCATGATTGCGTGAGTCTCACCGGATTTAATGGTGAGGTCGACTCCCTTGAGAATCTCAATGGCTCCTTGATCTGTCTCGACAGATACCTTTAATCCGCGAATCTCTAAAGTGCTCATATCTATCTCCGTTACATCTCAACCGTGACGGAGTCTCCGTCGATGGATACTGAATAACTCTTTACTGGCGCAACTGCTGGAGGTGTTAACGCTTCTCCTGTGCGCAAATCAAACTCGGCCCCGTGAAGCCAACATTCAATCTTAAAATCTGTGATGTCGCCTTCGGCAAGTGATGCATCTGAATGAGAACAGGTATCGCCGATTGCAAAGACTTGATCGCCGATACGTGCAACACAGATTGATTCACCATTCTTCTCAATGCGAACCGGCTTGCCAGGTGTGAGTGTCGCAAAAGATAAATCTGACATTTACTTACCTGCCTTTGCGAGTTCGTCATCGATACGAGCCATCAGACGTTGCTCAATTTCATCGATGCCAATCTCAGAGATAATTTCATTGAAGAACCCACGTACTACAAGGCGACGAGCATCGTCCATATTGATTCCACGAGACATCAAGTAGAAGAGTTGTTCATCATCGAAGCGGCCAGTAGTTGAGGCGTGTCCTGCACCAACAATCTCACCAGTTTCAATTTCGAGGTTGGGAACAGAATCTGCGCGAGCACCATCTGAGAGCAATAGATTTCTATTGAGCTCGTAGGTATCGGTGCCTTCTGCTGCTGCACGGATAAACACATCACCAATCCAGACTGTATGTGCCTTATCACCAGCAAGAGCACCCTTGTAATTCACGCGTGACTTCGCGTTGGGAACTTTATGATCAACAAACATGCGATGCTCGAAGAATTGTCCTGCTGTTGCAAAATAAACTCCCGAAAGATCGCATGATGCACCCGGTGCGATGAAATCAACTGTGGGCAGAATGCGAACAACGTCTCCCCCAACAGTTACAACGATCGACTTAAAAGTTGCATCGCGATCAACAATTGCATGATGACGCGCCGCATAAATTGTTTTGGAACCCCACTCTTGCAGTGAGATAAGCGTTAAATGAGCGCCTGGCTCAACAACAATCTCAAGATCCTCGGCAAGGTGTGTATCTCCCGAATTCTCAAGGACGACAACTGACCTAGAGTGATTGCCGGCCTTAATAATGACTCGCGCAAATTCGGCAGTATCTGTTCCAAATGAAGTGCGATTGAGGAAGATGGGTTCTGCTATCTCAGCGTTTGGAGCGATAGCAAGAACTGCGCCATTGCTTGTGAATTCACGGACACGGTTAATAATCGCATCATCTGTAGATGTGATCGCCTCGATCTCCTGATGTGTAAAAGTAGCACCAGTTGGAAGAGCACCTTTTACAGCGAGCGAGTTGCGAAGTTCTGGCTTTGCCGTTCCATCATGCATTCCACCAAGTCGCTTGAGCGGTGTGAAGCGCCAAGCTTCCTCACGCCCTGTGGGCGTATGGTTTTCAAGAATATTTGATTGCAGGGTTGTCATTATCCGACTGAACCTTCCATCTGAAGTTCAATCAATCGGTTAAGTTCAAGTGCATATTCCATTGGAAGTTCTCGAGCAATTGGTTCGATGAATCCACGAACAATCATCGCCATTGCTTCATCTTCATTGAGACCACGAGACATCAAGTAGAAGAGTTGATCATCTGAAATCTTTGAGACAGTCGCTTCGTGACCCATTGAGACATCATCTTCGCGGATATCAACATATGGATATGTATCTGATCGAGAAATTGTGTCAACCAAAAGCGCATCGCACTTTACGGTGCTAGCAGAATGGTGGGCACCCTCTTGAACTTGGACAAGGCCGCGATAGGAAGTGCGCCCGCCACCACGTGCAACAGATTTCGAGATCACTGATGATGATGTGTAAGGAGCAGCGTGCACCATCTTTGCTCCAGAATCTTGATGCTGTCCTGGGCCAGCGAATGCAAGGGAGAGCGTTTCGCCCTTTGCGTGTGGACCCATCAACATAACTGCCGGGTACTTCATAGTGACCTTTGAACCGATATTTCCATCGACCCATTCCATAGTCGCACCTTCAGCACATGTTGCGCGCTTGGTTACCAAGTTATAAACGTTGTTAGACCAGTTCTGAATTGTTGTATAACGAACCCGGGCGCCCTTTTTGACAATGATTTCCACAACAGCAGAGTGCAGGGAGTCAGATTTGTAAATTGGCGCAGTACATCCTTCAACATAGTGAATGTATGAATCTTCATCAGCGATAATCAATGTGCGTTCGAATTGACCCATATTTTCAGTGTTGATACGGAAATATGCTTGCAATGGAATATCTACATGTACGCCCTTTGGAACATAGATAAATGAACCGCCAGACCATACTGAGGTATTGAGAGCTGCAAATTTATTATCGCCCACAGGGATAACGGAACCGAAATACTCTTTGAAGAGCTCTGGGTGTTGCTTTAAGCCGCTATCGGTATCAAGGAAGATAACGCCCTGCTTCTCGAGATCTTCACGAATTGAGTGATAGACAACTTCTGATTCATATTGCGCCGCAACACCAGAAACTAGACGTTGCTTTTCAGCTTCAGGAATTCCCAAACGGTCGTATGTATTCTTAATGTCATCTGGCAGATCTTCCCACGTTGCCGCTTGCTTCTCAGTTGAGCGAACGAAGTATTTAATGGTGTCAAAGAAAATTCCTGATAAGTCTGAACCCCATGATGGCATAGGCTTCTTGTAGAAGAGGTCGAGTCCCTTGAGGCGAAGATCTAACATCCATTGTGGCTCGCTCTTCTTTGAGCTGATGTCACGTACAACTTCTTCACTGAGCCCGCGCTTAGCATTCGAGCCGGCGTCGTTAGTGTCAGACCATCCGTACTCATAATTTCCAAGACCTTCGAGTTCTGGGTGTGCAGTTGTCATTTGATCGCCTTTCCAGCGGTTACTTTCTCTTTTGTTTTTGTAGAATTTTTAGGAATAAATGTTGTACAGACACCATCGCCATGAGCGATAGTTGCAAGGCGTTGAACATGAGAACCGAGAATCCGTGAAAGTGCTGCTGTTTCGGCTTCACACAACTGTGGAAATTCTGCTGCAACGTGTGCAATTGGGCAGTGATGCTGACAGAGCTCTTCACCATTGGCGCGCACTTCAATGCTTGCCGCATAACCTTGTTCGGTAAGAAAAGTCGCAAGCGCTTCGCTCTTATGTGATCGCTTAGCCAGGGCAATATTCGCTTTGCGTTCAATATCATCCGCTCTGCTCTGTGCAAATGCCTGCACCAGATGCTCTCCAGATTGTGCAGACATAAATTTAAGAGCGGCGACCGCTAAGTCGTCGTAAGAATGTTCAAATTGTTCGCGACCTGAATCGGTCATGACAAAAACTTTGGAAGGACGACCGCGACCGCGTGAGAGTGCCATGTGCGGCTCGCGCGCCTCAAGAATTCCATCTGCAATCAGAAGATCTAAATGGCGACGGATTCCAGCAGGAGTTAAACCAAGGCGCTCTCCGAGGACCACAGCTGTCGAGGGGCCATTTTCGAGCACAGAACGGGCAACCGCGTCGCGGGTACTCAATTCGTCGATTTTCACAACACTATTGTGTCGTAATTCCCTGAGCCCCGCCAATCCTAGGAGTCATGACTTCGCGCGTCTTGGTCATAGGCTACGGAGCGTGAACCGATCCGCATCCCTTGCTAAGCGAGCGTTGCCCGCCCTGACTGGGCTTCTGCTATTTTTGCAAGGCGCACTTGTTGTCACCGGAGGCGCGGTTCGACTTACCGGGTCAGGACTCGGATGCCCAACGTGGCCAGAATGCACTCCCGGTTCTTACATTCCAGTCCCCCACCAAGTCCAGGGGCAATTGCATGCTTGGATTGAATTTGGCAATCGACTTCTGACCTTTGCTCTCTTCTTCGCCGCAATCGCAACTCTCATAGCTGTATTTCGCTCACACCGACGCGATCTGCGCTTCTTAGCGACAACGCAAATTTTGGGAATCCTTGCCCAAGGAGCTCTAGGTGGAATTACAGTTCTGACTCATCTAAATCCATTAAGCGTTGCTTCTCACTTCATCTTATCCATCTTCCTCATTGCAGCGGCGACATCACTACATTCGCGTAGACGAATTCCTTTTGTGCGCACTTCATCTCCTCATGTATCAATCTCTCGTTTTTCATCAATGCATATCTTTCTAACTTTTATGGTAATTGCAGCGGGAACGCTGGTTACAGGTAGCGGACCACATGCAGGTGATATCAATGCACCTCGCCTACATCTGCGTATTGCAAACATCGCCCTCATTCATGGCTTTCTCGTTCTTACGCTACTTGTTATGACTATCGCTTTCTATCTCAAATCAGATTTGCGTTATGAGACTAAACGCTGGTTATTGATTTTTTTCATCGTGTCACTTGCTCAAGGGTTACTTGGTTATATCCAATACATTCAAGGCGTCCCCGAACTATTGGTTGCTTCACATCTTTTTGGCTCAACTCTCGTATGGATCGCAGCGTGGCGAATCCGTCTTTCCGTTGTTCGTAAACCCGCTTAAGGAGAAGAAATGTCACAGATCGCTGGATGGACTGAACTCGATGACCGTGCGGTAGCACTTGCGCGCGCTCTTGCAATGGATGCCGTTCAAAAAGTTGGAAATGGCCACCCTGGAACTGCTATGGCACTTGCACCAGTTGCATACAACCTTTTTCAACGGCATCTGATTCATGATCCGTCAGATCCACAGTGGCTTGGTCGAGATCGCTTCATCCTCTCGTGTGGTCACTCTTCGCTGACTCTCTACACACAACTCTTCTACAGCGGATATGGTCTTGAACTCGAAGATTTACAAGCCTTTCGTACATGGGGCTCTCTTACTCCTGGCCACCCTGAGTACGGCCACACTGCCGGAGTAGAAATGACAACAGGCCCACTTGGAGCCGGAGTTGCTACATCTGTTGGATTTGCAATGGCGGCGCGATTTGAACGAGGTCTTTTAGATCCAGATGCACCAGCAGGTACCTCAATCTTTGATCATTCAATCTGGGTGATTTGTTCTGATGGAGATCTGCAAGAAGGAGTTTCTGGTGAAGCTTCATCTCTAGCCGGTACGCAAGAGCTTGGAAATCTCAATATTATTTATGATGACAATCGAATCTCGATTGAAGGCGACACTCACGTTGCATTTACTGAAGATGTAGCTGCGCGCTATCGCGCCTACGGATGGCATGTGCAAGATGTGCCAGCACAAGCTGATGGAAATATTGATTTAGTAGCACTCGATAAGGCTATGACTGCCGCGAAAGCGCAAACGTCAAAGCCATCACTTATTCGTACTCATTCGGTAATTGCGTGGCCAGCGCCTAAGTTGCGCGGAACTGCAAAATCTCACGGTTCAGCGCTGGGCGACGATGAAATTGCTGCAACCAAAAAAGAGCTAGGACTCAATCCAGAAGAGAAATTCGCGATGCCTTCTGAAGTTTTAAACCATGTTCGAGGTGTTAAGACCCGAGGCGCAGAACTTCGTAAGAAATGGGATATCAACTTTGCAACATGGCAAAGTGCAAATCCAGAGCGGGCTGCACTTCTCAAGCGCCTACAAGCTCGCACACTGCCGGCGGATTTCGATAGCGCTCTTCCTCTATTTGAAGCCGGGAAAGATATTGCTACTCGCTCAGCTTCGGGACATGTAATTAATGCAATCGCAAAGGTGCTTCCTGAATTCTGGGGAGGATCTTCAGACCTCGCAGATTCAAATATGACGACTATTGAAGGTGGGAAATCCTTCTTACCGGCAACTAGCTTGATGAAGGATGCAAATCCTTATGGCCGAGTAATTCACTTTGGAATCCGAGAACATGCAATGGGCTCGATTCTTAACGGAATAACTCTGCATGGTTTATCTCGATCATTTGGTGGCACATTCGCGGTGTTTAGTGATTACATGCGCCCTTCTGTTCGCCTCGCTGCAATTATGGATATTCCCACAATCTTTGTATGGACTCACGATTCCATTGGTGTTGGTGAAGATGGACCAACTCATCAACCAATCGAACATTTCGCAGCGCTTCGTGCGATACCGAATTTCGCTCTTCTGCGTCCTGCAGATGCAAATGAGGTAACTGAAGCTTGGAGAGCGGTTATCGCAAGAAATAATCCGGCCGGTTTCTTACTTTCACGCCAAAATCTGCGGACTGTTGATCGCGCTACACACGGCGCAGTATCTGGTGTAAATCGAGGTGCGTACATCTTGAAGGAAGCATCGAAGGATCCCCGGGTTGTCATTATTGCTACTGGTTCAGAAATTCCACTCGCACTGGATTCACAAATTGCACTTGAGGCAAAGGGAATATCAACTCGAGTAGTGAGTGCGCCATGTCTGGACTGGTTCGCTGAAGAACCTGTCACTTATCGTGACTCAGTTCTACCTAAGAGCGCTCTTCGAGTCAGCATCGAGGCGGGTATCGCACTTGGATGGCGTGAATATGTAGGAGATTCCGGAATCATCATCTCACTTGACCACTACGGAGCATCTGCTGCTGCCCCTAAATTATTTGCAGAGTTTGGCTTTACAGTCGAACGCGTCGTAGGAGAAGTTGAGAAGGCTCTCTCTTAATGAAAATTTCGGGACCTTCGCTTAAGAAGGTAGATAGAGATAGCGATCTCTATCGAACTCTCAGTCAGGCGCACTCTCGAATAGCTACAAAGGATGCGCAAACCTGGGGCGCAAAAGCTGCGCCCGAGGCTGCAGTTCGACTGAATTGGGTCGACCTTCCGTCGAATTCTCTACACGTTCTACCCGAGATTTCCACGCTCGTTGAGAAATTCAAGAAACTTCATCGAGTAGTGCTCTGCGGAATGGGTGGGTCATCACTTGGTCCTGAGGTGATTGCGCGAACTTTTAAGAAGGAACTTTTCATCTTTGATTCGACAGATCCGAATTACGCTCGACATGCGATTGGTAATCAATTATCAAATACTCTCGTTGTCGTGAGTTCAAAATCGGGATCAACGATTGAAACATCATCACAGCGCGCACTCTTTGAAGCAGAGTTTCGAAATCTCGGGCTAGACCCTGTTGAACATATTCTCTTTGTCACAGATCCCGATTCTCCGCTAGATATCGATGTGCGCTCACTTGGATATCCAGTTATCAACGCTGATCCTGATGTTGGTGGCCGATTTAGCGTTCTTGGCGCATTCGGACTAGTTCCCACGGCGCTAGCTGGTGCTCCGGTTACAGATCTATTACAGGATGCTCAAAGCGAGAAGCTCTCTTTCATGAATGACCCATCGCAACTTATCGATATTGCTTATCTTCTCACCACACAAACCGAGCAATACATCGCATTTTCAGATTACAAGTCAGATGTACCTGGGCTATCTGATTGGATCGAACAATTGATTGCTGAATCTACCGGCAAAGATTCAACAGGTCGTCTACCTATAGCCACGCAGACAGTAGAAGATATCGGTGACGCATTCACCGTGGCCTACACGGATTCACATGCAGATCTTATTGTCGAAGGTCCGCTTGGAGCACACTTCATTTTTTGGGAATGGGTCACAGCTCTTTTAGGCGTTGCATTACATATCGATCCATTTAATCAGCCAAATGTCACTGAGGCTAAAGAGCAGACTTCTGCTTGTCTATCTGAATGGAAGAATGTAATACCTCAGATGAATCCAAACTGCTCTGAGAAATCCGTTGAAATATTCGGTGATGGTCAATCACTCAAAGATGCACTTGCAACATTCATCGAAGATGTTAAAGATGGTGGATATATTGCAATCATGGCCTACCTTGATCGCCAAGATGATGAAAAGATAAGTGAACTTCGAGCAATACTCGCCACAAAATCCGGAAAGCCGACTTCCTTTGGTTGGGGTCCTCGTTTTCTACACTCAACGGGGCAATTCCATAAGGGCGGACAGAAGAATGGCTCATTCCTTCAGATAACCGGTGAGACAAGTACCGACTATGAAATTCCAGGGCGTGACTTCACTTTGCGCACCCTGCTCTTCGCACAAGCAATTGGTGATAATCGGGCACTTGCAACAAGAAAATACCCGCTACTTCGTCTGCATCTGCAGAACCGAAGTGCGGGTATTAACGAACTTCTAGCAGCTGCTAAAAGTCTCTAATTCTCTTACTCGATATCGTCTCCACGTAATTTGCGGAGTGCATCTTCCAAAATCTTTTCACCCTCGGCATCTGTGCGACGTTCCTTCACATATGCAAGGTGAGTCTTGTAAGGAACATTTACAACCGCGCTAGGAGGATTGTTCTTATCGCGTCCTGCAGGAAGTCCGCACTTAGGGCAATCCCATTCAGCTGGAATTACTACAGTCTCTTCTACTGCAAATGATGGACGTACTTCGTGCCCATTGGCACACCAATAAGAAACTGTTGCGCGCTCAATTTGATCACCGCGTTCTGCCTCGCCCATTGGGCCGGCGCCAACACGACTTCCGCGAATTGCACTTGCCATGAATTAACCCTTCAAAACGAGTGAGAGAGCAACGACGCCTGCGAACCAGAGGCCGCCAACTACGATGGTGATGCGATCAAGATTTCGTTCTACGACAGATGAGCCACCATAGTTTGATGAGATTCCGCCACCGAATAGATCTGAAAGTCCTGAGCCTTTTCCTTTGTGGAGAAGTACAAGAAGCACCATCAGAACACTTGTGATGATGAGAAAGATTGAAAGCGCTAAAGCCACGTTAAAACTCCTCTAGAGGTAGGGGAACAGGATACCTGAACGAATGGAAAACCTTTGAATTACACCTGAGCGTGGAATTTAGCGATTTTCGCAAGCTCTTCTGGGTCAAGGCTGGCTCCCCCAATAAGCGCCCCGTCAACATCTTCCTGTTTCATGATCTCTGCAATATTTGCAGATTTCACAGAACCGCCATAAAGAATGCGCATATTCGCAGCAATTTCTGCAGAACCGATTTGTTCAACTTCTTCACGGATTGCAGCACATACTTCCTGAGCATCTTCAGGAGTAGCAGTCTTACCTGTGCCTATTGCCCACACTGGCTCGTAAGCAATAACAATTTTCTTGAGATCAGGTTTATGGAAACCCTCGAGACCAGCACGTATTTGGCGCACGACATGAGAAACATGTGTTCCAGATTCACGGATTGCAAGCTCTTCACCGACGCAGAAGATAGGTGTCAATTCATTAGCAAGTGCCGCTTTGATTTTGCGATTAATTAGTGCGTCATCCTCATGATGAATTGCGCGACGCTCTGAATGACCGATGACTACAAAGGTGCAACCAAGTTTGGCCAACATTGAACCTGAAATATCTCCAGTAAATGCACCAGATGCTTCAGGTGATAAATCTTGGGCTCCATATTGAATGCGCAAGCGATCACCATCGACCATAGTCTGAATTGATCGGATATCCGTGAAGGGAGGGATGATTGCAACATCAACAGCGTCATAATCCTTGTCATCCAGTGAGTAGACAAGCTTCTGTGCAACTGCAATTGCCTCGAGGTGATTGAGGTTCATCTTCCAATTGCCAGCCATCAGCGGTTTACGCATCACATGCTCCTTAAATGTTGTTGTAGAAATTAGAGATCTAGCGCAGTGAGGCCAGGAAGTTCCTTGCCTTCGAGGTATTCAAGTGAAGCACCACCACCGGTTGAAATATATCCGAACTGATTATCAGCAAATCCTAGGGCGCGTACAGCCGCCGCAGAATCACCGCCACCAACAACAGATATACCTGAAACTTCTGTCAGTGACTGAGCTACAACCTTTGTGCCATGTGCAAAATTGGGAAATTCAAATACACCCATTGGTCCATTCCAAAAAACTGTTTTACATTTCTTGATTGCCGCAGCAAAGGCTGCCGCACTTCAGGTCCGATATCGAGGCCAATTTTGGTCAGAAGGAATTGCATCTGCACTGACGATGGTGGCAGGAGCATCTGCTGCGAAAGTAGGCGCCACGACAATATCTGTTGGAAGTAAAAGTGTGACACCTGAATCTTCTGCCTGCTTTATCAATTTCTTAACTGTGTCAATGAGATCTGGTTCAACCAGTGACTTTCCAATCTCTTTTCCTTGCGCAGCCAAGAAGGTAAAGAGCATTCCCCCGCCGATAGCCATCACATCAACTTTGCCCAACAGATTGGCGATGACACCAATTTTATCGGAGACTTTTGAACCACCAAGAACTACACCGTATGGTCGAACGGGATCGATTGTAAGTTTCTTGAGTACTTCAACCTCTGCGGCCACTAATGTTCCCGCTGCATGAGGTCGCAACTTTGGGAGATCAAATACTGAGGCATGTTTGCGGTGAACTGCTCCGAAACCGTCTCCGACATAAACATCAGCTAACTTTGCTAATTCTGAGGCAAGAGCAGAACGTTCTGTCTCATCTTTCGAAGTTTCAGATGCGCTAAAGCGAATATTTTCAAGGAGAAGAATTTGCCCTGAAGTCAGCGCTTGCGCTTTTGCGGTGACATCCATGCCGATGATTTCCCCAGCAAACTGCACAGGCTTGCCGAGTAACTCGGCTAATCGAATTGCAATAGGAGCGAGAGAAAGTTCAGGCTTTACTTCACCTTTTGGACGACCTAGATGTGCTGCGATAACAATGCTCGCACCTTTTGCAAGAAGTGCGTTGATTGTTGGAAGTGATGCACGAATACGACCATCGTCTGTAATCTTTCCATCCTTTAAGGGGACGTTGAGATCGCAACGAAGAAATACTCGCTTACCAGCTACATCTAGGTCAGCCAATGAAGACATTAGAGAGATTTACCAACAAATCCAACTAGATCAACGAGACGGTTTGAGTAACCCCATTCATTGTCATACCAACCAATAACTTTCACAGTAGTTCCAATTGCCTTAGTTAACTGTGAGTCGAAGATACAAGAAGATGGATCTGTCACGATATCTGAAGAAACGATTGGATCTTCTGTGTATGAAAGGAATCCCTTGAGTGAGCCATTTGCTGCCTCCTTCATCGCCGCATTGATTTCTGCAGCAGTTGCTTCCTTAGCAAGTTCAACTGTGAGATCTGTAGCTGAACCTGTTGGAACAGGAACGCGCATTGCGAAGCCATCGAGCTTGCCCTTGAGCTGTGGGAGTACCAAAGAGATTGCCTTTGCTGCTCCTGTCGAACTTGGGATGATATTCGTTGCCGCAGCACGCGCACGACGGAGATCTTTATGTGGGAAATCTAGAATTACCTGATCATTTGTATATGCGTGAATTGTCGTCATAAGTCCACGAACGATTCCGAACTTCTCATCCAAAACCTTAGCCATTGGAGCCAGGCAGTTAGTTGTACAAGAAGCGTTGGAAATAACATGGTGGTTTGCTGGGTCGTACTTCTCGTGATTTACACCCATAACAATGGTGATGTCTTCATCAGTTGCAGGAGCTGAAATAATGACTTTCTTCGCACCAGCTGTGATGTGCTTTTGAGCATCTGAAGCTTTTGTGAAGTGACCTGTTGATTCGATAACGATATCTGCCTTCACCGATGCCCAGGGAAGATTTGCTGGGTCGCGATCAGCGAATACCTTGATTGTCTTTCCACCGACTGTGATGCTGTCATCAGTGTGAGTAACTTCTAGTCCAAGACGTCCCAGGATTGAGTCGTACTTGAGCAGATGGGCAAGTGTTGCGTTATCTGTTAGGTCGTTGATACCTACGATATTGATATTTGGGTTGGTGAGCGCTGCGCGAAAGAAGTTGCGGCCAATACGTCCAAAACCATTAATTCCAACATTAATCATCTAAAAACCTCTTCTACATAATAAATTGCCCCAGATAAAGGTGGCTTACTTTTACACCACAACATTGGGGGCTTGGACGGAAGTCTATCAGTCAGTAATTGGTTACTCGCCGGTCAGATTGGCGAGGTCAGGCTCTCTTAACCTGCTATTCACCTAATAAATCAGGCGATAGTCCTGCTTCAGTATCAGGAATACCAAGTTCTCCGGCACGCTTATCTGCCATCGCTAATAATCTACGTATGCGGCCTGCAATTGCATCTTTCGTCATTGGTGGAGTTGCAAGTGAACCCAGCTCTTCCAAACTTGCTTGGCCATGCGAAATTCGTAGCTCTCCTGCCTCCTTTAAATGATCAGGAATTTCAGGACCGAGAATCTCCATCGCTCTTTGAACTCGGGCTGCAGCGGCAACGGCGGCGCGAGCAGAGCGACGTAAATTCGCATCATCGAAATTAGCCAAACGATTTGCAGTTGCTCGAACTTCACGGCGCATGCGACGTTCTTCCCAAGCCAAGACGCTCTCGTGAGCACCCAATCTCGTAAGTAGAACTCCGATTGCATCGCCATCGCGAATTACGACTCGATCTACTCCACGAACTTCGCGCGCCTTGGCGACAATATTTAAGCGACGTGCTGCGCCGACAAGTGCCAACGCTGCTTCTGGTCCGGGGCATGTGATTTCAAGTGATGATGAACGACCAGGTTCTGTCAGTGATCCATGTGCAATAAAGGCACCACGCCAAGCTGCTTCGGCATCACACACATTTGCGGCGACTACTTGCGGTGGAAGACCACGAACGGGGCGACCATTTGCATCAATTAATCCGGTCTGGCGAGCAAGTGCATCGCCTGCTTCGATTACACGAACAACGTAGCGAGAACCTTTACGCAATCCACTTGATGTAAGAACCGCCAAATCACTGTCATGACCA
>Ga0209084_1001190_pt1 | contig 22498 bp, 14 predicted proteins | sample C_130820_MF_Meta_FD_187309 | JGI IMG/M metagenome (GOLD analysis project Ga0209084, IMG submission 187309) | Freshwater microbial communities from Lake Croche, Canada to study carbon cycling - C_130820_MF_MetaG (SPAdes) (version 2) | ecosystem: Environmental > Aquatic > Freshwater > Lake...
TTAATTCAAAATTTAATGAACGAAGATGATTATGATACAGATTTATTGAAAACATATAAAAAAGAAAATAAATATTTTGAATTATGGAATAAATATTTTAAGTTAAATAAACGTGTATTCAAAAAAGGAAAATTATACAAATTTAATTATATGTTAAGAAGTGATGGAATAAGTTGTTGTATTTTATTTGTTAGAGTTGATAAAAACGGAAAATCATTATCAAAAACTTGGCAAAATAAAAAATGTTGTCAAGAAGAAAATATTGATTATATTGAAAAGGCAAATGTTGAAGAAATTAAAAATAAAAAAATAATATGTTGCGACCCCGGATGTAGTGATTTATTATATTGTGGTTATAAAAATAAAGATAATAAATTAGAAATATTTCGTTATACACAAAACCAACGAAGATTAGAGACAAGAATGAAAAAATATAGTCATATAAAAGATACAATTAACAAAGAAACAAAAATTGATAATAAAAGTATTAAAGAAATTGAAACTACATTATCAACATTAAATTCAAAAACTTGTATTTTTAATGAATTCAAAAATTATTGTATTGAAAAGAATAAAATAAATTATAAATTATATAGTCATTATGAAGAAACTATTTTTAGAAAATTTAAGTTAAATTCATTTACAAATAAACAAAAAAGTGAAAGTAAAATGATTAAAAATTTTGAAAATAAATTTGGAAAACCAACAAATACAATATTTGTTATGGGTGATTGGGACAAAGGCGATTATAATATGAAAGGTAAAGAACCAACAATATGTAAAAAATTTAGAAAAATATTTAAAAATGCAGGATATACAACATATTTAATAAATGAATATAAAACATCAAAATTATGTAATTGTTGTAATGAAGAATTAGAAAAATTTTTAGAAAAATCAAGTAATAAACCAAAAAATAAAGGAAAATTAGAATTATGTCATGGACTACTACGATGTCAATCGGTTAAGCATAAAAGCGAAGTATTTCATAACAGAGATAAAAATGCCGTTCAAAATATGTTAAATATTGTAAAATCAATAATTAACACTGGAAAAAGACCAGAAATATTTTGTCGTGGTTGTTAAAACTTCATACCTATTTCACGATAGGTTATAATCAAATTTTTACATTTAGTATTTTTTTACGCCATAATTCGGCGTTTTAAATGTGCAAAGGTGTAAAAATACAAAAATATATCTATTTGTTCATGTAATTGAACATAATAGAGATTTAAAGATTTAAAGATTCAAAGATTCAAAGATTCAAAGATTCAAAGATTCAAAGATTCAAAGATTCAAAGATTCAAAGATTCAAAGACCCAATTTTTACATTTTCTAATTCAAATTTTTTATAAAAAAATTTGAATAGTACACACCATTGAAAATATATAATTTTTTAACTAGTCAATTAAATCCATATATATATTAAATGACACGCAAAAAATCAAAATCAATACTAAAACCATTAATACAACCACTTACACAAAATACCAACGATACAACGGGTCAAATATCATCAATATTTGCGTTTCCACCACCACCAATTCTTACTGAAAATTCAGGAATATTTGACTATATAAAATTTGCGTTTTTGTATTCCCATCAACAAATACAATATTTGAATAATTCAAAAATATTTGCGGGAATAATTGTAATTATACTGAATATTGCCGGAAAATTTGTTAATTTCAAATTGAGTAAAACAATGGAGAGTTATATGAAACATACATTTAGTAGAAACGCATTAGTTTTTTGTATTGCTTGGATGGGAAGTCGTGAAATATATGTTGCTATATTGATTACATTACTGTGTATTTTAATTATGGATTTTATATGTAATGAAAATTCAAAATTCTGTATGTTACCGGAAACATTTACTACTTATCATATTTCTTTAATTGAGAGTGATAAACCAACTCAAGAAGAAATAAATAACGCACAGAAAATTCTAGAACGTGCTAATATGTTATCAAATACAAGTAATACTTAAATCTAAATAACAGATATACAATATATGTCTAGTGTTAAAAAACACAACATTTCTAGTAAAGTTGATGAAATATTAATAAATATATATACAAATATAGATAACAGTAATAAACCAATACCATTTACTCGTGGGTTATTTACTGAAATTCCTAAAAATCCATATTTATCACTTAATAAGTATCCTTATTTTACTACTAAATATCGTATTCCATATGAGAGTATTAAAGGATTACCTTTTCAAGACAAAATAAATTTTCTATTTAATAAAAAAGAATTTATAAAATATGTCTCAAATAATGAAATCAAAAAAGATAATTTTTCAAACAATGAATTCAGTGAATATACAATAGAAATTATTGATGATAATGTAAAAAGTCTTTTAAAACTTCTCTTTCCAACTTCTTATCCTGTTAAAGAAAATTGTGTAGATACTTATAATGAATTAATAGCAAAAACAGAACCAATTTCAAATAAATTTTCATCTTCATTTCTAGGAATTTCGTCTTTGCTACATAATGTCTTTACAAGTTCATCTAATACAGCTAGTGATGTTGAAGAACATGAACAAGAATCAAATTTCAATAAATTTACTTATATTAATATAGATGGTAAAATTTATACTGTATTAAAAGTTGTATATTTAAATGACTTTATAAATAATCCTAAGTATAATGAAATAATTGGTATACACAAAGAGTTTAATGAAAATAATGAAATATATAAAAATATAATAGATTGGAAAATTTCGAATATTGAATTAAAAATATGTTTGAATATGTTGGAATTGTTTGATGGTTATTGTAGAGGGAAAAATGAAAAATGTAAATATTTCAACTTGATGGTTAAAGATATTTGTAAACAGATAAAATATTCAAGACATAAATACAGAGATTATTCAATAAAAGATAAAAACATTGAATCAATAAAAGATGAATATTTTAATGAGTTCAATAATTTTTTTTTCAATGATAATACTACGTATTTTCAATTAAAAAATATATTAACCAAAATATTGAAGGAGAGTGAAAACAATAAAAATTATAATAATATATTGAGTTATATGAAATTAAAATATAACTATTGTGAAATTGAAAAGAAAACAACTGATGAGTTAATTGAAATCATAGATAACAACAAATATAGTTATACAGTTAATGAGAGTGAATTTACAATTCTTTTGAATGAAATTAAATTAGAATCTGTCAAATTTAATACAAAAGTAAATAGTTATTTTCAAGAAAATAAATTGACAGATGAAAAAAATAATGATATATCAAAAAAAATATCAAAATCTTTTAAGGATACATATAACTTAATAATTAGAAACAAAAAAATAAGTAATGAAGGTAATGAACGTAAGAATTACCATCAATATCAAATAAAAATAAAAACATTATTTGAAAAATATAAAATTTTTATAAAAAAAACCAAACAATTCTTTTTAGAAGTCGACAAGAATAATTTGAATTTACCAGATTTTTTCATAGATAAATTTTCAATAATAGAACAATTATACAATGAACAAAAACTTTTAGAGTCAGTTAAAAATAGTTATTTTCAAAAAAATAAATTGACAGATATAGAAATACCTGATAAAACTAAAGAATACTATCAAGCAAATTACTCGCAACAACAAGAGTTAAAAAAAATTATGGAAAAATTCGTTTATCCAAATCGTGAATCTATTAATGATAAGTTAGTTGAAATTATTTTGTCATATATTAATCAAAGTAATGAACCAAATGAATTTAATGATATATTAAAGAAGATTGAACAAGATGAACATATAGATGAAAATTTGTTAATGAAAATATATACTGGTGTTGACTTATATAACATTAGTAAAATAAATACACCTAAATATGAAATACAAGTTTATATGGATTTAATAGAAGGAAAATTGTCAAATAGTATTTTATCAAAAGTTGGTTGTTATTTTAAAGATAATGAGTTAATAAATTTATATTATAATTTGAAATATGCTAGTAGATTGAATAACTCATATGTTTTCAGTAACAAATTACCAATATTAAAAATACCACGAATAGAATCAAATACTGACGAAAAAGACAAAAAAAATAATGATATTTCTTTGGTAGAATCTAAAATTAATAAAACTGGTGGAAAATTAAGGAGTACAAAACGTAAATATAAAAATAAAATCCGTAAAACTAGATTTATATATAATAGATGTCTTCAATGAAACTATAAACTAAACTATGACATTATTTTTTATATAATATTGGTTTTTTATCGATAAGTTTTCCTACTTCTTTACCTACTTCTTCATTAATATATTCATATATCAACCCGTTTTCTAGGTTTGTTGTCAAATATTCTATTTTTTCTATATAAATAGAATAATATTCCGTTTCTTCTTCCACCGTTTCTTCTTCCACCGTTTCTTCTTCCACCGTTTCTTCTTCCACCGTTTCTTCTTCCACCGTTTCTTCTTCCACCGTTTCTTCTTCCACCGTTTCCTCTTCCACCGTTTCTTCTTCCACCGTTTCTTCTTCCACCGTTTCTTCTTCTTCTTTCATCATTATTTGTTTTTCCACCGTTTCCTCTTCCACCGTTTCTTCTTCCACAGTTTCTTCTTCCACCGTTTCCTCTTCTTCTTTCATCATTATTTGTTTTTCCCGATCTTTATCATTAATATTATTTACTAATTCATCATTATCATCTTCTTCATCTTCATCATCTTCATCTTCTTCATCTTCTTCATCTTCTTCATCTTCATCTTCATCTTCTTCATCTTCATCTTCTTCATCTTCATCTTCTTCATCTTCATCTTCATCATGTTCAATGCGTTCACTTTCGGCTCTACTTATGTTACTATGATTATTTTCATCGATTTCATTAAATACAATTTTAATATTTTCTATATTATTTAAAGGTTGCGTTTCATGTTCTTTTTGAACACTACTTGTGATAGGTAAATCTTTTTCAGGTAAGCATGGTTCAGTTTTAATATTTGAAATATAAGATGGCTGTGTAAGTGTCATATGGTTATCTTTTACATTATTGACAACTGGTTTCACAGTATCAACCTCTTGTTTTACAGTATCAACCTTTGGTTTCACAGTATCAACCTCTGGTTTTACAGTATCAACTTCTGGTTTCACAGTATCAACCTCTGTATCATCTAACATAACTACTCTATTTTCTTTTATTGAGTTACGAATAATTCGATTTTTATCAGAAATAATTAACTTTAATTGATCAATTTCAAATTTAAGTGTTTGAATTTCATTATTTAATTTCATAACAAGAGGTATATTCATCAACGCATTATAGTTTTCTTTATAAGTATCATATTGTTCAAATTCATTTTTCAATGTATCAAAACAATGATTAATTTCATTATTTAATTTTGTTTGAATATGATTCAAAATACTCATATTATAGATGATAACTGTATAATATACTCCAAAATAGTAATATAATTAATTATGTAATCTTTATATTACTTATCCATATAGATTAAGTTAATAATCAATTTTTCATCTTATGTTTACACTACTCAACTCATATATTGATTTATGATACTACTGATTCAATTCCAAAATGTTCTTGTATTATACTTATTTTTGATTTATCATTTTTTTTATCATTACTTCTTTTCACCTTGTATTGTATTTCACCATCATACTTAATATTCGTTTTTTGATTATTTCCATACAGTAAATAATTCTCATTTTCTTCGTGTAACTCTGGAAATACACGTGTCAATGGTTTTTCAACAATTGTTAATAAATGATTCGATTTCAATAATTTTCTATATTCTTCTATACTCATGTTACCATAATATTTTTCTAATAAATAAAATGGATTTGGTGCTGGTTTTATATTTTTTGTATAGTTGTATATTTTACCATATATTTGATTTATTAAATTATAACGTTCAAATTTTGTAGTATCATCAATTGATTCTTTCATTAAATACGCTACAGCACATTCTGGACGACAAAATGAACCGTATCCACATATAGTATTATCTACTTCATAACAAGGTATATAACATTCTGGATTATCAAATTCATAAGAACACCAAAAACATGCCGATTTTTTATCGCTTATTTTATTCTTTATTAACTGTATTTTCAAACATTTTAATTTTTGATTTATAGATGATATACTTAACTTATCTATAGTTTCATTATCATTTGTTTCATTTTTATGTTCTTCTATATTTGAAATATCATTTTGATTATTATTTTTAACTGTATCAACGGTGTCTTCAAAAGATGAATTCATTTTTTCACTTTTGTTTTGGTATTTGAAAGATGGTTGGTTATTCTTTTTACAAAAGCAACATACAAAAGAATGACTAGGTGTATCAGTCAAATAAGCAAAGTTACCACTTTCTTTCAAAACGGACTGAGAAGGTTGTGGTGTTGAATATATGTCATTTTTATTATCATTGGTATGGTTATCGATAGTTTCATTTATATAATTATATTGGAGTTCAGTTGATATTGTTTCATATGTTTGTATTTCAGGTGGTACATTTGGTGTATATAATAACGGATTTGATAAATGAGAATTATAATTTTCATTGTATTTTTCTAAATCTTCAACTGAACATTTAAGATGTAATATTATATTACCTATAGATGGTTCACTTGGTAGTTTTACAGCATTTTTAGAAATTAGTTTACCACCTTTATTCTTCCGTCCTTTTGAAGAGACAACCGTAGGTGTAGTAACTTGATTCTTTTTTTTTGTCATTTTTATTTATATTTAACTGTTTTATAAATATATGTTTATTATTTAAGCATTTGTTATATATGGTTTATTCAGAATATAAATATTTTCTTTCAAATTCAAACTACTATATATATTTGATTATATTTTTCAGATAAAACAAAAAGAATATTGACAGAAGACATATATATTAGTATTAGTCATGTCAAAAGTGAAAGAAACACAATTAAAAACAACAGAAGTAACAACAGAAACTCTAGAACTACAGATTAAACATACTCAATATTTACAATTACTCGATTATAAATTCGTTTTATATAAATTCATACAACCAATTGAAAGAAATATACAATCTATACAAATATTACTAGAATTAAATGATAATAATAGGTATAATGAATTATATCTTTCTTTATATGCCAATTTATTACAGTTAACAACGCCTGTAAAAATATATCCAAACGTTTTGACTCAAATAATACAATATCCTTATATTCCATCACAACTAACTCCCGACTATCAATATTATTTAGTAGCAAATATAGTAAATTTTAAATCCATGAATGATATAATGAATAATGAGAATAATATTACCGATATTAACCTAAAATTAATTATTAAATATAATATAATTGAAAATATTGATACAATAGAAAAAATTATATTGAATCACAGTAATGATGTAAAAAAACTTATTATTAGAGATAAAAAAATATGTTGTATAGATAGAAACTATAATATTTGATATTTTGTGAAAAATAATAAATTTGTTCTCGTTTATGTAATTGGTTATCTACAAATTACGTAAAGATAAAAAGCATATAACTATAAAATGAATCGTTCTCAAGATTCTCAAGATTCTCAACGAACAAATCAACAACAAGAATCTAAAAAAACGGAAATATGGGTTGAAAAATACCGGCCTAATAACTTTGATGATATTGTACTTTCACCAACAAACAAAATAATATTCAAAAATATTATAGATATTAATTATTTTCCGAATTTATTATTTTATGGACCACCTGGAACTGGAAAAACAACAACTATCATAAATCTTATAAATGAATATCAAAAACGTTATAGTAAACTTAATAATAGCACTATTATACATCTCAACGCAAGTGATGAACGAGGTATTGATATAATACGTAACCAAATTAACCAATTTGCTAAGTCATTGAATTTATTTGAAAAAGGATTGAAATTTGTTATATTAGATGAAGTCGACTATATGACAAAAAACGCACAACAAGCACTCAAATATATACTACAAAATAGCACATACAATGTTAGATTTTGTCTTATATGTAACTACATATCCAAAATAGATGAATCATTGAAAACTGAATTTATATGCATTCGTTTTAACCAACTACCAACTGAATACATATGTAATTTTTTGACTAATATTGTTGAAAAAGAAGGTCTTAAACTTAAACAAACTACTATTGAGGCAATACGTAAAATGTATGGTTCAGATATACGAAGTATGATAAATTACATTCAATTGAATCAAAATCTTGATATTGAAGATTGGGAACAAACGATTATAACAGATACCGTTTTTGAAAATATGTATGATTTTTTGAAAAAAATAAATAATAATGTTGGTGTTAACAATAATAAGAGAAATATAAATAAATTAAAATTATATTTCCATTGTCTCAGTATTCAATACAATATTGATAAAAAATTACTGATTTTAAAATATTACAACTGGATTTTACGTAATCGTTTTACAGAAGTAACACCTACATTTTTGAATAAAGTAGAAAAAATAATACACAATACTGGTGATGTTCCTATCGATATATTTTTAATTTTAGCCACCCTAAATGACTAACCATTTGATATCATTTATAATAACATTTACAATATCAGTTCCTATAATAATTTACGAATTCAAAGATAAAATATAAAAATATTTTTTAAGTAAAGGCGCTTAAAAATTCATTACCAGCTTTTTCATACTCACCTTTTAAATCACGAAATGCTTTTCTACTTTTAGCACCATCATCATTTATTTGATCAATTAATGCCGAGAAATTTACATCACCACACGTATAACAATTTCTCATCACTGACGGTGGATAATGTAAAAATGAAAATCCCAATGATTTTCTAAAAAAACTATCTATATACTCAAGTTTATCTCTAATAGCGTTCCAAGTTGGCATCACATCAACACCAGTCATAGTATATAAGATATACAATGGAAATAAAATACATATATTATATACTATTTCTGCTATTAAATCCATAACCCAAAATACAAGACAACTCCGAAAATTTTGTGTATGATGAGCGATACAAACTCCTCCACCTCTAACTAAATAGTATATATCAACTATTTCAGATTCGAGTGACTCAAATATTACAACAAATGTATCACCAAGTGCTTTTCCAAAATCAGTCAAACCATCACCTATATCAGAAAATCTATGCGTAAAATCATTCCACCACCCTGTTGCGTTTCCTACAAAGTCAATGACAGTATTTACACCATCTTTTATTTTATTAACAACATCTATTATTTTATTGATTGGACCACCAAGATTATCTGTTATTCCGTCACCAATCTTGTTAAAAGCATTAGTAATATCACCCAACCCAAACCCTTCTATGGTATCATTATCACTATTTAAAAATCCATATTTTCTTTGAAATAAATTTGAATTTTCAAATGGTAAGGTATCATTATACCATATATCTTCTGGTTTTTCTTGGATTTCAACATTTTCAACGGTTTTATTATTATACTTTTCAATTTCTTCATTGAATTTATTAATTCTTTTTTGTTTTTCTTCTTTGTATTTATTATTATTTAATTCATTAATAAAGAATGTATAATTATAGACTAAAATAGTGATAATAATTAGAAATACTAGAATTAATGTTAATTTATATAACCATTTGACCATGATACGGTCTTGTAATATTTTTCGAATCATCGGATTAAAGAGTTTAATATTTGGTATATTTATTTTAATTTTTTTCATTGTTATATATTGTTTATATATTGATTTGATTTATAATTTTTATATTATCTAGATGTAAACCCGTTTTTTGACTTGAATCTACGTTGTATTTCATCTAGGTCTTTTTTGGCATCAGTAATTTTGCCTTCGAGTTCTTGTAATAAAAATTTCAACTTTTCTTTCATTTGTTTAGGGTCGATGTTATTACCACTAATATCACTGATATTATTATCAAAATTATTATTACCATTATTCAAGTTATTATTCATAATATTGTCTATAATGTTGTTATTTGTATTAGTATTATTATTTCCACCATTTTTATTCTTATTTCCACTATTACTATTTTTATTTCCACTATTACTATTGTCATTTCCACTATTACTATTTTTATTTCCACTATTACTATTGTCATTTCCACTATTACTATAGTCATTTCCACTATTACTATTGTCATTTCCACCATTACTATTGTCATTTCCACTGTTACTATTGTCATTTCCACTGTTACTATTGTCATTTCCATTATTATTGTCTAATCCTTCAGTGAATCCTTCGTTATTTATTGCCAGTTTACTACCATATTTTACTATATTACTAAATATCAATGAAATAAATAATATTATCAACATATTTTTATTGTAATAAGATACTATTACTCCTACTAATACAAAAACAGACGGAGTAGTTATATCACCTAACAACCCATATGTTGTCATATTTATCAATGAAACCAATAAAATTGTATATAATAAATAACGGTTATACAATATAGATTTTGAATTAAATTCACGTTTGAATGATTTCATATATAATTAAATACTATATATTTCTAAAATTTCTTTGATAATTGGTTCACGTAAAATATCGTTAGATTCAAATTCAACCATGCCAATACTGTCCGACCGTTTTTTTCGAAGTTTTGAAAGAAAGTCTGCTAATCCGTTTGTAGAACCTGTACGGTCGTGTTGTTCTAAATCACCCGTTACAACCATATTTGAACCTTCACCTAAACGTGTTAATAACATTTTCATTTGATTTTGACTACAATTCTGCATCTCATCGGCAATAATAAATGAATGTTTAAATGTTCGACCACGTAAATATCCTATAGGTGCCATTTCAAAGACTTTCTCATCTAAGTATGACTGTACTTCTTTAACTGTTATAAATTCATATAAAATATCGAATATTGGTCGTAACCACGGACTCAATTTTTCTTCAATAGAACCAGGTAAAAACCCTATATCTTCATCTACTGTGACGGTTGGACGTGTAAATATAATCTTATCGATATTACCTAAAAGAAATTGTTTAATAGCGTATTGAGTCGCAAAAAGCGTTTTACCAGTTCCTGCTGGTCCAATAGCAAATATGATCTTCTTTTCTTTATTGTTAAGCATATTTACATATTGTTCTTGTGATGCGTTTTTTGGTGTTAACATTTTTTTTTCAATATTAGAATATATTGTATTCCCGTGTCCATTATTCTTTTTATTTTTATTTGTATATATTTCAACGTCGTTCTCTGTATTTTTTTTATTGATTGATTTTTCTTTTGTATCTTCTTTGAAAGATTTACTACGTTTTGATTTTTTTTCTTTTAATTCTGTTTTTTTTTCATTAACCATAAAAATGTCATATGTTGTGTCCAATTTATTATCATTCATATCAATTGAATATTCATTTTCTTTGAAACTTGAAATATGTGTAAGTGATACTGTTTCTTTCGGTTCATTCATATCATTCATTTCTTGTATATAACTTTTCATAATGTCTTTTTCAGTTTGTTTTTTAATTTTTTTATTTCTTTTTTTCTATTCTATTACTGGAAACTCTATATTTGACTTAATTACAGTTATATCATCATTAAATATATCACTTCTATCTTCTTTCGTAGGAGATATATCAAATATATCCATTCAATATATATTACTAAAATATTGAAAACTCATTTAACGCTCAATAATAATAAATAAAGAATAATTTAGTTATATATTTTATTTATAATTTATCCACATCATAAATAATATAAAAATAGTATCACACAAATAAAATATAAAATGAAGTATTATATATCTAATCGTGGAAATTTGAAAGGATGTAATAAATTCAAAGAAAATACACCTGAATACATACAAAATGCTATAAATTTAGGTTATGACTGTGTAGTTGATGTTTCAGTATTAGAAGGTATTTTGTATTTCAATCAAACAAACAACCACTTATACATTATTGATTGGCAATTTATTATAAATAACCGTAAATATTTATGGTTGAGATGTAAAAATAGAGAAACATTGAATTATTTGGTTGGCTTTTCATATTTACGTTTGATCTTAAACAATATTGTTTTCACTTATAATAAAGAAAAATTAAAAATATGTGAATACATATGGAGTCCTAAATATGAGATAAATGAATATCTTATTGATACAATAATTGTAATGCCTGAAATGAATAAATGGAAAACACATTCTGAAGCATTAGGAGTTTGTAGTGACTATATTGAATATATACGAGATTATTATTTATTGTAAAATACATATGGTAAAATAAATATATGAGTCGATGGGTCACAACAAATTCAAAGAACATTTAAAATATTTTGTGTATAAGGATTTCCTTTTAGTTGTTGTAAAACATCACCATTATTTCTTTCTAGTTGAATTCCATCAAATAGTGGCATTTGAGAACCTTGGATACGCCCAAATGTTTCCATTGAAGGAGCTTGTGAATTAATCATACCAGTTACTTCTCGATTATTTTGTAAAATATTGTCTCTTACGACATTTTTTGATAAATTAATATTACCATTTACAAGACTCATATTTCCAGGAACGAGTCTTCCGTCAATTGTTGAAGCTTTTATATCATTATTTCGTTGTCTATATTCAGCATCATAAGTTCTAGGAGCACGACCGCGTTCATTAGCACTTCCAATACCAGAATAATAAAAATCTGTTGTAGTATCACGTTCATTATGAACTGGTTGTTGTGGTGTTACTTTATATGCACCTCCCAATTGGTTACTATTTACATTCATATGAAATTTGGAATGTTCAGTAGTTTCTCTCATAGTCGTAGGTAGTGTATCTGCCTCATTAAATACATATGACTTTTCTACGGAAGATTTGGCATTTTGATACGGTCGCAATGTTCCGATAACGTTTTCTTTCCTAGACGGACGTAATATATCGAGAAGGGGGGCTATCGTAGCACCTATAGCACTACCCACAACACCATAATAATCGTCATTATTACTATACGTACGGTTATTTGGATAAGATTTGAAAGATTTATTTCCATAATCATTTTCACTAGCACCACCTGAATTTAAAGCATATGCGGGTGTGAACTGAACCGTACCTAATTGTTGGTTATGAGAATCCATATATTGACCTTTAATATATTGTAAATTTTGGTTACCTGCTATACCCGTATACTCTTGTGTAGCATGTTGTCTAGATGTTTCACGGTCGACTTCAATTGGTCGAAGTGTAGGTTCGGTTTTTTGTCCTGTAGTCGTAAAATATCTTTCTGAACCCATTTCATATGAAGTTTCAACACGATTTTTTTCTTGAATACCTATTTCACCCCTATGTGTAACAGCACTATAAGCCGGTCCTTCATATCCTAAAGCACTCAATCCAGAAGATTTACGATGATTATCTACACGTAGTTCATCTACAGTTTTATCACGCCACAAATCTCTTGCTAACATACCACTGTTATATCCTGCCGCTCCTTCTGTACCATAACCTAATCCTAAACCTGGACCAACCTTTACATCTTCGAATGGTTTTACACCAGCCATTCTCATTGATGGATTTATTCTTGATTGTATAAAATCACTTTGGTTTGGTGTTCCAAATGTATATTGAAGATTAGTTCCGGGTTCAAACATCGGTGAAATCTCTTTCTTTGAAATAAATTGTGACCCCCCTCCTTGATAATTATCTAAAGTTGATTCTGTAGAATTCATATTTCCACCAGTATGCGATTTACTCCCAAAAAATGGTTGCATATTGTTATGTCGATAATAATCTATATCTACAGATTGACCACTTAATGAAATATATTTTGAGTTTTCTTGATTTTTAGTAGGACCCGTTTCTACATAGTTTGATGACTGGTTAAAGTATCTATCCGTATATACACCATTTTTACCAGTATCAAATTTATTATTTGTGGATAATTTACTTGTTAAATCTAGTTCGACATTTGTCACTGTTTCAACTGGGTAGTTACGATTTGGTATATCAGTATTAGGGAGTATTTTATCATCATTCTTAAATCCTTCTTCACCTATTTTTGAATTCTTTGACTGGTTCGATATAATATATAAATAACCCAATCCAATTATAGCTGGTGCAAATATTTCCATTTATATATAATAAAAAACATAAAGAATAAAATATTATTACTTTATCATTTACATTTATTAATGGAAATAATAAATAATCAAAGAAGAATGAATACTCCATTAAATATATGTCAAAAAGAACTATCTTTTTCGGATTTGTTAACAATTTCTGATATAGAAAATACGGAGTTATGTAAAAAAAAATCGTTCGAAACAAAAATAACTGAACATGAAAAACCTATAGGTACACAAATTAGTAACACTAAAACAAATTTAAACGATGTTTTAATACCCCCTCCCAGTAATTTTTCACCACCAACACCAACACCAACACCAATACCAAAACCTAATAACTCAATTGAAAAAGAAAGTATCAACACAATCCGTATATTAATAATCGGTTATTATTACCACAAAAACATTGGAGATGACCAATATATAGATGTATTCAAATATATCTTTCAAAAGACGACAAATATAAAATATAAATTGAAATTTATTGATTGTGATAAATTACAATTAATCGATATCAAACCAACAGATATAGTTATTCTTGGTGGTGGTGATGTACTAAATCATTATTTTTTAGATAAAATAATCGATGTTTTCAAAGATAAAAAAAACCTCATCATGGCAGTTTCAGTTGGAATACCTTACTTGGATATTTTAGTTAATACAAATAAATTAAACATAATTGACTATTTATTTATTCGAACTAAACAAGAATATGACACTTTAAATGAATTTTATCATAAAGAACGTATATTTTATTTACCAGATATATCATTTTTTATGAAAAATATTTCTATATTAAATGATTTACGACCGAAATTACAACGATTTTCATTTGGTAATAGAAATGTAAAAAACCCATATACAAATTCTTTAAATATGTCTAGTATTTCGTTTTCAATGAATAATTTATCTTCTATTCTATCTTACTTTAAAATCAAACAAAGACGTAAAATAATAGGTATTTCTTTGAATAGACATATATATTCTAAAAATACATCAAAAAGTTATAGAACAATTGTAAAAACCCTAGCATCGGTTATATATTGGTTATTAAGTAAAGAATATGTCATATGTTTTCTACCATTTAATGTATATACACTCCCACAAGATGTCAACTGTGAAACAAAATATTCTAATTTTTCTACTATTCCATTATTAGAAGAATATGAAAATAATCAAGAAAATGACATATTACTACACAATGATGTCCTACATGAAATAAAAAATTTGAATAAAGACACAAATAACGACCACTATATTAATAATATAATAAATATTCAACAAAGATTATATCCGAAAGAAGTATTTGAAGTAACGAGTTATTTTGATTTTGCTATTACGATGCGGTTTCATTCGACTTTATTTTCAATTTATAATAACGTTCCTTTTTTACCTATTTTTACAACTAAGAAAATACGTAATTTGTTATTGGATATCGAATATCCACCAATTTTAAAATATGAGTTAGAAGTTGATTCCAATGATATTCCAATAAAGATAGATGAAAAAATTCTTTGTAGTAAGTTATCATATTTATTAGAGGGTGTTGTCGTATCCGATAATAAATTATCAACTTTTGAAATCAAAAAAGTACACAAGAAAATACAAGAAGACTTGAGAAAAACATGTTTCTATTTACAAAGTGATTTATCTAAGTCAATACCTATATTGTTGAAGTTAATATCACAACATACAAATACGCCTTCATTATTACTAGGAAAAGAAACGATGAATTCTAATATTGACATAGACAGTTGTAAATTTCAAAATAAATCAAAAGATAGAGAAGAAATAGAAGTCACTTGTCAAGAATCAAAAAATAACTCGCTTCTAATTAAAGTTCTAGAATCTAAATTATATGAATACTGTGGAGAAAATGACTTTAGGAGTATTGAAAATCCGCATATTCAAAAAAATATTATATCTATCATAAGTTTTTATTTGACAGGTGGAGATATACATTCCGTTTATTGTGATGGGTTAAGTGAAAAAATGTTTTATTCTAAAATAAAAGACAAAGAAATAGATTATATAAAAGAATGGAATTGGGTTATTAAAGACCATATTATACACGGTGGACGTTCACCTAAACTATTGCTCGATTCAAATATATCAAATATTAATGAAGAAAATGGAAATATTACAACTCAACTACTACAAATACCCACAAAATCACAACAAAAACCGGCTGAGTTAAATACCAATAAAATAAGTTTCAATATACACTATTTCAACCAAGAGGATAAAAGTGGAGTTCATCGTTCTGGGTGGAATTATGTTTATAATGAATTAAAAAAATATCATAATGATGAACCAAATACTCCCTTGTTAGACATGTATATTGATCGAACTTTCCATTGGGAAAGAGAAATTTTAAAAACCCTTGATATTATACCTTATCGCAAAAAATGGTGTGGGTTCATTCATCATACTTTTGATACGACATTTAGTGAATATAATAATGTAAATTTATTACAAAATACCGATTTTTTAGAATCATTGAAACATTGTAAGTGTATTTTTGTTCTTTCAAAGACATTAGAAATACAACTAAAAATTAAAATGACTGAAATAGGATGGAAAAATGTACCAATAGTTTATTTGACACATCCTACTGAAATAGAAGGTATTACTAACTTTAGTTATTCAAATTTTTTAGAAAATAACCAGAAACGATTATTACATATTGGAGGTTGGCTGAGAAATACATTAACATTTTACCAATTACATATACCTAGACTCATTCAACTCGTTTCAAATAAATCAACTTATAGAAATTTTGAGAAAACAGGCTTGAAATCTAAAATCACTGATTCTTTGAAGAAAACCGTATTAATGAATATAAATAATGGTAACTATCATCCAACAGAAAGATTACAAGATTCTATATATAATGTTCTACGAATTAGTGAAATTCACCGAAATAATCATTTATACAATACTTGCGGAGGTTCTCATAGAATGACAAATAACTGGAATATACATTTTTTTAATTTCTTTCAAGATTTAATGACAAGTGTAGAAAAAATAAACAAACTATCAAATGAAGATTATGATGAACTTCTATCTAAAAATATAGTATTTTTACATTTAGTTGATGCTTCTGCTATCAATACCGTAATCGAATGTTGTGTTCGAAATTGTCCGTTTTTTATCAATAGACATCCCGCAGTAGTAGAAATAGTGGGAAATGATTATCCATTATTTTATGATATTTCAGAATCAACGACAAACTCAACCACAACCACTTTTTTTGAAATTAATAAACAAATCGAGATGAAACTGAAAAACCCTTCGTCGATCCATAAAACATACAAATATCTCACTTCTTTAGATAAATCGCGGTTTCATATTAATAATTTTATTACAAACTTACATCAACAAATAGTAAGTATATAAATTCAACATTGTTTCGATATTCTCTACTTTCAAAATTATATATATAGAATAAAAAGTAAATTAATAAATTCTATATATATAAAATGTCTTCTACACGAATTCGAAATGATCCTATAAGAATTTATAAAGAAAATGAGATATTTACTAATGAAGGACGTTATCAATTAGATATTCCAAAATGGAATAATCGAACAGAATTTATTCAAGACCCACACATTCGAATACAAAAATGGGAAGGAAATAAATATTCAAATCGAATAGATATTGAAAATGATATTATGTCTTATAATAAACCACTCTCACGTGATTATCCAAATAATATATACACCTCAAATATACCTTTTAATAGTGAACCACCAATCTATGATAACTATTCAAATACAGTTACGGATGAATCGCGTTCGGTATTACCACCATTCATTTTTAGAGATATGGAAATAAATCGTTTTGAAGAACCATTCATAAATCCACAACACAATATTGAAATTCCGTTTCAGTATAACATTAACACTAAGTTGATAGAAAAAGATAAGTTGTATGATAAACAACCTCTTGCTAATCAAATAGATTGTAACTATTGGCTACCTCTTACACATTCTACAGTAGAAAACTGATATATAAGATGAAACTATAAAATTTAGTTAAAAATGTATAGCCACAATAATAGTTCAAAATGTTTTATATATATCATACAATTACTCCCAATTATACTTTGAGGAATATACATATTTAGCGATACAAATTACACCGACCAAAAAGAAAAATGAGACAAACTTTCTATAAAAAATAAAAATTTAATTACACCTTTGCACATTTAAAATGCCCATTATTTATACTTCTTCTTTGAGTTTTTACGAGTTTTATTGTGTTTATTTATATACTATTCATTATTCATTATTCATTATTTATTATTTATTATTTATTATTCGATATCTCGCGCATTAGTTTGTATATAAAAAGAACATAATAAAATAATATATAATGAAAATATCATTCAACCAATCTGGTAGAACTGGTAATTTACTATTTCAGTATACTGCGTGTAAGCTAATCACTCTACTATATGGTCATCAGTATATTCCGTTACAACATTTACATAATATAAAAAATGAAGAGACAATTACTATTGATGAAAATAGTTTTGAGATCATTTTTATCGAACCATTTCATAAATTCAATTCCGTTTATTTTATACCTAATTATAAAAAAAATATCGATATAAAAAATAAAAATATAATTTTGGATGGATATTTTCAAAAAAGCAAATTTTTTGTTCCTTATAGAAAACAGTTGATAAATATGATTTTAAATGATAATAATAATGATTACTGGATAAGAGATAATATAAATTATTATGTCAAAGATATATTATATTCATCAAAGCATTCTATTACAAATTTGAGTAAAAATGATATTGTCGTCAGTTTAAGATTAGATGATTTTATACAATTACCATCTCAAAAAAGCGATATTTTACCTCCTCAATATTACTTAAACATAATAGATATTCTATTGAGTGAATTTTGTAAAAAAAATAGACTCATAGAACAGAATTTAGAAAAAGACCAAAATTACGTAAGTCATAAAAGTAAAGTATATATCGTATGTGATGTTATACGATATGATTGGGAAGTTAGATATTTGAAATTTTTCAATAAATATAATCCTATTTTGATTCAAAATACCTTGATACATGACATTGCGTTAATGCGTGACGCAAATATTCTCATACATAGTAATAGCACTTTGTGTTGGTTGTCCAGTTTTTTCTCTATATTACCCGAAAAAAGAAGATTCATCCCTAAAACATTTCATTATATAAACCAAAATTTAAACGAAATAAATCCTTTAATGGATAATATTTTTTTAGTAGAAACGTTAAAACATGCCGAGGTATTTGATATAAATCATGAAGAATATAACAAAACTTTCATACATTCACTTCCCTATTCAATACCAGATGAATGTATCATAACAGAAAAAGAACATGATGAAATTTTACAAGAAAACGCAAAAGTAAATTTTATATCAGATATAATACCAAGTCATGAATGTAAATATAGATTTCAATATAATGAAGAGAAAGAATATAATGAACAATACAAAAAATCTTGGTTTGCTCATACAATGAAAAAAGGCGGGTGGGACTGTTTAAGACATTATGAAATAATGTCAAATGGTTGTATTCCTATTTTTTTAAATTTAGAAGACTGTCCTCATCATACTTTAACGAGTTTTCCAAAAAAACTAGCATTAGAAATCAAAGAATTATTTTATAATATCCATAAATCTTCTGGCGGTTTTACTGAAGACAATATAAAATATCATTCTTTATCAGTTGAAGAACAAAATAAAATAAAAGAATATAGTAAATTAATAACAAATCACACGAGAGAACATTGTTCTACTAGTGCTACATCAAAATATTTTATAGAAACATTAGAATCTCATATAAATAATAATTTGGCGAAATTTTATTTAGAACCACCTATTTTTCTCAATTTTAGTCAAAAACGTAATAAAAACATACTACTAATTCGAACTGATAGTGGAGTTAATTATACTAGAGAATTTTTATGGATTGGTTTGAAAAAATATTTTTCGAATATCGAAAATAACGAAACACAAAGTATCTTTGTAGAATATCCCAAAATAGACTATCTATATAAATCATTCCCAGAAGAAAATAAAAAACATATTTACGGTAACGGGTTTACTTATTCTAGAAAAATCGACGATGATATTACGATTAATGAAGAACAAATTATAGAAAAAACGAGAGAAGGATTTTGGGATCTAGTTATTTTTGGTAAAGTCGGACCAGATGAAGGAATACTTGGCACATTACCACATATGCCGTTATGGGAACTTATTTTTAATGTATATACGAAAGAACAAATAATATTTTTATACGGAGGTGATGAATGTATAAGTTTGAAGTATGATAACAAATATAAAGACCATATATTAAAACATTCGCAATATGGTCACTGTTTTGTTCGTGAATTTGATATATAATTTATGAACCGAACATTACTCTATATGAAAAATTGAATGATATTTATATAAATAAATCAATATATACCATTCAAAATGTCATATACATATCGTTATTATCAAAAAGATGCAGATGATGCTATTTGGGAAGAACTTTCTACGAATAATAAATGTATAATAAAAATGTTTTGTGGAACAGGAAAATCACTTATAATGCGTAAATGTAGAGTTGCTACGAATTTGAAATTAATCGTATATGTATTTCCAACTCTTTCATTGATCGACCAATTCTATAATGAATACTTGAATGATTATTTACCGGAAAATATATTAAAAATTTGTTCTGAAATTGAGTCAACAACGGATTCAAGTGAAATAAAAAAGTTCCTTTGTAATATAGACAATAAAATAATTTGTATTACATATAACAGTTTCAAAACATTGTTAGAAAATTTGGAAGATACAAAAATAAATTTGTGTATTTTCGACGAATCGCATCATGCCGTCGGTGAAACATACCAGAAGTTTATTTTTGAAGATGAAAATCCGGAATTACCGTTCGTTTGTGAAAAACAAATATTCTTTACAGCTACTCCGAAAAACGCAAATGGAATTGTCATGTATGATTTTGAAAAACCCGATTCTGGTACATGTGGTAAACTAGTATATGATTATTCGTATCTGCGTGGTATGAAAGAAGGTTATTTAAACACATTTGAATTGAGAGTTGACATGTTTTTGGAAAATACCAATAAATCAATATACGAAAGTATTGCACGTGCTATTTTTGTAAGTGGAAATACACGTGTCTTGACGTTTCATTCGGATGTTAATACCGAACGTGATAGAACTGTTAATAATTTCGTGAATGAAACAGAATTTTACAAAGTTTTCAAAGAAATACAAAAAAAAGAGTTCCCAAAAATTAAAAAATATAAGAAAATAAAAATGGTTGGGTTGAATGCCGGGATGAAAGTCAAATCACGAAGCGAAATATTAAATATGTTCGATTCAACACGGGACAATGAAATTATGATTATTTCATCTTGTGAAACTATAGGTGAGGGAATTGATACAAAAAACGCAAATATGTGCGTGTTTGTCGACCCTAAAAAGTCTCATGTAAAAATCATTCAAAATATAGGTCGTATTGTTAGGAAACAATTAGGTGATAATAAACCAAATTCTACTATATTGATTCCATGCTGGATTGATAAAACGAAGTATTTGGGGTGTGAAGGTGACCGAGAAAAATGTGATAAAATCATACGTCAAGAAATGATTTCCGAAAATGGTGATTTTAATCCAATATTAAATGTTATATCCGCTCTGAAAGAAGAAGACCCTGAAATATACGAAATGTGTATATATTATCCTAACCAGTTTTCATATAAAGAAATAAATGAAAATTTGGAAAAACAAGGTTATGTTATGGAAGAACCGATTGGAGAAGGGGGATTGATTGAAACAATAGAATATTTATTGGATAGTGAAATAGAATGTGAAGAATATGATACTGATGAAGAATTGTTGTCGGATGTTGCTGAAGATAATAATGTTTGTATAGAAATTCATACGGATTCTTTGGAAACGTCTATTGTAAAATACAATTCAGTTGGTAAAAAGAACATAATAAGATTATTCAAAAACACAGAAGATGAAAATGAAGAAACAGTTTATCAGGCTATCGTTAAAAAAAATAGAAAAAAGAAAAACGAAGATAGACTGAATGAACCGGTCAAAAATAGATTAAGTTTCAAAATCCATACGAATCCCGATATAAAAATTCTTTGGAATATTGTTAGTGATATTGATATCACAAACGATTTATGTAGTTGTGTTATAGATAGTGAAGTGGTTGTGAATGATTGGAATGAAAATCTCGATAAGGTGGGTTTGTTTATTGACTCGAATAAAAAACGACCCTCACACCATTCAAAAGATGATGATGAGAGAAAATTAGGATACTGGTTGTCACGTCAACTGGAATATTATGAAAATCGAAAATACGGAATGAAAATAAAAGAACGGTACGACCAATTTA
>Ga0209084_1001191_pt1 | contig 22495 bp, 29 predicted proteins | sample C_130820_MF_Meta_FD_187309 | JGI IMG/M metagenome (GOLD analysis project Ga0209084, IMG submission 187309) | Freshwater microbial communities from Lake Croche, Canada to study carbon cycling - C_130820_MF_MetaG (SPAdes) (version 2) | ecosystem: Environmental > Aquatic > Freshwater > Lake...
GACGGTCAAGGAGAATAAGCATGCTGCAACCAGCACGCCGTAAATACCGCAAAGAACAAAAAGGCCGCAACACCGGCATCGCTACCCGTGGCAACACCGTAGCGTTTGGTGATTTCGGTCTGAAGTCTACTGATCGCGGTCGTCTCACGGCACGTCAAATTGAATCCGCACGTCGCGCGATTTCCCGTCACGTCAAACGTGGCGGCCGTATCTGGATTCGTGTCTTCCCTGACAAACCGATTTCCCAAAAGCCTGCTGAAGTGCGTATGGGTAACGGTAAAGGTAACCCCGAGTACTACGTCGCAGAAATCCAACCCGGCAAAGTGTTGTATGAGATCGTGGGAGTTCCAGAAGAGCTCGCGCGTGAAGCCTTCCGCTTGGCCGCTGCCAAGTTGCCCTTGCGCACCACATTCGTGGCCCGCATGATTGGTCAATAAATTCAGGAGATACAAGAAATGAAAGCTGCTGAACTACGCCAAAAAGATGTTGCCGGTGTGAAAGAAGAAGTCAAAGCTTTGCAAAAAGCCCACTTCGGTTTGCGTATGCAAAAAGGCACCCAGCAACTCAACAATACCTCGCAATTGCGTTCGACCCGTCGAAGCATTGCACGTGCCAAAACCATCCTTGCTGAAAAGCAAGCCGCCAAATAAGGACAATGAAGATGACGGACACCAAAAAATCCCTCAAACGCACCTTGATCGGCAAGGTGGTCAGTGACAAACGCGCCAAGACGGTCACCGTGTTGGTCGAGCGTCGCGTCAAGCACGCGCTCTACGGCAAGATTGTGGGTAAATCAAGCAAATACCACGCACACGATGAAACCGGCGAGTTTCACTTGGGCGATCTGATTGAAATCACAGAAAGCAAGCCTATTTCTAAAACCAAAAACTGGGTTGCGACCCGTTTGGTTGAGAAAGCAGCTGCCGTCTAAGTTTTTGTAGGTTCTCGTCCTGCAAACACCCCAAAAACGGCCCACAATGTGGGTCGTTTTGCTTTTCCAGCCCTCACTTTTAAACCACCTCTTTAGGAGCACCCCATGATCAAAGTCGGAGATACATTGCCACACACCACCCTGATGGAATATTCAGAAGTGGAAGGTGAAGGTTGCAGCATCGGCCCTAACGCCGTCGATGTAGCCAAAGCCACTGCTGGCAAAACCGTTGCAGTTTTTGGATTGCCTGGTGCATTCACCCCTACTTGCTCTGCCAAACACGTTCCTGGCTATGTAGACCACGCCGCCGAGTTGAAAGCTGCAGGCGTTGATGAAATCTGGTGTGTCAGCGTGAACGACGCTTTCGTGATGGGCGCATGGGCGCGTGATTTGCACACAGCCGGCAAGGTGCGTATGTTGGGCGATGGCAGTGCAGACTTTGCCCAAGCGACTGGCTTGACGCTGGACTTGACGGCTCGCGGCATGGGTGTGCGTAGCAACCGCTACTCGATGTTGGTCAAAGATGGCAAGGTTGCTACCTTGAACGTCGAAGGTCCCGGTAAATTTGAAGTAAGCGATGCGCAAACCATGCTGACGCAAGCGGCTAACAAATCACTGTAATCTGTGAACGCTTAAAAGCTTCAAGCTTTTTAAGCCGCAAAAAAGCCCGGTACTCGCCGGGCTTTTTTTTATACCGCTGCGCTGAGCATCACCATCCGGTAGACACCATACGCACACACACCCACAACAACCAGCGCAAACAAGCGGGTTTGCAAAGAGTCGCGTGATGCTGGTGTGTTGGGCGAGGTCAGCTTATCGCCATCGATCATCGGACGGATGAGGTTTTGTTTTTTGGCATACAAGTGGTAGAGCACCGCAGCGATATGCACGCCAATCAAAACCAAGATCAGAGGAAATCCAATTTCGGTGTGGTACTGGGTCGCGAAACTAACCCAAGCATTGGGAACCAATGCCGCCCAAGGGCCGCTGATGCTGATGTCGTCATCGCTCATCAAACCACTCAGGCCTTGCAGCGTCAAAACCATCAGAAAAACAAAAACAGAAATGGCGCCAAGCGGGTTGTGTCCAACAGAAGGCTTGGCATCTGGTTTTTTGAAGTTGCGCAAATAGGAAAGCAAAGAAGACGGACTAGGAATAAAAGTTGCAAAGCGCGACCAATGCCCGCCCACAATGCCCCAAACGATGCGGAAAAACACCAGTGTCAACACGCTGTAGCCCAAATAAAAATGCAGCGCCATGGCAAGGTCGCCGTTGCCACCTGTGATGACCAAGCCCAGCACGCAAAGTGCCAACAATATGTGAAACAGTCGGGTGGGCAAATCCCAAATTCGGGTTTTTGTGTTTTGGGCTTGTTGTGTCATGGCAATTTCGATTCATTAAACATGTCACACAGAATGCATAGAATTAAACTGTGTGAATCAAAACACCTATTTTCAACCCATAAGGACTCATCACATGAAAAAACTTCTCGCAACCCTAGTAGTTATAGGCGCTACTTTCATCGGGACTTCTGCACAAGCCCAATTTGCCAAGCCTGAAGACGCTATCAAGTACCGCAAGGCGGCCTTAACTGTGATGGGTGCACACACATCACGCCTTGGTGCCATGGCGCAAGGCCGCGTTCCATTTGACGCAAAAATTGCCACAGAAAACGCTGAAATCGTGGCCGAGATGGCCAAACTGCCTTGGGCTGCATTTGTAGACGGCTCTGACACCGGCGACACCAAGGCCAAAGCTGACATTTGGAAAGAAAGCGCCAAGTTCAAAGACTATGCAGTCAAGTTGCAAACTGAATCTGTAAAATTAGTTGTTGCCGCAAAAAGTGGCAACCAAGATGCATTTAAAACGGCGTTCGGTGCAACGGCCGGCACATGCAAAACATGCCACGACGACTTCCGCGCTAAATAATTGCCGCCTCGCGTAGTTGCTGGATTTTTTCTTCTGAATAACTCAGCAACTCTGCCAACACCTCGTTTGTGTGTTGCCCCAAAAGTGGTGGCGCAACGTCATTACGAACAGGTGTTGCACTTAGTTTCATCGGGCTGGCCACCAAATTGACAGGCCCCGTTCCGGGCCTGTCCCATGTATGCACCATCGCACGCGATTGCACATGCGGGTCGTCAAATACTTCGGCCAAATTATTGATGGCGCCACACGGTACTTTGGCGGCTTCTAATGCGCTGAGCCAATCTTGTTTGCTGCGCGTGCGCATGACTTCTTCCAGCATGGGCACTAACACCGCACGGTTGCGAACCCGCTCAGAGTTTTTAGCAAATCGTGGGTCTTGCGAAAGTTCTGGTCTACCAGCGACTACACAAAACTTCGCGTACTGCCCGTCGTTACCCACCGCCAATATTAAGTGGTCTTTGCTGCCGTCAGGGGCAGGAGCTACTTCAAATACTTGGTAAGGAACAATGTTTTGGTGCGCATTGCCCGCGCGCCCGGGCACTTTGCCAGAAACCAAATAGTTCGCACCTAAATTGGCCAGCATCGCAACTTGCGTGTCTAACAAAGCCATGTCGATATGTTGTCCTTGCCCTGTACTCTCCGCATGGCGAAGCGCAGCCAAGATGGCAACAGATGCGTACATGCCAGTGAATAAATCGGCAACAGCCACACCTACTTTTTGCGGACCACCACCGAGATCGTCGCGCTCACCGGTGACGCTCATCAAACCACCGATACCTTGAACCGCGTAATCGTATCCAGCGCGTTCACGGTAAGGACCGGTTTGGCCAAAGCCCGTCACGCTGCAATACACCAAGCGCGGATTGATTTTGGCAAGTGACGCATAGTCCAAACCGTAGCGCGCCATGTCGCCTACTTTAAAGTTTTCAATGAACACATCGCTCACCAAAACCAATGCGCGAATAATTTCTTGGCCCTCTGCAGACGCGATATCGCAAGTGATAGAGCGCTTGTTGCGGTTGGTGCCTAGGTAGTAGGCGGCATCTGTGCTGTCGTTACCCGCAGCATCTTTTAAAAACGGAGGCCCCCAACCGCGTGTGTCGTCGCCAAATGTGGGGCGTTCGACTTTGACAACGTCTGCGCCTAAATCAGCCAGTGTTTGGGTGCACCAGGGGCCCGCTAGCACGCGGGATAAATCGAGTATGCGTATGCCATCTAATGCGTTCATTTGCAAATTGTCGTGCAAAAGTTGTCCGATAGAAGACAGTACCGCAACAAAGCGGCGTTAAACGTATGCTTTCACATGTCAAATTACATAACAAGTCGAGATAATGGTTGGCATGACAAATAAAGAACAAACGCACGACTTGCTATCGCTGCGTGAAGTGGCGTGGGTATTTTTTGCGTTTGCTGTGGCGTATTTTTTATCTGCGCTTTTGCGCGCGATTACCGCTACGCTGTCGCCCACCTTGAGCGTGGAGTTTGGTCTGCACGCACGCGATTTGGGTTTGCTCGCCGGCGGATATTTCTTGGGCTTTTCCATGACCCAATTGCCTTTAGGTCATTGGTTAGATGCGCATGGTCCTAAAAAGGTTGTCCTGCGGTTTTTGGCTATGGCTGTAGTCGGTTGTCTAGCATTTGCCTTGGCTACTAACTTTATCGGCTTGTTTTTGTCACGTATGTTGATCGGTGCGGGGGTGAGCGCATGTTTGATGGCGCCTTTAACTGGCTATCGCCGTTGGCTCACGCCAGACATTCAGCAACGCGCGAATTCGTGGATGTTGATGACGGGGTCATTCGGCATGCTGGCCTCCACCTTGCCGGTGCAATGGTTGTTGCCCACCATCGGCTGGCGCTGGATGTTTGCTATTTTGGCGATATTTCTTCTTTTGGCGATGGGCTTGATGGTGCTCAAATTGCCCGAGTGGCGGTTGACACCAAAACACCAAGAGCCTGAAGAGCCAGCAAAAAAGCCCAGTCTTTTAGCGGGTTACGCCCAAGTGTGGCGAAACCCCTATTTCCAGCGCATGACGCCGATCGGTTTTTTCAACTACGGTGGCTTGATCGCTATGCAGACCCTATGGGCTGGCCCTTGGATGGCCAAGGTAGCGGGCTACTCCTCGCTAGAAGCGGCTGGCGGCTTGTTTTGGATCAACGTCAGCATGCTTTTCACCTTCTTGATGTGGGGATTGGTCACACCCAAGCTTTACCTAAGAGGACTCAACGCGAACCGGCTTATTGCTGTCATCACCCCTTTGAATTTATTGGTCCAGGTCTCGATACTCTGGGCCGGACCTGAAGCAGGCGCTTTGCATTGGGCCTTGTTTTGTATCAGTGGCTCGGTTGTGTCATTGGCACAACCCGCTGTTGGCGGCGCATTCCCTGCAACCGAAGCGGGCAAAGGGCTTTCTGGTTACAACTTGGTGATTTTCATGGGTGTCTTTTGTGTGCAATGGGGATTTGGCTTACTTATCGATATGTTTCGCAACTTTGGATTGGAAGAAGTAGCGTCTTTCCAATCTGCCCTGGCTGTATTTTTGTGTTTGTGCGTGGTGTCCTACGTACATTTCATTAGGCATAAGACCGAGCGTTGATAATGCAGGCCTGCGCGACCACACCATGAGCAATACGATCTTTATCATCGCCCACGCACCGCTGGCTAATGCCCTGCGCGATTGCGCCATGCATGTGTATCCGGAGTGTGCCCATGAAGTCATCGCGCTGGATGTTCTCCCCGATGCGCAACCCGAAGAAACTTTGCGCTTGGCCAATCAGGCCCTAGAAAATGTGCCGCTAGATGGCCTATTGGTGTTGACCGATATCTTTGGTGCAACGCCTGCCAACGTGGCACAAAAAGTAGTGGGTTCACGACGCGCCAAGTTGATTGCCGGCGCCAATGTGCCCATGTTGTTTCGGGCAGTCAGCTATCGCCACGAGTCCTTAGATGATTTGGTGGCACGGGCATTGGCCGGCGGCACCCAAGGCGTGATGCAAGTGGCCATCGCGGCTCCACAAACTCAAACCTCTCGTTCCTATGATCACCAAAAACATCACCATCAGCAATAAATTGGGCTTGCATGCCCGCGCCTCAGCCAAGCTGACCAAAGCGGCTGGCGGTTTTCCGTGTAACGTCTGGATCAGCAAAGGCGATCGCCGCGTCAATGCTAAAAGCATCATGGGCGTGATGATGTTGGCCGCTGGCATCGGCGTCGAAGTCACGCTTGAAACAGATGGCGACCAAGAGCAAGCCGCAATGGATGCTTTGGAGCATTTGTTCAACGACAAATTTGGTGAAGGCGAGTAATTTGCTATGAGCTTTTCCATCCACGGACTTGCCGTTGCCAGAGGGATCGCCATTGGGCGAGCCGTGCTGGTGGCTTCAAGCCGCGTGGATGTGGCGCATTACTTTATTGATGCACACCAGGTGGAGGAAGAAATCAAGCGGCTGGGCTTGGCCCGAGACGCTGTCAAAGCAGAGCTGCAAGAACTGCACGACACCCTGCCTAAAGATTCGCCGCCTGAACTCAGCGCAATTTTGGAAGTGCATTTGATGCTCTTGCAAGACGAAATGTTGGCCGACGGCGTCACCCACTGGATCAAAGACCGTCTCTACAACGCCGAATGGGCATTGACCTCACAACTCGACGTCGTAGCCCGCCAATTCGACGAAATGGACGACGCCTATTTGCGTGAACGCAAGGGCGATTTAGAACAAGTGGTCGAGCGGGTATTGCGCCATATGAAGGGCGTTGTACATATATCGCCACTGCCTGTGCAGCGAAAACATCCAGGTGCGCGCCAGCAAGATCTGTTGCTAGAAGACCAAATGGATGTGCCCTTGGTCTTGGTCGCCCACGACCTCTCGCCCGCCGACATGCTGCAGTTCAAGCAAAGTGTGTTTACCGGTTTTGTCACCGATGTCGGTGGAAAAACGTCGCACACGGCCATCGTGGCGCGCAGCTTAGATATTCCAGCGGTGGTGGGCGCCCGCACGGCCAGCCAGCTGGTACGGCAAGACGACTGGATCATCATCGACGGCGATGCGGGTGTGGTGCTCGTCAACCCCTCGCCCATCATCTTGGCGGAATACGGTTTCAAGCAACGCCAGGCGGAAGTCGAGCGCGAACGCCTCTCTCGTTTAAGACACACCCCCGCTGTCACGCTAGACGGACAAAAAGTGGAGCTACTTTCCAATATTGAAATGCCTGAAGATGCGGTTTCGGCTTTGGGCGTGGGCTCTGTGGGGGTTGGCTTATTTAGAAGCGAATTTTTGTTCATGGGCCGTGTCGACAACTTGCCTGACGAAGAAGAACAATATTTGGCCTACCGCAAAGCGGTTGAAGGCATGAAAGGCTTGCCCGTCACCATCCGCACGGTCGATATTGGCGCCGACAAACCGCTTGACCGCACCCACAAAGACGAAGACCACTTGAACCCCGCATTGGGACTGCGCGCGATTCGCTGGAGCTTGGCTGACCCCGATATGTTTTTGACGCAACTGCGCGCTATTTTGCGAGCTGCGGCGCATGGGCAAGTGCATCTCTTGATTCCCATGCTGGCGCATGTGCAAGAGATCAAACAAACCTTGGTTTTGTTAGACAAGGCGCGGCATCAACTCGAAGCGCGAGGTGACAGATATGGCCCCTTGAAGATTGGCGCCATGATCGAAATACCAGCCGCAGCATTGATGGTGAAAACCTTTTTGCGCTACTTTGATTTCTTGTCGATTGGCACCAACGATTTGATCCAATACACCTTAGCGATCGACCGCGCAGACGAGTCGGTGGCGCATTTGTATGACCCCTTGCATCCTGCGGTGTTGCGTTTGGTCGCTGACACCATTGCAGAATGCAACGCCCAAGGCAAGAGTGTGTGCGTGTGTGGCGAGATGGCGGGTGACCCTACTTTGACCCGTTTACTTTTGGGTTTGGGTTTGCGCAGTTTTTCCATGCATCCGACCCAAATATTGGCGGTCAAGCAAGAGGTTTTGCGCGCTGACGTCAAGCGCTTGGCGTCATGGGCGCAGGGCGTGCTCGACAGCGACAACCCTGCGGAAGCGGTACTGAGTTAAGCCTGTAATCCAGCCGAATGCGCCTGCTGGTCTGCGTGGTATGAGCTGCGTACCATAGCGCCAACCGCAGCATGTTTGAAACCCATCGCATAGGCTTTTTCTTCAAACATTTTGAACGTATCTGGGTGCACATAGCGGCGCACTGGGATATGGCTGGAGCTAGGGGCCAAGTATTGGCCGATGGTCAACATGTCGATCTGGTGGTCGCGCATGTCTTGCATCACCGCCAAAATTTCCTCGTCGGTTTCGCCAAGTCCAACCATTAGCCCGCTTTTGGTCGGTACGTTGGGGAAAAGTTGTTTGAATTTTTTAAGCAAATTCAAACTGAATGCGTAGTCGCTGCCAGGCCGCGCTTCTTTGTAGAGACGCGGCACAGTTTCCATGTTGTGGTTCATCACGTCAGGCGGGGCGGCTTTCAAAATCTCGAGCGCGCGGTCATCGCGGCCACGGAAGTCGGGGACCAAAATTTCGATTTGCGTGTGGGGGGATAGTTCACGGGTACGGCGAATGCAATCGACAAAGTGTTGGCTACCACCGTCGCGCAAGTCGTCTCGGTCGACGCTGGTGATGACCACGTAGTTCAGTTTCAAAGCAGCGATGGTCTTGGCTAAGTTCTCAGGCTCGTTCACGTCTAGCGGATCGGGTCGGCCATGGCCTACATCGCAAAACGGGCAACGGCGCGTACATTTGTCGCCCATGATCATGAAGGTGGCCGTGCCTTTGCCAAAGCATTCGCCGATGTTGGGGCAACTGGCTTCTTCGCAAACCGTTACCAACTTGTTGGCACGCAAGATGTCTTTGATTTCGTAAAACCGCGTGCTCGGAGAGCCGGCTTTGACGCGGATCCAATCGGGTTTTTTCAAAACCTCGCCAGCTTGCACTTTGACGGGAATACGCGACAACTTGGCCGCCGCCTTTTGTTTGGCGGACGCGTTGTAGTTGTCAACGGTTTGCGCTTCGCGCACAACTTCGGGCGTATGGCTAGACATGTATGGGGCCCTTGGGGTCAAGGGCTTAAATAGGTTAGGAGCTTTTGGCCCAAAACATCAGCGGCTTCTTGCCAACTGACCGAGACGCCGATTGTAGAAAGATCCACTGTTTGCAAGCTTGGATAGCCACAAGGGTCTATGCGCGAGAAGGGGGATAGGTCCATCGCCACATTCAATGCGACACCGTGGTAAGTGCAGTGGCGGCTGACTTTGATGCCCAAGGCGGCGATTTTGCCGAGGCCTGTGAAGTCAGGCGTGGTGTTTTGTGAGGGCTTTGCTTGTCGCCCTTCGCCGGATGAGCTTTGTTGCGAGACTGAAGCTTCGGCCTTTTGGGGCCGTTGCGCCAAAACAGCATGGCTTTTCGGATCATCCAGTCGAACATAAATACCAGGCGCTCCGGCCACCCTATGCCCCGTGATGTCAAAAGTTAGCAAAGTGCGGATGACGGATTCTTCTAATCGGTAGACATATTCTTTGACGAAATAGCCGCAACGTTTCAGGTCTAACAAGGGATACGCCACCACTTGACCGGGCCCGTGGTAAGTCACTTGGCCGCCACGGTTGGTGGGAACCACCTCGATATCTTCCGTGGCCAACAGATGTTCAGCTCTGCTAGCTAGCCCAAGGGTAAAAACCGGCGGGTGCTCGCATATCCAAAGCCTATCGGGTGTTTCAGCGGTGCGCGCGGCGGTGAAATCTTGCATCGCCGCGTAAGTCGGCTGGTAGGGCACCAACCCCAGCATCTCGATCACAAGACCACTTTCACCATCGGGTGGGTCGACAAGGTTTGGTAAAGCGAATCGAGTTGGTGGCGGCTAGTGGCCGTCACGGTGATGGTCACGCCCAGATATTTGCCAGCCTTGCTCTCGCGCAATTCAATGGTGCTGGTATCAAAACCAGGGTCAAACTGCTTGGCAATATAGGTCACCGCATGGACAAAGCCGTCCACCCGCAAGCCCATTACCTTGATCGGGAATTGGCAGGGGTATTCAATCAACGATTCTTGGGCTGGGGCGGTCATTGGGTTTGAATTATCCCCTTGGCGCTGATTTTTGGAAGGTGTATGGGTTTACACGTATACTCATAGGCTTTGCAGGACCAAATGGACGGCTATGCGCGTTAACCCCATATTGTCTTTATGGCGTGTTGTGGGTGCGCAAGCACTGGTCGGGGTTTTGGTAGCGCTGGTTGCAGGGTATCTTTTTGGGCAGAAGTCCATCGGGTATTCAGCCCTTTATGGCGCCATGGCAGTTTGTCTGCCTTCCGCGGTTTTCGCCAGAGGCCTGTCAAGTCGGGTCAGTTCGGCAAATCCAGGTTCTGCTGTGGTGGGTTTTTTCGTGTGGGAGATGGCCAAAGTCGGCCTCACAGTAGCGATGCTATTTGCCGCTCCCCATATAGTGACGGATTTAAGTTGGCCCGCCATGTTGGTGGGTCTGGTAGTGACGATGAAGGTGGTTTGGTTGGCACTAGGCATGCGCCGGGTGTTTTACCGATAAGCCCAACTTAAAAAGAGTGAAAGCATGTCTGTTGAGTCTGTAGCGCAAGGTCCCACCGCAGGTGAATACATCGGTCACCACCTCACGCATTTGCAAAACAAGCAAATGTCTGGCGTGATCGATTTCTCTGTCTACAACATCGACTCTATTTTCTGGTCTGTTTTCCTCGGCGTTTTGGCTTGTTTCTTCCTGTGGCGCGCTGCCAAAGGCGCTACCGCCCACGCCCCTGGCCGTTTTCAAGCGGCGGTTGAAATCCTAGTCGAAATGGTCGACAACCAAGCCAAAGGCATCGTGCACAACGCCAACAGCCGCAAATTAGTCGCCCCTTTGGCACTCACCGTCTTTATCTGGATCTTCTTGCTCAACGCCATGGACTTGTTCCCTGTCGATTTATTCCCCATGATTTGGGAAACCATTTTTGGCGCGATGGGCGGCGACACTCACCATGCTTACATGCGCGTCGTGCCATCGGCCGACTTGTCCACCACTTTGGGCATGTCTACTTCTGTTTTGTTGGTGTGCGTGTTCTACAACATCAAAATCAAAGGTATTGGCGGCTGGGTGCATGAGCTGTTTTGTGCTCCATTTGGCGCCCATCCCCTTTTGTGGCCTGTGAATTTCCTCATGCAAATGATTGAATTCGCTGCCAAAACCGTGTCTCACGGCATGCGACTGTTCGGCAATATGTACGCGGGTGAGCTCGTTTTCATGCTGATTGCCTTAATGGGCAGTTATGCCGCTATGTCTGTGCCAGGCGTGTTGTTGCCCGTTGGGCACATCATTGCCGGTTCTATTTGGGCCATCTTCCACATCATGATCATCACCTTACAGGCGTTCATTTTCATGATGTTGACCTTGGTCTACATCGGTCAAGCGCACGACGCGCATTGAGTTTTCTTTTTAACCTTTCTCAAACATCCATTCTTAGGAGTCACAAATGGAACACGTACTCGGTTATGTCGCACTCGCCTCCGGCCTCATCATTGGCTTGGGCGCTATTGGTGCTTGTATCGGTATCGGCATCATGGGTAGCAAATACCTCGAAGCTGCTGCCCGTCAACCAGAGTTGATGAACGAACTGCAAACCAAGATGTTCTTGTTGGCTGGTTTGATCGACGCCGCTTTCTTGATTGGCGTAGGTATCGCCATGATGTTTGCGTTCGCAAACCCCTTCGTTCTGAAGTAATCCCGCAACGTCCATAAGAAAGGTGTTGCCGTGAGCATCAATGCAACCCTGTTCGTCCAGATGATCGTTTTCGCGATTCTGGTGTGGTTCACGATGAAATTCGTGTGGCCCCCGATCGCAAACGCCCTTGACGAGCGCGCCGAAAAAATCGCCCATGGTCTGGCTGCTGCAGAGCACGCCAAGATTGAGCTGTCCAATGCCCATAAAGAGGTGGAACTCAAGCTTGCAGCAACGAAAAACGAGTCCACCACCTTGTTGGCGGACGCCGAGCGTCGCGCCCAGCACTTGATCGACGAAGCCAAGACCCGTGCCACTGAAGAAGCCAACAAAATTGTGGCTGCTGCACGAGTCGACGCTGAGCAAGAAACGGTAAAAGCCCGCGAACATTTGCGCGAGCAAGTCGCTGCCTTGGCTGTCAAAGGCGCAGAGCAAATTCTGCGTAAAGAAGTCAACGCCAGCGTCCATGCCGACTTGTTGGGTCGTTTGAAGACTGAGCTGTAAGAGAAGCCCTATGGCCGAACTCGCCACCATCGCCAGACCTTACGCGGAAGCCCTCTTCCAAGCGACCAAGAACGACTTGCAAGCAACTGCCGCTTGGCTCGACGAGTTGGCTGCGATTGCTAGCAATGCGCAGTTGTTGCAGTTTGCTTCCAACCCCAAGGCCACCACTGAGCAAATCATGGGTGTGGTCAAAGGTGTAGCCAAGTCCCAACTATCCGCTGCCGCAGATAACTTTCTGCGTACCGTGGTTGACAACGGTCGCTTGAGCGCGTTGCCAGAAATGGCGGCGCAATACCGTGAACATGTCAATGCACAAAGCGGCTCTTCCGACGCGGTGGTGTTCAGCGCTTTTGAGATCGCGCCTGCGGCCTTGGCCGATGTAACGGCGTTGTTGCAAAAGCGTTTTGGACGTACCTTGCACGTCAAAGTCGAAATCGAACCAGAACTCATTGGTGGAATTCGCGTAGTGGTGGGCGACGAGGTGTTAGACACCTCTGTCAAAGCCCGTTTAGATCAAATGAAAGTCGCGTTAATTGCCTGAGCCGCCGGCTCACCAGCAGTTAGCACATACAAGAAAGAAGGAAAGAGTCATGCAACTCAATCCAGCAGAAATCTCTGAACTGATCAAGAGCCGTATCGAAGGTTTGGCCAATGACGCCAACATTCGTAACCAGGGCACCGTGATTTCGGTGACCGACGGTATCGTCCGCATCCACGGCTTGTCCGACGTGATGCAAGGTGAAATGTTGGAGTTCCCCAACAACACCTTTGGCCTCGCTTTGAACCTCGAGCGTGACTCGGTCGGTTCTGTGATCTTGGGTGAATACGAACACATCTCTGAAGGCGATGTGGTCAAGTGCACCGGTCGCATTTTGGAAGTGCCAGTCGGCCCTGAATTGATTGGCCGCGTGGTCAACGCCTTGGGCCAACCGATCGACGGCAAAGGCCCGATCAACGCCAAGATGACCGACGTGATCGAAAAAGTCGCGCCAGGTGTGATCGCCCGTGAATCTGTCAGCCAACCGATGCAAACCGGTTTGAAGTCGATTGACTCCATGGTGCCCGTCGGCCGTGGTCAGCGCGAATTGATCATTGGTGACCGCCAAACGGGTAAGACAGCGGTCGCGATCGACGCCATCATCAACCAAAAAGGTCAGAACATGACCTGCGTGTACGTGGCGATTGGCCAAAAAGCCTCTTCCATCAAAAACGTGGTGCGCGCTTTGGAACAAGCTGGCGCGATGGACTACACCATTGTGGTCGCCGCCTCAGCTTCTGAGTCTGCCGCGATGCAATATGTCGCTGCCTATTCGGGTTGCACGATGGGTGAATACTTCCGCGACCGTGGCGAAGACGCCTTGATCGTGTATGACGATTTGTCCAAGCAAGCTGTGGCCTACCGCCAAGTGTCGTTGCTGTTGCGTCGCCCACCAGGCCGCGAAGCTTATCCTGGCGACGTGTTCTATTTACACAGCCGTTTGCTCGAGCGTGCCGCCCGTGTCAATGCCGACTACGTCGAGCATTTCACCAAAGGCGCTGTCAAAGGCAAAACAGGTTCATTGACCGCATTGCCGATCATTGAAACCCAAGCCGGTGACGTGTCAGCCTTCGTGCCAACCAACGTGATTTCGATCACCGACGGTCAGATTTTCTTGGAAACCTCGTTGTTCAACGCCGGTATCCGTCCTGCGATTAACGCCGGTATTTCTGTGTCACGCGTCGGTGGCGCAGCGCAAACTAAGTTGATCAAAAACTTGTCAGGCGGTATCCGTACCGATTTGGCCCAGTACCGTGAATTGGCCGCGTTCGCTCAGTTCGCGTCAGACTTGGATGAGGCGACCCGCAAACAACTCGACCGCGGTGCCCGCGTCACAGAATTGCTCAAGCAAGCCCAGTACAGCCCACAACCCATCAGCTTGATGGGCGCTACGCTGTTCGCGGTGAACAAGGGTTTCTTGGACGACATCGAAGTCAAACAAGTTCTGCACTTTGAAACCGAAATGCATGCTTATCTCAAGCACAAGCATGCAGCCTTGTTGGCCAAATTAGAAGCCGACAAAGCCCTGGACAAAGATGCTGAGGCCGAACTGACCGCTGCCCTAGGCGCGTTCAAGAAGACCTTTGCTTAATTCCTACCTGACCACACAAGGAGCCACGAATGGCAGCAGGTAAGGAAATACGCGGCAAGATCAAATCGGTGGAAAACACCAAGAAGATCACCAAAGCCATGGAAATGGTGGCTGCGTCCAAAATGCGTAAAGCGCAAGACCGCATGCGTGCAGCACGTCCCTACAGCGAAAAAATTCGCCTTGTGGCCGCCAATTTGGGCAAAGCCAACCCTGAGTATGTGCACCCGTTCATGGAAATCAATGACGCCAAAGGCGTGGGTTTTATCGTCGTCACCACCGACAAAGGTTTGTGCGGCGGTTTGAACACCAACATCTTGCGCATGGTTTCGCACAAACTGCGCGACTTGCAAGCCCAAGGCAAAACGGCGCAAGCTGTGGCCATCGGTAACAAGGGGTTAGGCTTTTTGAACCGCTCTGGTGTCAAGGTCGTCTCGCAAGCCACCATGCTCGGTGACACACCGCATTTGGACAAGCTGATCGGCCCCGTCAAAGTGTTGCTCGATAGTTATGTGAACGGCGAAATCCATTCGGTACAACTTTGTTACACACGCTTCATCAACACAATGAAGCAAGAATCTGTGGTCGAGCAACTTCTACCTTTGTCTGCCGACGACTTCAAGCCAGAAGCTGGTAAGCCAAGCTGGGACTACATCTACGAACCAGACGCCCACACCGTCATTGAAGAACTCTTGATTCGCTATGTCGAAGCATTGGTCTACCAAGCAGTGGCTGAGAGCATGGCGTCTGAGCAATCTGCACGGATGGTGGCGATGAAGTCGGCCACCGACAACGCTGGGAACGTGATCAACGAACTCAAACTTATTTACAACAAGACGCGTCAAGCGGCGATCACGAAAGAACTTTCGGAAATTGTCGCTGGTGCGGCTGCTGTCTGATTTTAATTTTTGGAGCAAAACAACATGGCTCATGAGACCACCCACAAGAACCAAGGCGTTCAGGGAAAAATCGTTCAATGTATTGGCGCCGTGGTGGACGTTGAGTTCCCCCGCGACCGCATGCCGCGCGTGTATGACGCGCTCAAGCTAGAGGGCACGGCCCTCACGCTTGAAGTGCAGCAGCAACTCGGCGACGGCATCGTTCGTACCATCGCTTTGGGCTCCTCTGACGGCCTGCGTCGTGGCTTGATGGTGACCAACACCGGTGCTGCGATTACCGTGCCAGTCGGCAAAGGTACTTTGGGCCGCATCATGGACGTGTTGGGCAACCCCATCGATGAGCGCGGTCCTGTCGACCAAACGCAAACCGCATCTATCCACCGTAAAGCACCTGCGTATGACGAACTCAGCCCTTCGCAAGAATTGCTCGAGACTGGCATCAAGGTGATCGACTTGGTTTGTCCTTTCGCCAAAGGCGGTAAGGTTGGATTGTTCGGCGGTGCCGGTGTGGGCAAAACCGTGAACATGATGGAACTCATCAACAACATCGCCAAAGCGCACAGCGGTTTGTCCGTGTTTGCGGGTGTGGGCGAGCGTACCCGTGAAGGTAACGACTTCTATCACGAGATGGCTGATTCCGGCGTGGTCAACCTCGAGAACCTTGGCGAATCCAAAGTGGCCATGGTCTATGGTCAGATGAACGAGCCTCCTGGTAACCGTTTGCGCGTGGCTTTGACAGGTTTGTCCATCGCCGAATCTTTCCGTGACGAAGGGCGTGACGTGTTGTTCTTCGTGGACAACATCTATCGCTACACCTTGGCCGGTACCGAAGTATCTGCTTTGTTGGGTCGTATGCCTTCAGCTGTGGGTTACCAGCCTACATTGGCCGAAGAAATGGGCCGTTTGCAAGAGCGTATTACGTCAACCAAAGTGGGCTCCATCACCTCTATCCAAGCGGTGTATGTGCCAGCCGACGACTTGACCGACCCATCACCTGCAACCACTTTCGCCCACTTGGATTCGACCGTGGTGTTGAGCCGTGACATTGCTGCTTTGGGTATCTACCCAGCGGTCGATCCACTTGACTCCACCAGCCGCCAGTTGGACCCACTCGTCGTCGGTGAAGAGCACTACGCAACAGCCCGCGCTGTGCAAGGCACTTTGCAGCGCTACAAAGAATTGCGCGACATCATTGCGATTCTGGGCATGGATGAATTGGCACCTGAAGACAAACTTGCCGTGGCCCGCGCTCGCAAGATCCAACGCTTCTTGTCACAACCTTTCCACGTTGCTGAAGTGTTTACCGGCTCACCCGGCAAATACGTCACCTTGGCTGAAACCATCCGTGGGTTCAAAATGATCGCCAGCGGTGAGTGTGACCACTTGCCAGAACAAGCCTTCTACATGGTCGGAACCATCGACGAAGCGTTCGAAAAAGCCAAGAAGATCTGAGCCTAGTATGCGCACCATTCACGTCGATGTTGTCAGCGCAGAAGAGTCCATCTTCTCAGGCGAAGCTACTTTTGTGGCGTTGCCTGGTGAGGCGGGCGAACTAGGTATCTATCCCCGTCACACCCCGTTGATCACACGCATCCGTCCAGGATCTGTGCGCATCCATACGGCAGACGGCGGCGAAGAGTTTGTATTTGTCGCTGGCGGCATTTTGGAAGTCCAACCCGATTGCGTCACCGTGATGTCTGACACCGCGGTGCGTGGCAAAGATTTGGACGAAGAAAAAGCCAACGTTGCTAAACAAGCCGCTGAAGAAGCCATCAAAAACGCTAAAAGCGATGTGGACTTGGCCCGTGCCCGTTCTGAGCTGACTATTTTGGCCGCTGAACTCTCCGCTTTACGCCGCTACCGCGCTAAGAAATAAATCGCTCGCACTTCATACGGCTAGCACGCAAAAGCCAAGCGTCACTTACCAACAAAGCCCCATTCGAAAGACTGGGGCTTTTTGTTGGCTAAAGGAATCAGGAGACAATTACGCCATGCCTAAAGCCAAACTCCAAGCCGCCACTGTTGGTGGATCTGCCCACGATGTAGAGGCCCAGTTTTACGAAGCGCTCCAAACCGGCGATTTAGAAAAACTCATGGCGTGCTGGGCCGACGAAGACGACATTGTGTGCGTGCATCCTGGAGGTCCCAGGTTGGTTGGCAGCGCTCAGATTCGTGCGGCATTTGAGACGATGTTTACCAACGGCACGATATCCGCAACGCCAGAGCGCGTGTGCAAAGTGGACTCTTTAACCAGTGCCATGCACAACGTGATTGAGCGTATCTCCATTCAAACACCCGAGGGCATGCAATATGCCTTGGTGGTGGCGACCAATGTGTACCAACGCACTGCGCAAGGTTGGCGTATGGTGGCGCACCACGCTAGCCCTGGAACATCGGCCGCACATGCAGAGGCGCAAGAGACACCTCAGGTTTTGCATTGACCTGGAATTACCGCGCCCCTTGGTGGTTACCGGGGGGAAACCTGCAAACTATCTATGCAGCAAAAGGCTTGCGCAGTCTTGGCGACAAGCCACCAGTTTGGCAAAGACAGCGATGGGAGACGCCTGACAACGACTTCGTTGATGTAGATTGGCTTGTGCCGTTAGCAGCAACTGCAAACCAAGTGGGCGCCAAAAAATCTCTTGATCAAAAGGCCAAGGTCACCCCATTGCTGGTGTTCTTCCACGGATTAGAGGGCTCGTCTGCCAGCCATTACGCCATAGCCTTTGCGCATGAAGCGCAACGCATCGGGTGGCAAATGGCCGTGCCGCATTTCAGAGGTTGTAGTGGCGAAATGAACCTTAATCCGCGCGCGTATCACTCAGGCGATTACCAAGAAATTGACTGGATACTCAAGCGCTTTCAAAGCATGCACCGCGGACCCGTCTTTGCAGTCGGCATATCGTTGGGTGGTAATGCCCTGATGAAATGGGCGGGTGTGGTGATGGCAGAGGCCAATAAAACCGTTAACGCAATCGCCAGTGTTTGCGCTCCGTTAGATTTGACAGCCAGTGGTCATGCGATTGACAGTGGTTTTAACCGTATCGCCTACGCCAAAATGTTTTTAGAGAGCATGAAACCAAGGGCGTTTGCCAAGCTAGCGCAGTATCCAAATTTATTCGACGCGAAGGCTATGCAATCTGTCACTACCCTGTTTGAGTTTGACAATATCTTCACCGCACCGTTGCATGGTTTTAAAAATGTAACCGACTACTGGTTGCGCGCATCCGCCAAGCCGGGTCTCGCTGATATCGAATTACCCGCTTGGGTCATCAATCCACAAAACGACCCTTTTGTGCCAGCTGGCAGTTTGCCCACTGCGGTTGAAGTAGGACGTTACGTAGAGTTATACCAACCCCAAGACGGCGGCCATGTTGGCTTTACCAGCGGCGCATTTCCTGGAACCTTGCATGCCTTACCGCAAGCGGTATTGCGATGGCTGGGCAGCAAAATATAAACAATCACTCGTCGTAAAACCATGGATGACATCGTCAAACAAGCCCTTGCCAAATGGCCCAACGTGCCAGACTGTTACGGTTGGCTCGGGCTAGACGCGCGCGGTGATTGGTATATGCGCGACGATGGTGTGCAAGAGGCGGGAGACTTTGCAACAAGCAAGGGCTCCAAACTTTTGCATGAAAAGCTAATTGAATTTATTGGGCGTAATTACGATGCAGATGCACAGGGGCGCTGGTTTTTTCAGAATGGCCCGCAGCGTGTTTACGTTGAATTAGAAGTTGCGCCTTGGGTGTGGCGTCTGCAACCCGATGGCAATCTGCTTAGTCATAGCCAGCGAATAGCGCAGTACCAAAGCAGTTGGCTTGACGATGCAGGTTGGTTGTATCTAGAGACCGATCTAGGTTTTGGACTCATGCACAGCATGGACATGCTGCAAGCCGTGCAAAAAATAGAGTCTAAAGAATGGTTGCCGCAAAACATTGCGAAGATAGATTTGCAAGCGCGCTTTGGTTTTTGTTTGAGCCCTCATCAAGGGCATACATCTAAAACCGCACAGCCATGAAAAAAGCCACCTAGTAAATAGGTGGCTTTGTATGAAAAACGTAGGCGATATGTTGAAGCTTGAATGCTTGATTACTTAGCTTCTGGTTTCTTGGGGTCAGCTAACTTACCACCGCTGCCGTTTGCCATATAGACAACAGCGCGACCAATTTCAAAGTTGCTGTATTCACCGCCTGCTTGCGAAGCCATGCTGCCTTTGCCTTTGAGCGCAGACGTTAACAAAGCCTCGTAACCTTTGCCCACGCGTGGGGCCCAAGCAGTTTTATCGCCAAATTTAGGTGAGCCCAAAGAGCCCGCTGTATGGCAACCACCACATTGGCCTTTGAAAACCTCTTCGCCAGTGCGAGGCTCCGCGTTAGCAGATTTGATTTCAATTGAGCCCACTTTTTGAATGCGTGCTGCGACGGATTCGGGTGCGTTAGAACTACCGGCTTGGGGCTTGTTGTCTGAGGTGACGTAGTACACCAAGCCAATGATGACGAAAACAGGAAGAATGAACGAATAACCAACAGCCAACAAAAGCTGTTTGGGGGTTTTAATGGGGCCCGTGTGGGCTTCTTCGAGGTGGTTGTCGCTCATGATGAGGGGAATCCTTAAGGGCTGCGCAAAAACAACTCAAATTATAGCCAGCCACCTACAATGGCTTGTCACTTAAAGATGCGGCTGTAGCTCAGTGGATAGAGTATTGGCCTCCGAAGCCAAGGGTCGTGGGTTCGATCCCCGCCAGCCGCACCAAGTTAATCCTTTTTGACTCAACAATGGAGTGATTTACTCAAAGCTTGTCATAAAAGCCCCATACCTAGTGAACTATATTGATAATCAACAGTTTTCAAAACCATAAGTTTGCCGACCATGAAAAACACACTTTACGCATTTACATTTCTTGCCTTCGCTGCTTTCGCTAATTCTTCGGTCTTCGCTCAAGCAACACCCAGCGCGCAGCAGATGATCGAACAACTCAAGGTCCAGCCCGTACCTGATGCGCCAAGACGCACCCGTAGTTTGCGCAACCTCTCGGTAGAGGCGGTTGACCAAGCGGCGGATACAACGCCAAGCGCACCCGCCGCACCCGCTGTCAAGCCTTCTTTGTCATTGCAAATCCAGTTTGAATTCAATTCAGCGCAAATCAGCCCAGTGAGCCAGCAAGCCTTGTTGAACTTATCGACAGCGCTCAAAGCCGCAGAACTTAGCGCCTCTAAATTTGAAGTGGAAGGCCATACCGATGCCAAAGGTAATGACGCTTACAACCTCAAGCTCAGCCAGCAGCGTGCTGAAGCGGTGCAGCAGTTCTTGGTGCACCAAGGCGTTGCTATCAATCGATTGATGGCCTCTGGCAAAGGCTCTACACACCTGGCCAATGCGGGTAACCCGTTAGCCGCTGAAAACCGTCGGGTTCGCATTGTCAACCTCGACTGAGGCCAAAACGCCCTGGTGGCAAAGCCTAGAGCGTCAGTTCCTCACCTATCTGTCGCGTTGGTCAGACAAGTGGGTGCACATTGGCTTGGTGCTTGTTTTCTCGGCTTGGATTGTTATCGACGTTTTATTAGTAGGCGTAACGGGCGGATTGGCCCAAACCACCTACGACAACATGGTGCGTGGCCGCGTCATCACGGCCCCTGCCGATCCGCGCATCATGATCATTGACATCGATGAGTCCGCCTTGGCCCGCATGGCCACAGAATTTGGCCGTTGGCCTTGGCCGCGAGATACCTTGGCCTCGGTGTTGGACTATGTGGAAGAACAACAACCTGCAGCAGTGGTGTGGGACATTATTTTTTCAGATGTAGACCGTTTAAACCCAGGCGGCGACGCTGCGTTCGATGCTGCCGCCAAGCGAAGTGCGCACAGCCATTTCGGATTGGTGCGTTTACCTAAAGAGAATGACGACAAAAGCGAATTGACGCAAAAAAACTTGCCAAGCTTATGGGTGCAAACTGCATCGCAAGAGACTAAAGAATTTTCGACCATAGCGCTTATTCCCCCCGTGTTGCCTGGTGTCGCAGTCAAGCCACTTGGCTACAACAATGGCTATGTCGACCGCGACGGCATATTGCGACGCTATCGCTACTTTGAGCGCTTGGATGATGGCGGGATGATCCAATCATTGCCCATGAGCGTGGTGCAACAAGTTGATCCACAAGCCCATGTGTTTTGGTTGGAGCGCTTTCTCAATAAATCACAAAAAATTGCCTCGGATAACGCAACGCAAGACGATGTGCTCATCAACTGGCGCAAGAAAGCCAATAGCTATCCGCGTGTCAATTTTGCTGACGTATTTGCCTTGGCTGATGGCGCCAAACCCAAAGAAGAGGTGCCATCATTCGCCGGCAAGATTGTGATCATCGGATCCACTGCGCCAAGCTTGCACGATATCCACCCAACGCCACTGTCTTCGACGCAGGCGGGCGTGGAGTCTTTGGCAACGGGTATTGATAACGCTTTGAATCAACGTGTCATGCGTGAAATGCCGAAATGGCTTGGGGCTCTGATTGCGATGGTGATGTGCGTTGGCTTGGCCTTTTGGAGTTACCACAAAAGTGTGTCTTCCTTGGCCGCTGGTATGTTGGGCATGCCTTCCGTCATGCTGGGGGTTAGTTTCTTGAGCCTCAATACAGACCATGTGTTTCTTGATTTGAATTTGTCAGCTGGACTAGGTTTGCTATTTGTTGTCTTGCTCAAGGTGTGGTCCCTTATTCAAAAACGCCACTGGTTTGGAGATGTTGCACCGAATTGCCAACAAGCCAGCGTGTGGGCTTGGCGGGTAAATGAACCATGGACAGACCAACAACTACAAGATATGGTTCGCGTTCTTCGCGAACATGCGTTCAATTGCCGTATTTTGTTGTTAGACATTACACCCGCACAAAGTAAATTGGTTCGATGGAAACCGTTTGCAAATTATTTAGCCTTGGCGGGTCCTAAAGTAGAGTTAGAAGCCGCGAGACAAGAATTAGAAAAAATCGCCGTTAGCTTTCAAGCACAAATAGGCAATATCTTGACAGTAGAAGGCCCATCAGAAAAACCCTCCCTACAAATTCCCCAGCTGGCATTGCAAGCTTGGACGCAAGTATCTAATGGTGACGCACACCACAAAACTTTAGAAAATAGAAAGTAAGCCCTATGCAGAGATCAGTCGAGAGTTCAGTCCAGCGTTCAATGCGCCAAGTCTTGCTAAGTCTTGCACTTGTAGCGCCAACCGCATTTGCGCAAAATGCCAGTGTGATGCGCCCAACAGAAATACGCGCAGAAAAGTTGGCTTCCTCTGCTGTCCTTGTGCAAGTGAATCAAGGCGCGACAGTGCGTGTCACTTCGGTAGAAGGCGGGTGGGTATTGGTTGAGGCGAACTC
>Ga0209084_1001194_pt1 | contig 22448 bp, 20 predicted proteins | sample C_130820_MF_Meta_FD_187309 | JGI IMG/M metagenome (GOLD analysis project Ga0209084, IMG submission 187309) | Freshwater microbial communities from Lake Croche, Canada to study carbon cycling - C_130820_MF_MetaG (SPAdes) (version 2) | ecosystem: Environmental > Aquatic > Freshwater > Lake...
AATCCATTTGATAGTAGAGCTCTGAATTGTAAGAATATAGAATCTCCAGGATTATCATTACTCATACATTCAAATCCAAATTTTATAGAATCAGGTCTAAATATATCACCCTTATTTTCATCTGCGATAACTATCCGTGGTGGATTAAAATTTCTGTAATCAAGTGATACATAAGCAGTATAATCAATAGGTTTTCCTGGAGTAACTCCATTTGGATCTTTAAATATTTTACCCGGTGTACTAATACCTATTCTATTCTCCATAGTCTTAGCTGAATTCCAGACTGTAGATGTTTTAGTATTTGCCCCTTTATATGATTGTAAATTAGACCTAAAATCTTTTATCGTTGTTGAATCTATAGCTCCGTCCTTTATAGCATTCTGCTGCATGATCTGAGCGTAGTTCATTACATTTGGAAGTACATTTAGTGTTGTGTCTGTGTATCTTCCTATCACCGTGCTTCCTACTCCATAAGAGGAATTTGGTCCTCCTGGGTAATTAAACATCAGAGTGTTATTAATTGCGATACCCATCTTTTTAGCCATCGCAAAATCTTCACCAACCGATAATGCATTGCCAAAAGAAGAGAACGTGTTTCCAGTTCTACCTGATGCAATCTTGAGTCTACTTAAAAGAAGCAATCTATTTGTTACTGCTGAATTCATTAGGTTTTGTATTCCAACTGTATTAGCATAAAATTCATCTTGTACACCAAAGTAAGGAAGTCCAATTCTAGAAAGATGACCGCCAGTACCTTCTATACTAATCTGCCCAAGTAAATTATTAGCAGAATAAACTCTTGTATTTTCTACTAGTCCTGGAAGTGTTTTTGTTTGATCTGAGTCTAAAAAGCTAGGACCAGTCTCCATCTTAGGATTCATGAACTGAAGTGTCTTCTGTTTATCGACAAAGATCTTACCTCTGTTATCAGCTAAGAAAGCTTTAATCCTTGCTAGATCTATTAGGTTCGATGGATATGTTCCCCCTCTCCTTGGGAAGTCAGATTGCACAGTCCCAGCTACTGAAATGAAGCCTGATGGAGTCTGAGCATTTCCGTTAGTATCAAATTTTACATATGGAAGACCTGAATCACCTCCACCTTTCTGGTCGTTTCCGAACTTCAGCGATGTATATTGAGTCTTTAGTTCTATTAGCGCCATGGTTATTTTCCTCCAGATATTGAATAGTTGTGTACATGAAACCACGCCCCGCCGCTATTATCTACTGGTCCTGATGATTGAGCATTTTTTATCGTCTGTACATGTAATGGTTGTCCATCTACTGTGAATTGATTTTGGATATATGTATTTATGGGCTGATTTCCTTGGTTTGTTGTTCCTGTTGTAGACGCGGCTCCGGAGTTTGTAGAACCAATTTGGTTATTTGCCGCTGCTTTTGATACTGAAATCATTTCTCCTAATGCATTAGATCCTTCATTTGCAGCATAAGCAGCAACTCCTAATTTTGCTGCACCTGCCATTAAAGCCCAACCTCTTGGGTCTAATCCGTAACTCTTAACAAGAAGTAATAAACCTATAGCTCCTTCTAAAGCAGCTATGATTCCGGCTATTTTTGCAAAACCAGATAACATCAGCCTAAGATTTTCTGGTAGATTTGAAAAGAACGTTCCTACGCCTTTTAATACGCCTTCAATTTTTTTCAACCACCCATGCAATACTTGTGAATTAGAAGCCATATTAATAAATCCAGTTATAGTTTGCCCAAGTTCCCCTTCAAGCATTTGACCCAATGTCATCTTAATATTATCTATGAAAGTTCCTATTTTTTCAGACATAGCCGCAGTAAGATACTGTTGTGCACCAGCCTCTTTCATTTTTTGTACTATTTGGTCTTCGGTAAGATTTCTATCTTTTAAAGCTTGGTACATCTGAGAAGCGCTCAAAGACGCATCTACTCCTAACTTATTTGCTATCTGCTGTTTTTGTATGATCTCTGAGACTTTGTCAGCTGTGAGTCCCATTGCGTTTGCATAAGCCTCTTGAGCTAAAGTATTAGTATTATTCCACTTGTCCATTGTAGGAATCCTCTTTCCTATCTCCTCCATCATGCCTTTTGTGTCATGTGCAAGAGCGAGTCTTCTTAGCTGTTGTAGATTAAGATCTTCTCCTGTGAATAACTGCGCTTCAAATTCTTTAGATATACTGCCTTCAAAATCAAGGAACTGGTCTGTTGTTCCCTGTATTTCATTCAAAGAAAGTCCTAATTTTTTTGCTCTGACAACTGCTTCTGCAAGAGCTGGGACATTGCCTTTAAAATTCATAAGTACTGTAGCGGAAACCTTTGATATCTCGCCCATCATTTGCTTCTGGGACATCATCACTTTATTTCTACCACCTTCAATTATCCTTATGGCATTGATAGTATCAAAAGTATCTTTGAATGATTTTCCACTTAGTGCTGAATTTGCATTTATTGCTTCTAAATCTGTCGCAGTTAATCCAAATTGTCTTTGAAGAAGAGTAGCAGTCTGCAGCATCTCATCGTTCATTGGAGCTATGAATCCAAGGCTTTCTGACATATCTGAAAATGCCTTAGAAATCCCAGTCATATTAAGAAATAGAGGTCCTGAATTAAGAGCCATACTTTGGAAATGATTCATCATACTCCTAGCATCTTGCTCACCTACTCCAAGATTCTTTCCAAATTCAAATATGCGATCATTCCACCCTGTTATAAGTCCAAATACTTTTTGGGCAATATCTTTTATAAAACTGAAAGCCTTGCCTATGCCTGAGAATATAGCGCTATTAGCCTTCATTATAAGACCGGCTTGAACTAAAGGATCATTTAGACTTTCTTTTAATTGAGCGCCAGCTTCTTTTATGCCAGCTTTAAATACTTTCCATTTACCTGGATTGGTCGCTTTTCCATTTTCATCTACAACTTTTCTTGCTTCTAAAACCATTGCAGCATAGACTTCTTCTCCCAATCCTAATTTTTGTGCAAATTTTTGAGCTAATCCTCCAGACACCCCAAGCTGTTTATTTACTTCTTTTTCTATCTTAAGTTCTTCTGCTAATCTATTATTAGTTTCTCCATAAAGTTCTTCAGATTTTAAAGCTTGGGCGTATGATAATTGATCAAGTCCAAGAGACTGTTTATCTATATCTAATTTATCATTTAGTGATTTTATCTGAGATATATACCTAATCTCAAGTTGTTTATTTCCTTCATTACTTGCTTTTATTCTAGCTGCCTCGAATCTTTGAATTTTTTTAATTGTATCATTAAAATCTTTAGCTCCATTCTTCTGATCTTCTGTTAATTTTGTTTCTAAATCGGCTAATTTTCTTGTATTTGTGTATTGTGATAATTTATTTTTAAGAATATCTGCATTTATGGTTTTAGTATTAATAGAAGTCTTATTTAGATTTTCTAGTCTAGCGGCAATTTTATCATATGTACTCAAAGATTTTTGTAATTCTTTTACAGAATCTTTCAATATATCACGAAAATCCCCCTGTATACTAAGAGCTTCTTTAAGATCACTTAGTAATTCTTTTCCGACTTTCTTATTCTCGTCTGCCATCTGCTAATGTGTATAGGTATAAATATCTGACATGACTACTTTTTAGCTCGCGCCTTAGAAACAAAATCTGGTGGTTTAACCATCGCATTCTTTGTATCATCAGACATCTTGAACTTCTTCATATCAGTCTTCTCGGTTATCGTCTGGGATTGCTGGTTGCGCTGATCTTGAACCTTTCCTAAGAACTCATTGATCTTCTTAAGGCTAAACTTCCTATGCGAAATCGGCATATCCCAGACATTCTGCCAGCTAAATCCTCCATTTCCATGATAAACTAATTCAAAAACTTCCGTCATCATAAGAGATCTATATTCTGGACCTGGGAAAAATGGACAGTGCTGGTACTCAATTGGATCAGAGTTCTGTACCTGGAAAAAAGAACGAAGCAAACATTGGCAAATCTACCTCGGCCTCCTGTCCGTCTTTGAATTTTATGGAGATCTTCGTTGATATATCTGGTGTGATCGAGTTTATGTACTTCCTCAGCTCTACTGAATCTCTTGACATTAAGGCTTGATCTACAAATTCGCGTATTGTCTTTGCGGTATAATCTCCGTTTATTGATGTGATCTGATGCTTCATGCGTAGACTGATCGCTCCTGGCTCAGTTCCTAGCGCTTTCTTTAGACCTTTAGCTTCCTCATCGATTCGCTTATCGTCTCCTACTGTAAGTAGTTTAAATGTGATCTTATTCTTTGAAAATGGCAGAGTGAATTCAAACTCATTTTTTCCTGTGAATAGGCTCTCATCTATCTTTTTATACTCCATACTTTGAAGATCTGCATTGATGACTTCTTCCTCTCCTGTCTCTGGATGTGGATACTTAAATTGGTAGTCCTTGCCGTAAGCTAAGATCCTTGCTGAGATGAGTAGTCCATTTCTATCACCGAGTATTAGATCATCGTAGTTAATATCTGCGGAGATCAGCGCCTTGAGAGTCTTCTCTATTGCTGTACCGCTTTTGAGATTATTGACATTTGTTAAAATATCTTCATGCCGAGCCGTCATATATTGCATCTCGATCTCACCCTTGGATAGTGGGTTTTCTTTTGCGTAGATAAGTCCCTTGCTTGGGAGCTCTATCATTTCTGTTGGGATTTGGAATTTCTGTTCTGCCATGTGTAACTGTGTTTATTATATATATTGAGGTTTTGAGTTTTTCCTCTAAAGAATATAATGAAATTTATCTAAAAAGAAAAAAGCTCCTTTTGAGTGGAGCTCTTTTTTATGGTGTTTTGGTATTGCCTAGTAATTTAGAATAAAAATATTCTAATAATTAAGGATTAATAGTTCAGTACGGCATAGTCATAACCCAAAGTCAGAGTTAATTCTATTGGATCTGATGTGGACCAATCAAAGTTTCCTGCGGAGAAGGTCTTGATAAAGCTACCCTTAAGTATCCACTCGCTCACTATATCGCCTACTGGACCTACTATATCTAAAGTTATGTCTTTCTTATAAAAGTCAGAGTAACCATCACGACCAGTTACAGATTCATGGTGTAATCTGACCCACTCCATACACGCCTGGGTCCCTGAAGGAGATATTGGATTATAGAGAGACAGCTCAATATCTTTCCACTCTGCTTTTCCCTTTATCTTGAAATACGTATTCATGTGGTCCAGCTTGATTTCTCCCATTTCAACACTAGGAGCTGACGCCTTTTTAATCATGTATGAGGGAATACCATCGATGTACATGATGAACCTGTTACTTACTGTAGGTTCAAATGCCGTATAAAAAATTTCACTCGGATCCAAAAGTCCTGCCATTTTATTATAGTTTTATGTTGTTATTCGTTTATAAATATCGTTACTTTGCTTTTTTAGCCTTTGCATCAGCAGCTTTTTTATCATCCATTTTCTTTGCTTCAGCTTTCTTAGCATCCCCAAGCTTTTTCTTCTTTAAGTCTGCTGCTTTCTTATCTGCTAGTTTCTTTACCTCGATCTTCTTTTTCTCAGCAGCTTTCTTCTTTGCGGCATCCATTGGCTTCTTAGCTTCATTTAGTACCTTACCCTTGATGGACTCATATAGTGCCATTGGTATTGTTACTCGTACTATTGTATTCCTATTCATGTTTATTTATTATTAGTAAAATTTATTATGCGAAGGAAACTCCCGTCGGCAAAATATTGAATGTTAAGTATATGTACTCACTCGTGCGTGTAGGTTGTAGATAAATTGAACCTACAAGTTCATTTCTGTCTATTACAGCTGGAGTATTATTCGTATTATCCATTATTACCGAGAAGCTATAAAGACCCTGTCTCTGTTGTACACTTGCAAGATATGGATTCACTGCATTTAGGAATTTGTTTCTTGTAACAGTGGTGTTTGGTTCGAATACTAAACCTTGTGCAATCTGACCGATATAGCTCTTAAGTGATATCAGCAATCTTCTAACATTTACTCTGTCTAAGGCCGATGCTTTTGCTTGTAATGTCTTCTGTCCATATATCACCGTACCAACTCCTGGGAATGTTGCTATTGCATTTACCTTGGCCGCATATAGAGTATTCCTATCAGACACAGAAAGCTTTCTCTCTGGTTGAAGTACTGTGCTCATTCCACCTCGAGTAAATCCTGCTGGAGCAAACCACTCTGCACCTATCTTATCATTATATTCATATACTGCAGGTACCATTGTAGAAGCTGGAACGAAATTGATCTTTCCTGTTTCTACTGACTTTATCTGTATCCATGGCCAGTATGTTGCACCGTATGAATTGTCAAAAGACTGCGCTTGTGATGTCACTGTGCCGATATTCTGTCCATATCCAACCATATCAACTACTGCAATATTATCTCCTCTATTCTGTGCAAGTGTCAAAAGAGCATTGATCTCTGAAGCAGCGTTTTGTGCTGTTATGCCTGGAGCGTATATTGAATTGAATTGATATGCGTCTGTATTTTGTAAAAGATTGATTGCGATATCATAATCAGTAGCGTGGAGACCTTGTGTATTTGTTCCAGAATTTCCATTTACAGAAGCCACAGTAGGAATCGCTTCGTACATATTAATTGCCTCTATACCAAAAGATCCATACAAAGTTCCAGTTGCTCCACCAAATGCTCCATTAAGAGATCCAGATCCAACTAGAGGAAGTGAACTTGTATATTGATTCTGAGGGGTGCCATTTGAGTTAAAGTAATTAGGCGTCATCAGATTCACAGATTTCACTCTAACATAGCTGCTATTATTCTTGTAAGATCCAGTAGATTGTAAATAATAGTCTCCCGTTGTAGGATCTGCTATTGCATTCTGAGTCTGATCACCGATAGCATAGGCTATATAATTACTCTGATTAGGATCCAAAGAAAGATTATTCCATGTTTCTACGACTGTCTTTACATTCTCATAATCATCTCCTCTACGGATAACCAAACTAAATAGACCTGAACCTGAGTTCGAGCTAACTATTTCCCATCTGATATTTGCAGAAGAACCTGAAGGAAGCGCACCATTGGTAATTGTGCCTCCAGCATTATTCATTATCACTCCACTAGATAGAGTCTCAAGAGTAAATGCCGAAACGCTTCCAGATGCTGCTATACTTGCCGTTGCTGGAGTATAAGATCCGGATGCGACTCTTGTTACTAAAAGTGATGTACCTCCTTGTTGGAAGTAACCATTTACCGCCATACTCGTCAGATATTCAAAAGCTGCTCCACCAGAGATGAAAGAAGAACCGAATATCGATTTGTACTGTGAGTAAGAAGTTACTACTGTTGGGATGTTAACAGGACCAAATACTGTAGGTCCTATGATAGCGGCTCCGGCAGTGATCGGTCCTTGTGTTATTTGACTCTGGTCGTTCTCTGATGCGAATACGCCAGGGCTTATGAGTATCTCAGCCATTTATAATGATGTTTTTTCTACTAATAAATATCTGTCATTTCTTACGAAATATCCCCTGTTTCTATATTTATCGTAACGTTTCCATATTTGGACTTTATCTCTTCAAAAATTGACTCTTCTCTTTGTTTTAATGCCGCGACTTCTTTTCTTTGCTCATCTATCTTGAGTTCTATAGAGATCTTTTGAAACTCTAATTCTCCTAATGCTGAAGCTATGTCTAGTGCATCTTGTCTTATAAGGTTGATCTTGCTGAGTTCGTCTTCTGTTAGTCTTGCCATAACATGATTTGATTATAAATATCTAATATTCTTCGTTATCTTCAAGTATTTCTTTTGTATTTTTCCACTGGAGTAATAACTCTACTGTTACTATTATTGAAATAAATATAGACACTGTCAGTGGAAGCATACCAGTCTTGCTTTGTTATAAATATCTATTAATCTACAAAGGCGTAGGCTATTGTCGCTGGCGCTGTTAATAAATTCCAGTTTACTGTTCTTAGTAGAGTGCCCTTATAGTCCCATAAAGATTGACCTCCTGAGCTATCAATATCGGTTGCTGTTATAAATGATATATTTTGAGTAGCTCCCGCTTGTAAGTTAAAGAATGTAGCTGAAGTTGATGTCCCAGATCTTAGTGTTATATTAGATGCCGCTGTACCTGTTAAAGTTAGGATATTAGTAACTGTGTATGTATTTCCTGCTTTTAACGTATGCGTAAGTGCGGCTGTAGTACACGTTAACGTATTAGTTGTGAATCCTGAAGTTCCTATAAAAGTAATTGATCCGGATAAAGTTAGAATATTAGAACAAACTATAGTGGATGTATTAAGGGTTAATGTCGTTGTACCTGATAATATTAAGTTATAAAAACTCATAGCGCCCGTAATTGTCGTTGTTCCTGCTATAGTTACTGTACTTGTACCTACAGAGATAGTTCCTGCAGTATAAGTCAACGTACCTGTTCTATATTGTAAAGACCCTGACAGTGTTATAGTTCCTGTTGTATTAATAGTTAAGTTATTTGTTACTAGTGAGTTACCTGACCATGTTCCTGTACCATTAAGTACAATTAACGATGTTCCAGATATCTGACCACCCGTAGTTAAATTTCCTTGAACGTATACGGTAGAAGTATTGAAGTTGCTCGGCCCAGCTCCACCAGTAGTTAGTGTACCGACAACACACACGGGAGTAGTATTTGCTATACTAACTCCAGTTGTACTAACAGTTAAATTGTTAAAATTTATTCCTGTTGATGAGGTTGTCGTACCACTACCAGTTGCTGTACCACTTGTATCTAGGGTGGTTCCAGTACCAAATAAAACAGTGATGTTAAAAGTAGTTCCTGTTGTAATAACTGTTCCTGCTATCCATTTTAAAGTTTTATTACTAAATGATAAAGTGCCCGTAAAAGTAATAGTACCGGAAGTATTAATTGTTACATTAAATCCACAATTACCCAATGTTACATTTCCTGTTCCAGTCATTACAACAGTAATTGTACCTTGAGTTGTAGATGAAACATTTAATGTTCCAGTGCAATTACAATTTAATCCAGAACCATTAAAAACAGCAGAACTTGTTGTTAGATTAGTTACAGTTATATTATTGGATATAGTTAATGAAACCCCTGTAATAACTAAACTACCAGATGGATTAAATGTAGAACCTGTAACCGTTAAATTTGCATTTACCGTAAATGTACCTGAGCAATTAAATTGACTGCTTAATGTTAATGTTTGAGTACCTGCTATAGCAATTGTTACATTATTCCAAGTCATACCAGATGTATTAGCTGTCAAAGAGTTACTTATTTGTAAAGTATGTCCAGTAACAACCATAGTACCAGCTGTATAAGTCATATTAGTAGCTATCGATGTTGTACCAGTACATGTAATTGTACCACCAGGAGCATTAAACGTTACACCGCCCGAGCCATTAAAGTTTCCACTCGATAATGTTATATTAGTACCGTTAAAAACTACAGCTGTAGTGCCTGTATAAGAACAGTTAGAAAAAGTTCCAGAATTTGATAAATATAATGTCGATCCATTTAAATTACCAGAAACAGAAATACTTAAAGTCGCGGTTCCGGTTATCGTAAATGGGCTTGTTAAAACAATAGTACTACCACCAAATCCACATGTAACATTATTCCAGTTTATACCAGTAGATGATGTCGTAGATAATGTACCACCCGCTGTGCTACCATTTGTATTAAACGTTGTTGTTGCTGCTCCAGAACCTATATTTAATGTAGAACCAGTTGTCACAACAGTACCTGACGTATAAGTTAAAGTACCAGTAGTATAATTTATAGAACCAGAAATGGTAATTGTACCCGCAGTATTAATTGTTAAATTGCTGCCAACACTAAAATTTCCGCTCCATGTACCAGTACCAATCATTATTAAGGTCGTAGTACCAGCAAGTGTTCCTGCTAAAGTTAAATTACCTGAGATATTACAATTAAATACACCATTTAGTGTAGTATTATTGGTAACAGTTAAGTTAGTTGTAGAAAAATTCGAGGTTAAAGTTTTAGTAGCGGATGCAGTAGTAAACGATAAGGTACCTCCCCATAAGCCGCCTATTCCCGAGGTTAAGGATACAGTACCAGTTGCTATTAAAGCACTCACTCCACTAACATTAACTGTTGTAGTTCCTAAAGTTATTGTTCCCAATGTCCCTGAACCAACAGTTATAGCATTGGTCATAGTTATAGTATTAGTATAACCGGTGAAGTTTATACTATTACAAACTGACGCTACATTGACAGTGCAGTTAGGACTAGTAGCATCAAATGTAGCGGTATTTCCATCATTAGCGGTAGGGACTAGAAGTAAACTCCAATTACCAGCTGTTCCATAATTACTATTTACTAACCCCGTGAATGTATTTGCTGCCATGTCTTAGAAATAAATATTAGAATGTTCCTAAAAACGGAAATGATGTATTAACCGGGTAGAATGATAGGTCTTGCCAATTAACTGTATTACTTAGTATCCCATTATAGGTCCATATAGTTTGTCCATTAGAGCTATCCATCCAAGTACCATCTAAGAATCCATTATCTTGTGTTCCTGTTAAAGTTAGTATTGCGTATACACTTGTAGAAGAAGATTTAAGAACAATATGAGAAGCTGCTGTTCCTGTTGTTGTCATTAAACCTGTTATTGTATAAGTATTACCTGCAAGAAATGTATGAGTTAAACCTGCCGTTGTGCAAGTAAAGTTATTGGTGCTAAAACTATTAGTGCCTGTAAATGTTACAGCTGCCGATAAAGTTAGAGTACCTCCTATAGTAAATGTAAATGAGTTTATTGTTATTGTAGAAGTTGCTGATACTGTTACTGAGTTTGGCCATGTCTTGCTATTACTTACCCATGTGCCTGAAGCATTAAAGGTTAAACCACCTGCTCCTGATATTGTCATAGTACTAGCTAATGTAATATTACCTGATATTGTAAGTCCGTTGGTCATTGTTAATGTACCAGTATATCCTGTACAAGTAAGAGACTTACAAACAGAAGCAACGTCTACAGTACATCCTCCTGAGTTATTATCTAAAATAGCATCATCTGTAGATGTAGGAATAGCTCCATTAGCAGGTCCTCCTGAAGATATTGACCAACTCGCATTAGTCCCCCAGTTACCATTAGAATTTCTAAAATAATATGTTGCCATGTTATATTGTTACTACTTCACCTATTTGTATCTGAGGTAATATTGCTGTTAATTGTTGTGTTCGAGTTATTTTTGCCTGTTCAGATAGACCTCTGTTGGTAAGACTCATGTTGATGTAATCTAATGAGTCTGGAGCAAAAATAGATACTACTATTTCTGAAATTGTACCATCATCAAATGTGTACTCTGTTGTTACATTTAGAGTTTCTTCTACTTGTTGTGTTGATAATATCTTGTAAGTCATATTTTCTTTATTTTTATGGTAATGTTCTGATTGCTGTAAATTGTACTGTTACTCTACTTAAGGTTGTTGCTGAGTTAACATAAAATTCTAATATATCATTTGCATTGATATTTGTTGAAGTCCATCCTGAAACACTAGCTGATGCAAATTGCTGGGATGCTAAAGATGCTGAGTTACCTGTTCCTACTAATGATGTTGTATTTCTCCTAAGGTCTACTTGTACCCCGCTTCCTGCACTACCTGTATTTGCCATTACTATCCAGCTTTTGATAGAACCTGACCATGGAATCGATACATATCCTTTTGTACCTGTAGATATGGTACCTCCTTGTCCGTCTAATGTTATACCAAATGATGCTGTTGCTGTTGAGGCTCCACCACCACCTCCATTTAAAGCATAAGAAGCTGTTAAAGCATATGAAGCACTTAAAGCTGGGTTTGTGCTATTATGTATTGAACCTGTAACATATGAAGCTGTTGTAGAGTAAGATGCACTAACTGCTTGTAAGACATAGCTAGCAGTTTGAGCAGTTGTTACATATGACGCAGTTGTTGAGTATGAACTTGAAACAGCATTTAGAACATAAGAAGCTGTTAAAGCATATGATGAGCTTAACGCTTGAGATGCATATGAAGCAGTGCCTATTAATTGTCCTGTAAATGAACCAGAGAATGACCCCGTATTACTTAAAAATGTATCTACTCTTTGTGCTGTAGCTATAAGCGCTGGTGTTCTAGGTACTGTAGGTCCTGTTTGTGCGCCTACTGTTGCTAATGTTATTGCCGTTGAACTACCAGCATACATTATTTGTACATAGTCATTTGCCGCAGCGTTAATGAATAAATTCCAAGCTGCTATTACTGCGCCATTTATCGCGCCGGTTTTATTAGGTATGGTCACTATACTATTAGAATCTACTAAGTCAGTTGATCCACCTCCGTCATTTCCCTGTCTTATCCATATATCTACATTCTGGTTCTGTGAATTACTATTAGTAAACTGAGCAGAGAATTCAAGATTATACACACCTGCATTAGTGAAATACATCTTTGTTTTATCTGATCCACTTATATATACTCCATTTGTTATAACTGTAGTACCTAATGACATTGAATATATCGTAGCGGTACTTGCTATTGCATATGAACCAGTATCGTAGAAGCTACCATAGGAACCAGTCATTGTATTATATGTAGACCCGCCTAAAGCTGTCAAAGTAACATTACCTTGGCCTCCTGCTGGTGATACAGATATTCCAGCTCCAGCTATTATCTGCGTTACTCCCCCATTACCAGCAGTAGCAGCATAAGTTGCATATGAAGCACTAGCAGCTGAGTTTGAGTTTGTAAATATTGATCCTGTTACATATGACGCAGTTGTGCTTGTATTACTATACGAGGAGGTTAGAGCTTGAGATGCATATGAAGCTGTACCTAACAGAGAAGCTGTAATAGATGTTGCATTTACAGTTACAGCTGTTATGCCATCATTAGTAGTTAACGAGCCTGTTACGATAAGTGACCCTGTTATTATCGCTGAACCTGTAAAGGGAAACGATGATGCATTTGCTACATAAGAAGCAGTCAACGCATAAGAAGCACTTGTTGAGCTTTGAGCGTATGAAGATGTTGTAGCATAAGATGAGCTAACTGCTTGTAAAACGTAGCTAGCAGTTTGAGCAGTTGTTACATAGGAAGCTGTAACTGCATTTAGAACGTAAGAGGCTGTATTTGCATTCTGTGCTTGTGAACTACTTAAAGCGTAAGAAGCACTAGTTACTGATCCTCCATAGTAAGATGCTGTAGAGGCATATGATGAATTTAATGCCTGTGTCGTATATGAGGATGTGCCTAGTAATGAACCTGTAATCCCCTCTGTGACATTTAATGATCCTGTTATAGTCGTGCTTCCACTTACGCTTAAACTACCTGTTGGAATAATTACTTTACCATAAAATATTTGAGTATTACTAGGTATTGATCCTAATATGTTTGAACCAGATGAATATATTACTGAAGCAGATTCATATTGTACATTTAGGTAGGTTATTGAAGCTGTACCGTTTAAAGTAACATTACCGTTTATAGTACCACCAGTTAAAGGTAAATAATTAGGTGCATAAGAAGTAGTTGCTGCATATGATGCTGATATTGAATTACTAGATGATATAGAGTAACTTGAACTTACTGACTGTGATACATAAGAAGCTGTTAGTGCATTTTGTGCCCAAGAAGATGTTCCGTATAGACTAGCCGTTATGCCACTTGTTACGTTTAGAGAAGACGAGAATATAATACTGTCAGAGTTGAACTGAGCCAAATCACTTCTATTCGACTCATCTGTACCATTTCCTATTACTATAATTGAAGTAGTGTTATTCTGGGCATTATATTTACCCATCGCATGTTGCCCTGACCCAGACGTAATTGTCCCAAGTCCTTCAGCATGTGAATAATCCCCTATAGTTACTGAGCCAGAACCTTCTGCATGGGACCATCTACCTGCTGTATATGTTCTACTACCCTCTGCATGTGAATAATTATTATGTGCTGTTGTTTGATAGCCTTCAGCATGTGAACCATCCCCTTCAGCTATTGTCTGAGTTCCTTCTGAGTGAGCTGAATTGTTAGTAGCGAATGTTTCATATCCTTCAGCATGAGAATAATACCCAGTAGCTGTATTTGCATTACCATGTTGTAGATTAGAGAAATCCTTATCAAAAGTAAAATTAGAACTTCCACCAAAACTACCACTATCATTGAATTGTACTTGCTTATTTGATCCTCCTGGGTTTGTTGTTGATGATGGTGCCCAAGACGCTGATACTGCCCAAGATGAAGTTCCTTCTAAGCTTCCAGTAATACCCCCACTTACAAAGAGCGATCCTGTTATTTCTACGTTATTTACAAAAGCTACTTTATCCTCATATACCAATAATCCATTCTCTGCACTATATCCATTAACCTGTAATCCTATGCTCTGGGTTGAATCATTATGGAAAACAAAACGACCATCATTCCACCCAAAATAACTCATCACAGAGTTTGTTTTTGAGAAGGTATCATTATAGAATCGAGCTAACCAAGGAGAATCATTATTTCCGTGTATCTCTTGAATTGAATAATTTGGACTGCCAATAGTAGGGGATAATATTATTACCCCATTACTTCCGGTTATAGTTTCAGTACCTATTATCTGCAGATTAGTATTAAAGGCTGAATCTATTTCTCCTACTTGTAATTTAATATCCGCGTTTGCCCAAGTTGAATAATAATTTGCACTTGAATCTGCTATTACAAAAGTAGATCCTGAAATTCCAGTAGTATAGTGGGCATATCCTTGATTTGCGTATTTGATGCCTGATCCAAATCCATCGGTACTACCGGCATCGATTATTTGATTATCGGTAAATAGGTTTGACCCCGTAGTTGCAAATGATCCCGTATCTATATTACTACCACCGTTTAATGCATATGAAGCTGTACCATATAAAGATCCAGTAACATGAAGACTCCCGCTACCATCTAATTGTGGATATCCATACGGTTTATTTGCTCTATCTAATGTTACTATTGTCTTCATCTATCTCTTATTACTTTTTGCTAATATATTCTCTTATACTCTGTAATTTACTTGCATATGTCATACCATGCCACGATTTAATACATACATTTTTAGTCAAACGCTCATTATTACTCCAGCAATTCCAGTCAGTATATAAACTGCACATTGGTTTACTATTGCCGATTGTATTATTTATTGATTTAATTTCTTTATTTATAGAAGACTCATCTGTATCATCTGCCCTATCCCATACTCTTTGCAAAAATTCTCTTACGTCTGGTGTATTTATCATTATTATTACTCCAGCATTATACCACTTTAATAACTGTTCTCCACCAACCCCACCTCTTAATTGAACCATGCCATATTCAAACCCACTATGTAATGCAGTTTTTAAGTCCCCACTAATGTTTATAGCATCGCAATCCTCATATACTACCATAGCACCTTCTTCTAAAGTAGATAGCAATTTAATTAACCATGCTATTTTCTCCCACCATATTTGTCTAGTTGGGCATAGAGTTTCCCCATTAGCTATATATTCAAACCCAGCTTTTTCTGCATAAGCTTGATTTATAGGACTAACTAGATCAAACATCTCCTTATGATCATTTGTGTATTTTTGTGTGATTATGTATCTCATATGTTAATTTAATTACTGAAGTATACCCTCTGAATTTACTACCCACCAATTAGTTCCATCGCTTACTAATGTTACTGTCTGTCCCGATATCCCAAAATAAAAATAAGTATCATTGCCTCCATTATAGTATATTCTAGAGCTATCTGATTGATTCACATTTATAGCAAATCTAAATTCGTAAGAATCACTAGTAGAGATAAATATTAATTGTTTACCTTGCATTACTACAACATCGGGTAGATAGACTGTCGTACTTGCTGGATTGTTATTATTACAGAATAGTATATAATCAGTAGTGTTTAGTGTCTGCCCATCGTTGGCGTTATTAATTACTCTGTTTGTGTTTGTTACTCCAGAGGTTAGATTTGTAACGTTCCCATTATTATCTATTAATACAGCAGTACCTCCAGTTGTAATCTCAAATACATACTTACCGGCAGCGGAGGCTGATGGGTATGTGTCTTGTGCGTCTAATTCTATGTAGCTTGGCATATTTTATATTTTTATTCTATTATTCCTGTACCTATTATAACTCCTTGATTATATAGTAGTCCTCCAATTTTTAAAGTACCATCGACCTGTATAGACCCGCTATTTGTCAAATCCCCTAATACGTAGTAGTCTGATTGTGGCTCTATGATAAATATGCTTGAACTCAATACTGTCAGGTTAGCAGGATTAAATATAGAGCTGTGAGTGTATATTACGTCTGCTGTATCCTCGTGCGTCTGGTTCCTTAAAAAAGACTCAGATTGTACATATGACGCAGTACCTTGTAAAGAACCCGTAAAGGTGCCTACAAATGAGCCGGATATCGGTTTTAGAAGCTGTTTACTATTTATTTCTGCCATGTCTCTATTGGAACTTACCTATTGCTAATACTGTGTCTGTTACGTCAAAACCAAACCCTAAACTACCCGTATCTACTGTTAATGTCGAAGTTGCTATCCCGTCTGTTACAAAGCTTACTATCGACATTGCTTCGATAAACTGTCCATTTACAAAGAAATTGAAATTTGTCACGTTTGTGCCCGGTATGCCCGACGGTGCTGATAACCACGTAGCTGGGAATGTTACTGTTTGGGAATCTACATAAGCACCGGATAATTGTTTATTAGCCGCTAAGTATATTATTACTGCTGGGTTAATATTACTTACGTTATATACGTTATTTACTGAATCATTTACCAGAGCTGATTTAGTTGGAGTTCTATTCTTAGCGATTGAAGTACTTACTGTTTCTGTCCCACTTGTAGTTTCGAGTCCAAATACTAATTTTGTAAGTCCATATGCCTTACTTGCGCCAGCTATTTTACTCATCTCTGTATCAGGAATAAGATAACCATTCAGCGTAAGATTAAAACTATTTCTTACCAGCCTATCGTCTCCAAGATCATACGATATTGTATCAGTGAATGAATCTATATTGCTGTAGAAAAGAAAGCGACTAGGATCACCCCAGTAGCTTCTAGACGCAAAGTTCAAAGACTCGATCAGACCATCCATCTGTTCTACAAAGTAAGTCCAAACCATGCACGTGTATTCTACAGTAACGTAGTCAGGTGTTATAGATACTAAATACTCAGTCTCTGGTTGTCTATTTGTGAGAGCAGCAAAATTACTGTATATGTTCCTGTCTGTATATTTTTTTTGAAAGAATTGTAAATTGTGGGCTTGGTTTCCGTCTATCTTATTTCCCAAAGTTCTATTCTGAGTGACTGTATTACGCTTAAACATAATCAACGGAGCCATAAGCTTTCCCTTTTGATCTCTGTAATATCCGTCCGCTTGTACGCTTTTCCAATTCTCAGGAGTACCATAGAGTATTGGAACGTTTGTTTTTGTATTATTCTGTACTACTGATGGTTTTAAAACTTTATCAAAATAGTACATTACTGCATCATCAATGTCCTTTATACCCACTGAGAATACTTTATCCTTGTCATCTTTACGTGAGTATTCAAGAGCCCTGTTTATCTCAGGTTGTCCTAGCTTTTGTGGTTCGGTAAAAACTGGATCAGGTATAGGTTGTATATAAGGAACTACAAGAGTCTGCATGAACTCTCTTCTATTTTGCGGCCTAGGTTGCTGCATACCTCCATTACCAGATGCTCCTGCTAGTAGAGACCCTGTAGTAGATCCATTATTTCCAGAACCACCACTACCTCCACCACTACTAGCATGTACAACCGTATATGAAGTAGGCCAAAATTCTATATCTATAAAGATATTGCTGGATACTGAAGCAGTTCCCAACCCAACTGCTGTTATTGTTGCATGTGCTACTATTAATCCTATACTTGAAGAGTATGGGGTTATTGGATTTACTGTTACTGTAATTACAGACGTATTATTGCTTGTTAATACTTGCCCATCTACAATATTAATAGGACCATTAAAGTCGCCGATAGTGATATTCCCAAATCCAGTAATAGCGTTACCTGTCCAAGGTTGTGCGAAGTATGACATATCTATATCCTTTCTTGTTTAATGCCTAATGAATCCGGTGAAGCGTAGTGTGTCTTCAGTATTATAGAGTAGGATGATCCAAAATTCTCTAGTCCATCTTGATATGCATATTGATTATCTTTCCCTAATATCAATTGATTCTCGTTCACAGAGTCTACAGAAAAATATAGCTCATTGTACATGATCACGTCTCCAACCTCAGGAAACACATTGGCTTGTATCAAGTGGTCTTTGAAGAATCTAAACTCTACCGATCTTGTATTATCTGGACCAAAGTCTGTTTGTGTAAATTCAAAGTCGCCTCTTTGTATCAAGCAATTTATAAGTACTGGTCCAATATAAGTTTTATTTAGAGCTTCTCCATATGTATTGACTGGAGTATCTCCTAATACTATCTTATAATATCCAATAGCTTGACTCACAATGTTTTCTATCACCTCCCTTGTCATGAATTTGAACGTTGCTATATCTCTTACTGAACCGAACATTGCACACATATTATCTAATTTTTATCCTATATATATGAGTAAAGGGGATTTTGTTAAAGTGTCACTCTCAGATTGCGCCTCTGCTGCTTTTCTTTCTAGTTGACTCTGTCTTGTCATGCTTTCTAACTCCTCTCTTAATCTTTCTTTTAAAGCAGCTTGCGAATTTTGACCTTTGCTTATAAGAGCATCTCCATTTAAAGTTACTTCTGAACCTGGAACTGGCACTTGGGAATATTTATTTCTTACTAAACCAAGTAATTCAGAAGCAAGCGCTAATGTGTACTCATATATCCACTGCTTTCCTGGTCTGTTGATCTGTGAATATGTTATTGTGCCGTATGGAGCTTGAGATGGGTTTGCTACAAGATCAGTGCTTCCTGAATATGGACTATTTATCTGTGGATTACTAAGATCACTTAATAAAGAGTACTGTATCCATAGCACTGCTCCATCAACTGGTATTGGAAATATTTTGAGTTTATTATTTATTAATTCAAATGTGTAAGCGCTCTTTCTTACTGTATTTGACATCTCAATCTCTTGGATCCTTTGAATATCCCAATAGACAGGAAATAGCGTAAAATTAAGACCCGGTGAATATGAAGCCCATCCAAAATTCTCTGTAGCGCCTTGGTAATTTATTGAGCCTCCGATATAGGGATCATAGTATTGGTTTATTGCTGGATTTCCTTCATAGTATACTTGCTGTACCACTATTCTATCACCAGGTTTCATCCATCCACTTTGACTTGCTATTAATTGTAGATCATAAATTTGCTGAGTTGATGATAATGATATAGACCCCGTACGCCAATCTACATTACCACCTACACCCGCTGGAGCTCCATAGGAATCCGCGATTGTAATAACGCTTTGAAGATTTGATACTACTACTGTATTATTAAGAAGAGACCCAGTAGGAGAACCTTCTAGTCCTAAATAATTATCTTTTATCTTTGATTGGTATATCTCTAATGCATATGTAGAAACTGCCTCTTCAAAACACGCAAATAATTGAATATCTTGGAGCTCAACTTCCATCATAGGATATCCTAACTTTTTAGCACAATAGTCAGCTACTTGAATAGATTCACTTGCAAATACTTGATCTGTATCGTAAAGTCCAAATGGAGTACTGCCTGTTGAGAAAGAAGCTGAGCCCGGCCATGGTTGTTGATTTGCCATTATTGATAGTGTTTATAATAAATATCAGGAAAACTAACAATTAGTCCTCATACTGCTTATAAACTTTGAGTATGGCTTCTACTATTGGATCTCTGTGATTTTGTTTAAGTACAACTACCGCAAACTTAGGAACATCGGTAAAATTCTTACATATGAAATCAAAGCCAGATGTTTTCTTTTCTTTTAGATCGATTTGAGAAGAATCTCCACAAAGTATCATCTTTGAACCCTTGCATATCCTGCCTAATACTAATCTCATTTGATCGTGAGTTATATTCTGTGACTCATCCACAAGCACCAAGCAATCTGAAAAATTACGTCCTCTCATAAAACCAAGTGGACATATTTCAATCTTACCTTCTTCTACAAGCTTATCTATCTTCTCTTTATTATAGAGTCTATACATGTTATCGAATACAGGGGCCGTAAATGGGGCTAATTTGTCTTCTTTAGAACCTGGAAGGAATCCAATACTAGCTGCCGCTTCTACTGTAGGTCTTGTTATAATGACCTTATCTAAATCCTTTTTAAAGAGCATATCTAAAGCAACCTGAGCAGCAAGCAATGACTTACCAGAACCAGCTTGTCCTTTAAGTATTGTAACTGTATTATCAAGGATTACTTGCTTAGCTAAACGCTGTTCTTCATTTAACTGTATCTGAAACTTTATAGGACCTTTAGGTTTTCTACCATTAGATCCATCTTTTTCTTCGACCATTATGTTTGGTTTGGTTTAAAACTATTAATACCCTGGGAAATAAGATCCGCTATATACGATTGCAACTCCTGATGATTGTGTTACGGATGTTATTGCTCCGTATATACTTTGACCTTGTGCAAATGATGCGCTTATAGAACTACCGCTGAGATTTGAAAATTTAATGATTGCAGTAGTCCCAGTTACTGAATAATACCAAAAGGCATCACAAGCTTTATTTACCGAACCGCTCAGTATGGCTCCGCCATTTAAACCATATGGATCTTTTAAACCGTCTACTATTTGTGGCATATTATTGTTTTATATAAATATCAGGACTATTTTGTAAATTCATCTCATATTTTATATTTCCGCAATCCCATATTTTATCGTATCCTAATTCATACATGATCTGTCTTTCTGTTTTTGTTATATCAAGTTTAAATTCTTCTACAAGTCTCTTTTTATTAAAATTAAACCTATGAATCTTTTTTGAATAGTCTTTTGTATACCAATATCCAGGTTTAGTACAACCTATATTCTTAAATCCTATCTTATCATACATTGTATTTTTTATAGATGATGTCCACCTTCTATCAGCGTATGTAATTATTTTACTTGGATTATATAATTTTATGAAATAAGACAAACATTTAGAAGCTCCGCCTACAACCTTTATTTTAGTAGCATATCTACATAGCTCATAATGACCTTCTATTGATGATTGTCCTAATGATCTTCTTAATTTTCCAAATGTCATTACTGCTACAATATCACCTTGATAGTATAATCCAATATTAATATTAGATTTATCTGAACCTTGTATATGATATTTTGAAAGAAATTGTGTTTTTATTTTTTTATCTATTTCTTCTATAGAACACTTTCTTGCGTATATTTTTGATTTTTCTTGATTAATAATACTGGTCAATTTTGACAATACGATATCCTGTTTTATGCCCCAATCGTCTTCAAATATATGTATAAGTTGAACTCCTTTAGATTCACACATCTCTGTCTTTGCTAGATGATAATCTTTAGACTTCTTTCCTCCATATTCACTATGCCAATATAAACCATTTACTTCTATTGCCACTTTATATTTTGGAAGATAGATATCGAGTTCATACGGGCTTATAATAGATCGATCATTTTTTATGATTTCTATATTTTGATCTGATAACCAATTACATAAGTTATCTTGCATTTTACTTGACTTTATATTTGCATTTATATTATCAATGTTTTTATGATACGATTCTCTCATGCCAGATAATACGTTATTACTACTGAGCTTATTTATACTATATTTTCTTCTATATTGATCAAGAGTCATATTATGAAATTTCATATGCGTAATAGTCAATCTTTTAAATTTCTTATTACACTCTTGACACTCTATAAAACTATTCGTATCTTTTGATAATACAAAATCTCGTATCTCTTTACTTGGAGAATATACCCACATATCATTGTCTTCAGGATACGATATTAAATGCTGAGACGGAGTAATATTATGTTTATTCTTTAAATGTACTGTAATTTGACCTGATTTATTCTTTAGATCTACTGTCTTCCAATCACAATACTTGCATTTATGTGTCTCTTTTACAATCTTATCTCTTATTTCAAAGTACTGGAATACATCTTTTACATCGATATTTAAAGACTTAAGGTATCTTGTCAATGCTCCAGAGTAATTGTGTAAATCAGAGAAAGTCTTTCCATCTATTTTAGATACTAAAATCTTCGTGTCGTCTTGTTTCTCTTTCTTTTTAGTTCTTTTTTCTATGCCCGCTTTATGAGTGAGTTTGCATTGATTTGAACAATAGTGAATTTGTCTTCCTTTAAGTGGATTTTTGCACTTTAAACATATCTTTTGCTCCATAATTGGGATTAATTATCTTTTATTATAAATATCAGGCTTTTACGTCAAATCACTCAAATCTAAAAGTATTTTACATAAAAAAGCCCCGTAGAAACGGGGCTATCTTTATATCTATTGTTAATTTAAACTTAGACTACGTTCAAATCTGACACGAACAAATTTGCGTAAAAT
>Ga0209084_1001195_pt1 | contig 22408 bp, 23 predicted proteins | sample C_130820_MF_Meta_FD_187309 | JGI IMG/M metagenome (GOLD analysis project Ga0209084, IMG submission 187309) | Freshwater microbial communities from Lake Croche, Canada to study carbon cycling - C_130820_MF_MetaG (SPAdes) (version 2) | ecosystem: Environmental > Aquatic > Freshwater > Lake...
TATCTTGGTCTTGTGCTACTAAAGATATTAAAATATAAAGATTCTCTGTGACTTCGTCTATCCAATTTGTTTTATCTTCTGCATCAATGTTTTCTATAATTTTATTCTGAATAGAAATAATGAGGTTGAGAACTTCGTTCTTATTGAGAACCTGTTGTTTCATTAAATTAACAATAAATGTGCTCATTGCTTTGCGTTTATCGTTTAATTTGTTATTTTCACAATATTTATCATAGTCTTTGTTAGAATCTACAAATTCAATTTTATCTATTCCTTCATAATATTCAGTAATGACGTTCGAAATATAATCCGAAAAAAAGGCGTATTTTTCAATTAATTCTCTGTAAAGACCGGCATAAATTTCCGAATAAAACTTATTAGAACTAGCAATATCAAATATAGATTGTGCTATCATTTTTACATTTTTAAATTGCACTTCTTCATCTTCAGGCGATTTCATCCTTTCCGAATTGGCAACTATGGTTGCCGATTCTAGGAAAGGATCTATGTTTCGAGAAGCTGCTTCGCAGCGTATCGAAACGTCCACCGATCGAACATCGGTTTCATCTCTGGAAGATCTAGGTTTTTCTATGCATTGTCCGTCGATAGCACTTTCAGTGCTATCTATGGACAATCTGGGTTTAGCTACGCAACATTTGGTTGCTCTGCTAAACCCCCAACTTCGTTGCTCCTCAGCCCCCTTCGGGGGCAAGGTTGAGAACCCTACGGGTTCTCTGACCGAAAAACCTTCATCGTGCTCTTCGAGAACTTCTTGTATACATTTGAATATAGCGTCTCTTTGCTGTTCATAGTTTTTATTAGAAATCTTGTTTAAACAGACACGTATTTCGTTCATCAATAGATCAGCGCCCTCTTTCTTCTCAATCTTGGTAGCCTTAAATGCTGGCGCACCTTTCCACGATTCATCGGACCGTTCGTTCCGTTGTTTAAATCTAGAATCAGATTTACCACGTTTATTATGATGAAACCCCTGACGTTTAAAATCGTCATCTGGTGGATTTGTAACATTGGAGGCAGCTATTGCTGCAGCAATTACTACACCTAACTCTTTTGTCAAGTTTTTAATAATGTTTTGGGTATTTTCAGGCAAGTCGTACTTGTAGCCTGTAAACAAAACATCTGAATAATCTTGTAGAGTATAGCGCATTGAGTTGTCTATAATTATTAGTGTTATAAGTTTTAAGTTATTTTTCATCTAATTATTATGGAGCAGGGAAACCTACGGTTTCCCTAAGGGCGCCAGAGGCGCCCAAGGTTGAGGGCCTTCGGCCCTCTGACCCTGCGACCCCTTCCCTTAATTATGTTATCTTAATAGGTAACATAATTTTGTTTATTTGTTTTCGAGACTAAGGGAGGGGGTCATAGGGGGAACCTACGGTTCCCCCATAATAATTATAATAAAAACTAGTATAGAATTTACATTATTAACTATGTTATCCTATGTCTGAATTGTTATCAAACAGTGAAAACATAGAAAACGTGGAAAACGTAGAAAAAGTAGAAACCTGGGATAAATTCAATCTAAATGACGAATTATTGCGCGGCATTTACGCTTACGGATTTGAAGTTCCTAGTGAGATTCAAAAAAAAGCAATATTACCGATTATTAATGGTAAAGACATTATTGCCCAGGCCCAGTCAGGAAGTGGTAAAACCGGATGTTTTTCTGTAGGAACATTGCAATCCATAGATACGTCTCAAAATACCATTCAAGCAATGATCATTGTGCCAACCCACGAACTTGTTAAGCAAATATTAGGTGTAATAAGTTCTCTAGGATCGTTTATGAAGGAGGTTCGTATCAAAACTATTATTGGTGGTACATCTATTCAACAAGATGCTGCAGAATTACGTAATAATACCCCACATATTATTATTGGTTGTGCTGGTCGTATTTATGATATGGTAGTTCGCAAACACCTGGTGTTATCATCCTTGAAATTGTTTATATTAGATGAGGCAGACGAAATGCTTTCTAAAGGGTTTAAGGAGCAGATTTATAATATTTTTCAACATTTACCCAAATCTATACAAGTTGCATTGTTCAGTGCTACACTCCCAGATGAAATATTGTTATTAACCCGTAAATTTATGAGAAATCCTGTGAAAATAATTGTTAAACGAGAAGAACTATCGGTGGCAGGTATTAAACAATATTTTGTAGCAATTCAGGACGATCGTGAAAAGTTTACTATGTTAAAAAATTTGTTCTCTATTATTTCGGTTTCTCAATGCATCATTTATTGTAACAGCGTAAAGCGTGTTATTGATTTATATCGTGCAATGATGGATGATGGGTTCTCTGTTTGTTGTATTCATAGTTCGATGGACAAGGTGGAAAGAGATACAGTGTTTCGATCATTTCGAGATGGTGGATTTCGCGTATTAATTTCGTCTGATGTTACATCACGTGGTATTGATGTTCAACAAGTTCAAATTGTAGTCAATTTTGATGTTTGTAAAGACGTATGTACTTATTTACACCGAATTGGTAGAAGTGGAAGATATGGGCGAACAGGTTCCGCTATTAATTTTATTACTCGTAAGGATGTGTTTTATATGAAAAAGGTTGAAACACATTATAATATTAATATTGAGGAGTTGCCAAATGATTTTAAGGGGGTATAATATATGAATCCTGTTGAAATTATTGGTTATGAAGGACCTAATATTTTATTGGCAATTACATCATTGGCATTACTAGATCAGAAAAAATATTTAGGTTCATTTATCTTGTTTTATTGTTTTCAATATTACATAATTGGGCTCTTGAAAAATATGATAAAAGAACCACGACCCAAAGGATATTCTGATAAAAAAAACGAGGATGGTGGTAACTATGAAGGTATTGAATTTTACGGAATGCCTTCTGGACATAGCAGCGATGTATGGTTTTGTACCATTTTTTTATGGTTAGTAAAGAAGTCCCCTTATTTACTATTAATCGAACTTGTGATTTGTTTCAATACTATGTATCAGAGATGGTCATTCAAAAAACATTCTATTGAACAACTAGCAGTTGGCGCATTACTTGGTGGATCTGTTGCTTGGATATCTGTGTTAATAACAAAACAAGCATTTTGAAGGTTTTGCAAAGCCGCCTGCGGTAGGCGAGCGAAGCTCGCAACTTGCGCCCGAAGGGCGCGGAGCGGTGCAAAACCTAGATTCTCCACAGATAGCCCCAAAGGGGCTATCGGCGGAGAATGACCAAATGATTTTAAGGGGGTATAATATATGAATCCTATTGAAATTGTTGGTTATGAAGGACCCAACATTTCGTTAGTAATTACATCATTTGCATTACTAGATCAGAAAAAATATTTAGGTTCTTTTATATTGTTTTATTTTGTAGATTATTACCTGATTGGGCTCTTAAAAAATATGATTGAAGAACCACGACCTAAAGGATATTTGGATAAAAAAAATGATGATAGTGGTAAGTATGAAGGTATCGCATTCTATGGTATGCCAAGTGGTCATAGTGCAATAGTTTGGTATAGTACCGTATTTTTATGGCTGGTAAAACAGTCCCCCAATTTACTAATTCTTGAACTAGCAATTTGTTTCAATACAATGTATCAGAGATGGTCATTCAAAAAACACTCTATTAAACAATTAGCAGTTGGCGCTTTACTTGGTGGATCTGTCGCTTGGATAGCTGTTTTGGTAACAAAATGTGCGGTTAAGTAAAATATATATAATGTTTATTGTATTCTCCGTCGATAGCCCGTTAGGGTCAGCAAGCGAAGCTTGCAACCTTGAACCACCTTCGGTGGTTCTGAGGCTATCTATGGAGAATCGCCGTTTTGCGCCACCTGGCGGTTCTGTCGGGGTTCCTTCGGAACCCAACCTGGAATCCCTTCGGTCAGAAGACCGAAGGTCTTCAACCTTGAGCACCTTCGGTGCTCTGAGGGATTCCTTGGCAAAACGTCCAAAGTTGTTGTACAGAAGAATTAGGTAGATTTATTGAATTAAAACCAATAAATCTAGTATATGGGAATTCGAGAATATTTATTATCACAGATCCCTCCTGAAGTAGCTAAAAAATGGAAATTAGACGAATGTTTAACAGAACCTACAGTAACTAAAGAGGAAGTAAAAGATCGGAAGTTTCCCATAAATTTTCGTCTTCCAATAACGTATTTAGATCCATCAGAACTACATTCATTGTCACCTATTGTTGCACAAGATTTAGAACTTACGATTCCTGGATCTGAAAAGTCTATTTATGATCATCTTTTTAAACCAACATCACTTTTTGGACGCAATATGATACCTGCTTGGACAGAATATTATACTACTAATACCGATTTTTTAGAAGATACGCAATATTTAATTGCCAAGGTCCAACAAATGCCGAATTCGTGGTGTACTTATTCACCAAAATATGAAGGATTTAATGGGGTAATTAACCAAGTAAAGGGAGGGGTCGCAGGGGAACCGCAGGTTCCCTGCCCAACTTACGAAAAGTTCTCTAACATATGGTACGAATTGAAGGAAGACGCCTTTTTTTTAGAAAAGTACGGATATTTGGAATGGTCAATGCTCGAACATTTTAATGAAAATTCTTCGTTTTTACAGTGTCTCTCCGTAGTAAATGTTGTATCACCATTGATCAGTTTATTTTTACCTCTTATATTCGTCATCCTACCCTTTATTATTTTAAAAATACAGCAGGTACCTATCAACTTTACTGTCTATTTAGAAGTTCTCAAAACAGTTGCGCAAAATCATTTTATTGGCAAAGCATTAATGAGTATGACATCTTTTAGTTGGGAAAATGCTGCTTATTTGTGTCTGACGACTGGTCTATATTTCTTACAAATATATCAAAATGTAAACATATGCCACCGCTTTTATCGTAATATGATTACACTGAATCAACATTTAATCGAACTCCAAGAATTTGTGGGCCGGTCGATCAAGCAAATGACAACAGTATTAGACGTTACGATTAAATTAAAAAGTTATGAGAACTTCAATGCCGCTGCGGACATACATCTTAAGGAACTTACGAATATAGAATTTGAATTGTCGCATATTTGTCCATTTGAACATTCGGTGAAAAAGTTTGGTGAAAGTGGATATATGCTCCGTTGTTTTTATCGTTTACATTCCATATCATCTTATGATGAAGCACTCCGTTATGCAGCGGGGTTTGAAGGGTATGTAGATAACCTGCGTGGTATTTGTTCGAATATTAAAATGGGGAATATTGCTATGGCTAAGTTCTCTATCGATGCTAGTAATTGTGCATTGAACGATCAATGTTATCCACCTTTATTGGACGAACCGTATATCGCTCGTAACACGGTCGAGTTCGATAAAAACATCATTTTATCCGGTCCGAATCGATCGGGTAAAACCACGGTATTGAAAACCACGGCGCTCAATTTGATTTTTAGTCAGCAAGTGGGGTGCGGATTTTATTCGTCAGCGCTCATATGTCCTTATACCCATATACATTCGTATTTGAATATACCGGATACTTCCGGACGCGACAGCTTATTCCAAGCCGAATCACGCCGCTGCAAAGAAATATTGGATAGGATCAAAGAGGCCAGGGAAAAAGGCGGTCGATCCAGACATTTCTGCATTTTTGACGAATTGTACTCGGGAACCAATCCGGACGAAGCTACGAAAGCAGGATATGGATTTCTAAAATATTTGACTGGGTTTGAGAACGTGGACTTTATGTTAACAACCCATTACGTGAAGATATGTAAAAAATTCTTGAAATCGGACGATGTGGAGAACTACAAAATGTACGTTCAATGCTTAGACAACGAAACTTATAATTATACGTATGAAATGAAACGAGGTATTTCTAAGATAAAAGGTGCTGCTCAAGTGATGAGAGATATGGATTATCCTGAAGAAATAATTAATGGTATGAGATAGTATATAAATATTACAAATGTATTTTAGTAAGTTAATAGAGAACATTCGTAAAGATAATGATATAAACAATCTTTTTATGAATATTATTAACCCTTTTTCGACCTATTTGATATGTGATCATTATATTGGTTCAGAATTGAAAGAGTTAAATATCAAAGTTCCCATTTTTAAAAATGATTTACTAGCTACTAATAATACCAATCTTATTCGTGATTATGATATTTTACTTGTAGAATCTATTCAGTTTGACATTTTTATTGAAACATTCTTACCAAGAATAAAGAAAAAAATAGTATTGATTACCGGATATTGGCAATGGCCCCAGATATATAAGAGTGAAAAAACAGATTTTGTATTGAACCATCCGAACATACTTTTGTGGATATCCCAAAATCCTATTTATCAAGATCATCCTAAGTATATGCCCTTTCCTTACGGAATATGCCATTGCAATCTTATTAATTATGCTGAACAATTACTAGCTGATAATAATAAAACAAAGATGATTGAGTTTTTACCGATTCAAAATGGTACCAACCCTTGTCGTAGTAAATTACCAGAACTTGAGAAAATGGAACCGGAAGAATTTTATAAAAAAATGGGTGAAGCCGAATTTTTATTATCACCTATTGGTGATCGTGACGATTGTTATCGACATTATGAGTGTATTGGTCTAGGTAATATTCCTATTTCCAATGTCGGAGATACATACAAACCTATTTTTAATGAAAATATGTATTATTGCGATATTGATCAAATTGTTACCATATTGAATACAGGTATAATAGACTGTTCTTATTCTATGCCTAATCGTGACTTAATATGCTTTGAATATCATCGTGATATGGTATTTAATAGAATCGCCGAATTACGTAGTAAGTACGGTCATTACCCTTCATTCTCCGTCGATAGCCTCAGAACCACCGAAGGTGGTTCAAGGTTGCAAGCTTCGCTTGCTGACCCGTTAGGGCTATCTATGGAGAATCGCCGTTTTGCGCCACCTGGCGGTTCTGCAAAACGTCCATAATAAAGGAAGGATCATAAGGAAACCTTGGTTTCCTTATTTTATTTCCCAATCTCCATAGGAGCCCCGGTCTGATTTCCACCACGGGTCTGCAACATTTTTTGCATATTAGCGTCCAAACAGAGCCCTCCCATAGAATTCGAAAGCCCAGAACTCTTACCTAAACAAGAAGGATCTCCTTTGATCTCCGAGAATTTGTCAATGCTACTATCCGCAACATAGGGTTTGCAAAAAAGACCATTAAAACCGTAAATCTTTGTGCAATCTGAGCCTGTGTTCGCCCCTTGCATCAAAAAATGATCAATACCGGCGTCAGTATTGGGTTTGTCATCATTTGCATTTCCATAATTACTAAATCCCTCGTAGGGAAATTGTTTGGCGAAGATGGTGTCTTCAGAATAAGGCATTACAACTGTAGTTGAAATCAATAATGTTGCAGCAATAACGGTAAAAATGACTACTGCCAAAATTATATTCAAAACGCTTGCTTTCATTTATTTTATATAATATGCATATTAAATAAATCCTTGTGAAATGAGTTAAACAATCAGTTCAAATAATATAGAAATGAACAAGGAAAGTCTAAACTTGAAAAAATTGTTGGACCAGAACGATTGGCAAGACAATACCGAAAATATTCGTAAAATAAAACATAGTACTAAAATACGCGATGATGTTCGTTTTATTGAGAACTTGAAAATCTCCTGGAATGGTGAAGGTGATTTTACTGAATTATGTCGCGAAGGTTGCTCATTTCTATACGACAATTATACCGATATTTTTCATAAAGCAGTTAAGAACGAATTGGATCTTACCATAATGACCAAATTACTCACCGTTTTGAAACTGATTGAAGATGAAAAAGTAGATCAACATAATGGCTCGGTAATGGTCGGTAAGATTTTGAAAGAATTGTATATTGATTCTGCTATGAAACGAAGTGAAAACTTAGACAAAGAACACGCACAAGAATCGACTCCTAAAGTAGAACCTAAGTCTATTTCTTGGCGCGAATATAAATTGCAAAATACATAAAGATAAATTATTATTATTATTATTATGTGGATTTTGTTTGGAACAAGTTATAATACAGTTGAAAATGAACCTTACGCTTATTTTATAGGGGTATTTAACGATCTAGAAACGGCAACTATTGAAAAAGAAAAATTAGTGTCAGAAAAAAGGCATTCAATCAATGATTTTTTTATTAAACAGGCAGATCTAAACAAGATATACACTCACGAATGGTCAAACAATTGTGATATATAAAAAAACAGGGAACCTACGGTTCCCCTGTGACCCCTCCCTCAATTGAAGAAATAATTAGCCAAGTAAAGGGAGGGGTCGTAGGGGAACCGTAGGTTCCCTGCTGAAAAATTGAATTTGAAAATAATATAAATATTTTACATTATATTATTTATTATGGCTGCGAATTTGAATTCTATTGATAATACGTTTCAGGTTACTTATGATAAACTAAAAGGAAAGTGTAAAAATTCTGTAAAAAACTATGCGATATTGAAACTGGCATTTGCCAGCGAAGAAATTGCGCTTCTTTATGAGAAGGCGATCGAAAAACATAATAAGGCATTTTTGAATAATAACTTTTGTGATTCTGGGTTTGATTTGTTTGTTCCTGAAAATGCTATTTTCGATAATCCTATTCAAACAAAATTTGTTGATATGAAGGTAAAATCGGAAATGGCTTATTGCAATGTTTCGGATAATACTGGTTCACCTACTGCATTTTACCTTTATCCTCGATCGAGTCTTTCTAAAACCGAACTAATGATGGCTAATCACGTGGGAATTATCGATTCTGGTTATCGTGGATCGGTAATAGCTGCATTTCGTTGGCTACCTCAAGAAAATAGTGGCTCATATTATGCTGTAGAAGAAGGAACACGTTTGGTCCAAATTTGTCATCCGTCTCTTTGTCCTATTTATATTTGTGTGGTCAATGAATCACAACTATCCTCAACTGAAAGGGGGTCTGGTGGTTTTGGGTCAACTGGACATTAAAATTTGTACAAAAAATGCATAAAGAATAAATAAGTTTTATTATATGTATCTACATATTACAAATCACGTAGGGACAAGAAAAAACATAGAAAACGTTTTTTTTTATCTAGGAAAGAGCGAAGTATTAGAAACTACCTCGGAAAATTGTCATCTCTATATTAGTGAAAAAGATGCAGATGATCTTTTTAATAGATTACCTATTGCTGAAATGCGGACAAAATATCATACGCTTATTTTTACCGATGTTATTATGAATGCTCGTCCATATCTTCAAAATATGGATGAACATAATTTCAATATTATTATTTATATTACAAATCGATTTCACTGGGGGATATGGGACAATCGTGATCCGGAATATTTTGATTTGTATTCTAGTTTCTCTGATAATAATCGTATTTCATTTATGTCTGATAACCGTTATGATCAATTTATAGCAAAAATTGGCAATATTAATTTCACTTTTTATGATATATTACGTTTAACTCCTATTATCAATACCGAAAACTTGGGAAAGGATCATAATGGTAAAATGATTGTTTATAATCGTGGAACCAAGATCGATAAATATTCAGACTTGTTAGGTGATATATCCTATGATGTTTTTGGTGAAAATTACACCAAATATCGTGACCAAGAACATTTAACTGAATACGTAGGTTATCTCCATCTTCCTTATCAAACTAATATACAATCATTATGGGAGAACATCGGTTATGGTATTATTTATTTTATTCCTTCAAAACGCTTTATTCGTCACCTTATATCAAACTCTGGTTGGTATTATTGGGAAGAAAAACAAAAGCCGATGATTTTATTGTTAAAAAGTATTGAATTAGCAGAATGGTATCAAAAAGACAATGAATCGTATTTCGAATATTTTGATTCTTGGAAAGAATTGCAAGAAAAGTATGACGACTACCGTAAAAATCCAGGTAAGATTGTTACTAAACGAAATGCCATAATCAAGTCTATTCAAAATAGTAACAATATTTCGCTAGAAAAATGGAGAACAATTATTTGTTCTTGATATATATATATGACCATCAAAATATGTAATAATAATCAAAAACACGTTAGTATATTTAAAGGAAAAATTTTTACTGAAAATCATAAAAAAAAAAGACCAACTGTTATAGTGTTCGATCTTGATGAAACATTGGGTTCCTACTCTGATTTAAAAATTATGTGGGATTATTTCAAATATAATATTTCGTTTAATAGCCTTCTAGATCTCTTTCCCGAATTTTCACGTTGCGGAATATTCTCTATATTGGATTTTACCTATCAAAAAAAATTAAAGGGGCAATGTGATAAACTATTTATTTATACCAATAATCAATGTTCCTACGAGTTTGTCGAATTAATTTCCAAATATTTTTCCTACAAACTGGGAATTACAGATGGAGAATTGTTTGACCAAATAATACGTGCGTTTAAAGTCAATGGTCAAATTATAGAAGTTTTCAGAACAACGCAAAATAAAACGCACAATGATTTTATAAGATGTACCCTTCTTCCACCTAAAACCCAAATTTGTTTTATCGACAATTCATATTTTAATGAAATGGAAAACAAGCGGGTTTATTATATCCAACCTATGTCCTACCACCACGGCATTCATAAAGAAGAAATTATTAAACGTCTTACTCATTTTGCTAACAAAAGTATTTTAGATAAATTGTATGATGACCTGTACGCTTTCCCACAAGATATTTTTGAAAAAAACAGGGCGTATTTTGAAACGAAACAAAAAATAAATAAAATGGTTTCTAAGAAGATTATGTATCATATTAAAGATTTTTTTTACCTAACTCAACCAAGGAGAAAAACAAAAAAAATGCTTTATATTTCTTCCAGATACAGTCGAAAGGTTCGGTCAGCAAGTAGTCCCTGTAACATATCCGTATGCCATTAAAATCAACTGTTCTTGCATTGTCATCTTTTGGAAAATTAAAACGTCATCGAATTTTATCTGAATAAATTTGTTAATAGGGTTCTTAACGAGAACGTGGGTTCCGTTATCTAAAAATTTGATATTTACAACAATTCCGCCACCTATTAGTCGGTTATTAGAGAACCTTATCCATTTTATTTGTTTCCCTTTATGCAGCTCGTGAATATCATTTACTAAACGATACTCACCTAATAATTGACAATAATGTTTTTTATTGTCGATAGAAATATCTAGTTCGTCTATTTTGCTGTAAATCTCTTTGGTCACCGTTTCAATTGTTTTGTTCTCTAAATAGTCGTTTTTGTCATTCTCTAGTGAATCTAATAATTTGTTAATATCTAGGGTTGAGAGCAAGGTGGGGTCATTCAATGCATTTTCAAACAATGTGTTTATGTCTAGGTTCTCCATTACTAATAAAATATTATGATATGATTATATTATTTTACAATATTGATTTTACATTTTCTATACGTTTGGAATATTCGGGAAAATAATTCCTTATTATCTCTATAACTCCCATATTCAACAATAAAAACAGGGAACTACTAAAAATAATATGTGAATCGTTCTCTCTTAATCTGTTTTTTTCACGTAATGGATTAAAACGCAATATTAGGATCACACAAACCATAGTATGTATAAAAATGTTAAATTTATTTAATACTGCTATATCTAGAACTACTATTCCAAAAATAACGGAAAAATACATTATATGAAACCAAAATAATATTTGTAAATAATAATGACCAAAATAATCATAAAATATATCTATCTTATTACTCACTAACTCAACCAGTTTCACCATTTATTTATATAGTTCATAGATAAATAAAGTCTTTGTTTATTATGAAGTATGAAAGAAGGAGATATTTTGGCCCGGCGCTATCAAGTTCTCTCTAAACTTGGACAAGGTAAATTCGGTACGGTATTTCAGGGCTTTAATATTTCCACCAAACAAACTATAGCAATTAAAACCGAGTCTAGGTTCTCCCCCATCCGTTTATTAAGGAATGAAACAACCGTTTTAAAATATCTTTATGATCAAGGGTGCCGATGTTGTCCTATTGTTTATTGGTACGGGATCCATTTGGACACCAGCTGCATTGTTTTTTCCTATTATACTGTTTCACTTTACGATTATCTTCATATGAAACCTTTGGATATTGAAAAAAAAAATTACATAATGAGAACCTGTATCGAAATGTTAGAGTCTATTCATAAGCATTTTGTCATTCATCGTGATATTAAACCCCATAATTTTATGATTCGGGATGGAGAACTTTTTTTGATTGATTTTGGATTGGCCACCTTTTATATTGGTCCGGATGGCGACCACATTGAAGATGTGATTACCGAGAACTTAGTAGGTACCCCCAAATACATTAGTTATAATGTTCATTGTGGGCATCTACCAAGTCGGCGGGATGATATGCTGTCACTAGGATATATGTTTTTATGGTTAGAAGGTGAATCCACTATTTTTTCGACGCCTCCTAGTCATACTTTAGAAAACAAGCATCATTTTCCGGTTACTCACATATTACATCCTTCCAACGTTTATCTGAAGGATAAAAAATCCTGGTATTTACTAGAGAACCTTTGCACTAATTATCATAGTATTTATCGATATTTAGAACATTGTTACCGTCTTTCTTACGAGGGTTCTCCTTTATATGGTGAATTACAAAAATTATTTGTAGATAAAATAGAAAATTAAAAACAATATAAAAGCTTGGCGATCTATAACGTATATCGGTAATAGAATGAGTACTACTGATGATGTACAATCTGAGCGCCTTTTGGGTCAAGTTAAATGGTTTAATAACAAGGCAGGTTACGGCTTCATCACCGTAAATGATGGGGAGCATTCTGGTAAGGATATTTTTATCCATTATTCTACCATTCGTACCATCAATTCTCAATATAAATACCTTGTTCAAGGTGAATATGTTGAGTTTCATTTGGTAAAGTCTACTGCAGAAAACCACGAATATCAAGCAATTGATATTTCTGGTATCAAAGGTGGTCCTCTTATGTGTGAGACCCGCCGTATGAATCGTGCAGTAGAAGGTGGTGTAGAACGAACCGAACCGGTTCCTCGTCCTATCCGACGTTACCGAACCGCTGACGAATCTGATAAACCTGTTCGTTCTCAGTCCGAAGACGGTTATCAAGTGGTTCGCAAGCGTCGTGCTGCCCCACGTGCTCCCAAGAAGGTGAATCCTGTAGAATAACGCCTCCACTTTCGCTCCCGGCGTTATCCCGGTCTAATCGCATAAAAAAATAAAAAATGTAAAAACCTATACTTATTATGTATCCTATATTCTGGCTAAGCTTAGCTAAGATAAGTATTTATACCCTATTATCCATCAAAAATACAAAAAAGGGATGGTTTTTTACAAGAACTTTGCGGTTCTTGTAAAATATATAACGATATAGTAGTCAGTAATGAATTTTGTAAGCGAAAAAGAATTTGTAGAACATTTCGATAAATCTGGAAAATCGAAAACCTTTACGGAATTTATAAAAACAAGCAAGGTGAAAACCAGCAAACATTTGATTCCTCTCCAAGAATATATCAAGGACAAAAACGTGAGCAAAGAGAACCTAAGATTGTTGTTTGAGAATATCCAGGAACGTGAGGCCTATTTGAAGCGTTTTTATCACCTTTCTTTGCGGGTTGATCCTTCCAGGTTCTCCTTGTCTTCCTTAAAACCTATGAAAAATAATCATATGAATAACAATGCCGAAACCACCTACAAAAACATCATACGTAATATGCATTGGAAAGACATCCTGAAAAATACCAAATCGGGTATTGACAATGTTCCTACGTATATAGATGTTCTCGAAGACCTTTATTTACGAGATATTATCGATTATAAAATTCTTACACCGAGTTCTCTTCACTATATGAAAGAAGGACGACTTGGAAGTGTATTTTCCTCTTATTATTTCCGTGCCAGCATTATGAACCCCTATTTGGTATATTCTTTGAATCAATCGGTTCTCAAAGGAACCAAGATTTTCACACCGACATTGGGTTGGACTTCTTATTTGTACGGGTTTTTGGAAGATCCTCAGGTTCTCGAGTATGTAGGTACCGATGTGATCCCGGGTGTTTGTGCAAAGACGGCCAAATTTGCAAAAACATATTATAAGGGTAAATCCGTGGATATCTTTTGTGAACCATCGGAGAACCTGTTATCGAATAAAACATTTATGCGAAAATACCAAGAGCATTTTGATGTGGTGTTTTTTAGTCCTCCATATTACGAATTGGAAAAATACCCGGGAAAGGATCAGAGCATTGTGAAGTATAAAACCTACGAAGAATGGTTGGAAAAATACTGGGAAGCTACCATACGATTATGTCATCAGGTTCTCCAAAAAGGAGGTAGATTGTGTTACATTTTGTCGGGATATGGATCTGAGAATACAAAAAAACAATATGATTTATTAACAGATATGAACAAAATTACACGCCAATATTTTAAATTACGAAGTGAGCAACCGATGTATAACAAAGATGTCCACGTTACTGAACACAAAGAAACAGCCGAACGTATTATGATTTTTGTAAAATAATAGTGTATATATATATATATATTATTTAGTTACAAAATGAGTTTTGAACTTAAAAACGGTTATATAATTAAACGAAATAGTGATGGCAAATCCTTTAAGATGTTTGAAGAATGCAGTTCAAGTGCTGGACGTGGTGAAGGTAACAGTGGCGTTGGTTGTTTATTGTTAGAAGTTGAAAATTTTGAACCTTACGAAAAAAAAGTTGAACCTTACGAAAAAATAGTTATAAATAATTATCAAGATGGAAGTGATTATACATTAATAGTTGGTGAACAAATTGTTAGATGTGATGAAAAAAATATAATTGATACATTTAATGAATCCGATAAAGAATCCAATTATATTTTATGTGATCATTATAAGCCCCCAAAAGAATTAGGACAATTTAAAAATGCAGAAATAACAACAGAGGGAGGAGAACAATTTAAAAAATATACTTTCACCAAAGGTGTAGTACTTCAAAACCTCACCCATGAAGAAACTATAAAACAAATGCAATTAGTTAAAACTGTATCTGGAGGAAAAAAACATAGAATCTCTAAAAAACGTAAAACTTTAAATGAAAAAATGAAAAAACGAAAAAACATAAAAAAAAAGAGAACATCTCGGAGATTTATTTAACCTCTATTCTGGTATTATTTTATTCATCAATTAAATAATACCAGAATAGAGGTTAATGTATTGTTTCTAAGCTACATAAAACGACAAGATTGAAAGTTTTGTAAAACCTTTAGATTAGCTAGACGCAGTGGAAAATGAGCAGAAAAGTTACTACTACACTTATGATCCCTCCTCTAACTTCTCTACTTCCAAAAAATACTAATAAATATTGTAATCACAAGAGTAAAATAGTATTGTAATTACAAATTTACAAATCTAATTACAATATAAGACAATAACAACTCGATGCATTTGAGATACATTTTGATCGCTATTTCTGTAGCATTTTTATGGGGTATAGCACCCATCCTATTGAAACGGCTGGTCACGAAATTTGATAAAATAACTATCTTGGTTCTCGACGGGTTCCTTTATTTCGCCTTTTTGTTGATGATATGGTACAAATATCGAAACAAAATTGCAAAGGATATTCCCAAAATCGATGCCTACGACGCAATGCTAATGTTTTTTACAGCAGTAATTACGGGTTTAGTAGGTAATTTGATTTATATGTTGTTACTAGAAGGTCACGATAGTTATATCATTACTGCGCTCGTTTCCATCTCCCCCTTTTTTACCTTGATTTTAGCGTATTTCTTTACCAAAGAGAAAATTACGTTATGGGGTGCATCAGGAACTATATTGATTGTTTTAGGAATTTTAATGATTGCGTATAACGATCAAAGTTACAAACCTGAGGGATTTTTAAATTTCCTCTGAAAACGATATAAAGAAATTATGTAAAGTATATTATTGAGATTGTAAAATCTTAGTCGAAAGCGTTCTTAGTTCAGTGGTAGAATGAAACCCTTCCAAGGTTTAGGCCCGGGTTCGATTCCCGGAGGACGCAGCCTCCCTTACTTCAATAAATTATACAGCGTTCTTGGTTCAGTGGTAGAATGAAACCTTGCCAAGGTTTAGACCCGGGTTCGATTCCCGAAGAACGCAAAATTGAATAAATTAAAAATAAATAATATTATTGCACATCTATCTGCAATAATGTTATGTTTATCATCCGTCGATCGCTGTGAATTAGGTCAAGGAAGTGTAGCGTCGCATTCATCAACATCAGATTATATAGTAAAAAAAAAGGGATCTTCGGGATCCAAAGTATCATTGATAACCGTTTCTCAACTTGCCAGATTTGATTGTTTATTGACATTATACGATTTGATCCAAATGCAAACCTACAATCATATATTGGAATGGGTCATCGTAGAAGGAAGTAGCAATCCGGAGGATGGTCTTAAAAACAAAATAAATGTCCAAAAAATAATCGATTATCATTATCGTGCGAATAATGATAATGGAGAGAAAAACAAATTCGAAATTGTTTATATCAATTATACTGGTCAAAAACTAAGCGATTTGCGCAATCTAGGTAACGATGCGTGCAAGGGAGATATCATTGTTTGTATGGATGACGACGATTATTATCCTCCGGAACGGGTTCAACACGCCGTTGAATCGTTAGAAAATTCGAATTGTTTGATTGCGGGGTGTACTGACATATATATGTACGAATATTTCTTGGAACGATTGTACAAATTCAAAGGGTTTCATTCGTACCATTCGACCAACAATGCGATGGCATTCAAACGCGAATATTTGCAGAAACATCGACACGCTCCGGGGCTAGATAAGGCAGAAGAGGCGAGTTTTACAAATCATTATACGGTACCTATGGTGCAATTAAATGCGAAAAAATGTGTGATTGTTTCTAGCCATAATTACAATACGTTTAGCAAGCGTGAAATGTGCATTGCTAGTTCACTCGGAAGACATCCTATTTTGGATGAGGAAAAAGAGGTTTCGGATTGTATACCGCCGAATATATTCGATCGAATACGTAATAATTTGAAAAATATTGGAGGGTTTGAGGAGACGTTGGATAAAGGGTACAACTGTGTTTAGATAGATAAAATGTATCAATAAATAGTATAGAAATGGCTAATAGAAAAAAGACGTTTAGAAATAAGAAGAAACATAATAAGAAAAATAAATCGAAAAGGAGGGTTTCGAAGAGAAATACTCGTAAAATGAGGGGGGGGGATCTAAAAGATAATAAATACTATATAGATTCAGAAAATATTGAAGAATTGAAAACACGATTAACTAATTTAGAAAATTTGTTAGTATCTGCAACCGTATTTAAGGATGATAATAAAAAAACTGAATTTGAAAGAGTTACAAAAGAGGAAATAAATTATATAGTTGAAAGAATAAAAATTCTATCACAACCAAAAACAACCCGAATAATGAACGCTGCAACTAATTTTTTAATGCCTAAAACTGTTCTTAGAAATTAATTTAATAAGATTACAAGTACTCTAATCCATTTAACACTTCCAAGTCCCAAAGCTCTTATGATGTCCATAGGAACCAAAGCAATCTTTTCGATACTCTCCCTCCGGTTCCAAAAGAACCACATCATTTTTATTACCCGTATAACTATGATACGCCTTTGTTACTAGCTCAGGTCCTGTCGTAAAATACACATATACGTGCTCTTTCGGATCACCATGACCCTTTTGTGCCGCAGCAATCTCGCTCTCCGTCACAATCGGATTCACAATGCAATTGATGATATGTCCTACGAAAGGATGGAATGCCGGTGCATAAAACGCATAATTACCGACCAAAATATTCCCCGATTCCGGGTCTTTAGTTTCGACAGGAAAAATCGCCTTTGATCGGTCCAAATCATCAAAACTTTTCACAATGTCCATATCCAGATCCAAATAAAGACCACCGTACTTGTAGACCACCAAGTACCGGAAAAAATCGATGCGTTGAATCGGGTATTTGAAATTTCGAAATATTTCAAAATAAGTAGGATAAAATGCTATGACAAATTGCTCAATGTTCTGGTCCGTGTAAAACAGATTTTTCACATTCGGATTCAGACCACGCATTTTCATTACGAGTTCATGGTGCTGGGAAATCAGTTCTGTTGTTTTCCAGGTTTGAAACACATTGAGAGGCGGATAGATTTTTTTTATCACGTTCTCCGCTGGATCATTTAAAAAATCACTCATTACAAAAATACATAAAATGGGTTTATATATTTTTTGGAAAAATACATTTTGAAGGTTTTGCAAAGCCGCCTGCGGTAGGCGAGCGAAGCTCGCAACTTGCGCCCAAAGGGGCTATCGGCGGAGAATAGTATCAGCTTAGCTAATCCGGGACTACGTTGCCAATAATAGGTGTCCCTTCCTGTGTTTCGATAAAATTTTTATTATATTGTTTTTTAATACATAAAAAACGTTCCATCTTTTTTAACTTTATTATTTTATCTGCTTTTTTTTCAATTTCTGACACTTTTTTATATTTTTTATAAGAATAAACATCTTTTATTGGAATTAACTTAATATTAGACAATGCATCTTTTTCCAATTCATTGAAATCCAACCAAGATAGTCCGATCATATGAATATATAATTCATTTCTGACGACATTTCTTAATGAATCACTTAAAGTAAAATATTCATCTCTTTCAAGCTGTTTAAATTCATTTTCTGCAAGTACTTTAGCTGTTTCGTATTTATCATAAGTATCTTTTAATAAATTGTAATATTCTTCACAATCTAATATTTTGCAGTCAAATAAAAAATTTAAATATGATATTAACCAAAAAATTGTAATTTTAGCGTCTGATTCTCTTTTTAGAGTTTTTATATATTGATTGACTCTTTCCATAATCATTTTTTTCAGAGGTACAATTAAATCTTCTCTTTTAGGATTATTTGCAAATGTTTGTTTTGCAAACCATAACATTTTTTCATAATCTTCGGGATAATAATTTCCAGCGATATATTTTCTACCAATCTTAGAAAAATTTATAGAATCTAAGAAATTAGAATCTAAGAAATTAGAATCGAGGTGGAAACGGTTTTGTAAAGATACTTTAATACTATTTAAATGTTCAGAATACTTTTTAAATTCTGAAGTTTCTGTCAAAGGGGATCCCACAGTGGTTTCTGAAGGAACAATAACAGAGCCGATGGACGGTGCATTTCCTGGAGGATTATTTTTCGGAACAGGAGGTTTATTTACGGTCCTATCTCGATTATTTACGGTCATATCTCGTTTATTTGATACACCACGTACTGGATCCACTAACTCAGTTGGGATTGAAACCTTTGTCGTAGAAACTACTTTATCATTTTTACGTTTTTCATTCATAAGATCGATTGAACTATTTAAAAGATTTTTAAAATTAATCATATTACAACCTTCTGACGGATTACAGGTTTGTCCAATATAAGTTAAAATAATAGAATTTAAAATAGTAATAATTTTTCCATAAAAACTATTATTTAAAAAAATATTAATATCATATCCTTCTATTCCTTTCAATATATCTCCATTTAATAAATTATCAATATTTTCAGTTGATGAATCAGTAGGGTTTCCATAATAATAAATTTCTGATATATCTATTTTATCATAAGAATCACTATAATATTCTGTACCAAAATAAAAATCTTCCTCTTTAATAATATCACGAAATATTTTAAAATTCAACTTTTCGGTAACAGGGATTTGTTTTAAAATTCCATCAATATATTTATCTATTTTTGATCTTAATTCTGCTTTTAATATTTCATTACTACGATTTATTGGACTTAATATATCAATAAATTTTGTTTTATATTTTGTTATAAATGATTCTAATTTTTGATCATCACTAAAAAAATCTTTAACATTGTCTTTAACTATTTTTAATATTTCATCTATAATTATTTTTTTGAAATGATTTATCATAGTCATTATTCGGTTTTGCAAAGCCGTCTGTGGCGGTGCAAAACCTAGATTCTCCACAGATAGCCCCAAAGCGGCTATCGGCGGAGAAGTAGCATCATTTGTATTTATTAAAGGGGGAATGTCTAATGGCTGTTGTTCTATTTCGCTTAATATTCCATATAAAAGCGTGGTATTAATATTGCAATCAGGGTTATTATCTGATTCACTACATAAATCTTTTATTTCAATAAAATTTATTGGTAGAAAATTTACAGCATTAATCGTAGTAACTTTGGCACCATAATTTGATTTCTTTATTTTTTGTATAGTTAGTATGCTAGGATCGATAGGTTGATCTAGATCAATCGATTTACCTTTTTCTAAATAGTCCACGATTTTTTTTTTAATTTCAGTGCAAATATTTTCATCAATACTTTTAATTTGACTTAGAAAAATACTTAAATTTTTAAGATATGATATATGTTTTGACCATATTTCTGATCTTTTATCAGATTCATTTTTTTTAATTAAATTAAATAACACTATCAACAAAAATTTTAAAACATTATTTTTTTTTGTATTATCATCATCCTGTTTTGGCATAATTTTTTTAGGGACAAACGGTTTTTGGTCTGAAGGCGGCGAAATTCCCTGTGTCGTTGCACCAACTGGTGTAGTAGTTGTTTGAACTGGAACTGACGGTTCTACACCTTGAATTGTAGGAATGTTGGATACTGCTGCTGGTGTTGTGTTAAATAAATCTTTTAATAAGTCTAACATAGTTTTAATTATCTGGTACATAGTTACGATTTTTTTAATGTCATTGTAAGTATTTAATTTTAGCTTTTTCATCGCTTCTTCAATTAATTTCATATTTTCATCTCTTTCTATTGTTAGATTTTGTTTTACTAAAGCGCGGTCTTTAGGTTGTAATTTATTTAAAACAAAAGATTGGGTTTCTGTTATAAATTTTTTACTTAATTTATTCATTTTTGCTATTAGTTTATTATTTTCTCTATCAAACCAATTTTTATTAACAGTAATTTTTACAGAAAGAGGTTCTATATTGTCACATAAAAATTTATAAATTTTCAAATATGGCCCATCATCTAATTCAATCTCACGTTTTTTCTTGCGAGCTTCTGATAAAGATTCAAAATTTGGTGGCAAATTTTTTAATTCAATGGAATTAGTTAGAAAAGTTTTAAAAAAAAGAATGTCCTCATTACCTTCTCCACCACTATACAGCTTTAGAACTTTCGAACTTAGTTGTCGAGAAGTTTTGTTTCTCTTACCATAATTACGATCTCTTACATATGGTTTTAGTAGCTCAGGCGAAGCCAACACGCCGTATTTACCGACAACTTCTATATTACGAGCTCCTTCTCTGGAACTAACATACTTTTTTAAATTCTTAACTTTTGATGTTTTATTTTTTTTCCTTTTGGATGGTTTCTTGCAATCGACTTTTAATGTATATCTCATCAAATTTATCGTTGGTTCTGCTGTTGATACCATAGATTTTCCATTAATAAATTTTGACCGAAGAATAATATGTTTTTTACTTTTATTTTTTTTATTATTTTTGTCATTTTTATTTTTTCTAGTACGTTTCATAAATAATTTATAAGCATTCATATAAATTATTCGTATAAAATAAATATTTTAGGTTGAGCAATACGTTGTAGTCCCGATATACGGCTTCGGTCTACTAAAATAAAAGGCTGTGCAAAATTGATTTCAAAATTTCTGTATAATACATATTCTATCAACAAAGTAAGAATATAACAATGTTTTCAACAACTAAATCTGCAGACCGCTCTGCGGTCGGAGGATTTTGGTCAGAAGAGCAAAGCTCTTCAACAACTAACAGCAGAGGGCGTGAAACGCCAAGCGCTGTTTGGAGACCAATGACAAAACAAGATCTGAATAAAGTGCATTATATTTCACTATGTCAATGGGGAACTGATTATTACGAATGCATCGAAGTTTTCCAAGATAAATTGGATTTTTACCCCGAAGGTTGTTTTGTTTACGAAGATGAGAACCAAATCCAAGGTTATTTGATATCTCACCCGTGGGAATCCACCAATATTCCGGTGCTAAACCATCTGTTATATAGTCCCAAACAATTTGATACCTATTATATTCACGACGTGGTTTTGCTGCCCGAATATCGCGGAAAAAAAATAGCGTTTGAAATCATCAATAAAATAATTAGTGACAAATATTGTGTTAGTTTGGTAGCTCCAGAACCAACCCAATATTACTGGAAAACATATTACAATTTTATGGCAACTTCAAAATGTGGTTTAGGACTACATATGCAGCGTATCACATAAAACACATTTTAAACTTACGAACGCTGCCTGGACGTTTTGCAGAACCGCCAGGTGGCGCAAAACGGCGATTCTCCATAGATAGCCCTAACGGGTCAGCAAGCGAAGCTTGCAACCTTGAACCACCTTCGGTGGTTCTGAGGCTATCGA
>Ga0209084_1001197_pt1 | contig 22354 bp, 23 predicted proteins | sample C_130820_MF_Meta_FD_187309 | JGI IMG/M metagenome (GOLD analysis project Ga0209084, IMG submission 187309) | Freshwater microbial communities from Lake Croche, Canada to study carbon cycling - C_130820_MF_MetaG (SPAdes) (version 2) | ecosystem: Environmental > Aquatic > Freshwater > Lake...
AGGAACAGCACCTACTGCAGCAATAAAAGTTAGCAAAACAACTGTTTGCCAAGGTGATTCTATTCAACTATTTGATGCCTCTACAGGAAGTCCAACATCCTGGAAATGGACTTCTAGCTTAACAGGTAAAACATTTACTAACCAGAATCCAACAGTATTATATAATGGAGTAAATGGTACAGATTCAATTACCTTAATATCAACAAATTCAAATGGTTCAAGTAAAGCTGTAGTTCAAGTAATTACCGTTAATAGCTTACCTGCTAAAGACATTACATTAAATGGAGCAATTTCTACTAGCAGCTCAATTTGCTCAGGAGACTCTATTAAATTATCCGCATCAATAGGTTCTAGTTATTCTTGGTCATCAGGACAAACCAGTCAGGATGTTTATGTCAAATCAGCAAGTTCTTATAATGTTACAGTTACAAACTCAGCGGGTTGTAGTGCAACGTCAAACGCATTTAATTTAACAGTGAACAAAAGACCTTCTCCCCCATTCTTTGTTTTGAACAAAGGAACATTTTGTGATAAGGATTCCATAAAAGGATCTGCCTCCTCATCAAATGCTACCGATACTATAAAAATTTATGATTCCACTAAAAAGGTATTGTATTATGGAGTTGCCAATAAAAAATTCAATTACTTCAAAAAAGCGGATTTCAATGGATCCAATTCATTTTATGGTGTTTCGATAGATGCAAAAAATGGATGTAAATCGATTGAAAATGCTTCTAAACCGGTTATTTATCCATTACCAAAAACATCCTTTACCTATACTTGGCCAAATAAATCTAATAGCACGATTCAATTTACTAATAACTCTAAAGGAGCCTCAACTTATTCTTGGAGCTTTGGTGATAAAACATCTTCTATTTTATCAGCGCCGAGTCATACCTATCCTAAAAGAACTACTAGTTATAGGGTTAAGTTATCTTCTTTGTCAGTTAACGGATGTTCTTCATCTGATTCTCTCACAATAGGCTGGACAGGATTAGAATCTTTTCAACAAAATGATTTAGGCTTAAAATTATATCCAAATCCAAACAATGGTCAAATTACATTGAGTTCTAACCAAAATGATGTTCTAAATGTGATTATACTATCTTTAGACGGAAAGGTAGAAACTACCTTAGGTAACGTTAATACTAATCAAGTGATTGATATAACTGAGTTAAAAGCAGGTTTCTATTATCTAAAAGCATTTAATACTAAAGGAATAAGTGTTATCTCTTTCATAAAAAATTAGAATTATAATCCAAATTTTTAAAAAGCAAAACGCCCCAATTTGGGGCGTTTTTATTTAAATGAAATCTTTTATAAATTGAAATAGAAGAATTAATCTTCGTCAATTGCAAATGCAAGGATGTACTCTCCTAATTTTTGAAAGTAAACAGGCACTTCCTTCTCGTAATTCCCTTTTGAAATGGTACCAGTCGCAGTTCCTTTATTTGTTTCAAGATCTAGGTCTTTAATATGCAAGTTCTCTTTAAAATCAAGCTTTTTCTTCCCATATAACTTATATAGAGCTTCTTTAGCTCCCCAAAGTGCATGAAGACATTCTTGCTTACCACCCGATTCAGTAGAAAGCTCTTTCATTTCCTCCTTATTAACAAACTTTGTGGCAATATTTTCAATATTGACTTTCAATTCTTGAATGTCAATTCCTACATCTTTATTACTAATAATCAATGCAACGTAATGTCCACTATGACTAATACTAAGATGGGTTGTAGAATTCCCTAAAAATGGCTTCCCGAATTCATCAATTTTCAAATCGATGAATTTGCAGGTATTCAGCATTTTTCTTAGTAATACCCTACTGGACAACCAATGAAGACATCTTTGTTCGTTCTTGATGACTGAAAATTGCTGGATATCATTTTGACCCCATTGAAGTTGCCATTTTAATTCCTGCATAGATTCCTCTATTTTCCAAATCCCAATCCTTGTATCTGGATTAATTTCAAATTCCTGTACTATCGGCATAAAGCTGACTAAAGAGAATAATCCTTTAAAATCTAAAAGGGGTAACAAAGTGAATCAACAAATCGTTACTTTATTCATTACCGAACAAAATTATTATTTAACATCAAATATCTAAGTTAGTTTTTTGATAATTTTGTTCACTTATTCATATCTTGTTGACATTTAATACTTTACCAGACCGTCCTTTTTCAAAAATTGCTGAATTTTCAGGTCATACTTCAGCGGTTTATAAAATGGTTAAAGTCTCAGAAACTGAATTTTTCAGTGGCTCTGGAGATGGAAAAGTAGTCAAATGGTCAATTGAAGAAGTTGGGAGCGGTTTTTTGATTGCCCAACTTCCTTTACCAATTTTTACATTAAATGTCCAAAACAATCGACTAATAGCTGGGGGTCAATGTTCAGATTTATATCAAATCGATCTATTAACAGGCCGAAACAAAACCATCAAACTGGACAAAGTGAATAATATATACATAATTCAAATTGACGACAGTGGTAATTTATTGGTAGGCACTGATGAAGGAATTCTATATTTAATCGATTTAGAATCATTTGAAATTATTATATCAATAAAAATCAGTCAAAAACCTATAAGAACTATAGAAATGTTATCCGCCGACTTTTATGCCATTGGTGATTCTAGCGGATTTGTAAAAATAGTTAACACTAAAACAATGGAGGTAGTCAATCAACTAAAGGTGAATGATTTTGGTATTTCAAATATTTTATATGTTCAGAATCGATTGATTTTAGGAACCAAGGACGGGAAATTATTCTCCTTTAATCTTTCAAATGATTATCAGTTTAAACTAGAATGCAGGCAGGAAGCCCATTCAAGTTCTATTTATAGGATACTTTCCTTTGGAATGACTACCAATATGTTAATAACTGCATCTAGAGACAAAACTATAAGATTTTGGAATTTAGACAATTTGCAACCTATTACCTCAATTAAAGGCGTTATGGACAGTGGACATTCTTTTTCCGTGAATGATATGATTTATTATCCACATCAAAATATATTGGTTTCCGCAGGCGATGATAAAAAGATAATTTTGTGGCAAATAGACGTTGAACACCTTCAACTATTGTTAGATTGAAACGTTATTTATAATTGGTTAAGAAATGATTTTATCAGATAAAAGAATTTTAGAGGAAATAGAAAAAGGAACTATCTTAATAGAGCCTTTTGATAGGGGTAATTTGGGTACAAACTCTTACGATGTAAGGTTAGGCAAGTATTTGGCTGTTTATACAGACAGAGTTCTAGATGCCAAAAAACACAATAAAATTGAAGAATTTGAAATCCCAGAAGAAGGTTTTGAACTTCAAACTGGTACACTTTACTTGGGTGTTACCTTAGAATATACTGAAACCCACAAGCACGTTCCATTCTTGGAAGGAAAGTCCTCTGCTGGTAGATTAGGAATATTTATTCATGCTACAGCGGGTAAAGGTGATGTAGGATATTGTAATACATGGACATTAGAAATAACCGTTACTCAACCAATTAGAGTTTATGCCGGAATGCCAATAGGTCAATTGATTTATTTTGATGTAGATGGAGACATCAATACATCATATAAAGACAAATTGAATGCTAAATACAATGGCAGGACGTTAAAGCCTATTGAAAGTATGATGTGGAAAAACACATTTTAATCATAATACAACCTTAAAACTATCATAAAGCCTAAATTAGCTGTTGTTTTACTTTCCTATAATGGATTGGACTTGCTTAAAAAGTTTGTTCCAAATATTATTGGTACCCTCACCCATGATTCTAAACTCTATATTGTAGATAATGCCTCTGTAGATGGAAGCTCCGAATATGTAAAATCTAATTATCCTGAGGCAGAACTAATTAGGATTGAGGTAAATAAGGGCTTTACAAACGGATATCAAGAATCACTAAAATTAATAGATGCTGAATATTATTGCCTTATTTCCAGTGATGTAGAAGTTAGTGAAGGTTGGATTGAACCAATGTTAGATTTATTTGATAACCATCAAAATATAGGAGTCATTCAGCCTAAAATAATGTCTTACAATCAAAAGAGCCACTATGAATATTCAGGTGCTGCTGGGGCATTTATAGATTTTTTAGGATATCCATTTTGTCGAGGAAGACTTTTTTTTACAACAGAGGAGGACAAAGGTCAATATGATGATGTTATTGATACTTTTTGGTGTTCAGGAGCTTGTATGTTTATCCGAAAGGAACTTTATCATACAGCTGGGGGCTTTGATGATGATTTCTATGCTCATATGGAAGATATTGATTTATCTTGGCAAGCTCAATTATTAGGTTATCGAGTTGTTGTTCAACCAAAATCGGTTGTTTACCATGTAGGAGGACATATTATTACTTATGGTTCTCCTAAAAAAGTATTCAGAAATTACCGAAACAATCTCCTAATGTTAGTTAAAAATATGCCATCCAAAACACTTTGGTGGTTGATTCCATTTAGGGTGTCCTTAGATGGGGTTTCTGGAATCCGAGCTTTACTAAATGGTAATCCAAGGGAAACCTTAGCCATCTTAAAGGCTCATTTCAGCTTTTATGCCGCGCTTCCACACTGGCTAAGAAAGAGAAAGGCTATTCAATCTAGAATTGTCAATCATGATGTAAAAGGCATTTATCCTAAAAGTGTTGTTCTAGAACATTTTTTAAAAGGTAAAAAGAAATTTTCCGACCTCAATTGGAGGGAGTAATCTCGAGATCCTATATTCATTTATTAAATTACCATTCCTTAAGGAATAACTATAATTCTGTAACCTTTGACAATTTAAAATTGTTTTAATGGTCAAATGAAAAAGTTATTTTATCCTCTGGCAATTGCCATAACTTTAGGATTATCTGCATTTACAGGGATCCAATCCTCTCAATGGAAACTATCAGACAAATATGCTATAGAGTTTAAAAGCGATAATCCAACAGGAGTTTTCAAGAAAATGAGTGGGACTATCCAATTTGATGAAAAAAATTTGGAAAGGTCTCATTTTGATATGACGGTAGATGTCGCCTCAATTGAAGCTGGAAATGGAATTAAAACAAAACACGCAAAAAGTGAAAAATGGTTTGATGCCAAGAAATATCCTAACATTACCTTCAAATCAAACAAAATTAATAAATCTGGGGCTGGATTTAAAGTAGATGGAACTTTAAATATGCACGGAGTGCAGAGAGAAATCAGTTTTCCGTTTATGTTTGAAGCCAATACATTTAAGGCCAATTTTGAAATTAATCGATTGGATTATAAAATAGGAAATGTAGAAGGTATGAATGCAAATGCATCTACTATGCTTAAAGTGAGCCTAAATGTGCCTGTTACCAAATAATTAATCGCATCTTAAGATGAATAAGGTTTTCGTTCACGGATTATTTTCTGGTACTCTTGCTGGACTTGCATCCCTTGTATTTTACAAGGCATACTCTGAAGCACTATTAGTCGATTTTAGCCTGGTGTTGAACACAGCTGGGATGTTTGCTGTCTCTATTTTTGGATGTCTATTAGCCTCCTTGGGATTCTATTATTTTGCTAAAATTGTAAAAAGAAACGCTGATGTTTGGTTCAATATCTTTTTTTTGATACTAACCTTTGCATCTTTCTATGAACCCTTTATAACAAGTTTACCTACCTCTATTGAGTCATCTGAATTATTTCCTGGAATGACCATTCCTATGCATTGTTTCCCAATAATGTTTTGGCTTGCAAGTAAATCCTTGTTTTGGAAACCAATAAATCTTAATGCTTAGTTTTTAATAAATTTATTGCTATAAATGATATTTCCCTTAAAGCTGGAAATATTAAATAAATACATTCCTTTTGATACTTGTCCTAACTCTATGGAATTGGTAGTAGTTAAATCTAATTTTTGAGTTAAAACTAACCTTCCTGATAAATCAAAAATTTGAAGGGTTATCTTTTTTAAATCTGAGACTTGATCCTCTGTAGGAAATATATTCAATTTATTTTCATTTACTGAAAAACGAATATTTTTTAACCTTAATTGCTGTCTATCATTTAAAGATGTCACTTTTTCTGCAATAGTTAAATTGATAGTGATAGGTAAATGACTTGCCATATTATAAAGGGCGGTTAACACATTAGAAGGTACTGATTTGTTGGTTGGAGCGTCAGTAATTGCTTTATTATAATGTAATCCATCATTTCCCACTACGTTAAAAGTGCTATCTAAATAAGTTATATTTTTTGTTCCTTTTAAAATGGTACTAGTACCTAAAATATGATCGAATCTTGAATCTAATCCACCTACTGAACCACAATCGCCAGGATCGACAGTTCTACAGGCTTGAGTCAAATATTTAGTATATTTGGATGGATATTTACTCCAGTCCCCTATTTGATTTGCTAAATCATTAAATTTTACATTGGTATCCTTTTCTGCAATCATTGCCTGATAACATCCTTCTGTACTCGAAGTCACGTTAAAATCTCCCATAATAATAATATTTTCGGGTTGATTGATTAATTTTTTTAAAGCCGTCATGGTTCCAGTTAACTCAGTGGTACGGTCAGTTTGAGCAGTAGATCCTGATAAATCATGTACTAAGATGATATTTAGAAAAATAGTATCATTAGTGGTTGCAAGATTTTTAGATTTATAATAAAGGGTATAAAGGTTGATATCAGATATTTGATTGTCGGCGGAATATAACGTAGTGGAGGATTTAAGACCAAATTTATCCTTTCTATAATATAGCATATTATTCTTATTATACCCAGATTTATTGGTTGGAGTAGAGGAGCTGTAACATCCGCTACAAACGGAATCAAATATTTGGGTCAATACACCTTTTGTTAAAAAGGTAGAATTACTTGGCACCATTTTTACCATACCAATTATATCAGGATTAACATACTTTATTATTGTTCTTAGATAAGGATTCTTTTTGGCTGGTGTTTGTAATGGACAAGACTTTTTAGAATCACCATAGTTTAGAACATTGTAGCTCATTACTTTAATGGTATCAATTACTGTGGTTTGACCAAATGATTGGATTGTCTTTCCAAAAAATAAGGCTAGAAGGATAATTTTTAAAAGTGCTTTCATGTAATTAAGTTTTATTTAAAATGTGGTTCTATTAAGAATCGAACTTAAACCCCCAGTTCCGGAAACTGATGTACTATCCATTATACTATAGAACCTATCATAATACAAAATTAGGAAAGATAACTGACTTGCCCATCCGTTAATTTATAGTAATACACTATAAATCAAAGTAAAAATGGTAATGATTACTACATCTTGGGTTAAATGAAGCCAAACAATGAGGACACTTGTTTGATGAATCAAAATATTCCTGAATTGTCAATATATGGGAGCAATTACCGCAAAAAATGGCTTTTTCGCCAAATTCTTCTTTTGTCCATTGTTCTACCTGATGAACAGTTTCCTCCTCATGACAATGAATACAACAATAGAATTCCTTACAACATTTAAACTTTATGGCAATAATATCCAATTCGGAATTGTAATGCTTACACCGAGTTAGATTGTCTATTTGTCCATGAATGGTCATTAATACAAAGTTATGTCTAATTATTGCAGCTTTTTAATATCAGGGTTGTATGTCCCCATTAAAATTAGTCGAACTTATTTGACTCAAAACAACTCGGGTTTTTCATATTCAACTTTTGTAATGTTGAACCTTGCGTAAGAAAAATCACCTTTTTCTAACTTCCATAATACCTCTGTAGAAGTAGGTATCTTTATGTTTTGAAATTCCTTGTAATCGGATAATTTAATCACCCATTTTTCTATTTTAACTTGGTCAATATATCTCATCGATTCCATTTGAGTAATCTCTCCTTGTTCATTAAAAGTAACATCAAAGAAAAGTTGTAGTTCATTGTAATTGAAAATCAATTTGGCCATATTACCATCCATAAGTTGCCATTTTAAATTTTCAGAAGGTAACAATGTAGTGGGATAAAGAACGCTTTCACCTAACCAACGCAATAACTCCCCCTGATTGTATTGATCTCCCATAGCATCTACTGTATTAATCATTGATAATAGTGAGACGATTAATCGCCCTTTTCCAGATATATAAATATCCCTTGCCGCGAATATACTGGTAGTGCCTTTCCAAATAAAGCCAGGAATTTGAGTGGTGACATATTGTTCTCCCATAATATTAACCCACTTGTTACCAAAACCTGTTTTAAATTGACCCGAATGCTTAATCCTTACATAATTAATATAAGACTGTCCCTCTCTTAATGCATACAAGAAATACTTTTTGACAGGTTCTGGCAAACCTTCTAATTGTGATTTATCAAATTTCTGATTTGTGACTTTGATTGAATTTCTAAATAAATCTTTAACTTGATTTTTAAATTTGAAAAATAGATTTATTTTTCCTATTATTAGAATGATACAAATTAAAAGAACAAAGGAAAATAAATATATTAGGGTGATTAAGATTTTCATTTTTTATAATATCCTCTAATAGAGGGATGCAATGTTACAATAATTAGCGGAATGGCATAGAATATATAGAATGTTTGAAGCCACATAACACTTTGAAAATAAATAGTTTCAACCTGAATCCAAATAATTAGGGCAAAAGCAATATAAATACTAAAAGTCCAACCCCAATACATATCATAGAAAAAATTAAATTTTTCAGCCAGAGCACTTTGAGTTTTATTAATTAGTGCTAAAGCTACTAAGGTTGGTGTCAATCCTAAAACAAGAAATAATATTATTCCTGGAATCAGGAAGTTTTTAAATGGTGAATCCTTTAATATAGATAGCGGAATATGGCCGATTAATTCACCAGTGGGTGATATAATTAGGCAAATTCCACCAAATAATGCAGAAAATCCTAAGAAAAAAAGTAAGCCGACGTGGATATTTTTAATTTTTAGAACGTAATTATTATTTTTAATTAAAGTGCAAATATTGTAATTTAAAATTATATTATAATTAAATAAAAAATTAAAACATTTATTGAATAGTCCAAATTAAAAACATCTTTGCCCAAGTACTTCTACTTCATCCAACCACTTTTTCCTTTTATTATCATCAGAATCCTTTACTACTGCAAATGATGAAATTTTAACTGGTTTTATACCACTAAATTCTAAAATTCCGATTTTCATTGAATTATGGCCTGGCCTTCTGTTCACTAGCCAATAATACCATTTAGGAGTATCCATTGTTACTAATAATCTGGCGGATTTACCTTTTAAAAGTTTATCCCAAAAAGGATCCGTTTTATGGTATTTAAATGCGAAATTGGGTAAAAATATTCTGTCTATGAATCCTTTTAGCAAAGCAGGATATGTTCCCCACCAATTTGGATAAACCAAAACCAAATGCGTTGCATTGATAATATCTTGTTGTACATTTACCAAGTCAAGTTCCAACTCTGAAACCACTCGTAGCCGTAAATCAAAATAGGATTAAATTTAAGGTCAATTAAATGGATTAATTTACATTCAGCACCACTGAAATCAGCTCCTTTTTTGTAGCTTTCAGCTAATGCAAAACAAAAACTTTTTTTATCTGGATGTCCATTTATAATGAGTATTTTTTTCATGGTTTAAGAATATTTGTTTTGATAGAAAGATACGATATTCAGTTCGCGTTTCAATCTAAAAAAAACCTCTAGAGTTTACTTTAAGATTGGAAATTTAATTAGCATAAACGTAATCATATTCTATAACCAACTCATTATTTAAGCTCCAAACGCCTAATATATTCCAAACTATTCTTGAAGCCTCTTCTTTTTGATGCAGAGAACAAACTGTTCCAGAAAGTTTGACATGATGTCCAGAAATTTCAACCTCTATATGATTATTCAAAAACAACCAACATCTTTTTAGTGCACTATCTATTTCTTCCTTTCCTATGGTATTGATTGTTAAGGATTTGATAGTAATATTATTAGTTATTCCTTTTATTCCAATTAAAGTAATTAAGGCATCTTTAGCTGCTCCTTCAACTTCTAATTTCTTGGCAAGACTATCAACAACTCCTGTTAAGGATACAACACCATCTTTTACAGTAACTTCAATATCCGCCGCATTTAATAAAGGCTGCCACATTATTACTTCTTGAACATCTTTTTGCAAATCTGAATTAGTATCCATCCTAAGGTGATATTTTGTTGAAACAGTATTATTTCAACCATTCAAAGATGATTCTGATTATGAGCTAATTGTTTATACAATATCAGAAATATCTTATAAAATTTTCAGTTAGGATAGAATTTAACTTTTTATACTAATAGTTCTTACTACAAATTTTCAACAAAATGGACAAGATTCCCAATATCATAATTAATATATTAATTGTTATTTAATCCCCTTAATAATTTGTTTTAATAATTATAATCAACATCAAAGTTTATTTACAAGTAAGTAATAAATGTTACTAAATTCTGAAAAATAGTTATAAAATTCCAATATAAGGTTGGTGAATCATTGGATATAATAAGGATGTTAAAGTAAAATGCTTATTCCAATCCACTAAACTCTCCGTACAATAAATATTTGATTCTCTTGATTTTAAACTCCTTTAAATCGGTTTGCCATGAATCTCGGATTTGTTTATCTGATTTACCTTCTATAATCTTTAATCTAAGCTGATCTGAACCAGCCAATTTATCAAAGAAAGAAGTAAAGAATTTTGATTTGTCATCCGACTCATTATAGAAACCAGTCAACCAAAACAGATAAATTTGACGACTATTGACAATAAAATCATTTGCAAAATGTTTGAGATCATATCCACAGCATTCTTTTCCGTTTTGTGGAGGATTTTCTGATTTCCCTTTAATAGGTTTTGGAGTAAAGCAATAGTTTCCTTTCTTAAAACCTGGCATTCCAATTAATGTAAATGGGTTTTCAGTACCTCTTCCTATGCTTACTGGCGTTCCTTCAAATAAACATAGTGTTGGATACAAATAAACAGCCTCCATTGTGTTTAGATTTGGACTTGGCGGAACAGGTAGGATGTACTTAAAATCGTGTGAATATCCTTTAACTTTCACAATTTTCAATTCGCAAACTACTGAATCCTTCAACCAATGTTCACCATTAATCATTTGAGCATATTCCGCAATGGTCAATCCGTGTACAATAGGTACTGGATGCATACCAACAAAAGAAGAAAACTCCCTTTTAAGAATAGGACCATCTACATAAAATCCATTTGGATTTGGTCTATCTAAAATTAGAAGGGGCTTTTTATTTTCTGCACAAGCTTCCATTACATAATGGAGGGTAGAAATGTAAGTATAAAATCTACACCCTACGTCTTGAATATCAAATAGAAGGATATCTAGGCTTTGGACATCTTCTTTAGATGGTTTTTTTGTATCTCCGTAAAGACTCTTAATAGGGATTTTGGTCTTCTGATCTACTCCATTTTTTATTTCCGCTCCTGCCTCATTATCACCTCGAAATCCATGTTCTGGAGCAAAAATGAGTTTGACATCTATCCCTTTTTTCTTCAGGTAATCAACAAGATGTACTTTTCCTATCCTACTTGTTTGATTGACTACCAATCCTACTTTTTTGCCTTTAAGTATAGATAGGTATTCTTCAGGTTGATCAGCCCCGCAAACTACTTTCTGTGTTTTAAATGCCCTTGAATCAATAGAAATCAAGCATAAAAAAGCAATTATGATGTAATTTAGCAGATTATTTGTTGATGTTTTAATCATTGATGTAAATTTAGGTAGTATTTTGAACTTTGAACTTTTTTTAGCCAGAAAAATTTCCTACCAAAGTGGAAAGAGTTTTTCAAGAATTATTATCAGAATTGCTATAGCTGCAATTGCGTTGAGCGTTGCAACTATGATTATTTCTGATTGTGTTATCACTGGCTTTCAGGACGAAATTAAAAATAAAATCTCAGGTTTTGCATCACATATACAATTGGGGAACGCACTATCTAACCAATCTTTTGAAAACAAACCGATTTTAAGAGATAAGAAAATCATTAATGTGCTCTTAACCAATCCTGAAGTAAAAAGTTTCCAAGCTTATGCTACAAAGCCTGCCATTTTAAAAACGACAGAAGATATTGAAGGCGTAGTTCTTAAAGGAGTGGAAAATGATTATAATTGGAAGATATTTTCCGATAACCTTAAGGGTGGAAATATCCCTAAATTTAGCATCACTGATATTGATAATCAATGTATTATTTCTAAATATTTAGCTGATAAAATGAGGTTAAAAGTGGGTGATATTGCAACTTTCTTTTTTGTACAGCAACCTCCTAAGGTACGTCAGTTAAAAATTTCAGGAATCTATGAAACCTCAGTTGAGGAGGTGGATAAATTGTTTGTCATTTGCGACTTAAAACAAATTCAACGTTTAAATGAATGGAAATCAAATGAAATTGGAGGATTAGAAATATTTGTTAAGGATTTTAATAAATTAGAAGACACTAATGAGAAAATTAGACTCTTAACTGAGCTAATCCAAGATACTAGAACAGTCAAAGAAAGATATCCACAAATATTTGATTGGCTTAATCTACTAAATGACAATATCAAAATCATTCTGACCTTGATGGGAGCTGTAGCCATCATCAATATGGTGACTGCATTACTTATTATGATATTTGAAAAAAGTACCACCATCGGCTTACTAAAGGCATTAGGAGCAACTGACTGGAAAGTAGAACGGATATTTATTTACAATTCTATAGGAATCGTTTTTTTAGGATTGCTATTTGGTAATATCTTTGGTTTAGGAATCATGTATATCCAATCAAAAACACACCTAATGACTTTAAATCCAGAGAGTTATTATTTAGCAACAGTTCCTGTATCCTTTAATCAACTCCATTTGATATTAATCAATATAGGCGGATTAATATTTTGTTCTGCCGCAACGATACTTCCTTCAGGGTTGGTACTGAGGATAAAACCTGCCAAAGCCTTAAGATTTGAATAAGAAACTAAGGAAACATTTGCAAGAGAAATAGTTTCCATAGTATCTTTGTGTTTTAATTGGTTAAATTGTTGATAGAAGATTCTGAAATAATATCTAAGGAGGCAAACTTAATACTTCAAATTAAAGAATTGATTTTCAAATTTGGGGTCAAAAGTTTAACAATGGACGATATTGCTCAAAAATTAACAATATCTAAGAAAACACTTTATCAACATTTTGAAAACAAACAAGATTTAGTTGATAAGGTAGTTAACATTTCCTTGGAGCATGTCAAATTAAGGTGTGCTAATACCGTAATGGAAGGCAATGCGATTGAAAGGATGGGTAAAATGTATGAAATTCAAATTCAGATTAAAAAGCATATTAATCCTGCACTTGACTTTGAACTTAAAAAATATTACCCAGAAGCTTATAAAAGGCTAAATGAATTCCATAAGGAGTTTATTTACAATATGATGGTTGTAAATGTCAATCAAGGAATTAAGGAAGGCCTTTATAGAGCGGAATTACATCCTGAAATGATTGCATATCTATTCCGTACAATTTCATTATCCATGATAGACATTGAAGATTTCCCTAATGATAAATTTTCGTCCCCTCATTTGTTTGTTGAATTTTTAATTTATCATTTAAGAGGAATATGTTCAGAAAAAGGGTTGACGGAATTAAATAGAATCATTAAATTATTCAATATTAGTATTGAGTAAATTTTCAATCAGGTGAAAATAGCGATCCTATCAGATACGCACGGTACTTTTGATGACTTAATCAAAAAATATTTAATAGATGTTGATGTAATTATCCATGCAGGAGACTGGGGTGGAAATTGCAAAGTTTATGATGATATGATCCTCTTAGGCAAACAAATAATCGGTGTGTTTGGCAATATAGATAGTCATGAAATGAGGTTAATTTGTCCAAAAGTTCAATACGGAAATATTGAAGGCTTAAAATTGGCTATGACGCATATTGCAGGTAATCCAAACAACTACAATCCCGAAACAAAAGAATTATTAAATGCTCAAAAACCTGATTTTTTTATTTGTGGACATTCTCATATTGTCTTAGTTAAAAAGATTCCTCAATTTGGGAATTTACTGCATATCAACCCAGGAGCTGCAGGGATTCATGGTTTTCACAATGTTAGAACGTTGATAACCTGTGAAATAAAGGACAAAAAAATGTCTGATATGAATTTGATAGAATTAGGTCCCAGAACTAAAAGCTAGAACTTGTTTTGTCCAACTGCTTAAATCATCAAAATTTTGATGATTCATACAATTAAAATGTTTTTTAGGACATTTATCAAATCCAATTTTAGAGCAAGGAATGCAACTAAGTCCTATTACTGTTTTGATTTTGGATATATCCATTAATGCATGAAAATTATTTCCAAAATAAGGGGCAAAACCAAATTCAGGGATAGTATTCCCCCATACTGAATAAATAGGTTTTTTGAATGCTGTTGCTATGTGCATCATTCCAGTATCAGCTGTAATGGACCCTAAAGCATTTTTAATTACATAACTAGATTCAGCCAATGAATAATATCCAATTTTATTTATGATATATTGACTATTGGATTCAAAAGATATTTTATCCTTTTCCCCACCTAAAATAATCAGATTAATTTTCAACTGTTCAAACAAATGGATAATTTGGCTAATTTTATTAATTGGAATAGATTTAGTATAATGAGCAGTAAAAGGTGTTAATACAAAATAGTGTGAGGGTAAATCTGAAACCAATGTCAATGGGTTTAAATAAAATTCCAACCCTTTACCATCATTTACTAAATTTAATTTATTTAGTCCGTCAAAGTACCTATCCACAATGCTTTTATTTGGTGGGAGAAGGCTTTTATTCTTAAACTGGACAGCAATCCACTTTTGAAAGTTTAATTTATCAAATGTAAAATATTTTTTATTTGACACTTGATTTTTTACTTTCAAAGATCTGATATTCTTATGTAAATCAATGATATAATCAATATTTAAGGTATTTAGTCGATCTATGATTTCCTCTAAATTATCCATTAATCCAATTAATACATCAATATTCGGGTTAAATTCTAATAATGAGGTAAATGAAGATTTTGTTAAATAAATGATTTTGCTAACGGGATATTTCTGCTTTATAACTCTAATTATTGGAGTAGTTAATACAATATCCCCAATTGAGCTAAATCTAATAATTAAAAATGTTGGAATATAATTAATAACCAATTCCTTATCCTTTTGTTTTAAAAATAGAAGCAACCATCTCAGCAGTATGAGTATTTAACACATCACGTACCGACAAAGAAGCCTTTCTTGCTTGTAAAACACCCCATTTCATTTCATCTATTTCATGAATGGCATGCGCGTCAGGATTAATAGAGAACATCAAACCATTATCCAAAGCTTGCCTATAACAGGAATAATCCAAATCAAACCTCCAAGGTGAGGCATTGATTTCTAGGATTACATTATTAGATTTACATGCATCAAATATTTTAGGGAAATCCAAGGGATAACCTTGCCTATCCCCTAATAATCTCCCAGTAGGATGTCCAAGAATATTGGTAAATGGATTTTCAATTGCCTTAATTACTCTTGCAGTAGCAGTTTTAATATCCATATCTAGTTGTGAGTGAACACTTGCTACTATAAAATCAAATTCTTTGAGCACCTCATCATCATAATCTAATGCTCCAGTATTTAAAATATCACTTTCAATTCCATAAAAAAGAGTAAAATCAGGGTATTTATGTCTAATTGATTTAACTTCCTCTATTTGTTGATATATTCTTTCAACCTTTAATCCATTAGCGTATCCAGCAGATTTTGAATGATCAGAAATTCCAAAATAAGTTAATCCTCTTTCTATACATGCCAAGACCATTTCTTCGATTGAATTTTTACCATCACTCCAAGTAGAATGATTATGCAAACATCCCTTAATATCTTGGTAAGTAATTAAATCTGGATTATTTATCCTTAAATCTCTTTGTTCAGGTGTAAAATACTCTATTTTGTTTTCCGTAAAAATATCTTTTTCGGAATTTACCTTTTCGCTAACAATATTAATCGAGTTGATCCAATTTGTAGGACCTGTAGTTAAGAATAAATCTTTATAATAATTACCTTGAGTGGTTTTATGGAATTCCAAAATGGATTTTATTTCAAATTCTACTTTAATCTTCTCTATTAATTCATCAGGATCAATATTCCCAATATATAAAATATCTATTTTGTTAATTAATGGCATTGAACGCCTTAAAATTCCAGTTATTTCCGCCTGTTCAACAATATTATTTTTAATTAGATATTTTATTATCTGATTGGCTAAATTGAATGCCTCATCTAATCTATAGCTCGATTTATTTTCCTCATAAAATTCAATCGATTTTTGAAGTTCTGTTAAAACCTTATGTGTAAATCCCTTTTTTCCCTCTAATGAGTTATTCATTAAGGCAGCCTTAATCTCATCTAAGGAAGTAAGCCCTTCTTGTAGCCAAATCATTTTAAGTTTTGAGGTACTAAATCCTCTAATACCCATTAATTTGATAATTCCTAATGGAATATTATTAAGAAGTTCTTGATATTCGTTGAACGTTCCTGTAGCAATTATTTGAGTTATTTTATCTAGTGAACTTTTGCCTATTCCTGAGATTTTGGAAATATCTGATGGTGAAACTAAACTAAGATTTACCTCAGCCGATTCAACTGCTTCAGCGGCTTTATCAAAAGCTTTAGTTTTGAATTCGTTCTCACCTAATAATGTGAGTCCAAGAGCATATTCTCTTAATAAGGATGCTATTTTATGATTATTGACCACTTTGAATACTAAAAATTCAGTGGCAAAGATATTCTAAAAAACAGGATTGAGTACTTTAGAAATTACTTAGTGGAAATCAACTTATCGTTTTCCCAAACTTCAGTTTTTTCAAGTATACCTTTATCATTAAAGTATGACCATTTACCATGTTTCAGGTCATCTTTATAGGAACCAGAGATTTTCAATTTACCATTTTCATAATAATAAAAATAAGGACCGTGTTTCACTTTAGTTGATGTTTTAGAAACATTTGTTGCCGTCGTGTTTACATCCTTGAAACTGAAAACCTCGTGAGGCTTCATTTGATCAGCATCATAATAGGTTTTACCTAATTGTTCCTTTCCACTTTGAGCCTTAACGGCAATGATTCCAACAAGGAATCCAAAGGCAAAACTGATGATTACTTTTTTCATTTTAGTATAATTATAAGTGATTTGTACAGGTAAATTATAATACAATGATAAGCAAAAAGACTGCCACGTCCAAAAAATAAAATTGAAATCTAGCTAATCATCGACCAAAATGACTGATCAGGCTTTTTCTGATTCAAAAACTTCAAAATATTTTGATTTTCTTTTAAGTTCAATTCGGGATCTTCTTCTACAACTTGAATAGCTGACGCTCTTGCCTTAGACAGAATATCTTGATCAGTTGTTAGGTCAGCCAATTTGAATTGAATTTGTCCACTTTGCTTAGTCCCTGCCATTTCTCCTGGCCCTCTGATTTGCATATCTCTTTCTGCTATTTTAAATCCATCATTGGTTTCCACCATCACAGACAACCTATCCTTAGCCTCTTTAGATATTTTTTCCCCAGCCATCAAAAAACAAAAAGATTGATTTCCTCCTCTACCAACTCTTCCTCTTAACTGATGTAATTGACTAAGGCCAAAACGCTCAGCGTTTTCAATAATCATAACAGTCGCATTAGGGACATCTACTCCTACTTCAATCACGGTTGTACTAATCAGAATTTGAGTTTTCCCAACTTTAAATCTCTGCATTTCAAACTCTTTAAGTTCAGCACCTAACTTACCGTGAACAATAGAAATCAAGTATTCAGGCTCAGGGAAGTCTCTAGCAAAGGCTTCCGCCCCTTGAATTAAATTGGCTAAATCAAGTTTTTCTGACTCGGCAATCAGAGGATATACAACATAAACTTGTCTTCCTAGTTTGATTTGCTCCTTCATGAATCCAATCACCCTTAATCGTGATCCTTGATAGACCAAATGCGTTTCTACATCCTTTCGACCTGGTGGAAGTTCGTCAATAACAGAAACATCTAGGTCTCCATAAATGGTCATAGCTAAAGTTCTAGGAATTGGAGTTGCTGTCATCACTAAAATATGCGGATGTACCTGGTTTTTGTTCCAAAGTTTTGCCCTCTGAGCTACTCCAAATTTATGTTGTTCATCTATTACTGCCATTCCAAGATTCTTAAATTCAACCCAATCCTCTAAAATGGCATGCGTTCCTACCAAAATATGAAGAGAACCATCCAATAATTGTGACCCTATTTTTTTCCTATCGGCAGTTTTGGTCGAACCTGTTAATAATTCAATATTTACATCCAGACCATCTAATAATCTTGAAAGTCCTAAAAAGTGTTGAGTTGCTAAAATCTCAGTAGGAGCTAAAAAACAGGCTTGACCATTATTTCCTAATATAATCAACATGGAAAGCAAGGCTACAATGGTCTTGCCAGAACCAACATCCCCTTGAATTAATCTATTAAGTTGATGACCTGATTTTAAATCCCCATAAATTTCCTTAATGACTCTTTTTTGTGCATTAGTTAATTGATAAGGAAGATGATTATAATAAAAATCATTAAATATTTGCCCTACCTTACTACAACTAAACCCATCGAATTTCTTAATTTGAATTTTCTTTTCCTTTAATAAACCTAATTGATTAAAAAACAACTCTTCAAATTTTATTCTAAAAACCGCTTTTTGACTTTCTTGTAAATTAAGTGGTAAATGTATAAGTCTAAAAGCATCATTTCTGCTAATTAAGCCAAGAGATTCCTTTAGTTTAACAGATAAATTTTCTAAGATAAAAGGATGACATTCTTCTATAATTTGAGCAACCATTTTTTGAAAAAAGGATGAGTCCATTCCCTTTCTATTAAGTTTTTCTGTTAATGGATATACCGGACTTAATCCTAATTTAGATTTAAGCTCAAATTCAGAATTAATGATATTTAATTCTGGATGAGACATAGAAATCTTTCCTTTAAATTCAGTCAATCTACCATAAACAAGGTACTGTTTTCCAACTTCAAGATATTTTTGAAGAATCGCAATTTGTTGAAACCACACCATTTCCAGCTCAGAGGTTCCATCAGATATCCAAGCAACTAATCTCTTAGAATTATTTGCTCCTTTTATCAATTGAATATCAATTAATTTCCCTAAAAATTGTCCTTGATCTAAGCCTAATTTTATTTCTTCAATTTTTAATACTCGACTTCTGTCCTGATATCTGAAAGGAAAATGAAGCAGAACATCCTTATAAGTGAATAATTCAAGTTCCTTTTTTAAGAGTTCCACCTTTTCAGGACCGACTCCTTTTAAATAGGTTAATGGCTTGTTAAATACATTATCCATCTTTAAACAGACTAGTTATTCCATTTCAAGGTTTGGATTAAGGTATCTATGTCCTTTCTTAAAAATTCAACAACAGGGGCTATGGAATCTTTATTTGGTCTACTATTAAAATATAAAGCTCCTCTAAGGTAATGTTTACTGCTGTCCGTGGCAAAGAACTGTATAGATGAAGCTGTATTACCATCTATTTGATATAATAATCCTGAAACTCGGTTCTTAGTTTTAAAATATTGCTCTTGGATATCATCTGCCTTCGTAGTGTGCTTATATGCAAAGGAATGAGCGTCATTGACCATATCATCAAAGGCTTTCTTTGATGATATGTCATTATATGTCAAATGAATTGTGGCATTAAATGTTTTATAAATAATATTTGACCAAGTTTTAGGTGCTCCCTTTGCTTGATCTTGCTCAACGATTCCATAGCTACCTAATACAAACTGATATGGATTAAACTCCGAGGCATATATCTTATATTCCCTTTGCGGAAAATCTATTTTAGGGTAGCCAGTCCTACGAGGCAATGAATTGGAATCATCACAACTGTATGCTAGCAAAGAAATTAATACTATGTAATATTTTAACTTGAACATTTTTATCTAAACCATGAAATATCATATTTCCACCAGCAACTACTAAAAAAATACCTATTATTTTATTCATCCAATAAATAAATTTATCAGTAATAACGGATTTGAGCCTTAATGCAAGTACTGCCTTTAGGCAATCGGTCCCAAATATTGTGGCCATTACTCCTGCAAAAAAAGCCCATCCTGTTGACCAAGAAGGACTAATATTGTTCTGCATTTTTATAATTACGCCTCCCCATAATGGTATCACAGAAGGATTTAATGAATTGAATAAAAATCCTTTCATGTAATTTTTAAAATAATGGTTAGAAATATTCACATTAATTTCTTCCTTTTTTGTTAATCCAACTTCAACATGTTTGAATATAAGAATAAAGCCATAAATAGCTAGAAAAGCACCTCCACCAATGGAAAGCCAAAATCTTACACTCGGGTTGTCATTTAAGGAAGATATGCCAATCAATGCCAATAAAAAATAAAGAGAATCAGAAGTGACTATACCCCCAGAAAAGGCAATACCATGAGAAAGTCCTTGTTTTAATGTCGTTTGAATTAATGCAAAAAATACTGGACCAATTAAAACCGCAATTAATATCCCTGCAAATATTCCAGCTAAAATGGCCTGTAAAATTTCTGACATTTATTTTTATTAAACTGGTGTATTTATTTTTAATTCACAATTTGTTTCTACAAACTGCCTCCAACTTTCTGCTCGAGTTCCCTTAAGCACCCTAGGAAACTTAATTTGAGCTCCTTCCTTTCCATCTGCCTTCAACCAATCAAAAAACATTTGATTAGGCAAAATGTCAATATAAAGTGCCTTAATTCCGTGTCCCCTTTCTACACTATAATCATCATTTAAAACTTTTAAATGATGGTCAATTCTTTCTATTACTTTATCTTTATCAATTGATAAGCTATCTGTACTTAAAAACCAATGATGTGCAAACCTATTTTCCTCCTTGACTCCGATTACAGTGAACTCCTTTATGTTTATATCTAAATCTTCAGAGGTTAATTTAATAGCCTTATTTAGATTTTCAACACTTAAATGTTCCCCTACTAAAGATAGGTAAAACTTAGTTCTACCCATAATTTTGATCTCCCGATTAGGTAGATCTACAAATCTGATGACATCACCTAAAATATATCTCCAAGTTCCTGCAACGGTGGATATCAACAAAATGTAATCGACATTTTCTTGAACTTGATTAAAATTCAAAGCGATTGCATTTGTATTTACTTGGCCATCTAAATCAATATTTTCTGGAGTATATGGAATAAACTCATAAAAGATCCCATTACGGACCAGCATTTTCATCCCGTTTGTATTTGGTCTGTCCTGATAGGCAATGAATCCTTCGCTCGCTAAATAGGTTTCTAAATAAATTAAAGGATGACCTAAAAGTGATTCAAAACTCTTTCTATACGGATCAAATGCTACCGCCCCATGAGTAAAAACTTGTAGATTTGGCCAAACTTCATGAATATTCTTTACTTGATAATGTTCAATTATCCTTTCGATTAGTATTTGAAACCAAGCTGGATTTCCTGCAATGCCTGAAACATCCCATTTGTGGGCTTGGGTGGTAATTTTATCAAGTTTATCCTGCCAAGATTTGGTTTGAGAGATTTCTTTGCCTGGTTTATAATAAGGCTGAAACCAAAAAGGGATATTGCCTGTAGTTATTCCACTTAAATCTCCAGCATAATGGATTCCGTTATATTCTAAAGAGGTTGAACCTCCTAACATTAATATTGCTTTTTCATAGAATGATTCAGGTAAATCACAATTCCCTAGTGATGCCCATTGAAGCAATGATGCTCGTTGAATCGACCGTAACATTGTCTTTGTCACAGGTATATATTTAGAAGCTCCTGCTGAAGTTCCTGAACTCAATGCCCAATATGGGACTTTCCCTGGCCAAGTGATATTTTTTTCACCAGTTAGTGCATTTTTCCACCAACGATTGAAAATGGTCTCGTAGGTATGAATTGGAACGGTATTTTGAAATATTTGGATACGCTCCTCATTATAAGGAGTATAGAGAAGTTCTGTAAAATTATATTCTTGCCCAAAATCGGTAAATTGAGCTTTTCTTAATAACTTAGTCAGTACTTTGAGCTGAGCCTCAAAAGGTTCAAACTTAGGTTTAGGCACTTTTGTAGTGATTTTTAACCCTCCTTTAATAATAATCCCTATAGAACTCATATATTGTGGTGCAAATTAAACATTTTTTAAGAAAACCTCTGTTGCTCCTCCGCCATACTTATGAACATCGGCAGGTTTATGTAATTGGACGATTGGCGAGGAAGATAAGTAAGTAAGTATCCTTTGCTTAAGAATTCCATCCCCTACTCCATGGATAAAAACAACTCTTTCTTTATGAGTTATATAT
>Ga0209084_1001200_pt1 | contig 22328 bp, 37 predicted proteins | sample C_130820_MF_Meta_FD_187309 | JGI IMG/M metagenome (GOLD analysis project Ga0209084, IMG submission 187309) | Freshwater microbial communities from Lake Croche, Canada to study carbon cycling - C_130820_MF_MetaG (SPAdes) (version 2) | ecosystem: Environmental > Aquatic > Freshwater > Lake...
CAGGAACCCAATCTTCATTTACACAGACACAAAGCTCAATAGTTTCTTTACAGGGTGGTCAACAATCAAGTAATGCATCTAATGTCGCAAGAGTACAGCAGTCAATTAACAGCAGTGTAAGTTCGCAATCTAATATTTTAAATTTTACTGGAATGACTACACAACAAAGTAGCTACCAAAACACTACAAGACAAGAAGTTACTGTAGCTATAGCGATACCTGTTGTTTCATATAACTTAGTTGCGCCTACAAGACAATCTATTCAACCTCAAGTTGAAATACCGGTGCTTGAAGGTATAAAATTTGGGGTTAAAAATGCTGTAGACTCTGCAATGGAATCAAAACCATTTGTACCACAAATGAATGACAGTCCCCAACAAAATGATAGTGTCAAAAGAAATATTGAAAATAACGAATTAGCTGGTAACATAACGATTGAATCTATCGCAAAACAACCTACAAATTATTCGCAATATTTTTTCATGATACCTGATGTAGCATTTTATGCACCTAAAGAAATATATAAAAATCAAACAACAGTAGATAATGTTAGAGCATTAAGACAATTGAGTTCTGATAGATTACATCAACAAATGGTTGATCAACAATACAAATAAAAATGTACTTACTTGCATATTTTATGATAGGGTTTGGATTTGGAATAGCGTTTTATTATATGTTTTATTATGACGATTCAATTACAAAATTAGAACGTATGAAACACGATGTAGCAATGTGCAAAGAATGGTTTAGAATGTTATCGGATCAAAAATTAAAAGAATTAAAATGGCCAGCGGGCTGGTCTTAAAATAGGAACTAAAAATGGCAGAAGAAATAAAAGACGTCAACGCTAAGATTGACGAAGCCGAAGCAGCTATGAAGAAGTATGCTTCTAAAGACACCGTTATCAGTATCGGTGGTTATGAATTCACTCCAGCAAAATTAATGGTAGCAGCAACTATCGTATCATCTACCCTTGGTGGGCTTTATGGTGCGTTTGAAGTATATAAAGACTATCAAAGCATGAAGAAGAAAATTGCAGAATATGCTGCCCCTGATTTAAGCGGCTTTGATAAACGACTGGCTGTTATTGAAGAAAACTCTGGTAAAACAAGCGACTATACACGTGACATTAAGAACGATCTTAAGAGTGATATTCGTCGCAATGAATTAGTTACTGAACAAGTTGAGCGCAGTGTTAAGACGGTACAACGTGAGACTGAAAGTGAAATGAGAGATATGCGTAAAGCAGTTCGCGAAGACTTAGAAAAAGCTCGTAATGAAGCTAATATTATTCGTAAAGAAATGGCTGATACGCGGAAAGAAATTGAACGTGAAGTGGTTCAATTAAAGAAAGAAGTTGATACTAAGATTCAAAAAGCTGTTGATAACCCATTAGCTAACAAGTGAGTGTCTTTGTATAGCAGCCTTAACCAGGCTGTCTATACTGTTAACTATTGGTATATTTTTATAAGTTTTATCTTTAATAGCAAGGGGCAGCTCGGTACATCCTAATACGATTGCCTGAACTCCCCATTGTTCTAAATTACCTATAACTTGTAATAACAAGTCACGAGCTGCTTCGATATTATTTGCTTTAATTAGATCAATAGCTGGCTGTACATAATTATCAATATCTGTTCTACTTGGAGTAATGCATGTCCATCCCTGCTTACTCAAATAATCTTGATATAAACCTAACCTCATAGTCGCCTTGGTACCTATCACACCAATTGTACCGGTGTATATTTTTAACGACTTTAATTCATCAGCTACACTACCAACAATATGAGTAATTGGTGCTCCTAGCTGTACCATTCTATCATACCAAAAATGAGCTGTATTACAAGGTATAACAATGTGATCACACCCTGAGCTCTTAAGACCTATAATACCTTGTTTAAGCTTATCCCAAGGGAAATCGTCTCGGTTCATTAAACTGGTACTACGATCGGGGACTGTAGGGTCACTCCATAGAACAAAAGGTATGTGTTCCTGATCACAAGTGGCAGGAGTTTGATTAATTAGTCTAGTTACAAACTCTGCTGAAGCCGCAGGCCCCATTCCCCCAAGTATACCTAACTTTTTCATTACTGTTTCTTAGAATACAATAAACCAGAAGCAACACCCATTACTGTTTGAGCAATATCTATCTCTGGAGGTTCTTCCTTCCAACCAACACTTATCTGACCAATAAAAAGACCTGGTTCTACTGGTACACTAATACGACACATAAATTGAGTGCCGTTCTCTTTGTAAGTAAATCCAATATAGCTTTGTGGTCTGGCATACGGACCGCAAGGTATTTTACCTGACATTAGACCAATAACGTCTTGGTTGTTATCATAATTTTTAGTTAATAATCCTACTTCGGCACCATCATGATCGGTAATTCTACCTTTAGAACGTGTAGCTAAGAATACTAATTTTCTTGAATTAAGTAAAGTATTAACTTCAAAAATAGCTACTAATTCGGCTTGAGAATTTTTAAATATAAAATTACTGGCTGCCTGATAGTTATTATTCATTTTAGGAAGAGCTTGCTGTGCCCGATAAGATGCCATAAATGTATCTTTTTCGGTATACGCAACCCAACCAACAAACCCTAATATACTAAGAATAATAACTGCAAACAATCGGAAAGGACTGGATCCTATCCAGCCCAATATATCCAATAACGTCTGCTTTAACTTATCCATTTACTTTCTCTTTGTCACAGACAAAGGCTGTAACAGCAACATTACCGTGAACGTGACTTGCAGTACGAATCATATCCATTAAAGGATCGACTGCAATTAGTAACACCAGAACTGCTTCACTTGGAAGCTTCAATAAGTCACAAACAACTGCAACTGTAGCAACTGTAAGAATACCGGTTGTACCGGCTGATGCAAGACCTGCCAAGATACTACCCAGCAATACTACTAGCAACCCTGTTACACCCAGAGGTGCATCATAGATGTTAGCAATAAAGACGGTTGCTATAGCATAGTATACAATACTACCAATACGGTTAACGGTAAAGCTTAGAGGAACGGTCAGCTCAACCCCACCCTTATCAAAATGTAGTTTATGCAATGCTTCTTGTGCATAAGGAATACAAGCAAGTGAGCTACGTGAGCTAATAGCAACGATCAAAGTTTCTTTAGTTTCTTTAATAACAGTCATTAAACTTAATCCGCTACGATACCAGATCATAGCAGTAGCTGCGGCAACCACCAGTACGCCGCCAATAAACTGTTGCATAACAAAATCAAACATTGTTAAGAAAATACCTACACCCACTTTACCAACTTGAGCAGCAATCATTGCCAATAAAGCAATGGGTAAGAAGTAGTTTAAAAACTTAAAAATACTAATACTTGCTTGTTGAATACTCTTTAGAACTTCAACCAACATACGCTGGCCTTCTGTCTGTAGATGTCCAAGAGCAACACCAAAGATTAAACAGAAGATAACAATTTTTAAACTTTCACCATTGTTTAGTGTGTTAAAAATATTTTCTGGAATAAACTTTTCAGCCATTTTACCTGCGCTAACTGGTGCGGCTGTTGGCATTGGTTCTTTAAGAGTAATGTTTAAATCAGTACCACTATCTTTATCATTAACTAAAGCACCAAGTTGTGTCTTCTTTTCAGGGGTCATTTCTGAACCGGTAATGACCACTGTACCTACACCAATGGTAGCAGCAATAAACATACTGCATATAAACCCAACAATAATTTTTCGAATTAGTGTCTGACTACCTTCTTTTTGTAGTAGTCCAATAATACCAACTAAAATAGTTGCAAGTAGGAATGGAAGAACTACAACTTTAAGTAAGCTGATATAAATGGAACCTAAGCTTTCAAAGTTTAAACTAAACTCCGGAGCATACACCCCGCTCAGTACACCTACAACAATTGAGCCTAGAATAGTCCAGGGACTAACTAGGAAACTTTTTAAATGTGATACAGTCATTTTATAACCTTATTTCTTTTCAGCTTTATATCGATCCATTAACTTTTTAGTGTCAATGTTATTGTATTCATTCTTAATAACGTAATTAACAACACTTAACAATTGAATCGCTTTTGGATTCACAGCTATAGCAATATTGTCTACGCTATCTGAAATTGTAATACTCTTAGTACTAATTGCAGCCTCTGGTTTTTCAAAAGCAATTTTCTTAATTTCAAATTCATCGCGATAAGCGGCTGCAATTTCACCCTTTACAACTTTATCAATAATCACATCCCATTTATCTTCGGGAAGGAATTGAGCGTTAGGAAAGTTAACACGAGCAAACGTATCATAACTTGAGTTACGGATAAAACTTATCTTACCGTTGAAGTCTCTAATGACTTGATAAACCTCTCTACCTTGACTGTTTTGACTTAGCCATAAACGATTGACAACCAAACTTTGTCTTAGTTTAATATAGGGGTCACTGAACCTAACAACTTGTAAACGTGGACCAGTTACTGATAGTTTACTAACTGCTATATCGGCTTTACCCTCCCGAACTTGCTCTACAACTTCTGCAAAGCTTTCTGCATCACGTCTGAATTGAACTGGTACACCAAGTAGGACCCCAATTCGTCGAGCAATCTCAACATCGAGACCATGAATAGTTTCCTCATCACCACTGAAAAATGGGGGATTGTCTTTTTTGGTCATAGCTACAATAAGAACGTTGGCTTTCTTAATTGCGGCAACATCTGGGGGAAAGGGAACTGTTGATGTTGGTAATTGCGCACTTACCAATGTTGAAAACGCCAAGAACATCATGGCTAATAGATTCTTCATTATTATGACTCCATAAATAATTATTTATAACAAGCTTCTGTTTATTTATCCTTATGATAACTGTTATAAAATTAACCAAAAAGGAAAAATTATGCTAGATACACTATTATGGATCGCAATCGGTGCATTTGTTGGGTGGAATTTCCCCCAACCATTCTGGGCTAAGATAATGCAAGAGAAATTGCAAGCAATGATTGCTAAAAAGTAAAGGAAATAAAATGGCAGAAGAGAAAAAACCCCTAAGTAGGAGCGAACGTGAAGCTCAAATCAAAGATAAAGCAGGGTGGCTTATTACAGTACTTGCGGCTCTTTTGGCCATTAATACCTATATTGCTAGTGGCCTTAGTGGTAAAGTACTTAACAATACAATAAAGGCAAACGATACTTGGGCATTCTATCAAGCTAAATCAATTAAACAAACCTTGACTGAAATGCGGATGGATGACGCTGTCACCCAGAAGGACTTCAAAAAGGCGGATAAGCTTAAAGAAAAAATTGACCGTTACGAATCAGATCCAGCAACTGGTGAAGGTAAGAAAGAGTTGATGGCAAAGGCTCGCAATTTGGAAGAAGAACGGGATTCTATTCGCAAGCAGACACCTTGGTTGACATTTTCAGGTTCTGCATTCCAAATTGCTATTGTGTTGTTGTCAGCTAGTATCTTAGCTGTTGCACCTGCCCTTTATACAGCCAGTGTTGTAGTTGGTGCAATTGCTGCACTACTAATGAGCCAGGGTCTATGGCTCTGGATACCGTTAACTCTGTGATACAATAAACTCGGCTTCAGGTATTCGTACCTTGCCGTTTTTACTTCCAAGTACAATAACAATACGGCGGCCAACTTCCGTATCTAACATCATCACAATGCAGCCCCCGGCTGCATTTGTTGTTCCGGTCTTACTAACAATAAAACTATGACGTTTACCAACGATAGGGTTGGTGTTATTAAATGTTTGTATTTTCTTTCCTACCTGAATACTTAAGACAGCGGTACGACTGGCTTGAATTATTTCTGGGTAATGACTTGCTTCAAATACTAGTTTTAATAAATCAAGCGCAGTACTGATATTCATTGGACTGAGTCCTGTTGGCTCTATAAACTTAGTTCTCAACATACCCAAGTAGTTTGCTTTCTCGTTCATGTAGCGAACACATTCAAAACGACCACCTGGGAAGTTATCGCACAATACCATTGCAGAATTATTATCTGACTTTACCAATGCCAGTTGAATGTGTTGTTCTCTGGTATACTTACCAATCTTTTCTTGCATGTTCTGATTATTATCTAGAACGGCCATGACTGTCATTAACTTGGTAATGCTTGCAATAGACCGAACCTCGGTAATGTTTGATCCTTCAATCAAGTTACCTTGATCGTCGGTCTCCAACCAGCTGTGAGCAGTTATGTTGACCGCGAACGCATTACTAGCAAATAGTAATGCTGAGAGTATAAGCGCTCTCATTAGTTGTAACCGAGTATGATATTAGGATTAGGGGATGCGGGGGAAGGTTGCGCGCCTCCGACCTCTGGATTATGAGTCCAGCGCTCTACTACTGAGCTACCCCGCGTTATTGGTATATTGGTTCCAGGGATATTTGTCGGAATAAATTTCCGCATATTTTCGGTTCCCTTCAAAAAAGAATCCGGCTTGAACTGATCCATCATTTCCCCCTAACCTGTAATTGAGTGTGTATTTACCTGTGCACGCATAATTATCGTGCTTAATATGATCTTTTAAAATAGTATAAAATCTTCTATCCCCACCCCACCCGTAATCCCAAAGGTGGCAAACTTGACGATAAAAGTCTGTCCTAAAACAATATGAGCTTGTATCAATAAGGTAAGCATCCTTGTTTACCCATGCTGGCCATCTACCTAAAGACTCACAATTATCTGCTGTAACGTAGTTTTTATCTTTATCAAAAATTTGTCTGAGTGAATAAGCCCAATCAAGTTTTTTACTCTCAATAATATTTATCAGTGTGTCTACGTGATCGGGTTCAAACCAATTATCCTGATCTAGAAAGAGAACATAATCGTGATTGATAAGATGGCCAAACCCAGCCATGATTCTGTGACCGTAAAAGCCCCCGCTACCGGTGTTAAATGGTAAGTCAATTCGTCTAAGTTTTCCATTCGTTTTAATTCCTGCATCATATAATGTATTATCTACTCGATTTGAAAAACGAACACCGTCAACAACTAAGAGATGTTCAACTATTTTATTCGTCTGATTCTGTACAGACTTAATTGCATCTACTAGTTCAGGTGACCCTGTTGTAGGTGTAATAACTAAAATACTCAATCCCACAACCCCTGATAGTACTTACCAAATAAACGGAAGCCGTTTTTCTTTCGATCTTGATGAATCTTAAGACCTTCTTGATCAATTTTAATCTTATGAAGATTTTTACCAAAGTCTTTTTCTTTCTCATCCCACTCGGCATGATCAAAAAACTTTTCCTCACTCTTATCATCTAGGTTTTGTTCAAACGCCCAGATCATTTCATTAAGAGCCCAATCCCATCGTTTAAAATGATTTTCATCAATATCGTAATCATTTTCTTTTGGAGGGGCAGATGTACTCTTTAGTTCTTCAGGTACATCTTCATCATCTACAAAAGGAGATCCATGCTTCGTCTCTTTAAGCTGTTTAAGCATCGGTACAATAATGTGGGAAAGAGTATAATCCATACTCCATGTATCCCATCGATCAATTTTAACGTAATTAATCTTAGGGTGAATAAAGTCAAGAACTTTTTGAATACCTTGACAAATAGGCGTTAGACGATCTGACCATTTATCAATGATAGGTTCGTCGTAATCAATCTTACGCCAGAAGAAAACTTTTTCCAGTACCGTATATGGACTAATCCAATGGTAGCGGTATTTGCTCAAATATACCTTCACGTCTATTCCTATCTAAGTTTTTCATTTTAATGGCACCGTCAATAACTTCCATAAGGATACGATCTCCCTCACGCCAGTCATCTTCTTTACAGAAGTCTTCTGGTAATTGAAGTATACCATCTCCAGATCCGTCATCGGCGTCTAATATTTCAGCAGTATATGTTTTCATAATGTGGTACACCCGAAGGGACTCGAACCCCTAGCCAAGGGATTATGAGTCCCCTGCTCTAACCATTGAGCTACAGGTGTGTTATTGTTTGACACAAGTCATTACTTCGTTACGTACTGTACGCGTAATGGGGTCGTATACCTGAACTAAACAGTTGTACGTGTTTGGTTGATAAATTGGTTGTTGAATAATAATAGGAGGCTGAGGTGCAGGTTGATTTGCACGAGCCGCATCTGTGATCACAGCACCAATAATGGCGCCACCAATAAGAGGAGCAACCCAGTTACCGCCACCACCATAGTAACGAGGACCATGACCGTGATGATATTGAGCGAAAGCGCTAGTTGATAGTAGCATCATAACAGTTACGAGAAACTTTTTCATGACTTTTCCTTAGTTAGTGAGTCAATTATATATTTATCCCTAGTTACTTGCCACTGTTACTTTTTGCGTAACGCTTCTTTACGCATTGATACTGAATGTCTCATATAGGGTTTACGTACCTTTACGTATTCTACCCCATCAATGAAACGAATGTCTGAGTAATCCTCACAAAACCATTCCTCCGAATTAATCGGATTTACTAGGATTACCGGTTGAGGTTTCTTTTCTTTTTCCATAACTCATTATAGACCGGCCAGCTGAATACCTGAACCGAAAGCAGAATTGTATTGGTTGTAAAGTTCTTTAACTGGTTTTGCATCCCAGACGATTTTGCTTATATCTACATCAATACAATGATTTTCAGTATAAGCGGCATACGGAAACATTCCCATCATAGGCTGATCGGGATTATTGCGAGAAGGAACCATTTGCAAAGCACACGGCTTACTCAACGTCATAGTAATATCACCACCCGTCACATCAGCAATCAACTCTTCACCGGTAATCAGTTTTACAATTTTAATCATGTTACAACAATCTCTTCTATAAATTTATAAGCACATTCTTCATTATAAAATATTTTAAAGAAGTATGCAAGTGTTAACGGGTTGTGAAAAAACACTAATATCTGATCATCAAAAACACTGGCTTTTATGACCCAGTTTTTTCTTCTGACAGGTATTAGTGAAAGTATTATCATGACCCTTTTAATCGTTTCAAATGGCGTTTAGCTATAGCTGTTCTAACTTCGATAACAATATTTAGTAATTTTTTTAACATATCTTTTCCTTTATCTTTTGAATAAATTAAAAAGCCCCAATAGGGGCTCAGTCTTACAGTTCGAGACCTTGTGGGTCTTCTGTAAGTAGTTGGGGTTTAGTTTTTTTAGGTTTAGCTTCTGAAGTATCTTTAACTTCGATCTTCTTAGGCTTTTTATGTTCAGGAATAATACGCTCAAGGAAAACCTTTAGCATACCATTGAACATTTCGGCATTTTGAACTTCAATTTGATCGTCGAGTGCAAAAGTACGAGTGAAGGCACGATTGGCGATTCCCTTAAACAGGAAATTTTCTTCGGCTTCGTTTGATTGAACATTACCCTTGATTAACATCTTACCATCAACAAGTTCGATCTCGATATCTTGTCTAGCGAACCCTGCAACAGCTACTTCAACAACGTAAGTATTGTCGCCTGTCTTTTTAATGTTATATGGGGGGTAGTTAGGAATATTTTTTGTCATATCGTCATGCATTTTAGCAAGACGAGTGAACTGGTCATCAAAACCAACAAAAAATTTATCCATGTCCTTAAAACCAGGACCAAATGTCTGAAGTAAAGTCATATTAAGCCCCTTTTTTTTGTAGTACCTGTAATAGCATTAGCAAACGTTTCTGTAGCTAATGTAATAACATCATTTGCAGACTTAGCAATTTGCTTTGTAAAGACACGTTGTGCTTCTACAAAATCTACTAAAGGTTTTTGAAGGGATTCTTCCTTAACGGTTTGTTTGAGGAAGTTGATTTTGGCGTTTTGAATGGAATCAATAGCCATGTTTGAATAAAACATATAGTTTCTCCTATTAAGCGAGTTTAAAATTCGATACCCCGAAGGCGTATCATTAATCCAGCTTACCGACTACTGGGGTGCCTTATCGTTGCACCGGCTTTAGACGCTCCTAAGGTAGAAGAGCCTGTAACGTTCCCATCCCGGGGATATAATATTATATATGCTTTTACTCGTCAGAATCTACTCTTTTTTTACCAATATTATACTTGGTTTGTAGATCCCATTCATGCTTATCTTTATGTGCAATTACTTTAATCTGCGATAAAGGAGCAAGCTCGGTAAACTTCGTAGCATCTATAATCTTAACCAGACCCCAATCGGATAGGAGTTTGGCAATTGTATTTCTACGTTCTAGATCGTTATCAGATAAGTCAGCTTGCTTCCCATCTAAGGCAAAGAGCTCTTTAAAGTGAACGATATAGTATTTTCCTTGTTTATGTAAAATGTGGCAAGATTGATATAAAATCTTATCTTTTCTTGAAGCAACACCAATTCTGGTTAACGTTTCTCTAACTTTAAGAAAATCATCTGGTTGAACGAGAAGGACTTCTAGGGGCGCATATCCAGGCAAGTCAATCTTGAAGTACTCGTTTGACATTATTAATTCCACCTTTTTCTAATTTTTGTTTTATCAGGTCAATTTGGGATTGATCCAGAAGGGGAAGTACCTGGCGTGCCTTATCTGTGCTATAACCATAGTATTGTTTAATTACTTCTATCGACTCAATCTTCTCAGCTTTGATCCACTTGTTATAGCGTTTCTTAGGCCTAATGTTATTTATTAGAAATTGGAATTGGAGTTTTTTGTCTAGATGTGGTCTAGAATTCATCTCATTTGCCTGTATTACGGTATCAGCGCCGTACGAAAGTCCTTTATTTACAATATATGGAACATACTGCTTTTCAGCCCAATCATCTACCATAATGTCATTCTTATTATAGGTGATTGCATTTATAAAATCAAAAGGTGAAATAGCTGGCGCCTTATACGGCTCAATAACTATTTCTGCTTTAGGTTCTCCAAACATTAGAACATCATCCTAATTAAACCGATTGTGTCGATCGTTGTGAGTAAGAGGTAGTTGGCGAGCATTCCAAATGATTTCCTAGTGTAAGCAGCCCAAGCGTAGAGAGCACAACCACTAATCCAAATAGGATACAATACAAGAAGCGGAGGATTAGGGACGGTGACAGCCATAGTAATACTGCACCCAATACTAATAGCCCAAGCAAGCAACTCGATAACAAAGCGTAGAGGATGAGAGTTCCAGTCATCTTTAATCCATTCGAATGTAGGTTTTAATAAGTCGTTCATTTAAGTTCTACCGATGCCATTATTTCAGTTAAGCATGCAACGAGATTAATTTCTTGATCGGCAACAAATGCAGACTTATATTGGTAGTCAGCTATCGTCAGTACCAGCTGAGGAACTTGATTAGTTATAGGTACGAACGTATCATATATTTTACGGAATAGAGATACGGGGTCGTTATCTAAATTATTAACAACCCATGACCTCATTTTCTTCCAGTCTTTATCTTTAACGGCATCTACCAGTTCTTTCATGTTAGCTTCACTAACATTAACCAGTATACCTTCGTCAATAGAACCAGATTGAGAGTAGCGCTGAAGTTCGTTTAGAGTTCTACGGAAGTCAGGAAAATGCTTCTGAACAACCTTAACTACAACCTTCTGATCAAAAGGAATAGATTCCTGTTCTAGAATATTACAAACTCGTTTAAAAAAGTTAGCTGCAATAGTAGGCTTATCAGCACTAGGTATCTTAAACTCAATTACCGCACACCTTGAATGTAGAGGTGGTATAATACGATTTTTAAAATTACAAGTTAAAATGAATCGGCAGTTGCTTGCAAACTCTTCAATAAACCCGCGCAGGGCAGGTTGAGTAGAGTTAGGGTTTAGATAGTCAGCTTCGTCTAGAATAACTACTTTAGTATTACCCGTAAAGGAAACAGTGGATGCAAATTGCTTAATCTTTGTACGTAGTACATCAATACCTGACTCTTCTGATCCGTTAATGATCATATAGTCGGTTTGTAATTCCTCACACAAGGCTCTTGCAACAGTAGTTTTACCAGTACCTGCAGTACCACATAATAACATATTTTGAATCTCACCTTTAGCAACCATTTGCTTAAAGTATTCTTTTTGAGACTCAGGTAATATACAGTCGTCAATTTTCCTAGGGCGATATTTCTCAACCCAGATAAAATGCTCAGTCATACGTTACCCTCAAACTACTGAGCCAGGTTCGGCGGCAATCCAGTATTGAAGTTGTCTTGATTCGTGTTTAAAGTGAAGGAACTTAGCCTTACCGTTAGGAGTCTTAGCAACTGTAATATCATACGCATCAGGAATAACCTTTAAGTTCTCTACTGCAATGAATACGTCAAAGTCGTCAAATGATGTACCAATACTTTTCTTAAAGTTAGATGATGTATCGTTCTTACGATCACTTACAGATAAAGTGACTGCTTGGTTCTTACAGGTAACAGAGATAGTAGGAGCCCCAGTGATGGCGGCCGCTTTCATAATCATCTGAATATCTTCTGCAGTTACCTTGAACTTATAAACGTCAGTATGTTCAATCTCATTGGTAGGTGCAGCAGTTACAATCTCTGGGTTCGAATAATAATATTCAAACTTACCTGCTGGGCTCGTAATACCAATACACTTATCGCCAAAGTCAATCTCTTGACTATCGGTCAACGTCCACATAGCAAGAAGAGAGTTAAGATCGTAGATAGCAAACTCTTTAGGAATAGTTTCCTTAATAGTAGCCTTAGCAAAGATGTTCTTTGCGTTAGAGATAGTACTTACAGCGTCACCCTCTTTAAATACAATGTTAGTATTAATAGATGCAAAGTTCTTCAACAACGCAATAGTTTCATTTCCAATTTTCATAATGTAGTCCTCATAATCACATATTATAGTATCATTTCCAGCTCAGTGCTACTTCTTTCGTTGGCATGGTACCATTATACTTGTCAATACAGTACTGTCTTTCTTTTGCGTCTAATTCCTGAAATTTAGGATCGCGGAAGGCAGAAGAGCCGTGCTCTCTAAAGCAAACCAAAACATCATCTAGCATAATAGGGTCACCATGGTAGTAATAAGACCGGTAGAAATATTCACCGTCTACTATCCAGAGTAAGTCATCGTCCATTTCAATTGCGCAATTATTTCTTACTGCATAATTTGAAGGATTACCAGTAGTATTATCACCATTGACGTACTTGTTACCGTACCAGGGGCGTCTGGTATCAAAGAACTGGGTCCGGTCTTCATTACTGTGAGTGAACCCGGATATAAACCATTTACCGTCTGGGTTATTATCAAATGCATTAGAGATTTTAAGTAATGCATCCTGATCTACGAAGTAATCATCCATGTAGAGTAATTTAATTATCTCCCCTGTAGCATGCTTGACTGCATTGTTTACATTATTGGCAGCATTCTTTTTATTACTGGTATTTTTAATATACCTAATATCTAGAACGTGTGAAAATGTATCACAGATGGTTTTAAGGTTATCACCTTCACTTTGATCAGATATTACAACATCGAAATCTTTAAACGTCTGATACATCAGATGTGAAAAATATTCTACTAAGAATCTCTCAGCAGTTTTATTTTTCATTGTGTATACAGGACAACAAATAGATATTTTAGACATAATCAACGCATACCCCGTGTATACCTAATAGTTTATATTTTTCAAAATTTACATTTGGATAAAAATCCAGAAGAACTTGATTATAGGAAAATACGTTTTGAGGCTTAGGGTAAGTCCAAACATTTCCTTGAGAAGTCAAAGTATAATTATCTTTATCATGAAAGAAATAATTAAACCCTCTGTACCTATACAACTCTGCACTTGCTTGGAGGTTCTTACAATGTATCCATAATCTTGTCTTCATTGATATAAGATAATCCATAGGGACGGGGTATGTCGGTTCATCATGTCCAAGATAAAGATCGTTATTATGAACCCAAAGATCAATTTCTATATCGTGCCCTTGATTGATACAATAATCAATTACTTCGGGTTTATTTTCATTATCTGGATCAGGTCCAAATGTATTACCTCGATGACAAATAATTTTCATTAGATTAGCTTAGGTGCGCCTAGTGGTTGTACGTTAAGGTACTTCTTCCAGGGTTGACCTTTATCAACACGCTTAAGTTTAGTAAAACCTTTTTTACGGATAACAATATTATCACCTGGTTCGTACTTACCGTCAATACACTCTTTTACCACTTCAGCAACTTGTAGTGTAGAAAGTCTGGTACGCTTATCCTCACCGGGGTAATCGTTTTCTCTCATCTTAGTATCTACACGCCCAGGGCTAACAGAATACGCTTTATAGCCCTCAAAACCTAATGACTGTACAAAAGAAATAACTCCAGATTTAGAAGCTGAATAACCACTGTGTTCAGGTTTACCGTACATACCGGCTACCGATGCAATAAAGATCATAGTTTTAACCCCGGAATTAATTGATTCTCTAGCAACAATAAAGCTACCAACTAAATTAACATCAATTTCTTCTTTCCAATAATCAATGTTAGAATCTTTTACAACTTGAACATGAGAGATACCCGCACAGTTAACAATTACATCTGGCTTGTATTTCTCTAACGTGTTACGTACCTGTAAAGCATCTCTAACATCACATTCTCCTTTTGGAATGTTTACTGTGTCAGGGTAAAGTTGTTTAATACCTTCACCTATATCACTCTTACCAAAAATTAATACTTTCATAATACAACGTCCCCGTTTTCAACTTTATCTAAAAAAATTTCTAATTCATAAGGTGTACCAAGCATATGTTTTTTGTTAACATCAACTTCGTATATCGACACATTACCTAACCCTGCAATCAACTCATTGTATGCAGGTGCAATATAAAACTCATTATTAGTTCTAATATTTTTAGCAATCATCATAACTACACTTTCGATATACTCATTACCCTGTCGGAAGTAATAGATGCCCGCGCATGCTTTATCGGAAATAACTTTCTTTTCAGCTACTTCTATAACTTGACCTTTTTTAACCTTAGCATAACTGTGATGGGGGTTGGTTGAATTAAATACTACCAGAGACCCATCCCGCACCTTAGATTGTTCTAAGAAGTCATCAAAGTCCCATTCAAGATATTGATCACAGTTTGCAATAACTAACGGCTTAGAATTATTAATATAAGGTAGTGCCATCAACGTGGTGCACGCAGCACCCTCAGTAACAATATCCAAAGGAATAATTGTACCTTGTTGCTCAAGAAATTCTTGAAGCCCGTTATCTAAATGTTCTTTCAATGCAATAAAAATAAAATTACATTGGCTATGTTTAGAAGTAAGAGAATCAATGACTCGTTTAATCATTGGAACGCCAACTACATCAATCATTGGTTTAGGTTCTTTGTAACCACTTTCAACAAATCGCTGACCTCTACCGGCCATTGGAATAACTACATTAATCATTTAAATCCTTATTATGGAAATCTAGCTAAGATTTCTTCGTTTATTGGAATTTTGCTGCGCAGACGATCGCAATAATCTCTGGTACATAAACTTGTTAGTAGGTGACCACTCAATTGTGGTTCCTCACTCATAAAGTGAATATTTTCGGCACCCATGATAGGAGCAAGTATAGAGTAGAAGTTGTGCATATGATTAAAATCATACTTAACTTCACCGTTAGTAAGTACATTAAAACCTTGAACTACTTGATCGTGAAGTCTCTTTGGCCATGCATAAAATGTATCCCCTACAAACTGCTGACTTTCCCAAAAACCATTTCCTTCTCGGGAAGTAATATTAAACTTATCCCAATCCAAATTAAATTCTTCTAAACTTTTATTGTAATGAATGTCAAATCTTGTCATAATATAGAAATCAATATAATCATTACCTGTTACTGTAGAGGCTTTTGTACGGGTAGTATTTTGATGACTACCTTCAAATGATATGCTAATTAATTTCTTAGGATTAAGTAGTTTATTAACTTCATCCATTCTATCGTTATCATACGTAACGACATAATTATGTACAGAATGGTTTTTTTTAAGAGGTTGGATTATGTTGCGGTCAATATTAGGAAAACAATGATTAAAGTCTCTTTCTGATTTATGACCGAATGATATACCTACAAATATTAATGCAACATTCATATGACCCTTTAATTAAATTTTTATTTATAATTAAATTGCTGCATAAATGGTTCTTGAGCTAATTCTTTACTATGTGACAGGTAATCTTGGTAAATAGCATTCAGCTTTTCTTCATTAGTATTATGCTGTGTACCATAGCCCTTAGCAAAATCTGATGGGGGTATTTTAGTTTGTATTTGTAGTTTTCTTTTAACTGCTTCTGTATTATACGGTGAGAATCCATACCAGAGAACAACCATTTTTTCTGTTGTATGTGGCGTATCAAAATGTCTGCCAAGAGGATAAACATATAAACGTTTACTATGAATAACTCTTGATCTTCTTATTTTAGATGCACCATCGTTATAATGCATACCATATGTCTTTTGTTCAACCAAGGACTTAGTAGGGGCTGGAATAATTTCTGGCTTATCGTCTACCATTACACAGCAAGGAAGAACCAGATTATCACTCGTTGCATTATCAAGAATAGAATAATCACCAACTAAAAATTCTGTGACATTAAGACACATTTTCCAACCAGGGTATTGACTTTCATAATCAATTACCTCGTCATCACAAAGTTTAGCATCAAAGAATTCATTCCTTGATTTAACAATAGTCCATGTCGGGCATATCTTTTTAATAATCTCAACAGATGAATCGGTAGAATTATAATCGATCATAACCCCGTGATCAAAATACTTCTTATGATGCTCAAGCCACCAAGGGAGTAAATACTCTTCATTAAAAAAATGAGTAACAACGGTTTTACGCATAATTAACTTTCAAAATTTTGGATCTAATTTATAATCTTCAAACGACATAGCGTTTTTATCTTTATCGGAGATTATAGCTTTATTTCTTGCAAAAGGCAAGTCAAGCATCAACGTAGTATCAAGGGGGCATATTGCACTTTCCGATTCAGCGTTGTGTACGGCAGAACAACTGTAACAGAAGTGAGTCTCTTCTTCTAAAGAAATAAACGCATGACCGAACCCAGGTGGTACCCAGACTTGTTTAAAATTATCTTCCGATAGGTACACCATAACGTATTTACCGAATGTAGAAGAATTAGCACGCAAGTCAACCGCTACATCTATACCTGCACCTTTTACTACTCGACATAACTTACCCATCGGGTTATTCCATTGATAATGGATACCCCTGATAACATATTTGTGAGACATAGAGTGATTGTCTTGCACGAACGTCACACCAAGTATTTGTTCAACAAGAGGGTTAAGAGACTCAGTAAAGAAACCACGGTGATCAGAATAAACTGGTCTTTCGATTATCTTAACATCTGGTATAAAAGGATTAGATTCAATTTTCATAATTAATATTTCTGTATAATATTTCTCAAGTCTTGTTTAGACTGCTCATTCCATCTTCTATGTGAACCTGCCACGTAGTGCATACCCATTAAATTACCTAATTCATTTTTAAAATAGCAATCACCATAATAGGTAGCATCAGTCTGCCAGGCTAACGTTTTAATTTGGTTATCTAAGATGTGTTTTCTTATTTTCCAACCAACTTCGACAAACCCTGTTGACCGATTTTGATCTACTTCTTGTTGCGTTAATACCCAGCTCTTAGATCTTGCAAGGTTGATGTCATAGTATGAACCAAAACAACAAGGTATGTTTTTAAAATTATCTGGATTAATATTTACCCATTGGCTGGTATCCTTGCCATCGTTGTATTCCGTACCTACGGCTTTATACCCTTGTTCGAATTTATCTATAATGTAGTAATGTATATTATTATTTAATACAAAGTAATCAGAATCAATAATAGATACTATACCTGTAGTACAAAACGTTAAACCGTAATCTATAGCCCTACCGTGGGAAAGACCGTCAAAGGTTGGAGTACTGTTACAGTACACATATTGATAGTCTTCAGTTTCCGGTAAAACTCTTTTTTCAGAGTTCGGGGTATTGTCTACTACAATTAAATTGTAATGTTTTCTATCGAATCTCTTCTTGAAATTTTCAACCTGTAGTTCTAGTAGGTCATAATTCCTATAGATTACTGTTACATAATCAATCATTATATTCTATATAATCTTTTCTAATTACAACGTTTGTCGATGGATCTTTGTAACATTCAATAACACTATTAACAGTTGACTCAATTGTTTCTGTAAACTTAAAGTCATAGTCTTTGCAAAGCTTATCTGTATTAATATCGAAGTTATATGCTCCTGCAGTATTGCCTTTATCTACAATTTCAATTCCTAGCTTCTTACTAACATAACTAGAAATCTCGTCCACTGTAGCAGTAAATGAAGCCATATTATACATACCAGGAATAAAGTTATGTCTGCCTTGGTATACTATGCGCTCGACAGCCCGCACAAGATCTTCAATGCATAGGATAGAACGATTAATATGTTTATTAGCAACCGTAATCTTACCTTCATTAAGTGCATTATACACCATCATATTAATCATAAGGTCGCGGCGAATAACAGGGCTTCCTCCATTAACTGTACCGAATCTTAAACCTAAGAGCTGTCTGCCTTGGGCAAGATATTTTTGAGCAGCAATATCTAGAGTAATTTTAGTAAGATCGTAGTTATTAAGAATTTCTAACGACATTTTATTTTCAAAAGACATATTATCTGAATTACCGTAAACAGATGCACTGCTTGCGTAAATAATTTTAGTATCCTTAGAAGTCTTTTCTACAAGGTTAATAAAATTACGGACGTTATTATGCCATGGTGATCTGATATCACCAACACACATCTGTACACTTGAATGCCCAGCTAAAAGAATAATTGTCTTAAATGGTTCAAGAAACTTTGTAGTAAGTTTATTATAGTCATTAGATCTATTACCATAAACTTCTACTTCATGATTATGACTTCTTAAATAAGGTACTAAACGCGAACCAATATAGCCGCTACCACCAATTACTAAAATACTCATATTATGTTCCTGTATATTCGTTCAACGTCTTAATAATGTGTTCAGTATCAGCAAGATTCAGCCACCACCCGTTAGGTATACAAACTTGTGTATCTGTAAACGCTGATACACCAGGTAAGTCACCTTCTCTGAATTGAGTAATACTACTATACATGTCATTTCTAAAATGAACCGGGCTTGATGCAATAAAATTTTCAGTTAAGTATTGAGTAAAGTGATCTTTAAGGCCAGGCTTGACATGCATACTGAATAACCAGTATGAACAGTTAGGATCCCATTCAGGCAAGGTCAATAACGGGTTTTTAACCTTGTTAATATATTCTCTAGAATTTCTTCTGCTACAAGTTACAGAGTATTCTGCTTTACTAATATTAGATAAACCAATAGAGGCATTAATATCGTTCATATGATACTTAAACCCAACTTTAGTAATGTCTTGCGTACATCTAAAAGACTCATTTTTGGTTCTGTCTAAACCATACCAGCGAAGTGTTCGTGCTTCGTTTTCTGTATCAGGTGGGCATATTAAAATACCACCGTCCCCTGTAGTCAAAAATTTAATTGCTTGAAAACTGTAGCAAATATAATCTCCGCGTTCTAATATATCTGTTGCATGCACATCCCAGCAATGAGCAGCATCTTCAATAACCGGGACACCTGTTGCCTTGAGAGCTTTATAATCACAAAACTTACCAGCCCAGTTAACAGCTAAAATAGCTTTAGTTTTAGGTGTAACTAATTTTTTAACTGACTCAGGATCAATCAAGCCTGTCAAAGGATCAATATCAGCCCAACGAATTCTTGCACCACGATGAATTGCACCAACATTAGAGGCAAAACACGTCTGTGGCGTAGCAATAACCTCATCCCCAGGTTTAATACCGATTATATCCAGAGATAGATCAATAGCAGCGGTACAGGAATTAACTGTCACCGGTCTTGTCTTACTACCTAATACTTTCCATAGTTCATCTTCAAACTCTTCTACAACAGGACCTTGACCGATAAAACCGGACTTTAAAACTTCTGTAACTCTGTCTGCGGTAACGTCAGACATTCCTACTTTAAATAACGGAATCATATTGATACTCCATAAAAAATAAATTATCGTTTTCACCTGTTACTTTAAAGTTCAGGCCTTCGTATGTTTTAAATGCTCGTGTATTAGTTTTTAATACTTCAAGCCGAATAGGTAATGATTTGTGACATTGGTCAACAAGAAACTTAAAAATAACTTTACCTAATCCTTTGTCTCTGTATTCAGGTACCAGTCCCCCTGTTAATAAAAACTCATCTTCATTTTTATGAACGACACCAAAACCAGCATCAACAATACATACCCCGTGTTCGATAGCATATGCAATGTAAAGATCGTATTTACGGAACGCAGTCTTAAACCACTCTTCTTGCTGCTCTGGGGTAATGTAGTCTGTACTACGCGTCATATATTCCCTACACTTATTACGTATAGTACGAAGGATTTCTGCCTCTGCAGGCGTTGTAACTCTTTTAAAAACTATCTGTGTCATAGAAACACCTCTTTAAATTTATTCATTACAGGTACAGGTTTAAATTGCTCTACCCTCTTAGTCCAATCTTCTTTAAAGTCAGGAAGATTGTGAAGTAGGTAATTCAAATGACTTGCATCATTATATAATAGACCGCTATCTTTTAACATATCTAAATGGTTTAAATCGTGACCATTGTTCCATGCAAGGACCGGTTTATTAAGCGATAAGAACTCGGCAATAGATAGACCGAAACTCTCCCCTCTTTCCCTTGCATGTAACATCACATCACAAGTATTAATAAAGTCTGCTTTACGTTGAACGTCATGAATTTCGTTAATGAACTTTACATTAGGATGAGATACGAAAGGCTCGGTACCCATCATAAGAAAAACAAACGTATCATTGTCTTTAACCAACTTGGTAATATAATCTTTTACGAATTTAATATCAAAAGTAAAATAACCGCCCAAGCGACCAATTACAATTTGATCTGGTCTGATACCCAACGCTTCTCTATAATCTTTTTTCGGTTCCGGTAGGTTAACAATATGTGGAACAAACGGCATCTTACCATCTGACATTTTATTAGATAACCACTCAGAAATATATGCATACTTGTCACCATGAGGTTCATAATGCTGAAAGACTGCATGTATAGCTGTCTTAGTATTAGTTACAAGGTCACCCTCTTTGTGACCGGCTCGGATAAAGTAAGCCATGTCTACTTTTTCTTTATCTACAAGATTTTGTAACTGGCCGTCTTTATAACAAACGATTTTAAAACGTTGCTTAAGGTTATGGAGTACTACTGCTTCTGTACCCATGTCTTTTTCATAGCCTAGACTTTCGTTATAAACAATGACACTCTCATTACCGAGAATCTCTTCATTGTACCTTGCGTAATCTGTTACCGCTACTGTTGTACCTCGGTAGTTTAATGTATTTGCGTGGAATAAAATTTTCATACTGTAAATGTTGTAGCTGATGTAAAAAATTCAGTTGTAAATTCGTCTCTAATAACTTGATCGCAACGTTTAACAAACATCTCGATATTTTCAGCCATTCTTGACTGATAGAGGTGGTAGATAGAATTATCAAACACTGTACCAATACCATAGTAGCCAAGATTACTTAAAGGCCAAATACCTTCTGAAGAAGGCTTCTCAAAATATGTAGGCATCAGTGCACGGTACTTCATACCTTTTTCTTCAGCCATATAACATATTTCTTCAGCTGTATCTGAACGACGTGTTTCAGTAAATGACGGGCGGTCTAGCCTATCATATGCTTTCTTAGAGATTGCATAGAAGCCGGGTGCAGCGTAGATATGAGATTTAGGGGGGATGTGATTTGAGACTTGAGCAATGCCAACAAACGTTCCGTCTCTGTATGTATACTTAATATATTCTAAGTAGTTCTTATTGAGAGGAATACAATCGGGTTCCATAAACACAATAACATCACTTTTAGAATTATTAATTACCCATTGCATCCACATGCCATGATTATGACCATCGCGGTTATCATAATTCATTGGAATTTTAAAATAATCCATAACACGTTGATGTGCCGATAGCATATCCTTGTCAACGTTATTCCAATGTAACGAATTAAACTCAACTTTCATTCAAACCTCTTTTATGTAAATAATTATAATTAGCTAAATTTAAGTAATCTCGGTGACTCGTTACAGTACAATTTTTTATAGAATTATAGACCTCGATAGCCCTGTCACGGTTAATGTTATTGTATGTTACTCTGTTTAAATTTAAACTCTCAGTTAATAAATTTTTATCTATTAAATTAAGGCCAGCGGCAACTTGATAAAAATTAGCTAATTTAAACATGTAGTTATCTTTATATTCTGTATTTAAAAAAAT
>Ga0209084_1001201_pt1 | contig 22322 bp, 24 predicted proteins | sample C_130820_MF_Meta_FD_187309 | JGI IMG/M metagenome (GOLD analysis project Ga0209084, IMG submission 187309) | Freshwater microbial communities from Lake Croche, Canada to study carbon cycling - C_130820_MF_MetaG (SPAdes) (version 2) | ecosystem: Environmental > Aquatic > Freshwater > Lake...
TTGATACATTTTTGAGTGCGGATGAGGCTGTTGTGTATGGGCTTGCAGACAAGGTTATCTCAAAACGCTGATATTACTTTCTCCGGGTGTCGATAAATACTTAGGATAACCCGGAGAAAGCCGTGAGCAAACCATTCAATTGGAGTCTCTTAGATAGGTACAATCTACGCACTATGCTTCATAGTGCGGGTAAAGATTTTGTTGGCAAAAAACTAGCAATTTTAGACTTACAAAAAATAATAAGTACGCATATTAAGAGTAACCTGCCAGTTAAAGTAGTACGCAGACAAACCGATCCTACACAAAAACGCGGTAAGATTTATATGGGCGGAACTTATTATAGTTACAACGATGCAGATGATAGACGCCATATTGAAATTGTACTAAGTTATCATCCGGAAGATAAGTTTATTCGAATGACTGAATATCGTTGGGATCGAATTTGTAGTCTATTTGCAGATACTATCCTACACGAAATCATTCACATGCGTCAGTATCGTAGCAGGAGTTTTAAAACCATTCCAGGTTATGAAAGTACAGCATACTATCACAAGCAAAGAGTCGATCAAGAATACTATGGCCATAAAGACGAAATGGGTGCATTTAGTTTTAACATTGCATGTGATTTGGTTGATAGATTTGATTTGGATAGAGATGCTATCAAAAAGTATTTGGACAGTATGCAAGCCAAGCGACATAAGAATACAACTTACCACAAGTATTTGGCTGCATTTGAGTGGAACCATTCCCATCCAATTGTCCGAAGTATGAAGAAGAAAATCATTCGAAATATTGATTATGCTTACGCAGGTAAGCCATTTAAGACCACAAACTTCTTGACATACTGATAATTAGATAGTACAATAACTACTTAAACAGTTATTTAAAGGTCTAATATGAGCGATCCTTGCTACACAGTTATTTCTACTTTAGAAGATCATCCCTCTCGTTTGAACAAAGAGGCTATTATTCTTGCTCAAGCAGAACAGGGCAATGATGAATTCTTCCACGGTTGTCAGCTTGCATTAGATTCTATGACAACTTTTGGTATCAAACAAGTAAAGGAAAAGAATGATGAAGACGGGCCTGGCTTACCTTGGGATGATTTTGTTCGTACTATTGATGGTTTCATTAATCGTACAGTCACCGGCAATCTTGCACGGGATGTAATTGATGCAATGATAACACAGGCCACTAAGGCAGAATGGAATGGTTGGTATCGACGCATCCTGATTAAAGACTTACGTGCTGGATTTAGTGAAAAAACAATTAATAAAGTAGTAGAGAAAGATTATGCTCCTTATGCTATCCCTGTGTTTGGTTGCCAACTTGCTCATGATAGTGCTAATCACGAAACAAAGGTCTGCGGTAAAAAGTTTATCGAAGTCAAACTTGATGGCGTTAGGGTTATTACTATTGTGTATCCAGATGGCCGGGTTGATCAGTTTAGTCGCAATGGCAAAGAGCTAGTAAATTTTCCGCATGTTAAAGAACAGTTTGCAAAGATTGCATCTGGACTTGAAGAACCTTGGGTGTTTGACGGTGAGATTATGTCTAGTAGTTTTCAAGACTTGATGAAACAGATTCATCGTAAAGGTGATTCTGAAACAGGTGATGCAGTACTTAACTTGTTTGACTGGTTACCGCTTCATGCATTTGAAGCAGAGATTTTCTATCAGCCGCAAGTTTGGCGTAGTGAAGCATTACAATCATGGCACTCAGCCGTTAAGGATCTTATTCCTAACATAACTGTACTGTCAAACGAATTAGTTGATTTAGATACTGCCGAAGGTCAGGCAAGATTTAAAGAAATTAATGCAAAAGCAGTTGCGGGTGGTTACGAAGGAATTATGATTAAAGATCCGGAGGCATCTTATGAGTGTAAAAGAAGTGTTGCTTGGCTCAAGCTCAAACCGTTTATCGAAGTTAGTCTTGAGGTCAAGTCGCTGGAAGAAGGCACTGGAAGAAATGTCGGACGTTTGGGGGCACTGGTCTGCGAAGGTATGGACGACGGTAAATCGATTAAAGTCAATGTCGGCAGCGGTTTTAGTGATCTTGATCGTGATACTTTTTGGAATTCAAGTAACAAAGTTCTTGGACAGATCGTTGAAGTGCGGGCTGACGCAGTCACAAAAAATCAAGACGGATCATTCAGCTTGCGGTTCCCCAGGTTCGTCAAATTCAGAGGGTTCGAAGTAGGAGAAAAATTGTGACAGCAATTAATCGAGTTACAGTGCAAAATGCAGAGCTGTATCAACAAATGGAAATTAAAAAGTTAGACAGGCGGCATGAGGAAATAGTTCAGGAAGAACGCAGAGTTAAAGAGCGTCGAGAAGATAACGAACAAAAAAGAATTGAAATGAATCGCCGGATGAATCGTCCGGGACAAAACGTAGATAGGATGGCATAATGACAAACCCGTTTAGAGATCAAGAAAAGTTTATGAAGGCTTGTGACCAGTCAGTTGACGGTCCTCCGGGATCACTATTTGATATGTATTGTGCGTTGATTGAAGAAGAACACAGCGAACTAAAACAAGCATTGGCAGACAACGATGATGTTGAAGTCTTAGATGCACTAATTGATATCCTAGTTGTCACTATTGGTGCTATACATAGTGCAGGATTTGATGCAGAAGGTGCGTGGAAAGAAGTAATGAAAACTAACTTTGCCAAGATTGATCACGAAACTGGCAAGGTTCGAAAGCGTGAAGATGGTAAAGTATTAAAGCCAGTTGGGTGGGTTCCTCCTAATTTGGAACCGTTTGTAGGAAAATAAAATGGCACATCACACTAACTACTGGAGCTGTACTCCTTTTGCAGACTGGCTACGCGGCACTAAAAAACTCAGTGCAGGCACAGCTGAAGAATGGGACGACTGGACCACTGCGGCCCAAATGAAGCACAACTTTCGTTATTGGTTAGCAGAAGAAGCACTTGGGCATATCCAAGATTTTGTAACGTATCCTGTGAGGAAGTTATATGACATTAAGTATTACATCAATAATCGGTGGGTTACAAGAACACACGCTCTTACTGCTCATCCTCGTGATATTGCTCCAGGTAGTTGGCGTGATGTTGGTAATCGTTTCTTACCTTGTCTCTTTAACGAACTGGTTGATTTTGTGGAAGTCGAACAGGCATGGAGTCACATCGCCTGGGGAAGTGCAGAAGACCGAGCCAAGTACAATCCTCCCTTCTGGGCCACTGGATGGTTTCGATGGAGAACCTGGCGTTGTCCGCAGGCGGGCATCGACCACTTGGATTGGGCCTCAAGCCTAATAATGGGCACAGACTGGGGTGTAGAGGAAACTGACCCCAACTACGGTAAGCCAACTGGGCAAGCGGAACGTGCAAAAGAGATTAAAGAACTTTATCTATGGTGGACTGTAACCTATCGCAATCGTCCTGATCCATATGAAGCAAGTGGTTGGAGTGACTACTGTGGACTTGTTCGAGAAGCAAATGGTGGTAAGTTTAGTTTTAGTTCAGATAAAAATCCCGAACTTAAAGAAATAAGCGATAAGTCTCATGCCTTGCTACAGGAAATAGAAGCGGCTTACGAAGCAGAAGATGAAGCAATGATGATTCGACTAATCAAGGCTCGTGATAGTTTGTGGACTTAAATAAAATCATTTTATATGTTAAAGAAATTGATTCTCCACCTGAGGATCAATTTTGTTTACCAAAATTAATATTTGATGAACATTTTGAAACAGTAAAAACAATACCCAATACAAAATTTTATTATCCAATTTCCTTCAGGAATACAAAAAAACTGGACATAGCACATTTGATAACAATTCCTTCAGATATTCAAGCCAGCGTGTATCAGGGCAACTGCCTGATACTGATAGTATGTCCCCAGGAAGGATATGCTTGGAATGTATATTCAAATTTTATTGAGCCAATACGATCTAACCATAATTTTTCAAATGAACATTTTGTAATTATATCTAACAATCCAAATATATCAACCGAGTACAGGTCTGTATTTTTTAATTTTTGGGAATATTTTAGTTATAGTACAAACATTTTAAAAGAAATAAGGATGGGGCAACATACAGTATTATCTCAAAAAATCAGACCATATAAATTCATTGCACTTAATCGCCGATGTCATGCACATCGCATGGCTGTATTTGCAAGACTATACCCATATAAGGATCAAGGATTGCTGAGTTTTGCCAAAGCTGGACACTCCGAACCGGATCTGGCACCTTATTTCGATTATTTTCATACGCAAAAACAGAAATTTAAAATAGAATTTCCCAAGCTGCATAGAGAATGGACAGTTCAAGATTTAGATAATGGCATTCCATTAGAACTTGATAAAAGCATAGACCCGTATGATCATATTAGTTTAAACACAAATCCTATAAGCGACGACCATACTTTAAAATTTTATCAAAGCTACTTGCATATTGTAATTGAAACATCAATATATAGTGTATTTTTTAGTGAGAAGACATTTAAACCCATGAAATATTTTCAACCTTTTGTTTTAATTGGCGGTGTTGGAAGTCTTAAAAAATTAAAAGAGTTAGGTTACAAAACTTTTGAAAATTATATAGATGAAGGGTATGATGATATAGTTAATAATCAAGAAAGAATAGAATATGCAGTTAAATCATCTATAGATTTCATGATGCAAGATAACTTACCAAAAATTCTAAAAGACATGTATCACATATTAAAACACAACCACGAAACTCTTATAAGTAATGCTAGACTCACCTTAAAAAAGTTAGTAACTGATTTAAATAACATACCTTTAAAATGATTAAAATAAAAAATATAAGTGAATTTAGGAAAACAGTATGTGCAGTGCCGTGGATGCATCTTGCGTTCGAACCTAGTGGAAAAGTTATCCCATGTTGTTTGACCAGTACACACAACTATTTTGCTGGCGACTTAAACGAACAAACTATTGAAGAGATCTGGAATAGCGATAACATGAAATCTATCCGGAAAGATATGATTAACGGTATCGAACCTACGATTTGTAACAAGTGTTTTGACCAAGAACGTGTAACTGGTGAAAGTGGAAGAGTACATCATGCTAGAGACTTTGCAAACGTATTAAGAGAAATTCCAAAAATTACAGAGCCAGATGGCACGTGTACTACTATGGAGTTAAAATATTGGGATTTCCGCTTTAGTAATTTGTGTAATTTTAAATGTCGTAGTTGCGGACCACGTTATAGTTCAACCTGGGTACCAGATGCTAAGAAGTTAGGTTGGATTGACGAGCAAGACAAAGTTTGGAACATTGCCAGCGTTGATGATTTAACTAATTTTGATTTTTTAAAAGAACAAGTTAAGCATGTGGAGAAGATCTATTTTGCGGGCGGTGAACCACTAATGATGCCGGAGCATTGGCAAATACTAGACATGCTGGTTGAACACAAGCGGTTTGACGTTCGCATCAGTTATAACACTAATGCTAGTACACTTACGTATGGCGGAAAGAATGTATTGGATTATTGGCGGCAATGGGATTCAGGCAAAATTGAAGTATGGCCAAGTATTGATGAAATTGGTGAACGTGCTGAATTGATTCGTGCTGGCACAGTATGGAGTAAAGTGAAAGAAAACTTAAAAGCTATGGCGGCCTTGGAAAACATTATTGTGCGACCTGGTATGACAATTGGTGCATGGAATGTATTTAGGTTGCCTGAAATTATTGAGAATTTAATTGAGATGGGTGTGATTAAATCTAAAAAAGAATTTGGAATTAATCACGATAACTTTTTTGTTAATATGCTGATGGATCCTAAGCACTATCATGTGCGTATTCTACCAGATAGTTTTAAACAACAAATCATTAAGAAACTAGAAAACTTTGTTATTGAATTTAATGCCAAATATGATACTGATATATCTAGTAGATTTTCATATATACTTCACGAACTAACAACACCCTTTGACAAAGAAGCTGCAAAGGAGTTCGTTGAAATTACTAGAAAATTAGATCATGTAAGAGATGAAAATACATTTGTAACTATCCCCGAAATGAATAAGGTAAAAACAGCACTGTTTGCAACAGAACCGACCCGAGAGGTATAGTATATGGATATATGGAATGAAGATAAAATCTTAGAAATTATATGTGAAGATACTGAGTCTAAAGAACAACTAAGACTATACTATGGAATATTATCTACAACAGTTGCAGATCGGTGGGTCGAATTAATTAATAAAAATAATAAAGTTAAAAATAAAATAAAATTTAATTATAGAAAGATACTTAGTTTTAAAGAAATTCAAAAACAGTTCATAGAATTTCAAGATAACATTAAGTTTATCAATTCAAGAAACTACGAAGTTAAATTGCCAGACATAGTCAGTGTCAACCATCTTAGAATAAATGCAGGATTGCTAAATGATCTACACGAGCAATTTGAAGTTTATGGTGACTACCTAGAGGCATATTTTAAGAAAAATATTAATCTTTCTGAAATTAATTTATGTATTGGCAAAATTAATACCTTCTACGATATAAAATTGAAACCTTTATATAAGGTAGATAACACAGAAATTGATAATTTGCATAATGAATATTTAAATTATCTCAATCGAGTTCAGGAAAAAATAGATAATAACTGGTGGAATACGGCTTATCTAACAATAGAAGAAACTGATACAATAGCCAAAGTGTGGCCAGGCATAAATTTTAATGAAGACATACACGAGACGTTTATTAAACTAGGTAAACTAATTGAGCCTGATCACGATATGTTTCTACACGAAGCATTTTTAAAATTAAACGAACAAATACATAATTTTGAAGCTATTTTCCGAACTTGGAATAATAATGAAAAATCTATCTGTACTTGTTTAGTTGACTTTATGCCTAATAAACCTCTAGAGGAAATACTTCCATCAGATTATCTACATGAACAATTAAATCCAGAAGATTTTATTCTGTTCACTCCAGAGCATCAATGGGGCTGGTTATACTTAGGGTATAACACGTTAGGAAAACATTGGTCAAGTGCATGTCATGACGACGATGTAGAAGTTGTTAAAAGAAAACAAATACGACCGCAACAACGATTTGCGGCCGAAATGTATATGAATTTTCGTCCAGGCTCTTTTTATAATTCCCGTATTTTATTGCATAAGTGGTGGACAACAAATAATTTTTCAAAATTTATTGATCCCGAATTAAGATTACGCGACTTAGCGTTTGGGTATATTCCAGTTGGTCAACTTCAAGGCTATGCGTTAAACAAAGATACAATAATTAATTCTAGCACTATCACAGACCAAGAGTCTTGGAATCTCAATGTGTGGAGTAAATTTAATAGTATTAAAAGTGCAAGGGTTATTAAAAAATGAAAAATTATCCACAAGAACTGATAGCATTTTATAATACACATAAGTCAGCTATAAGCCCTATATATAATTCATATTCAGAATCATATAATGATCCAGAATGTGCCTACTATCCTATCAACTTTGGTTTTGACACAGAGTTATTATTAAAAGAATGCCAATCAGTAGATGACCTCTATTTTAATCATCGTGGGCAAGATAAGAAAAAGGGGTATGGACATGAAGGTTGGCAGAGTTTAACATTACATGGCATTGATAAACATAAAACAGAACATTATACTAAGTATGGATTTACATCACTAGAAGAAGCAGGATATCATTGGACTGATGCATCTGAACAAGTACCTAACTTAACTAAATTTTTGCAATCTTTGCCATATAAATTATTTGACCGAGTTCGTATAATGAGATTAGCTCCCGGTGGCTATGTGATGCCACATACTGACGGGCCAGGTAGAATTTTCAGCCCATTGAACATAGCTATAAATAATCCAGAGGGTTGTGAATTTATATTTAAAAACAAAGGTGTTGTACCATTTAGTCCGGGATATGGAATGGTTATAGATGTAGCAAAAGAACATATTGTTCGTAACGATAGTGATGAACCAAGATATCATATAATAGTACACGGACATTACTCAGCGGATTTTTTTAAGTTATGAAGATTATTAAAGTAGAACAAGAACGACCAAATTTAATGCATTTGACATGGATTATTAACAATATATGTACTAATGCATGTTCATATTGCCCTAAGAATTTACATACAGGAACCAATCATAATTATGAGTGGGACAATGCACGAAAATTCTTTGAATATCTATTTGAACGATATCCAGAAATACATTGTTCTGTTGCAGGCGGAGAACCGAGTGTTAGTCCGTTTTTACCAGAATTAGTTAAAACATTCAATGATCGTGGTCATACTATTGGAATAACTAGCAATGCGGCTAAACCTGCAAGATATTGGGAAGAGATTGCACATAATCTTGCATATATTTCTTTTTCATATCACCCTGAATTTCCAGATCCTAAGTTTGTAGAGAAAGCAAAAATTGCTTCAGAAAACACTGTAGTAACTACCCGAGTAATGATGCATCCTAAACATTGGGATCATTGTGTTGATATTTTTGAACAACTTTTGCTAGTAGGTACCTTAACAGTTGAAATAGTAAGAATTATAGATTGGGGAGGTGGTTCCGATGCGTCAGCTAGTGTATATACTGATGAACAACTTGACTGGTTTGTTAAAAATAATGAGCGAGGTGGACTAGGTACAAAAACACCAAAACATGGAGAGAGGCTTGGTAATAGGTTGTTGGCTAGATTTTATTTTGATGACGGCACTAGTTCTACATCACAACGAACTGTTTCTTTAATAAATGATGGATTAACTAATTTCTATGGATATGAATGTGAAATAGGTCTAAAAAGCCTTTTTATTGATCCAAACGGTCAAGTTCTTTTAGGTAACTGTGGTCAACATGGACCTATTGGCCATATAAACGATCCGGATAATATTAAATGGCCCACTAGGTCTGTTATATGCACTAAAACACTATGCCACTGTACCACTGACGTATCAATTAATAAATGGGAAATGTAATGAGTTACACAACAATTATACAAGATAAATTATTATTAACAACTAAAAAAATACTGTATGCAGTTGTTGACCAAGCAGAAGTCCGTCACAAACATAATCAATTATTCTCAAAAATGTTTGAATTGACATACGGGATGACAGTTAGATTAGCATCATCATGTGTTGACGGAGATGTAAAATATTTTGACAATGTAGATAGTGCTATGGAAAATAGTTCTAACTATCATATTGTAATTATACAATCTATTGGAAATTTCATAAATCGTAATAGATTTTTTAATGAATTAGATAATTATATTGTTAATAATCCTAATTTTTTTCTACTGGCATTTACCTTAGATTGGCAATCAGAAAAGGGCACAGGTTGGATAGAATGTCACAATCAAATGATGGTTGTAAATGTAGCATCATGGAAGCTAATGGGTAAGCCAAAGTTTGGAGGCTGGGAAACAGTAACGGAAGAACTACCTAACTATACCCGTTCTGTTGAAAACTTTCACGACAACTATACTCCTTTTTGGATTCAGGGTGCACCTGGCACTAGCACCCATACACGTACAGCACAGGGTTGGAATTTTATTAAAACTGCACTAGCTGAAGGATATAAAATCGATAACTTTACTGAAGAAATGCGTTTATGTAGACTATTTGTTTATCCAGAACACGAGCCAAATAATTTATATCAAGCGTTTATACTTAAAGATAGTAAAATTGTAAATAACTCAAATCAAAAAAAATGGATTAAAAGTATGCTTAATTCTACTCCAGTGATTTGGATTTTTAATAGTGAATATTATCGATTCTCTCTGGATATGAAAAATGTTGAGACTTATATAGGTCCAGCTGCTGGATTCAAATATTTAGACTTCTTGAATTATAATCCGGCGGGAAAGTTTATATTTTATGATTACCATGAAGGTTCTTTGGAATGGATTAAAAAATTAAAAGAAACATGGGACGGTGATAATTTCTATCAGTATCTACAAGCACAACCAGATGAAGTTAAACAGCATTATAAGTTTATACATGGTAATAAATTTAACAAAGAGAATATTGAAAAAAATCTACAAATACTCTTTAAAGAATTTGGGAGTGAAGAACAATTTAAAAAATTGTGGAGAATTTTTAAGTTATCAAACACTACCTTTGTTAAAATTGATTTGTTTAATAAGGACCAACTTACTGAATTGACAAATTTAACCAACGATAAATCTATATTTTTTAATTTTAGTAATATATTTGCTACGGATTTTACCTTATTAAATAATACTATTAAAGAAGTAGATGAGATTTATAATAATTTCCTCACACAGGTAAAAAAGAAATTTAAAAATGTTATATTATACGGAAGTAGCCCCAACGGGAAATGGCAAACATTAACTGAAGGTAATACTAATCAAATAAAACAAAATGTTAATACAGTTACTGATACTAAGTTCAATTCAATGACAAAAAATCTCATATCAAAAAAGTTAATTAAACCTTTAAATTTTGTTGATGTTGGATGTAGTGGTGGAATTTTCCCACCATTAAGAAACTTTGATCCATTGCTCAAGGGAGTTGGGGTTGACCCTGTGATAGAAGAATGTAGCAACTTAAATATACAAGAAGAAAATCTTAATATTAGATATGTTCCTATTTTTATAGGTATAGATGATGAAACAGTTAATCATGTACTTTATAATACACATATGCGTGTTGTGGGAACGCCGTGGAATAGATTATCTACTACACACTTTATGAACAAAAGAAAGATCAATAATGACTAATCCATTATCACTAACCAACGATTGGGGATCTAGTAAGTTATCTAACAGATATATTACCATAGATGATTTGTGTAAAAAGTACAAATTAGAAGATTTAGATTTTATTAAAATTGATGCAGACGGTGATGATTACAAAGTAATATTATCTTCATTAGAGATTATGAAAAATTCTCCGGTGTTGGGTGTTTATATTGAAATAAGTTTTTCTGGTAATGCAGACGAACCTAATTGTTTTCATAATGTTGATAAAACCATGCGCTCATTGGGATTTGATTTATTTGATATAAAACATGTTACCCGATACTCAGTCGCCGCTCTACCTGCCGCTTATGACCATCATGGTTTTTCACAAAATGTATACGGTAGGGTATTACAGGGTAATGCATTGTATTTAAGAGATCCTTGCACTTTACGAGATACAGTTTGGCCCTTGCCACTGTTTACTGAAGAAGAAAAGAAACATTGGCAAGTGGCTCATAGACAATGTAGCGCAGTAAGCCCCAAATGTCTAGAACTATCACCTGATAAATTGTTAAAATTAGCCTGTTTATTTGAAATATTTGATATGCCAGATCATGCAGCAGAAATATTAATTACCTATAGGAATGAATTAGAAAACTTAATAGATGTTGATGAGAATTTAAACATTTTAACTAAAGAAGCTACCGGTAAAGATATTACCTATAAGGAGTATATGTCTTCTGTTACAGAAGATTCTTTATTGCCCGGGCAACATTACGGAAAACCATTATGAGTAATATAAATTTTTTGTTTGATAGTTTTTTGCCTTCAGGGCTACCCAATCATAATATTGTCCCTTTAAATAGACATTACAATGATTTGAAAAAAATCCCAGTACATGCAGGTATTGATCTTTTTTCTTGGAACCCTATTCATGAAACCTTAACCATGAATAATTCAATAAATTATAAGCATGAAATTAAATTCATTAATATCAAAGATTGCCCTGACAATGATGATACAAACATTTATTTAATTCAGTTAACTGCCCAAGATTATCAAACAATGTGGCCGTTTTATTATATGTCTAAGGAACTAATAGATTTAGTTAACACTGATAGGTGCAAAATAGTTATAGCATTAATACATGCATGGCCTATGTTACCATACGGATTAGATATGTTTATTAAATTATTGTATACTGCAATCATGCATTCTTCAATTAATAATTTAGATAATATTGTACTTTTATTAGATGGAGGTGCTGTAAATGTAAAAATGATACAAGATGCTATAGATAATGAATTTAATTCAACTGAAAGCAAACAGAAGTTGAGTTACATATCAGACGAAATGAGAAACAGGTCATTACGAGGAGTACCTAAAGTTGCAACAGCAACAATATGGGAACAAGAATATATTAAAAAACTTAGTCTGGATAAAACAGATTATATAACAAAATATATAAACAAAACTGATAAACATCATTCTTATTTGTATTTAAATTCTTACTTAAGAGCACATAGATATGTGATGTATAAGGCATCTGAATATCTAGATATAAAAAAAGATTCATTACATAGTTTTAGAAATTTTGACACCTTTGATAATCACAAAGCAATGATAGAGCATAATTATCCAACCAATAGTGAAGAGGCAGAAAAGTTTCATAATTATATAATAGAAAATCCAAATGCAGAACCTGTATTTTTGGAATATGATGCTAAATTCAATGCTACTGTACAAGTTAATTTTTTTGATGCTCTTATTCAAGTAGAAGAAACTAATTTAATAAACACTTGGTTTAGTTTAGTGACAGAGACAGGAACACTTAGTGAAAAAACTTTTAAATTGATATATTACGGACATCCTTTTATTATAGTAGGATGCGATCATATTCTCAAAGATTTACATAAATTGGGATATAAAACATTTGATTGTATATTTGATGAAAGTTATGATGATATGCCTATGGGTTATGAAAAAATATTATTCATAGGAAATCAAGTAAAGCAATATTGCGGAGAAGAAGGACGCAAAAAAATTGCTGAAAAATTACCAGAAATTGAAGAAGTGTTGCGATATAATAGAAACTTGTTTTTAACAAAAGACCATTACGAATTCTGGGCAAAAATTTAACCGTAACGTTTTACTTCTCTAATCGGGTCGTTGAGTTTTTCAGCGATCTTATTTTTAACAACATAGCGTTCGTTGTTGATGTTGCGAATTTCAATTGCACGGCGTGCAACTTCTTCAACAGGATATTTGTGTTCCACAGTAAACTTTTTAAAATCGTTTTCACGGTCCCATATCTGACTGTGGATTTCTTTCAGTTCCGCAAGTTCATCTGCAATAAGTTCCATGTCATAATCAGTTAATTGATCTCGATAAAAGTCTAATTCTGGTTTGCAATCCAAACCTTTATCAAATTTTAAAGATGCAATTGTATACTTGTCTACGATTTCTATTAATGCTAGTTTATACACGAATGTCTCCTATTCGTTTTATTTATACAAGCTCATAAACCCATCAACCTTTTCACCAATATAAGCAATTTGCTCAGGTGTAATCACAGGACTAGTTCCGTGAAAGTAGGTATTGGTCATTGTGAAGGTAGCAATGGGAAAGTTGTCTTTGGCTTGCTGTGGATCCATGATGTGTGAATATGCAGGTTGTAACATGATATTTCCTGCAAAGTATGGACGAGTTTGTATCAAATTCTCTTCTAGGTAATCAACAATATCACTGCGTTTGAACGGAGCATCCTTGCGAATGGTTAGTGGGAATGCAAACCAGCTTGGATCTGATTTGGCTTGTGCTCTGGGCAAATGGAAGAAATCTTCGTACTTGGAATAGATATCAAACAGCAATTTGTAATTTCTTTTACGGAGTACATGTATCTCATCTAACTTTTTAAGCTGTTCGAGTCCCATGGCACCCTGCAATTCAATTGGTTTTAAGTTGTAACCAATTTCGTCATACACATACTTGTGGTCAAATATTTCTCCAGGCATTGTAGGAATCCATTCGTTAAATCTCTTGCCACAGCTTCCGCATTTTAATTTATTGGCTTCTGGTCCTACACAATAACAGCCGCGGCCCCATTCACGGAAACTACGCAACAGCACTTCTTGCTCGTATGTGTTACACGACACAAACCCGCCCTCTCCCATGGTCATGTGATGTGCGGGATAAAAACTACACGATGCCATTTCACCAAATGTTCCTAGTGGTTTACCGTCATAGGTAGATCCGAGGGCATCGCAACAATCTTCTAACAAGATCATATCGTACTTGTGTACCAACTCCATTACTCGATTCATGTCGGGTGGGTTACCTAAAACATGTGCAAAAGTAATCACACGGATATTATGTTCTTGAATTAATTCTTCTGCACGGGTCAAATCTAAATTAAGTGTGTCTAACTCAATGTCTACGAATACAGGTTCAAACCCCACTTGTAGCGTAGGATTAAGTGTTGTAGGAAAACCTGCAATAGGCATTAAAACCTTAGTACCCTTGGGCAAATTATAACCACGCTTGCTGGTAAGAGATGCCATCATTAACAAGTTACTGCTAGATCCAGAGTTAGTTAGTATACCAAAGTTTTTGCCGAAGTATTTGGGGAATTTCTTTTCAAACTCCACAGACTTTGAACCCATGACTAGCCAACCGTCTAGCAACGTGGACACTGCTGATACTATTTCATTTTCGTCAAAGTAAGGTCCAGCATAGTTTACAAAGTCTTTACCGGCCACCCAAGTTTTTTTGCTGTTTTTATCTTTGATAAAATCTGCAACACCATTTAGAATATTATTCTTTTCCATTATAACCAATGCCTATGTTCCAATGTCCAGTCCACCAACTCTTGTATACGTTCTTCAAACGACATTTGTGGTGACCATCCTAATTTTTTTAACAAGTCACCGCTTAAAGAGTAACGTAAATCCAATCCAGGTCTTACCGTATTAAAATCTACAAGTTTGTATTTTAGTTCTTTACCCATGCACTTGGCAATCACTTGTGCAATCTCTAAATTATCCAACTCAGTGTATCCAATGATGTTGAACTTGGGGCACCTGGCTCCGCCGTAGTCATTTTCAAACACATGTTGTGGCAAGTCCAGTATGAATAACAATGCATCTGCCACATCCTTGACATGCACATAATGACGGGAGCCTGGTTTGTCAGTTACCGGATCAGCATGCACTGATATTTCAGCATCATTCAGAATATGCTTGATACATTTGGGAATATACTTTTCAGGATGTTGCCTATGTCCATACACATTCACAGTGTGACAAATGTAAACAGGTAGTTTATAGGTATTGTGATAGGAAACAGCTAGTTCTTCGCCGCCCGCTTTGCTAGCAGAGTATGGGTTGGTTGAATTGTATCTAGCACGTTCATCATACTCTACACCATCAGGTGCTGGCCCAAACACTTCGTCTGTGCTAAAATATATGAATCTTTCTAAGTTACTACATGTTCTTGCAAAATTAAGAACATTACAAGTGCCCACCACATTGTCTAACACAAAGGCCATGGGATTTTCAATTGAACGGTCCACATGAGACGCTGCACCAATGTGCAAAATGTAATTGACATTGCCGATGGCATTTGATATTTGTTCATTGAATTCTGACTTCATGTCATGAAATACGAATTTAACTCTAGATTTATGTTGTGGTTGTTCTGCAACTACTTCGTGTAATCTATGTAAATTGCCTGAAAAGTCCAAACGATCGATGGTAATGATATTCCAGTCGGTTCTATCTAAAATAGTTTCAATTACCATGTGTGCTATAAATCCTGCACCGCCTGTCACAAGTACGGTTTTTTTCATAAATGATTATTTCCTAATTTTATATTATTTTATTGCAAGCAAATGGGGACATGCATCTATGTCAGCTGCCATCAATTCTTGACCGTCAACTAATCCAAACAATGCACGAGATCGGGTATCTGCATTTGTTGGTAGGTCAGTTAAGTAATAAATTGCTATGCTTTTTCTATATATGCCTTCCGGTGCTGTGCAGACACGACTAAGGCCATGCCAAGAATTCTGTGTGGTGTCAAAAATAACTGCACGATTGAATGCCGGTGCTACTTCTTTAACTAACGCATCAGGAGTATCGACTCCAGTCCACAAACCAAAGTGGCCGCCGTGTTCTTCTTTGAGATCGCTACTGAGATAAATTATAAGGTTTAGTTTTCGCTGTAACGGTAATTTTGGATGTATAGAATAATCAAGGTGTGGATTAAGAGACCCGCCGGTACCATGCATGTGCCAACCTCCAGCTTGGAGTCCGGGATCGCTGTATAGTTTACAGCCTACAAACTTAGACAGCATATCCACAAATTCAGGAGAATTCAAATATGCAATTAACTGATATGTGCTTGGAGGAAATAGAAACCAATCACAGTTGAGTTTTTTATGTTGAACAAGATTGTTGTATTCTAACCAATGCGGAGAATTATAGTCGAGAAATTCGTCTTCAATTGTGTCTGGATTGATTAAAAAATTATCAATAACACAATGATCAAACGGGCTGGCTTTATACTCTGCGAATGCAAGTGTCAAATTATTAAAATTAATTATATTCATTTTTTTTTGCGTTTCCAAAGCTGTATGACTCTGTCTAATCCCGTATCCAAATCCACAGTGGGTTTCCAACCTAGTAGTCGTTCTGCTTTGGCGGCTGTGGAATTTAACACATAGATTTCACCGTCACGTTTGGGTTTTGTGTTCCAATTCACTGTGCCCTTCCAGTTCATCTTGCCAGCTATTTTTTCAACTAGATGCTCAATAGTAAGTGCATTGTCAGGGCCAACACAGAACATTTCGCCGTTGGCCTGCACCGCCCGTGACAAGTACGGTTTTTTCATTATTAAATATTTCCTTTATTATTTCCTTTATTATTTCCTTGCAGACTATTTAGTAGCATATAATTGATTAGAAAAAATAACTTGACGCACAAGTAAAATACTGTATAATATAAATATTGTCTAACACATAAGGATCAATTAAATGAATATATTTGTATATGGTTGTAGTTTCTCTACCGTTGGATATGATCAATTTCTCGGTTGGCCTCAATTACTAGCAAATAAACTCGGAGCAAGATTAGTTAATCATGCAATATCTGGTGCTAGTTCTGAATATGCCTTTCTTCAATGAATACAATTTATAAAATTAGATTTCATAGTGGTTTAGGAGATTGTTTAATCCTGGTATTACCATAGTGAATAATAGTCATTCCAGTCATGTCAGGTATTGTACGCCACGGATCGACAATGATACTTCCAACTACTGGTTCGAAATACCATCCTTGTAAACTACCATCAACACCTGTGCCTTCATAAGTAACCTGAGCATTGTGTGCCATTAGAATAACTGCCGGAGCATCTGCTACATCAGTGTCCCCAGTTAGCGGATCAGCATACGTCAATGTTATGCCTGCTTCTTCAACAAAATGCCCAACTAGTTCACTGTAGCTACCAATAGTATATTCAACATAAGGTTTGTAAGCACGACCGTGGATAACAACTGGCAAATTATGTTCTTTAGCCAAGGAAATTAATTTAAGTGCCATATTCTTGGCTTGCTGATCTCTACTGTACATAATAGTTTGGAATAAATCGTAACCTAGATCCAAACGTTCTGCTAGATATCTCAATGCAATGTTATCTCTGGGATGGCATGCACCTGCATCACCCATGCCAGCTGTTAAGTAACGTGGTCCAGTAATACGCTGTGTTGCGGCTTTGAGTGCATCAGTTACTACATCCACATCAATGTTGCCATTTTTTTCAGCAACGTCCTGTATCATGTTTACAAGTCCAATCTTAGCACTGATAAATGTATTGTAAAATACTTTAATACATTCTGCTTCGTCCCATGTACCAACATTAATTCGAGGATTATTTTCCATTAAGGGTTTATAAAAATCAATTAATAATTTTGCATCGCCAGTTGTCGAGCCGTCCTCGGTGCCTACAATTAAACACTCTGGATTGACCATGTCCCATTTAACTGACCCCATGGCAATCAAATAAGGATTATAGATAAAACGTGCATTAGTAATACAAGGTTGCAGGTGTAGACGTACAGTTCCGGGTAAAACCGTACTTATTAAAACTACCAATTGTGTTTGATCAACATGTTGATTAATTTCTGTTAGTACTTGTTGTACAATACTGTAATCAAAATCTTTTGGAGGAAGGTCTGCAATAGGTTTGCCGCCACCGTATTTAGGATCATGCGGAGTGGGGACAGCAACAAAAATTAAATCTCTACCTGTTACTGCATCTTTAATTGTATCGAGTAATTTAATTTGAGCTGTAGGATCTTTAACTACATCATATCCTACTACATCATAGTGTTGGCTCATTACTTCGGCACATGGCAGTCCTAGTTTACCACACCCAATCATTGCTATTTTCATCAATACCTCTTAATTATAGTAGTATTTAATCTTTTGTATTTCTTGACAAAAATATTTGTTTATATCAAGCAGTGATATATAAACGTATGTTAAAAATAGTTTTAGTCACCGGCGGCTTTGATCCGCTACATAGTGGACACATAGAATATTTCAAAGCCGCACGAGAGTTAGGCGATATGCTTATTGTTGGACTAAACTCTGACGAATGGTTGCAACGTAAGAAGGGTCGATCCTTTTTGGATGTCTATGAAAGAGAAAAGATTATTAGTTCTCTTCGAGTAGTTGATAAGGTGGTTTGTTATCCGGATGCCGATGGCAGTAGTAAAAATACTATTACTGGAGTTAGAGCAATGTATCCCAATGCAACAATTGTATTTGCCAATGGCGGTGATAGAACTGTTGCCAATATTCCAGAAATGGATGTTAAAGATGACAATTTGATTTTTAAATTTGGTGTTGGGGGTACAAACAAATCCAATAGTAGCAGTTGGATTTTAGACGAATGGAAAGCACCAAAGACAACTCGTCCATGGGGCTACTATCGAGTACTACATGAAGTAAGCGGGATGAAGGTAAAAGAACTTACAGTCAATCCTGGTGAAAGTTTAAGTATGCAACGTCACCAGTATCGTGCCGAGCATTGGATAGTAAGCGAGGGTTCGGTAATAGTCAATATCAAATTGCCCGGAGGTTATAACTGCCCTCCTGTTACTTTGGAAAAACACGATCAACACAATGTACCAAAAAATGAATGGCATCAACTAATCAATCCATTTAATCTTCCGTGTAAATTGGTTGAAATACAATTTGGTGATGACTGTATCGAAGAAGATATTGAGCGTAGGTCCTAGCCAAAAGTAGTTGACTCTAGTACTATTTGGTGCTATAATATGTGTATTGTTAAACAAACAGGAGCAGAAATGGCTACCAAAGCACCAGCAAAAAAGACACGGGTAACTGCAAAACAAGTGCAGGCACACAGAACCAAAGCGGTTAAAGATCACAGCCCTGTGTGGACAGATGTTGAGTCTATGTCTGCTTCACAGTTCTTGCGGCACTGGCACACTGCGATGACTTACTACCGAATGGAGTTTAGCGGCAAGGATTTGAAGCCTGCTGTGCTAAAATGGATGGCTAGTATTGGCTGTACTAAAGAAGACATACAGTCTTTTAAGAAAACAAAAGATACCCGTTGTAATGTTACAATGGGTGCCATTGCCAGTTGCTTGCTTCGTGGTATGCCGCCTATTCGTGAAGATTTTAATGATGGAAGAGATACTGCCGCCTGGTTGAGAACTTCAATCAACGAAGTTATTGCACAGGGCAAAGATGATATTGATGATGAAGCTGTTGTAGAAGTAAAAGCCACAGGCCCTGTAATTAGTATTCAGGATCGTGTACGTGATGCGTCATACGGTATGACTGCTGAAATTGAAGATGCGATTGAATCCTTCCAAGTGGATCCAGACAACTTTGATCCGAAAGCATTTAAAATTCTAAACTTGCTCAAAGGCAAGGGTGTCAAGGCCGCTCACGCACGTATTATTAAAAACTTGTACGCACGAGATTTGGCTGAACTTGAAGAACTTGCCAGTGGTAAAGGCGATGACCAGTTGAAAGAGGGTTACAGTCATCGTACTAAGAAACAAGTCCGCACCTTGATTGCATTCTATCAAGAAATTGCGAGTGCGTGTGATATGCTGGCGCAAGAGGCCAAAGTTAATCGTGCTCCCCGTGCTAAGAAATCTGTTCCTGCAGAAAAGTTGATTGCTAAACTCAAGTTTATGAAGAGCAATGAGCCACTAAAACTTGTGAGTATTAATCCTGCTGACATCATCGGTGCTGGAGAACTGTGGACTTATAACACCAAGTCCCGTAAGTTGGGCAAGTATGTGGCTGCAGAGTTTAATACCCTGGGTGTTAAAGGCACTACAATCACAGGCTTTGATGAGTTTAAGAGTATTCAAAAGACACTTCGTAAGCCTGAGGAAAAACTCAAAGAGTTTAAGGCAGCAGGCAAGATTGCACTGCGAAAGTTTCTAGATGACATCAATGCTACTGACACTAAAATGAACGGGCGCATTAACGAGGAAATTATCCTACTTAAAGTAGCATAAAACTAAGCCCACGTTAGGGCTAGCATAGTGAAGTCTCTGTGATAAATATCATATAAAGAGACTTTCACTATGACACTACCTGCAAATCAACAATTTACAACACGTTCTGATAGATTATGGGCAGATAATAACCTAGATCTAACAGCCAATCGTGCATACAAAATTGACAACATACCCGTATTATCATACGGTGAATTGGGCATTACTGTAACTAAGAGTAATCTTAGACAGATTGGAACACTCAATACATTGGAAGTAACTGGCAATGCACTCTTAGGAGAATTTGCATATTTTAACAGTACTGTTAATAGATTGGGATTAGGCACAGACGAACCTAATGCTAGTATCAGCATTCTAGATAATGATGTTGAAATTGCCATTGGTAGCCCTACTTATGGGTTGGCAAACATTGGTACGTATTCTAACACCGATCTTGCAATCACTACAGACAACATTGCACGTATTACCGTAAAAAATAACGGTGAAGTTATTATTGGTGATGCAGTAGGAAAAAACGGTATCTTGCGAGTGCATGGATCAATCTATGTGGATAACTTTGTATCCGATACGAGAGTTGATCGTACTAGCTCATTGGAATTTAAATCCGGCCGAGACAGTACAGTATACGGTTTAGGACTAAATTGGGTAGGAGTAGATTTCACACGCCAACTAATGATGAGAGCAGGGCCTGATAGACTCTGGGCAAACGTGTCTTTTGATCTTGCAGAAAACCATGCATACTTCTTAAATGGAAAACCTGTACTAACTGAAACTGAATTGGGTAGTTCAATTGTTACAAGTAATCTGGTCCAAGTGGGTTCATTACAGTCATTGACTGTTTCAGGTAATGCAACATTGCAAGGTGATTTAATTGCCGGAGATACAGTTGTTAGATCGCTAGGACTCAATAACGGAGTCAATTCACTGTCCGTAGATGTGCATGGAATTAATGCCAATAAGTCGTTTAAGGCATCTGTAAAACAAGCAGACATATTGTACGGAGACGATAACGAGATTGTACTTGGTAATAGTTCGCAATCACGTAGACCGGTTAAAGTATTTGGACAACTTTCAGTGGGTGTAAATAATCCAGATCCTACTGTTGGATTGGCAGTAAGCGGTGACATCATGTTTGCTGATAAAAAATTTACCGCAGGAGATTCAGCACCAGCCGACGGGCAATTTAACAAAGGTGATATTTGCTGGAACAACAATCCACAGGCCAGTAGTTATGTTGGTTGGGTATGCGTGGTCAGTGGAACTCCAGGCCAATGGTTACCGTTTGGTGCAATTAATCGCCAATAACATTGACCTTATCTAAATAAATCTATATAATCAGTATATGCGGACTTAGGCATTCATCCCGCAATATAAACTCTGCATGCCATTGCTTAATCTAAAGGAGATAACAATGGCAACTTTACAACCGGTAGTATACAAGTATCAAAGCACAAAAGAATATGTGGACGCATTTCCATGTGCTTACAGACAATGGCGTAGTGATAGCCACTGTAATTTAATTCATGGCTATTCGTTTAGCATGAAGTTCTATTTTGGAACAAATGATTTGGACGTTCGTAATTGGGCGGCTGATTATGGCGGCCTTAAAGAACTCAAAAAGACACTAGAAGATCAATTTGACCATACACTTATTGTAGCAGAAGATGACCCAGAAATGGCCACATACAAACTGCTACAAGAAAAGAAAATGGCTAAAGTAGTAATCTTGCCGCGTTTAGGATGTGAAGGACTCAGTGACATGCTGTACAAGTATGTCAATGGTGTTTACATTCCAGAGATGTGGGGGCCAGGTGAAGCGGCTCGTTTATGGTGCTATCGTGTAGAAGTTCGAGAAACACAGGCTAATATGGCTTTTAGAGAAGGGCACCGTGAGTGGAATGAGGATCTTCTTTCATAAATTTTGGCGAAGTTGGGCCAAAGCATTAGGTGAAAAAGCAGGTAGTTCGGACGCAGAAGCGGACCGAATTGCTTGCATTCGTACTGTAATTGTGTTATCATACATACTTACAAACATTTTTATAATCGCAGGCGTCATAAGGCATTGGTAATGAACGTATAGG
>Ga0209084_1001207_pt1 | contig 22259 bp, 23 predicted proteins | sample C_130820_MF_Meta_FD_187309 | JGI IMG/M metagenome (GOLD analysis project Ga0209084, IMG submission 187309) | Freshwater microbial communities from Lake Croche, Canada to study carbon cycling - C_130820_MF_MetaG (SPAdes) (version 2) | ecosystem: Environmental > Aquatic > Freshwater > Lake...
TAGTATGGGAAGTCAATTTCTGGGCTTGGTTAGAAGCTGTTGTTTCCGTTTGGAACCCGTGTTGGTATCTTGCCAATCATAATGATAGTATTATTGAGTTTCCAGCAAAATATTATTGTGTTTCTTTGAAGTCCATATCTTCGAATAACGACTGTAGTTATGAAACGATAAAGTACGATTATCCCTATATACATAATTTCTTCCCGTCTTCGGCATCACATTTTTCAGTCATAAATAAAAACGGAGAACAAAAACATTTCTTAAATACACGATATGTAAATTATAAAATCGATATTGAAAATGGGGGGCATTATTATTTCAATGATATCGGAGACAAAATAATAACACGAAATATATTTTCATTATTAGATAATGAAACAATGAAACCTATTTGTTACTGGGATGTTAAGGAAGATGATACCGGAATTAAAGAAAATAATGATAGACGGATCTTAGGTTTAGAAGATATACGATTATTTCAATCTAAAAACCAGTCAAATAATATCGATGAAAATGGAATTACGATTTTAGAATTTATTGCTACAAGTTTAAGTTATTCAAATGAACACAATAATCGTATGGTTACCGGAAAATATGTTATCGATGAAACTTGTGGTAGTGTTAGTTTAAACGATTGTCGTGTTCTTCCATCGCCTTCAAATGATACTTTTGTTTGTGAAAAAAATTGGATACCTATTAATGATGGAAGAACATTTATTTATAAATGGTCGCCTTTAGAAATAATTTCTTTGAATAACGAAACTGACAATCTTAATTATACATCGACTACAATACCTGTTTCTTTACCTTTAAGTCGGCGTTTTCGCTGTTCAACAATTTTTGTTGATTTAACGGAAAATACATCATTAGGTATTGTTCATTTTACAGAAGGGGACGAAAAAAATAAATGTTATTTTCATTGTTTTGTTGAATTTGATAAAACGTTAATGAAACCATCTAGATGTTCTCAACCATTTTATTTTGAAAATAAAGGTATAGAATATTGTATTGGATTTTATATAAAAGATAATAAATATCATTATTGGATTTCACAAATAGATAGAGATCCATTATTAATAATAACAGATGTTCCAAAACTCAAATGGAATAATATATAAGACAATCTCATTATATAGGATATTTTTAGATTGATAGAGAGACGTTTGAATATAAGTATAAATATTTAAATATTATATAGTTATAATAATGACTTATAGTTTAAGAAAAACTAAAAAAAAGTTTCCTCAAAAGGGTCAAGCAATTCAAAAGGGTGAAGCAATGAAACCAATGAAACCAATGAAACCAATGAAACCAATGAAACCAATGAAACCAATGAAACCAATGAAAGGTGGTGTTTTAAATAATCCAACAACTATTAAACTTAATCAAAAAATGATTGAAATAAACAAAGGTATTAGTGATACTGATAAAAATCCAAAAGTTTATTTGTTTTATACTGTAGATAATAATTCAAGTAATATAGCTTTTTATGAAAAAAATACTGGTGCGAAATATACTTTGAATAATAGTAACACAAATATAATTAAATATTTACATTCAGAACTTGTTGTTCGTACATCAGAAGAGGCTGGGAGAGCAGAAGATGCTCCATTGACAGAAGAGGCTGGGATAGCAGAAGATGCTCCGTTGACAGAAGAGGCTGGGATAGCAGAAGATGCTCCGTTGACAGAAGAGGCTGGGATAGCAGAAGATGCTCCGTCGACAGAAGAGGCTGGGATAGCAGAAGATGCTCCGTCGACAGAAGAGGCTGGGATAGCAGAACATGCTCCGTCGACAGAAGAGGCTGGGATAGCAGAACATGCTCCGTCGACAGATAAAATAAGAGTATATAGGATAAATGGTACCGGTGAAGTAAATAATGAAATTGAAAAAGTAATTGATAGTTATACAAAAAGTTATGAAAATATAGATAAAGTAGACACAATACTTAGTAATATTGAATATAAAGATTATTTTTATATAATATTTGAACTGAATAATAAAAAAGTTTTGATTAAGATTATCGTAAATAATAGTGATATCACGATTACCGTTTGTTGTTTTGTTAAAAACAATGTCCCTTCATATATATATAGTGCAACACTTATGCCGATTAATCAGGATGTCATTAAAACTATACCTATTGATGAAAAAATAAATATTCCATTAATATTAAATGTTATATTTGATGATAATGGAAAGGTCACCAATAATGCTGATATGTTCAAGCCAAACGGTAGTAAAGATGATGTATTAGATGAATTGGTTAGAATAACTACTGGTTTCTTAAATAATTTAGATTAAAGATATTTTAATCTATTTATACAATGAATTTCAAAGAAGCATTAATTATATTAGATATATCTTTGAATGATTTTGATATTGACGAAACAAATACTATTTTATTGGATAAAGCAAAACATCAATATCACAAACTAGCTTTACTTTTTCATCCTGATAAGAATCGTGATGAACCAGCTGCTATCGACAATTTTCGAAAAATAAATGAGGCATATGAGTATATAAAATGTTATGATTTTACTGACAACGTAAAAAGTGAAAATGATTTTATGAATGAATCATCATCTGACGATGAAGGAGAACCATCATTCAAAATACGAGATTTTTCCCCTGAAAAGTATAAAGTATATATAAAACATTTTTTATCAACAATTTACAAAGAAATACCAAAAAAACAAAAACATGTATTAGTAGATTTATTAAGTAATTTGACATTTTCTTGTGAACAAAACGTAATATTAATTTTAGAAAAATATAAATCAAATCAAATATTATTATTCAATATATATAATTTGATAATAAAATATAAAGATATATTCAAATTATCGTTCGAAGTATTGGATAAGATTGAAAAATTTATAAAACCACTTCTTGGAGAACAACTTACATCAATGAAAGAAAATAATTCAGTTATTAATTTAAAATCTCAATTTAGAGATTTAATAGAAGGAAATGTATTTTATTCTAAAAAATATAATGTATATGTTCCGCTTTGGGCATTGAATATGGAATTATGTTACGATATAACTGACATAGGAGAAATAATATTCAATTGCTCATTCGACATAAAAGATATTTCAAAATCATCGATGAGTGATGAAATACAATCTATTTCTTTGAACGAAGAACATAGAGAACTTTATATGAATGTCGTATTAAAGATAAAAGATATTTTTGATAAAGAAAATATCTTATTAGAAATTGATGGTATAAAAATAAAATTAGAAACTGAAAAAATACGAATAAAAAAGAAACAAATTATAACATTATTTAATTGTGGATTATTATTATATGATATAAATGATATTTTCAACACAAATAATCGTGGAAATATAATTATAGAATTAGAACTAATATTGTAACTCAATTCATTACATCATACGAATACATATTTACAATTCAAATACATAAATCATTAAGTATTAGTAGTAGTAGCCTTTTTGACAACTTTTTTCTTGATTAGTTCATTAGTAGTATTGACTGCCGTTGATTCTATTCCTCCCATATCTGGGTTAGGAGTCTTCTTTATCACTTTTCTAACAGGGACTGGTGCTGATAATTCAACGACAGGCGGCAAAGGTATAGATTCTTCTGTATGAACTGTATTTGTTTCTTCTTGTGTCTTTTCCGTGATGATAGTCGGCAAATTCAAAGATTGAGAATCTGTTTCATCATCAGTATCCTCCGCGTTAGTAGAATCTGTTCTACTTGAGTTAGATACTTGTGGTAATGATGTAGATTTGAGACTTGATACGATTACAGGAGAAACAATATTTTCAGCTTCGGGTGTTTTAGACGTTTCAATCGTATTGTGTGTATTTGGTTCAACTTGTGGTGGTAAATTTAATAAACATCTACCAGTAATAGATACTATTTCTTTAGGTTTAATAGCGCACTGAATCAACTTCCAAGTTACTCCCCAACCTTTACCACCAATCCAGATACCAGTGCTTTGAAGAACACACGCAACACTACTTAATTTAGTAATAATAGTATTTGGTGTTTCATCTGTATTACCATTAGGGAAAATAATCTCACCTTTAGTATTGTAAATCTCAACTTTCCATACACCGTCGTAATTAGGTACTTTGGCACGAAAAGATGGTGGTTTTGAATAGTCGATTTTATGGGGTGGTTCTTTATTCTTACTGTATTTAAGAACAGGGAAAAACGTATGCTTACAAATTTCACGACTCATTGATTCGCCCCACCAAACTTCTGACATTTTCACCGCATCATCGAGAATTTGGTTTTCAAAATCTTTTAATTTTTGAAGGAACATCTCTGTTTCACTTGTTCGTTCATCATCATTAGGGAAATTTAGAGAGAGATTAAATTTACCATCACTATCTCCATTTGCGTCTGTAAAATCATTACACCCCCATGTCATCATCCAAGGAGTTGAAATAGTAAGACTACGATTACTTTGTTTACTGATAATACTGATTGATTTTGAACCACTTTTAGTTACATAAGGCTTCATATATTTAATTGCGGATGTGTCCCAATCGTTAGGATTTAAAACGAGTTGTTTTGTTGAAGATTGAGAAGACATTTTAATTTGCTTTAGGTTAATTGAATTAGTAAATTGTAATTGTGATTAGATAGTATGTAATACTCCTTTTCTTTATACTCTTTGAGACAATCAATTTTTTAACTGACTTAAAGAAATTATATCGAATAATTATTAATAATATTTATAGTTTATAATGAAATATTGTTTATAGTTTATAATGAAAGAATGAAATATTATTTATAGTTTATAATGAAAGAATGAAATATTATTTATAGTTTATAATGAAAGAATGAAATATTATTTATAGTTTATAATGAAAGAATGAAATATTATTTATAGTTTATAGTTTATAAATATAAATTAATCATTAAATTTAGCATGTTAAATAATTAACGATGAATTAACGTAAATAAGTAAACATTTTGTAATCGGTTTGAAAACTCCCCCATTTTGTTGCTTTAATTACTTCTTTAAAATCATCACTATTAAACTTACTTATTAATTCATCACCTTGTTTTTTAGAATTTATAGGAATACCAAAAGTTAATTGTGACATCCCATATTCTCCTTTCCAATCATTATATGGATATAATTTTTCATTGAAATTGAGAAGAACTTTAGGTTGTCCAAAGTGTCTTTTTTTCGTTGAACTCCATCTAATTCCTAGTCCTCTTCTTGTCATCGTATGAACAATTGGATATTTTGCTTTTGCTGTTCTGTGTTTAAAAAGATTTTTTGAATTATATTCACTAGAGTCATATATTACTCTTTTTTTTGTTTTTAACATTCCATCTTTTGTTTTATTCAAATGAAAGAATAATTTAACTTTATCATATGAATAATTAGGTAAAAAATACCATTTATTCGGTTTTATGTTTTTGTGTAATTTTCCTTTTTCATCGATTATGACAGATTCTTTTATATCTTTACTATCATTTTTAATAATATATACATCGAACCTGGTTTGAGCATCAAATAATCGTAATCCATCTTTTTTTCCATAAATATGTAAATATATTAATTTAGATGTAATATTTTCATATAGTTGATGATTCGGTCTTCTCCAATTTGCGGGAGTAATAGCACCTAACCACCCATTTTTACTATCTAATAGTTTAATAGATTTGTCTATAAACTGATCCCATAACGTATGATTATTTCCACGACCACCTTTGTAAATTTCTTTCTTTGAAATTTGATAAGGTGGATTCAATAAAATAACATTGAAACTAGTAAATTTATCTATTTTAGTCAGTCGTTCATCCCATTTTTCAACATTTAAAAAATCAATACAAGTTATATTAGAATTATTTTCACCAAAGATAGATTTCATTGTCGTTACATTATGTTGATTTACATCATTCATATATAACATATTTTTTAGTATATGATGTTTTCTTTGATTATCATCTGGAATAATATCTGATAGTCCAACCATTAAACGATTATAAACAAATAAAAAAAAATTACCAATACCAGCACACGGGTCTAACCATTTGAATTCAGCATTCTTCCAAAGATATTCTGGTAAATTATCTAGTATCTCATTTATTAATACTGGAGGTGTGAATACTTCACCGTATTTATCTTTATTCGATTTATTATTTTTTTGAGAAGTTATATAACATTCGATTGACGTTAAATCGTCAATATCTATTGTATCCATATAATATATTTTATATATATTATTTGAAATAAAATGGGAGAATATTATTTTTATCATATTATATAATGATTAGGGTGTTCAATTTCTATTCTTTGAATACGATAGGATAGACTAATATCTATATAATTATTCCATAGTTGAACGAGTGATTTATCAAACCAACGCATATTTTCAAAGAACGAAGATATATAAATATTATCATTTTTTATACTAAAAAAATCATCAGTAGTTTTATTTTTTTTTCGCCATTTGAATATAAGATGTTTCAATGATGATTTCATTTCATTTGGTAATCGAATATTATTGTCATTTATATATTGAATAAATATAGTCAATTCTTTTTTACCAGTTGATTTCATTTTGTTAGTTACTTAATATATGTTTTTGATTTTATCTTAATTTATAAAATCAGAATAATCAGTTTCTTTCAAAAGTAAATACTATGAATAAAAAATATTTTTTAATAGAACACGTTATATTTATAGATACAAACGATGAATGGTAAAGAAACTAACTTTTATTTTTAACTGTTTTAGTACTGTTTTTTTTACCACTTCCATTACTTTTTTGTTCTGTTTCTTCATCTGGTGTAGAACGTCGAATTTTGTATAACTTATATTCTCTTTCAAATATTTCTAATTCTTTTAACCAAATTCTTTGAATACTCGTTTGTTCTAGTTCTAACATTTCTCTTTCCATATTATTTTTTTCATTCAACAATTTTTCAACATTTTCTTTACTCACAGTATTCATAGGTAACTTAATCAAATAATCGAAAGAATCATCTATATGTTCAAATTTCATATCTGATAACATTTTATTGATTGCGTTATTGTCTTTTTTCCGTAAATCGATTTCATCTGATAAAACTCCTTGAATGAATCTTGCTTTATTTGTCATTTTTTTCATTAATTTTGACATTTCATTAATTAAATAACTTTTTCTGGTTGTGTAAATTGACATACGAACTTCAAAAAATTCATCTATAATTTGTTGTATAGTATCATATTTTTTTAGTTTACAATCTTTATCAAATAAATGCATATTAGTTGTAGTTATAGTAGTTGATAATTTCAATAATTTATATATACCATCACCATCTTCATTTTCAATTTCTATTAGTTTACCTTTTGGAAAAGTAACTCTTATATCAACGATTTTCTCCGTCGAATTCGATATGAACTCACGGATTACTGGTAAAATCTTTTTACCTTTTTTATCAGTAGTGCCATCCATTAATGATTCTAGGAACGTAATATATGGCATAGTCCATGTTCCAATTGGTAATTCAGTAATTCGTATTTGGTCTTCACCAGTTTTACTATATACGCCTTTAATGATATATTTGTTTTCCGCCATTTTTTCTACCGTTCCTTTGAATCCCTCATAATAAGGAACAAATTCGGTCGGTTCAATCGGTTCAATCGGTTCAGTTGATACACTAGTTGTTCGTTCTATTTTTTCTTTCAAATAATTTACTATTTGTTGTGGATTATAACAAGGAATACTGGTTGAAAATCCAGTTCCTATTCCAGTTTGCCCATTTACCAGTACGAACGGAATGATAGGAACATAATAATCGGGTTCAATAGACATCCCATCATCTTCTAAATAATTCAATATATTATCATCTTCTATTGGAAATATAATACGTGTTAATGGATTGAGATGAGTAAATATATACCTTTCACTTGCTGAATCTTGACCACCAGAAAGCATACTTCCAAACTGTCCTTTTGGTTCTAATAGGTTAATATTATTGCTTCCAACAAAATTTTGTGCCATTGCTATGATTGCGTTATTCAACGACATTTCACCGTGATGATATGATGAATTTTCACTAACAAATCCACTAAACTGTGCCACTTTTATTTCTGTTGTGAGTTTTCTCTTAAAAGCACAATATAGAATTTTACGGAGTGATGTTTTCAGTCCATCTACTAAATTTGGAATAGAACGCTGACAATCATATACACTAAAATGTATAAGTTCATTATTGACAAAATCCTCATATTTAACTGTCGGTAGAGATGTATTAAGATATGACGTTTTATCATAATTTTCTAACCAAATCTTTCGTTCATCAGCACGTTTTTTATTGAATACTTTATCTATTATATCATCACTATTTACGGAGTCATATACAAAATCTACAATTTTTTTATTTGCAAAATATTCTTTGAATTCTTTAGGAGTTGAAGTACCTAATCCTTTGAAATATTTAATTGTCCATTTATTATTTTGATTTCCTTCTTCTGTTAATTTCCATTGGTTATATTCACCTTCGTTATAAAATACACGTGTAATAGTTCCTTTTGATGCTTTCAAAATAGGTGTATTCATAAAAGATAGAAAACCAGATATACGGAATAATGAAGACCATTCACTATGAATGACATTGACACAAAGACCTTTTATATGACTTCCATCAGTATCTGAGTCGACCAAAAACATTATTTTTCCATAACGTAATTTTGAATAGACATCTTCAATAGTAGCATAAATTCTTCCACTCTCTAGTCCCAATATTTTCTTCAAATCAGTTATTTCCTTATTTTCAGTTATTTTCTTTATATTTTCACCACGAACATTCAAGAGTTTTCCACGCAATGGATAAATACCATATATATCACGGTCGGCACTAGAGAGACCACTTACTACTCCAGTCATTGCCGACAATCCTTCGCATAATATTAATATACAGTCTTTTGATTTATTTCCACCCGCATAATTTGCGTCTATAAAATTTGGAATTCCACGTATATTTTTTGTTTTTGTTCCATCTGTTTTTTTTGCCATTTTATTATCTTTGATATCCGTGAGAGCACACAATGTTTCCATAATTCCTAATTTAGAGAGTTTTTCTACAAATGAGTCAGTTACCGAACATGATGAACCGAATTTGGAAGGTGGTGTATTCATACATTCTTTTGTTTGACTGTCAAAACTCGGATTCTCTATGTCAGTACGAACAAATAATATTAATTGTTCTTTTATTGTATTAGCGGAAACTACTATTTTTTTCTTTTTTTCAATAAGTGTTATTAACTTACGAGTTATTTGACCCAAAATATATTCTATATGTTTACCGCCTTTTGTTGTAGAAATTCCATTGACAAAACTCACTTGTTCAAATGTGCCAGTAGGAGTAACAGCTACGGCATATTCCCATCTTTCTCCATTTTCTTCATATACACTTTTTTTTGTATTTGACAACTGTGTCGTTCCTAACGAAGATGATACAGTGGAATCATCATCTCTATTACCGTCAAGTTCTATAGATGATGATACTGTATTTGTACTTAAATATAAGTCTATATAATTCTTGAAATTTTTTACTGGAAGCAAAGAATCATTGTAATATACTTTTATTTTTTTAATACTATGGTCTGTAATACCAGCTATATCATATGTTCGTTTTTTAAATAATGATATTAAATCGGGTGTTAACCCTCTTGGAATATTTAGCCGTGTGTAATCCGGAACAAATGTAATTTTTGTATATGGTTTTCCAGTATATGTTACGATTTTAGGAGGAATTATTTCATTCAAATTATTTCGAAATTCTTGCGTGTATTTTAATTTTCGACGATGATCTACCGTTTCAATTTTGGCATAAGAAGACCATATAAATACCAATTTTACACCTATACCATTTACACCACCTACGGTTCGTTTTTCATTTTTATTATAGTTTGTAGATGTTCTCAAATTAGCAAAAATCAATTCGGGTATATAAATACCATACTCTGTATGTTTTATTATATCGATTCCATCACCGTCATTAGTAAGTGTAATTGTCCCACCAGTATTTTCTACATCGAATATATTAACTTTTATATAACTTACATTATGTTTTTCTTCGTTTGTTGACTGAATCATACGAACTACATGATCACGCGAATTTACTAATACTTCATCGAATAATTTGTATAATGCTGGTATATATTCTATCGTTTTTAGCGTCATTCTTTGCGTTCCTTCATCAAATATCCATAAATTGGAATCTATTTTTTCAGTAGAACCAATATACATATTTGGATTGTCAAGAATATGTTGTTTGTCAGTTTTTTTTTGATATTTAGAAGAAATTTCTATTTCATCCGCATTCGTTATTGAATCTTGGATATTTGAATTATGTAGAGACAAATTACTATTGTCAGTCATTTTGATTATTGTTAATTATTATTATTAAATTGTATATAAATTTATGCCCTAATTACAAATATTTATAATCAATTTTTTATATTCTTTTTTATTAAATATCAAAAAATAGAAGTGTTCGTTTATAATATATTTATATTATATATGACAAATCACAAAAAAGTATTACGGGAAGAAGATGGGTTTTATCATATCGATGGAAAAAAATATCAAATGTTAATTGGTTCAAGAATACAAGTATATAATTCTACAGCTTATAAAACTGAAGGTGGTTTGACAAAAGACGACCTTTTGCGTAATAAATGGGGACGTATTGTCTCGAAAAAAAAGCATTTTACGGCAAAGAAAGAAAAACGACTTATTAAACATGGATACTATACTAAAAAAGGAAAATTCGGTTATGTAAAAAAAACACCAAAAGCTCAAGTTAAAAATACTCGTCGTAAAACCGCAAAGAACAAAAAATAAAAATTCAATATGACATCTGTGTTACTGATATTACCGTATGTTATTTTTTTTTTCATTATTTAATTGTTTTTTATATTGTAAAATCGGCGTTTGAAATGTCAAAAATATAACAAATATAACAAATATTGTATATAGTTTCAAATTATTTATAAAAAAATTTGAAATTTGTAAATATATCTAATATCAGAATTCATACGAAAAATTTATATATTCAAATGATTAAACTTTATTCCCTAATTCACTAATTTTGTATGTTATTCCTACACTAAATTTATTTTCCCATATACCAGATATTTTTAATAAATAATTTTTCATTTCTTTACGAATACCCCTTTCTTCCGCTTCTTTCAAAGACATATTAGTATATGCGTTTGTATAATAATGATGTATTGTTGAATAATGACGTTTAACAACATTATTATTATTATTATTTATAATATTTGGTTTTTCATCTTTTTTATTGTTTTCATTTTTATAGATTTTTATATTACCACTTTCTAGTTGTGTTTTCAACTGATAAACACTGATTTTATCAACTTTGTTTAATTCTTTATAATATTCAATTATATCATTTTCGATAGTAGATAATGAATTAACTATATTTATATTAAAACTATTTGAGTCAAGATAGAATATACTATAGTCATTTTTTGATAATATTTTTTGTTCATCATTTTGACATTTTTTATCATTATATCTTACAACGTGATGAGGTATAATTTGAAAATATATGTACAATCCATTGAATGTAATATTCGAGTCACTGTAAATAATCTTTGAAAAATTACCATTAATAATATTATTTTTTTTAGTTTCTGAAAACGAAATCAATAATGGTTCAAATTGTTTCATATCAATTGCCATATTCATATTTCGTTAATATTGTATGAGTCAAAGAATACGATAACATATCAATAATCTTTATACTTTAGAGTCATATTATTTACTAATTTCGACGTTTTTCATTGAATAAAAAATAAATATATGTTTCAAATTTCAATCTTGTGTTTTATTTGATATTTGTTGAAAGGTTAATATTCTTAGTGTTTATAGTAGTTACCAAATACTAGTTTACACTCTTGAAGATTTAAAATGGGACAAAATCCCATAAAAATTAACAAGGTTTGCCCTTTGCGGAGCGTGTAAATTTTGGTTTTACTGGTTCGTCTAAACCAGTTGATAAATTATTGCTTCTTGATAAATAATTTGGTCTTTCTTTCTTATCTGTTTCTTCGTGTAATATGTTTAGATGTTTTGTATCTTTGTATCCATCTTTGTAATGTAGATTTTTTACAATCAAATATTTTACAAGTTTTTCTAATATTATCTTTATTTTTCAAATAATATTTAACCGCAGAAATTTTATAATCTTCGCTTTTATGTTTCATCGATATAATAAAAATAGAAAATCTTACTCATATTTTGTCCCATTTTAAATCTTCAAGGGTGTAATATATTCCACTTTTTGTAAAAAATTGATTATAAATTTGGAATATATGTAATTAATTAAAGATAAAATACTATTGAAATATAAATGATTATTCCAATTAAATGTTTTACTTGTGGAAATGTTTTAGCAGATAAATATCGTTGGTTTTTAGAAAAAACTAAACAAATGAAATTAGCGGAATCGAAAGATATAAATAAAGTTGTATATTTAACAACCGAAAATATGACAAAAACCGCAGAAGGTGAAGTTCTCGATATTTTAGGGTTACATAATGTATGTTGTCGTCGTCATATGTTAACACACGTTGATATAGAATGATGTTTTATGTAAAATCGAATTATATGATATATGAATACAATTACAGCAGGTTGTAGTATATGTGGTGGAACTATTCGTGAAAAAAAATTAAAACAAAGAAAACAAACGAAAAAATATCGTAAATTTTCAAACAATAAAATGAAATGTTCTTGTAACCCATTTAGTGGTGGTTACATTATCAATAATAAGAATAGTAAACATAGTAAAACCAATAGTAAAACCAATAGTAAAAGTAACAGTAGAACCAATAGTAAAAGTGATAGTAGAACCAATACTAAACCTAATAGTAAAACTAATAAAAAACATCAAAAAATACACCACCACCACAAAGGAGGATATGGAGGATTTTCTGATAATATATTTCCGAATCCTATAAACACACGGTTGAATGGTGGTAATTTATATAGAAATAATATAGTTCCAGTTCCAATATATGTATAAGTTTAGGCATTTGTTTTTTTATTGAGTTAATATATTAAAAAATTGATTACACATAATCAATAATTGTATAAATATATAATAATTAATACAATTAGTTAATTTATTTACACAAATGTCATACACTAATATTTCAATTAACAATGTTATACAAGACGAAGAAAATAACATATTACGGTTTACACTTTCAAATTTAAATGTAAGTTTCGCAAATGCTATACGACGTATTATATTATCTGAAATACCAATAAATGTTATAAGATCAGAAAAAGAAGAAATTAACCAATGTAAAATTAGCGTTAATACTTGTCGATTACACAATGAAATAGTTAAACAACGTCTTAGTTGCATCCCTATTCATTTAACTAATTTAGAACTTTTACCAGATAAATATGAATTGGAAGTAAAAGCCGAAAATACAACTGAAAATGTGATATATGTTACAACTGCCGATTTTCGAATTCGAAACAAAACGACAGGTAACTATCTGACTCAAGAACAAACACGAGAAATATTTCCACCAAATCGTAAAACTAATCAATACATAGATTTCGTGCGTTTGAGACCTAAAATCGGTGACAATATACCTGGAGAAAAAATAGAGTTGACTGCTGACTTTTCTGTGAGTAATGCCAGTGTAAACTCAATGTTTAATGTAGTTTCAATATGTTCATATTCTAATACACCCGATTTAATTAAAATAAATGAAAAATGGGAAGAACATAAAGAAACATTAACCGAAACTGGTGAAGACATCGAATTTCATCGACGGAATTTTCATATATTAGATGCTCAAAGATATTATGTACCAAATAGTTTTGACTATATAATCCAAACGATTGGTATATATACAAATATCGAAATTATAAAAAAAGGTTGTGAAATATTAATCAACAAATTCCAAAAATTAATAGATGATATTGATGCTAACACGCTTATGATAGTAAATACAAATACTACACTTGAAAATTGCGTAGATGTCATTTTAGAAAATGAAGACTATACTGTAGGAAAAGCATTAGAATTTGTCTTGTATGATAAATATTTTATAAATGAAAAGAAGTTAATATATTGTGGATTCAAAAAGTTTCATCCACATGATACCAAAAGTGTGGTAAGATTAGCATTTACTAATCCATCAGAAAGAAATGATATATTGAGTGTTTTGAAAGATTCGGCATTAGAATGTCAAAAAGTCTTTAGTACCGTGAATGAAATGTTTTAACCATCAGTTCGAACTCACTATTGAATTATTTGTTCATGTAAACATATAGATATGATATAATAAATTATATAGTTTCAATAAAAACTAAATAATTCTTCACACTTTTTGATATTTATAATTTTCATTTTTTTTGTTATAATGAAACAACACAAAACACGCAAGACTAAAAATAACAGACGAATGAAATAAATTTTATATTATTTATGTAAAATTGATTAAAAACAAAATATCATATAGAGTTAACATAAAGAACTACTCTAAATATCATAGACATTCGTATACAAACTATTAAATGGATAGAACAACTATATCATATATTGAAGATTATTTTACAAAATTTAAAACAGATATTCAAAAAAAAGCAATAGAATTATCTTTCAATGATAAAGACAAATTGAACGAATTATTAGAATTTATTTTCGAATATGAAAAAATAAATACCAGTAGAGAATATTTTACAAAGAAAAAAATAAAAAAAACACCGACAACATTATCGTCATCTGTTATAGAAATAAATACTGAAATAGATAACTCTAAACGACACGTCGTTAAAGACGAAGAAAGATGTAATGCTGAAAGAAAACAAGGTGACCGTTGCTGTAGAAAACGTGTAAAAGGTAGTTTGTATTGTGGAACTCATTTTGTAAAATATAATAATACAAATTTACAAAATGAATTATCACTTAAAAATGGTGAATCAAATAATCCCAATAATAGCAGTCTTCCAATAAACAATAAAGAAAATTCAAAAGAACAAATAGAAGTAGTAGCATATGAGATTCAAGGCATTATTTATTATATTGATAAAGAATTAAATGTATATAACACAGAAGATATATTTAAAAATAAAAAAAATCCACGAATTATAGCAAAAGCAGTTAAAATAAGTAATAATGTTTTCTCTATACCTTCACTCGGTTTATAATAACCAAATATTTATTTGTTTTTTGAATTAAATAATATTGTTTTTTGGTTACCAAAATTAATAGAATAACTAATACCCCAAAATAAAACATAATAATCATTATTTTCATCAGGGTTTATACTTACATTATGTACCATATCATAAATTTCTATTTGATTCGGTATTTTTATTTTTTCGTTATCACTATTTTGAAAAAATACTAATGTCACCTGTGGAGATTTTTTTTGAAATTTTATCGTAATATTTTCTGTAAATTGATATAATAATGGTTTGTTAGAGTTGAATAAAATATTCATTCAATATAATTAATATTCAAAGAATTAGTTATAGGTTTTTAATCCGTATATAAATAAATCAATTTTCTTTGTAAACTCTGGAAAATAAAGTAACATATGAGATTAAGATACTATTTTATGAACAATACGTTCTTTAACAACCTGTTCACGATTTTCCATCAAAAAAGAACTGATCTCTTTTGCTTTTTCAGAATCGTCTTTGTAATATTGATTTAATAATTGTAATAATGTTTTTTTTGAAAGTGATTTTTTAACATTTGATTTTTTATATGATATAGAACCATCATTGATATCGAAACAATCTAAATTATTTGAACGCATAATTTCAATCAAATTAGAAGTAAGTGTTTTATTAGCAGTTTTACGTATATTCTCTTGTTCTTTCAGTTTACGTATTTCATTATCGTTTTTTACCCATTCACGAATTATTGATACAAGTTTATCTTTATTAATTGACCTTGATGAAATAGATTCCCTAGACGGTTCCAGATTAGAAGAAGTTGAAATATCTGATATATCATCATCAACGTTGTTAACCGACATTAATTTTATTAATATATACTATATATCTTTAAATCATTATTTATATGGATTTTTTATTCAACAATTTACAACAACATCAAAATGAAAGACAAAATAAAAAACCTTGGCAATCTATGGTTGTTACACAAAAAAATATATTGTTAGAATCAAACTATAAAAATAAAAGAGATGAGAATACTCAGGTAGACAATACAAGTCAAAAACAGTATACGAGACTACCAAACCACATATTTAGACAGTTCCCTCTATATCATCTCCCTCCACCAATTCAACCTAATAATCCTATTATAGAAAAAGAGACTCCTAAAGATGAAATTGTTATGAGTTGGGGAAAACCAACGTGGTTTTTATTCCATACCCTAGCCGAAAAAGTATATGAATCAAAATTCTTTGAAATACGGGCTGGATTATTAGATTCTATATATTCTATATGTCTCAACCTACCTTGTCCTAAATGTGCTGAACACGCAAAACAACATTTGAATGGTATTAATTTTAATACCATACGCACTAAAGAAGACCTTAAAATGCTATTATTTGATTTTCATAATTATGTAAACTCAGTAAAAAAATACGATATATTTAAATATGAAGACTTAGTACAATATAAAAATGCAATTACTAAAAATATTATATATAATTTTTTGATTGAATATAACCGAAAATCAAAAAACATCCGATACTTAGCAGATGATTTACATAGAGAGAAAATTGCGGTTTCTTTAAAAAAATGGTTCGCTAACAATATCCAATATTTTGAAAATTAATTTTGAAATATCTGTTTTATATAAAAGAAAAGTTAATAATATATCTGTTTAACTAGATAGTATAAATTCATTGACTGAGTGGTTTACATCGAAATGTTGTTCTCGAAGGTCTTGAACATGTAGACGAATCTCCAGAAACTATGTATTGTAAACTTGGAACACCAACTGATGTTATCATAACAGCCCAAGCCACACCACAACCACCTCCTACAATAATTCCCGCCAAACAATAACAAAACATAATTACAGGTTCAGGAGTTGTTTCTATACATTTATGAATTAAAATCCATAATGTTTCAACTATAATTAATAATGGAAAAATTACTAATACAGGTATATTTTGCTGTAATGCTATATTTATTCCCTTTTGTGTATATTTTGTTGTATCTAAAATACCTACTGATGTTGAAGTAGGATTTGCTAAATTCAGTATAAATATTAACAAATAAAAAAATGTAAAACTATATACTACTAAGTTCAAAGGAATGTTCGAATAATGTTCTCCGTTCTCACCTAATGTAATAGTTCTACATATAGGATTCCTTAAACCATTTTGTTCATTTTGTTCACTCGAAACATTTGTAGGAACAACTAACCCGATGATTTTACTTAAAAATAATACTATTATACAAGTAAGTGTAAGGCCACCTATATAAAGAACCCCCCTCAAATTCCACATCAATAATGATTGAAATACAAAAAACGAAATAATGATAATAGGTGCTAACCTAAATATTAGATAAGGTATTTCAGTAACATTCAAACCCATTATATATATACATTACGATTCTCAAACCTGATTTAAAAAAAATCATAATAGTAAAAGTAAAAATAAAAATTTGAGAAAAAAAATATTATTAGAATATGTTTTATTCATATAAATATGATGTAATGGTTAAAACTAAATATTTATATTGACAACCCACAAATACTAACATGTATTTAATTGACTAATACCACTCCATTCAATACCATTAGTTCGTGCCCATTTCTGTTGAGCACAACTTGAGGCTAATCCAGATGTTCCCCATATTGATTCGTCATATGGATTTATTTTAGTAGCACTACCATCATTATTTAAATGAGTATCAGTAACAATAGGGGTGAGTTTGTTTGTACCGGAGGCAAAAGGAATAGAACCATTATTCAATCCATTAAATTTACAGAAACTTCCATCTGGAATCCATAAATCTGGACATTGTGAACTATTTGGTGGGAAAGTTTGTGTTTGGTTTCCATTTTTTACCATGAATCCAATAAATACTAATGATAATATTAAAACAACAATTGCTATAACACTAACGACTATATAAAATAGTTCCATCAATATATAATATTTATTATATTATATGTCAATATTTGGAACACCAATCGATTATTATAATAAAGAACCGATAATTACCAATGAAATAAAATATAATGGACGAGTGAATATTTTAGAACCAGAAGATAAAAATGCTAGATTCAAAATGTTCGAAAAAATATCTATAAAAAATAAAGCAACAGAATATAGAGAATCTTTAATTAATGTATGGGAAAATAATGTTCTAGCACAAGTCTTTTTTTCTGCCGAGAATATTCAAATCATACAAAACGCTATACGCAAGGGGGTATTTGACATGTCTAAAGGTAAATATTTAGTACCAAATCAAAATATAGATGCTTTAAAAGTAATTATGCGTTCAACTTATTTAACTTATGCTGAACATCATCCTGATAAAATAACCGAGCAAGTTGAACGTCTTAATAATTTAGTATTAAATTATTGTATTCCTTTTGTATTTAACGAAACAAAATTTTATTTGAAATATTTAGAAGATCAGTCAACAATTGCCGTACCATTCGATAAGAGCAATAAAAATGACCGTGTATATAAACAACTCGAACCAAAATTTTGGTTTTAATAACCGTGTGTTTAACAACCTATAAAAAATGTTTATAAACTATTCACAGGCAAACAATAATACGTGTATATATCCGAATTATAATAAGATACAAGATTTATAATTCATATAAATTTTGTAGTAAGTCCCAAATATTTTACTATATTGTTATATTCATCTTCAACGTTGAATTTTATATATGTTTTCCCTTTTTTTATAGCTTCGTCGATGTTTATTGGAGTTCTAACGCTTTGTAAATCCACATAAAGTTCTATATCTCTAAGATTAATTATGTCTTTATAATAAATTTCAATACATGTATCAATTTTATCTACCCATGGCACAGTTTTATTATTTGTGATTGAAACTATAGTAGCAACAGCAATAATTTTCGAATGCTTTTTTTTATCGCCATTATTTTTTTTACCAATGAACCAGATGCGATCATCTGATTTTGCATTTTTTATAAATCTAGAATTGCTGTTCGAATATTTTATTCCCCATGTATTGTATAATAAACCAGTAATAAAATTACTATCATTTCTACCACTGTTAACTAACCAATTTTGTGACATAATTAATTTGTTTTATTTGAGTTGATATAATAATATAATATTATTTAACATTCAATCAATTTTTTTACACCATTACACAAAGTATGTAGTATTTATGAATTGTTTTCAATTATATAGTGAATCGTAACAATACATAGTATTATAAAATTATAATGAAAGATAATATTTTATGAAACAAAATATAAATAATTAGATGTCGAATCGAATAACTTTTGGTTCTTCTACTACATAAATAAAATTATCTATATTATGTTCGCTTTGTATCAAAGTACATTTTGGAGCTTCTGACATTCCTCCACTATTACTTTCTTTTTCTATTGAATCACATACAACAGTCATTCTTTCATATTTCGAATTTCTTAAATCGATTAATGCTGGAATTAATGCTCTCTGTTGAATTTCTACGACTTCTCTTAATAAATCCCTATTAGTAGGAGTTTTATTATATTCAACAATTCTTTCATCTATTTCTGCTAAAATCGAATAGACATTTTCGTTTTTTAATCGTAATAAATCAGTTTTCGCTGGATTCTCGTAAATTTCTTTATAACTGTCATATAACATTGTAAATCCAGAATTATAATCTTTGTATTTTTTCAATGCTTTGTCAAATAAAATACTAGCTTTTTTATCTGTCAAATAATTAAATAAAACATCCATTTTTTGTTTGATTATTTCTTCCATACCACGTTCGGTATATTCTTTAAAATAATGCATATCATCAAAAAAATCATATGTCTCTCCATTAAATATACGTATATTCAAACGACAAGGATTACGTCCAACATCACCACATAATGCTATGTAATAATTATTCTTCTTTTTAAATATTGAACCGACATTTCTTTTACATACTACACAATTCCCTTTTACAGATGACAATAAAATCCGACGTTTTTTTTTATCATCTTTTGTTTGACTTTTAATTTTATTGATTTTCGATTTCATTCCATTTTCATATTCTTTTTTCATTTTAAAATATTGTGTTATAGCTTCTTTATAACTAATCTCATCTATTATGTTAGTCGTCGGGTTATTACTACTCATATTTTCTTTATCTTTTGTTTCATATAACTCATCTCCTTTACTTTTTGGAGATATAGTTTTATTCATATTAACGATAGAACCTTTTTCATCATATACAACTAAACCTGGAATATTTTTCAAAGATTCTATTTCTTTCAAAGGATTATTATAATACGATATATGTTTCAAAGAAAGAGGAATATTAGATACACTCACTATTTTATTATCATTTATATAAAGATGTGTGAGTTCATTAGCACCTTCTAAATCTATATAACGTATTTCATTATGAGAACAGTTCAATACTTTTAACCCAGCCGGAAGATTTTTCAATTCTTCGAACTGGTTATTTGATATGTTTAACTTTTTTAAATTTGGAATCAATGAAAAATCTATATCTGTTATTTGATTTCGTTCAATATCAAGTTCTTTCAATCCGTGAGGGAGAGGGGAAATCGTATTCAATCTATTTCCCGGACATTTAAATATCTCAATCGTATCGGGTATATTAAATATAGTTGTTAATCCGCCAACTGGTGGTATTCCAGCATCTTTGAATCCAATTTCTTTAACTTGATTATATCCTTCTTTTTTCAAAATTGATAAGTCTAATACTCCATTCAAAACTACTCCCACGTGTATTGTAGGAGAAAATTTAGGGATTGGTTGAAAAGTAAAAATAGTATTTCTTTTTTTATTATTCACTGTTTTTTCTGCTAATTGTTGTTTAAAAATCGTAGTTGCTGTAGTTAACTCGTCTATTTGTTTTTCTTTATTCATTGTTATATTTTATATAATATTTATTTTATTTAAACATTTCAATAATTTGAAATGAATACTCCGAAATTAATTGAAAATCATGTAAAAAATTATCTATATTATTCTCTTCAAAAATGTCACGAAAATCGTGTAAAGATTTATTCATATATTTTGAACATTGGCGTTTTTGTTGTATTATTGGTTACTTTTGTAACAACATTATATTTTTGTAGGAAAAAAAAACCAAATCAAATAGATTTAGAAAGAAAACGAATTAAAGAACAAGAAATGATATTAGATAAAATACGATATTTTCAACAGGTCAAACAATATCAGAAAGAAACTATGTCTTCTTTAACAGATTTACCAGTCACAGAAACTTTATCTGATTCTTTACGTAACTTTTCATAATTATTTATTAGATTATATTCAATACTTTCACAAAGAAATAATTGAATAACTAATATATAAGTTTAGTAGATTTACCTAATATATAACATGAATGATGATTCAAATGATTCTCAACAAACCAAAAAAAATATTGTTCAACCACTTTTTATTTCGCTAATTTATGGTGGAATATTTGCTTTCATTACTAGTTTGATATTAATGTCTAACATTTTACTTAAAAGTAATATAATTAATATTACTATATTTTTTGTCATTGTATTTTGTATAGTATTTGTTTTTTTGTTTATTATTTATTTTTTTATTATAAGTGGTAAAAATGTATCAAAAGCGTGTTGTGTAATTGCTATTATATTATTTTTTACAATATTTCCAATATTTTTAATTTTTATTTCCGGTAATAGATCATTCGTAGAAGTTTTCGAAAATTCAGTTGGTTATTTTATTTGTTCAATGTTATATAATGATAATTTAAATAATATGTTTAAATATTCAGATGATTTTTTTAAAAAACCCAGTATTCAGGATAAATTCAAACCAAATAAAAACGTATTACTAACATTATTTAATATAACAGATATAGATAATGAAGGTAATAATATTGATAGTTTAGATAAATTGAAGCACAGTAATGTAACATTTGATGGTGGTAATGATAATATTTCTAATTTAATAAATTATATTAAAAAAAAAAATATAATTGGTGTCTTGTGTTGGTTTTATATTGTTTCTGTATATTCTACGATGGTTTCTATAAAATATTTATCAACTATATAAAATGAATATAGACATCATCCAAAGATTTTTTTAT
>Ga0209084_1001209_pt1 | contig 22242 bp, 34 predicted proteins | sample C_130820_MF_Meta_FD_187309 | JGI IMG/M metagenome (GOLD analysis project Ga0209084, IMG submission 187309) | Freshwater microbial communities from Lake Croche, Canada to study carbon cycling - C_130820_MF_MetaG (SPAdes) (version 2) | ecosystem: Environmental > Aquatic > Freshwater > Lake...
AACAAGCCGAGGGAATAGCCTGTTAGCTTTGAAAGAAGATAACTGGTCTAAGAAGAAACGTGAGGAAGAACGGCAAGACAAAGAGGTAACTCCTAGCTATGCACGTAAGCCTGCACGTGATGATGATTCGGAAGTCCCGTTCTGATGGCAACAAAGGTTTCACCCACACAGCGTAGCTTGGCTCACTTACGTGAGTTGGGTTACCACGTTGAAGTAGTTGAGAAGTGGAACAGCTTCACCAAACAACGAAAAGACCTGTGGGGGTGGGCAGACCTTCTAGCTATCAGGAAGGGTGAGGTACTGGCAGTGCAAGTTACCGCTTCTGCTGTCAGTGACCGTATAAAAAAGATTATGGCCTCTGACACGCTTGCTCTTGTCAGGGACTCAGGAATCAGGATTGAAGTACACGGCTGGCGCAAGTCAGCAAAGACCAACAAATATGTTTTAAGAATAGAGGATATATCGTGAGTGAAGTTCAACAAGCACAACAATTACAGATGAGTGATGACAGCATGAAGAAGGCTGGCAACTCCATTAACTACGCAGTCAACCTAGTCAACATGTCTCTGCAACAACTGTGGAACATAGCCTACCAAGCTGGCTTTGAAGACGCACAAGCAATTATGAAAACAGACAGAGGAGTGCAGCAATGAGCAAGGCTCACATCTTCATTGCAACCCCTATGTATGGTGGCATGACCACTGGCTACTACTGTCAGTCACTGGTCAACACCACCGCTGTCATGCGAGCCAACGACATAGACATGTCCTTCTCTTGCATGTTTAACGAATCTCTCATCCAACGTGGGCGCAACGCTCTTGCACATGGCTTTCTCAACAAGAAGGAAGCCACTCATTTAATGTTTATTGACGCAGACATCAGATGGAATCCAGCAGACATCATTCCCATGATTGAAGCAGACAAGGACATCATCTGCGGTATCTACCCCAAGAAAGAAATCAACTGGCATGAGGTAGAGAAGGCTGTCAAAGAGGGTGTGGAGGTTGACAAGCTGAAGACCCGTACAGGTAGCTTAGTGGTTAACCTTAAAGACTATCAAGGCACAGTCACAGTACCAGCGAATGAGCCTGTGGAAATATTTAATGGCGGTACAGGGTTTATGCTTATCAAGCGTGAGTGCTTGGAAGACCTGTCAACCAAGATGGCAAGCTATATCAATGACGTTACCTTCCTGTCAGGCGAAATCAAGCAAGACAAGATTATTGAGTTTTTTGCCTGCGCTATTGAAGAAGGTGTAGGACGCTTGCTGTCTGAGGACTACTATTTCTGTCAGGAAGCCCGTAGGCATGGCTACAAGATTTACGCTGCTCCTTGGGTGGTTTTAGGGCATTTTGGAAGCTACCTGTTTGAAGGTGGCTTGATACCCGCTCCATGAACCCATTCTTGATTAAAGAACCAACTTGTATCAGTTTCTCAGGTGGTAGGACTTCAGCATATATGCTTTACAAGGTGTTAGAGGCTCACCAGATGAGCTTGCCAAGTGAGGCTGTTGTCTGCTTTGCCAACACAGGCAAAGAAGAAGAAGCCACTTTAGAATTTGTCAATGAATGCTCTAAGCGTTGGAATGTTCCAATTTTTTGGCTGGAATATGTGGAGGTTGATGGTGAGCATTCTTTTAAGGTTGTTGATTATCAAACTGCTAGTAGAAATGGTGAGCCTTTTGAGGAAATTATTAAACACTTTGACAATGCTTTACCAAATGGAAGGGCTAGGTATTGTTCAGCAAATTTAAAAACGAGAACTTTTTATAGATATTTAAGCTCTATTGGTTGGAAGGAATGGGAATCTTTCCTTGGGATTCGTGCTGATGAGCCTAAACGAGTTGTCAAATTTAGGGCAAACCCAAACCCAGAAGGAAAACATGAGACTGTTTATTTGCCTTTGGCACAAGCCAATGTTTCGGCTAAGGATGTAAGTAATTTCTGGAAGCAGCAAGATTTTGACTTAGGCCTACCTAACATCAACGGCAAAACAATGCACGGAAACTGTGATTTGTGTATGTTGAAGCCTAAAGCGCAGATTCTTAGCCTTATCCAAGAAAAGCCAGAGAGGGCTTTATGGTGGATTAAGCAAGAAGAAGAAGCCTCAAAAAGATGTGTAGGCGATGGAAAATTCTTTGCTATTGACAGGCCGAGTTATGCACAAATGTATAAATATGCTGCCGAGCAAACCGATATGTTTGACAAAAGTGAAGAAGCTATTTCTTGCTTCTGTGGGGATTAAATGACCATCTCTCTTGACCTTGGGTGCGGTGAAACAATCCGCAACCCCTATCAAGCATTGAAGGTGATAGGACTTGATATTCAGGACGCTGACCTGGCTATTGAGCCTATTCCTCATCCTGATGACCATTTTGACTTTGTAACTGCCTATGACTTTCTAGAGCACATCCCACGCCTCTTGTATGTCCCGCAACGCAGATACCCGTTTGTGGAACTGATGTCAGAGGTTTGGCGGGTGATGAAGGTGGGCGGCAAGTTCTTATCTTCTACACCAGCGTTTCCACATGCGCCAGCATTCCAAGACCCAACCCATGTGAACATCATCACGCCTCTAACATTTGCAGAGTATTTTGATGACGAGAAGACTTGGGCAAAGATGTACGGGTTTAAGGGAAAGTTTCACATCAACAACATGCGCTACCACGGCCCTCACCTGATAGCTGAGTTAGAGAAGGTCAGCGTTTAGCAGTCTGTGCAGAACGGCGAAAGGCTTCTTTTGTTGGATAACCTTTCTGTCCACGCTTCTTAGCAGGTAGTCCTGCTGCTCTGCGCTTGTTGATGTTGTAGTACAAGCCACGTTTTGCTTTAGGTGTGTATGCCATTATCTGCAACCCCATCTCTTTCTTGCTGCTTTTCCTCTTTCTCCCGTCCACGACTTACTGCGAGCGCAGAAAGACTTGTGACGAGGGCCTGATTTTGTAGGTGCTTTCAGGTTGCTACCTGTTGCCCTGTTTGTCTTTGCCCGACCTTTGGCAGTTAAGCCACCACCCTTTTTGACAGACAACTTCTCGCCTCTGCCGACAGATAAGTTAGGTGACTTCTTTCTCATCCCACATTTCTCTCAAAATGGGGACAGTCAACCAGGTTGGAGAAGTTACCACCCCACCTGTTTTTAGGATGCAAGGACTCCCAGTACGCACCGATTGGGGCAATGATTTCTTTGCTCCAAATAATCTTTCCATCTTTGAAGAAGTTCAGGTCTATGGCACAGCGTTTCAGGTGAATGCTGTTCATGGTCTTAGACCGACCTGTCTTGAAGTAGATGGCTTGTTGTTCAGGTGTACGGGCAAGTTCCCCACCTGTAACGACAAACCCTTGTTCTGTAGCGTAAGTAATCAACTTACACATGTCTAGCAAGAATGCTGCTTGTTCTGTGTTGAGGCTCATTTCTTCCTCATTTCTGCAAGTTTTTCAACTGTTCTGCCACCGAAATACGCACCCATGATGAGCATTCCCCAGTTACCAAGCAGGGTGACATAGCTTTCATTTGCGTTCAAGCCATATGCAGACATCATGGCAAACAGAAAGTAGCCTAGAAAGATGGCTATAAGGGACATAGGACGGATATTCTTGGACAGCCAAGAGTCACTGTTCATATCCGCTTGCCATCTGTCTGTGATGTTGTCAGCGTCATTCTGTGCAGCTTTTGCCAACAAGTCCAATTCAGCCAATTCCATCTTGGCTTTCTCTATACCAAGTTCAAGTAGACGCTCTTCATGTTCAAACTGTAGCTGGCGTAGTTTAGAAACATCTTCAGGAGTGGGTGCGTCTGGTATCTTTACGCCAAGGGTGTTCTCCACCACTTCCTTGCCTTTAGCTTGGATGGCAGAAGAGAGAAGACCCAAGCCGTTCTCGGCAAGAGTACCTAGCAAGGATGCAATTATTGGTATCACTTGTCTTCCCTTTCCCTTTTGACTTGGTTTATCAGGCGTTGGACTTGTTGCTGTTGCTGTTTAGTTTCCTTCTTAACCTCAAGGATGTCAAGATACATCAATCCCATGATAGGCAAAAGCAAGCCAAAAACCACCACCATGCTGAGAAAAGCTATTAAGAACCCCACTTGGCTATCCTCATTTGGCGCAGGGCGAGGAACAGGAGGTGGAGGTATATAGTAACTATCATTACTGCCCCGATTATTAGAGCCTTGTCTTGAAGATTGTTTAGCATTTGCCTTCGTTGCCACAACGCTCTCCTGTCCTTGGCCTCTTGCTCTAGCCTAGCTTGCTCCTCTTGCTCCCTCAGTTTCGCATACTCTTCCTCAAACCTTGTCCACACCGCACCCAAGGCAGGGTCTACATGATAAATAAGAAACTCACGAAGTTCAACAGCTTGACGCTCTAACTCTATTTGGTTAAAGACATTTTCTAATGCTTGTGCTTTTAAGGATTTATTCTTGGGAGGGTTACGCTTTTGCTCCTCCGCATCCTTCTTTACTTCTTCATGCGCCTCAAAGAACTGACCTATGTAACCAGATATTTCCTTGGTTATCTTGTGCAGTTCACCACCCGTCTGCTTGATGTCTTTGTAAAGGGCTACCCCTTGCTTTATCGCCGCAATAGCGCCTAGAGCAAGGGTGAACGGGTCAATTTACAGCCCCTTATGACATGCCCTCGCCAGGTGTCACATACACAATACCTGTGCCTGTGGCTACTATGGCAGAGACATAGAGAGAACTAGCAGCAGTATTTGCCGATTGTTTTGGTGCAGTAATAATGATTGTTTGATTGTTGTGCAGTATTGCTCCGTATGCAGGAGTACCCGCAACAGGAATTACAGCATCATCTGTGCTTCCTGTACCTACACGGAAAAACACTTCTCCTGCTGTGCCGTTGTGTATTCTGAGTTGATTGCAGGGGCTGTCCGAAAGGATAGAGACCGTATTAGCCGTAGTTGTTACGTTAATACGGGTAGTCTTACCTTGAACCTGAAAAGCAATGTTATTAGCCATCAGTACACCTTTTTGCCACCACCTGAAGTTGGTGAGTGCTTGGTGTCATAAGACGGTGTTTCAGAGAAGTCAAACACAGCACGAAAGCCACCCTTGGGTAACTCGCCTGGTTGCCATCTCTGCATGTGTGATGTCGCATCCCGTGGAATGGGAGGACGCACAGCAGTAGAAGTCTGCTGATTTAAGTCGTGGTCACGTTGATGACTACGCTTACTCGGAATTTGAGGCTTGTGATTGAGCATTACTTTTCTCCTTGGTTCTCACCGTTAGGTGACTGAATATGACATAAATTGCAAGTGTTGTCACCCTCTCCCACTCTGGCCCCCACATCACCCAACAGGCCAGACCACATGAGGTGAGCAGAGCAAGTATGGTAATTAATCGGTTTGAGATGACTTCTAACGCTAGACGAATGATGGCGGTTGCGTCCATATGATTCTCCTTCAAGTTTGTGAATAATCATATTATCACTTATCCTCATCATCTTCTACATCCATAAACCCTGAACCCCAAGCTTCGTCAGAATCCTTCATCTTCAAGGCTTCTAGCTTGAGGGCACGGTCAAGGACTTTTACCTTGTCCGTCACGGACGCATCTGGGTCATTCATCACCTGAGTCATCAAGTCAGCAATAAACTTGTCTAACTCTGGGTTGATACCCTTGTCTTTCTTCTTGCTCATTTGGACAGTTTGCGTCCAACAGCACGTTTGGCAGGCTTGACATCACCTTTAGATTGCTTGCGTTGCATACGGTTGTAGTCTTCAGAGGCTCTCACCTCGTTCTCGCCGCCTTCTCTTGCTAAACGCTGTTCTGTTGATTCTTTTTTCATGGTTTACTCCTTGGTTTGTGTGTATTTGACAGCAGGTGAAATGGTTTGTGCCAAAGGAACATAAGGTTGAATTTTCCCCATAAAACCACCATATCTTCTAGGAACAGATGGTTGCAAACCAAGTTGTAAAGCCTTGCTAATCGGGCTTTCTGTAAGGCTTCTAAAGGCAGCCGTAGCCACACCTGGTCTTTGACTGACGCTTGTCCCTCTAAAAAGTGGGCCAAACTCAGCTAGTTTTTCAAACAATGGATTTGAACTTGCTTTTGTTCCTGACCTTCTAATAATTTCCTGTTGCAACTCATCTAAAGGTATTTGACCAGCAGCCGTCCGACCCGAAACTTTTTGGTATGTGTCACGGATGGTTGCGTAGGCGGTGTATTGCTTTCTCCAATCTTGATATTCTTTTACTAGCTTTGCGCCATTTGGCAAAGACCTTAAGTTGGCTTCAGCAAGATTGTGCAATGTCTCTGCGGTGTCATGCAAGATTTGAGCTTGCTTGCCTTCTGCATTTGCAAGGTAAGCGTTGACATCCTCAATAGCACCACGCAAACTTTTTGCCTCAAATTGAGGGTCAACCAAACCGCCACCTACCCGTCTGCCACCTATATTCTTTTCCAAAATGGTTCGTACAACATTACCCTTTTCTCCAAAAGCCATGTTTGCTTCTGCATTCAATACAGAAAGTTCTTGCAAAAATTGCGGGTCAGAATAAAAAGTCTTTCCTGTAAATATCTTGTCAACATCTTTCCCAAGCTGTTGCTGTGTATTTCTTATCCATGTGTCATCTACCGATTTGACTGGATAACCAGTACGTTCAGTAGCAAGTTGCGTCATTTTTGTAAGGTTTTGGGATGCTTCAACTGGATTTTCTCCAGCGCCATACTTCATGCCTTTTGCTGTACGAGAGCCTGGGCCAAGTGCAAAAATGTCTTTAGCTTTTTTATACAACTCGACAAGAGGTTTCTCTGCGTAACCTATCGTGCGACCAAGAACATCTGCACCCACTTGACCAGCACCTGTGCCAACAATCTCTGCAACAGGTTGATAATCTTTGGGAACACCCAACTCTTCTGCGGCTTGACCAGCAACAACAGAACCACCTAAACCAAGCACAGCAGACATGCCACCAGTGAAGGGGGCGGCAGCGAGAGCGTATGGCAAAGTTCTTCCTGTGCGTCTGGCAGTTCTTTCGGTCAATGTTTTGGGTTCTGCAACACCTGTTTTTTGAGCAAGTTTTTCGCCATAAAAAGGTACAGCCTCAACCACGCCAGCACCCAATTGCTTTGCCGTGCTGACAAATCCTGGGCCTTCTGGTTCAGTGATTTTTACCGTATCACCAACATTTGAAGGTGGCAAAGTTATTTTGACTTCATCTTCCATGATTATTTCTCCACAACTCTTCCGCCACGCACTATATATGTTTTGTTTTTATATTCGCCTGTTGTTCCTTCAGGTTTACCAGCCATTTTTTTCTCTACCACTTCAGGAATACCTGTTGGGGGTTTTCTTTCTTTGATGAAATCTTCAGTTGTGCGTGATTCAAGCAAAGGAAATTGCTCTGGGTTGTTGTGCCGCTCAACATTCAACTTGTATGTTTTTAAGTTTCTGTTGTTCTCATCTGCACGTTCTCTGATAATCTTTACAAGAGTGGTGTCTCTAGACGCTTGGTCATAAAGATTTTGAAACTGTCTATCAAGGTACACAGAACCTCTTTGACCTGAACCTTGAACATCAGCTAATGCCAACGCAAATAATTTTTTCTGCAAGACTTTTGCGGCTTCTGCATCGTCTCTGCTGATTTCACCTTTTTGAACACCTGCATCAAGTTGTTGGTCAATAACAGCAGCTTTACTTGCGGCAACCGTAGCTTCATCTTCGCTTTGCAAACTTTTAATTGCATCAACCTTTAAAAAGTTTTTAGCAACAGCAAGTGCGCCAACAGCATTTGGATTACGAGCCACAAAGTCAGCAACTTTTTCTGATTCTTCAACTGCACGATATGCGCCCTGAACACGTTTTTTATCGTCTGGTGATGCACCAATTAAGGACATGGCAGTTCCGTCAGGATACTGTTCTGCAATATTTCTCAAGGCAGGGCCAATAGATTGCAAAGCCTTTTCGTCCCTTCTTTCTCCTGTTTGAGTCATTCTTGCTTGAGCCAACTCACGCTTCAGAGCAATATCTGCATCTTTAGCTTTTTGTTTTTCATATGATTCTTTTGCTTTATCAACACCTTTTTGCAATTCATCAACAGTTTTGTAGGCATCCATCAAATAGCCTTTGTCGAGTTGTGCGTTGACAATAGCACTACCCGCTTTGACAGCAGCCAACTTTGCATCAATCATTGCTTGCTGTTTGTCGTAGGGGGCTAACTTGACAGCATCTTCCATTTCCTTGCGGAACTCTTCATGCTTTTTAATCATGGCTTTAAAGTTTTTATCAAACTCTGCGGCCTCTTTCTTGTACAAGTCACCACGACCTTTTTGATAACCTTCAAGCATGGCATTCATGTTTCCCAACGCCATTTGTGCATTGCCTTTGCCAGCAACCGCACCAATAACACTGATTAACGAGAACAGACCAGCAATGTCTTGCACACTGTCTTTGGTAGGTATAAAAGCAGGTAATGGCTCTGCTTGTAGTTTTCCTTGATATGCTTCTTGTGCGCCACGAACAGCTTGTGCTTCTTGCTCTGTTCCAGTCTTTTCAGCAGTTGCAAGCATTTCATCTTGTTCTTGTTTGGCTTTAGCGGCACGACCTTCTGCTCCAGTAATCTGAGTTTGCAGTTGAGATTTACTGGTTATGTAAGGCATATCTACAGCTTGCTGTGTACGCAAAGCCTTGGCTAAACCATCATCAATATCAGGTTTAGGTGCTTTCTCAGGCTTGGGTGCTTTAATAGTCTGTGCCATGATTAACCCTGTGGTGTTGGTTGAGCGGGTGTGCCTGCCACTTGAGGTGCTGCACCATACAAAGTACGCATGATGTTATTCATGTAATTAGAACTTATTTGTTGTACATACTGGTCAGCTTGCAAACCAGTTTTGATAGCACCAAGAGCAATGTTGTCACCTATACCTGAGAGTTTCAAGCCGTAATCATATTGTTGGGCAAGCAACTGTTGACGGAATGCTTCCGTTTGAGCCTGTGATTGCATAGTGCCAACACCACCACGGGCAGTGGCTTGCTGTGCTGTTTGTGCCTGTACTGCTTGCAAGGCTTGTTGAGATTGCGGTGTCAATTCTCCTGCTTGTGCTGCACGTTGTAATTCTGCGCCTTTAGCTTGGTAAGGTTGAGCAAGTGCTTGTATCTCTGCTTTTCCTGCTTGTCCTTGTTTGGCGGCTTTGCTCGCTGTTCTAGCGCCTAACAACGCTTGGATACCACCCGCACCAAGTTTTCCAAGTGTTGCTTCCTCAACACCCAAACCTTTCGCTAAGTCCCTGAACTTATCTCCCACAGTTCCAGACGTTGTTCTAGAAGTATCAATAACTGATTCTGGAGGAGGTGTGCGAATAAAAGACGGAAAGGTTGGCATTTCGTACAAACGGCTTGCGTCTGCTTGAAAACCTTGACCTGCTGAATATGGTTGTGCAGTTGTTTTGTCAGGTTGGACACCATACGAACCACCGCCCACACCCATGTTATATCTGTCTTGAGAAACAGGTGGAACAACATCTTGCACAGGTTCTGGTGCTGGCGCTTCTACTGAAGCAACAGAGGAGGAAGATAATTCTGGCGCTGGTGCTACAGATTCTGGAGGACTGTAATCAAAGTAAGGAGCAAAAGAAGGTACACCAGTGTCAGCATGGGGCTTACCACTACCGCCTTGGCTTTTCAGCAACTCAGCTTCTTCAGGAGTAATGTAGGCAAGCATGTGTCCTTCTGGTGCTTTTGCTTGCAACAGTCGGGCTATTTGGCGCACATCTGCGCCCATGCGGGTCATCTTTTTAAGCGTTGCCATCTCATACTCCTAAAGCATCTTTGAGTCGCAAGGACTCCTCGTTCCACACGTTTTTACGGGCTTTACCCGTCTCTTTACTCTCAAGTTCACCCGCTCCACGGGTAGATGTTAAACCACCTGACGTACCCGCAAGTGGGTAAAACGGGGCTTGCGTCTTGAGAGAAGAGCCTAAAGTAGAAGGAGATTTACCACCATAGATGAACAAACTGGGGTCATACCTACCTTGTGCATCTACTGGTGGTTTAGCTTCTTTGGCAGAGGCATCTGTAGGCTCTGTTTCTTGTGTACCTGTAACTGTTGTTTCAGGCAGCGTAATGTCTGTATCTTGTAAGGTTGGGTCAGGTTCACGAGTACCTTTTACGGTAACAAGAGACAATGGTGTTTTAGACGTTGGCGCAGGAGATTTTGCTTTGGGCGAAACAGACACGTTTGGAGTAATAATAGATGTATCTTGCAAAGTTGGGTCAGGTTCTCTTTGGTTAACAACCTGAACTGTGTCCAACATTCTTCCAGCATCAGTCATAGTTCCATCGCCAGCAGCCGCTAATTTTGTACCTTTTTGTGCTTCTAGTTTTGCTGCATCTCTCGCCGCTTGGCTACCAAGTTCACTAGCCGCACCACTTATAGCGCCTGTAGTTCCACCAGCAACTGCACCACCAGCAGCAGAGCCTGCCACACGGCTCACATCTCTGCTTACATCTGCCGTTTGTAAAGCTGTAGTCAATCCCGAACCCGTAAGAGCGGCAACCATGTTCTTTTCAATATCGTCTTTAGTACCTCCTGAAGCCGCAGTCTTTGCCGCAGAAGCACCTATAGACGTAAGAGCGTCTGCTACTTTTTGGTTTCCAACCAAATCTTCAACATAAATTGCTGCAACAGGAGCGCCTGTACTTGTCACAGCATTTATAGTTGCAGACTTCAAGGCTTGTTCAAAAGGAACACCCTGAGCTGTTTGTAAAGCAGTATTAGCAAGAGCAGAGGCAACAGCAGTTTGGTAAGCCGCAGGCACACCCACCATATAAGGTGCTAAAGAAGAAGCTATCCCTGGCATGTAATACGCTAAAGCTAATTGCGCTACAGGATTAGCCACTATTTGCTTTACAGTGTTCTCTACAGAGCCAGGCAAATTAGCAAGATTGCTTGTAACTTGTCCTGCTGCTTTTTCTAGAGGTTTGACAATAGGTGCAGTAACTTCCTGAACTGCTTTACCTGGGTTAGTTACAGCTGCTTTAGCGCCACCCGTAATATTTTTAAGACTCCACTTAAATTCTGGCAAACCAGTGTTGGGATTGATAGTCCCAGACCCGCCTCTAGACTTCAGCAATGCCGCTTCTTCAGGGTTGATGTGAGCCAACATGGTGTCGCCATCACGCCCATACGAGGCTAATTTTTGCATCTCTTCTCTGGTCATTGCCATATCAGACTCCTAAAGCCGCAGCTATTTGTTCGTGAATTGTTTGATGAACCCCTATCCAATCATAGAAGTCATCCTCCACATTCCAGTCACTATCAAGCAACTGAAACGGATTGTCTAGTCCTAGCAAGTTGGCAAGTGCCACATGCTCTTGGTTGTGAACAAAAAGCCAGTCATCAAGGTTAGACAAGTTGGCATCTGTTAACGGGTACTTCTGTACAGCAATACCTTGGTCACCCAAGATGTTGTAGAAAGTTTGGTGCTGTACACCGTTTTCAAACAAAAACTCTCCCAGTCCTTCTTTGTCTCCAAATTTGACGTAGCTGAGAGTCTCAAAATTCATTTGTCAGCCTTGTTGTCTAGCTTGTCGAAGATTTGTTTGAGGATATTTTTGATTTCAGTGATGTCAGAGCGGTAATCATTTTTTGCCACATACTCTTTAGGAAGTTCATTTAACTTGTCCTCCAAGCGTTGAATCTGTTTTGTTGTGCTGTTGAAGACATACACAGCAAGAAAGCCAGCAATGCTGACTATGATGTTGAAGATTTGTTGGTTATCCATGTTAGACAGCGTAGTAGGGGACTTTTACTACTGTCCCGTTAAGGTTGACTTGCATGAATCCAGCAGGTTGCAGAGGTAGACTTGCTGTGCCATATGTAGCAGTTGCAGTTGTGTTTCCTGTGAAATTAAACACACTTGCGTTTGTTGTGCCACCAATAATGGTTACGTTAGCTACAGTCAAGTTACCTACATTACTAGTAGTACCGCCCAATGTGAGGGTGGTGTTGCCCAGTGTGAGCGTGCTGTTGGCTAAACCACCGTTGGGTATGGTTGTAGACGCTGAGACATTTGCTGTGCCATTAGCGTACATGTACCCTGTGAGAGAAGATACAGAAATGTTGACAAAGTTACCAGAGTCACCACCGTCAACCTTTTGCCAAATACTTCCGTTAAAGACTGCCCAGTCACCTACACCCCACAAAGTAGTGCCATCTAGATTTGTAGAGCCAGCAACAGACACAACATAGTAGTCACCCTTAGTCCCTACACTTGATGTGAGCGTAGGATTATTTGTACTTGCATCCCAAGTACCTTTGTAATTAAGAGCGCCTATAGTGTTGATGACTGAACTGACTGTCTTTAACATGATTACATCCCATCACCGCAAGTCACGTACACAGCCGCAGTACCACTAACAGTGATACCAGTAAAGTAAGCGTTAGGAACAAACGAGAGAACCTCATCTGTGCCTGGCAACAAAGGTATAGATGTACCTGTAGTGGTTATTACAGCAGTGTTGGCAGTAGCACCAGCAGAAGTATCTCCATAGCCTAGAAACACAGTCACAGAGCCGCTGTTGATGATGCGGTACTGGTTACCACCAAGCGTGGTAGAGACTGCTTGTATAGGCGTAGGAGCAGATGTAGCGGCAGTAAAGACTACCGTGTTACCTGTCTTTGTAAATGCTTGTGTACCCATTGTTACGCCGTACCAACAATTTTGTTAGCTTCCACTTGAGCCTGATAAGCGGCAATGACTTCTTCTGTCCACGCCACGTTGCAGATTGCCACTACGTTAGCAGGCACACCTGTGAGGTCTTGTGCTGGTGTAAGGCTTGAGCGGTGATAAGTCTTGCTCAGTTCGTTGCCATCTTCCATGATGCGTGTTGCTTCACGGTAGAGAACAGTTCCATCTTCTGTAACTGTAATTTGGTCTACGTTGGTTGTTTTGGTAAGTGACATGATGATTCCTTTAAGAAGTTGATTGATAAGATACAGTTCCTAATACGTTGTAATTAGTGCCGCCAGGATACAAATTGTTATATTGAACAAGTATCATAGATGTTGAGCCTGATAAATAAGAAGAACCTGTAAATCCAACAACCGCTATTTCCCTAATAGTGCCAGCCGATGTATTAACAGTTCCCGCAAAAGGTAAGCCATTAATAACAATTGAACCTGACCCTGTACCGTTATTTGTTATAGCGTATTGAAATTGAGCAACAACAAGACTTCCAATTTTTCTATATTGCCCACCAGCACTTACTGTTGTGATTGTGCCTATTGAACTTGTTATAGCAGGTGACCAACTTCCCTCCTCATAATCATCCAGCGTGTTTACGTCTGTAGCGGAAACTTGTGTTGCAGGGAAAGTAATGCCAGATTTAAGCTGAAGAACACCACCATTTGCATTAGCACTTGTTACGCCAACCAGCAAGTTACCGCTGGAGTTGATACGCATATACTCTGAAGAGCCGTTGTATGTTGACCAAATTTGTGCGCCGCTGGACTGATAGTAGTTGTTGTTATCAGTGTAGCCAATAAATATTTGACATGAGTGTGCGCTATCCGTAACTGTTAGTTTTGCACTTGGCGAAGCAGTACCAATCCCCACATTCTGTGAAGCATCTATATACACAGCATTTGTTCCGTTGGTAGACAATCCCAAAGCATTTGCCGCAGGAAGATACAAACCATTACCAGTGACTGATGTGCCTGTAGGAATCAACTTTGCACCAGTTACGTTAATGCTTGCTGTGACATTACCAGTAACAGCAGTATTGCCTAGCACTGTTTCGTTGGTAAGTACAACAAGGCTAGACACGTTGGCAGTACCACTCACGTTAGCAGTAGTCACAGACACGTTGGTGATGGTCACATTACCACTGCTGATAGTGACGTTAGCCAGTGTCAGATTGTTAAGTGTGGTAACAGTGTTACCTAGCTGAACAGCAGTGTTACCGATAGTGACTGCGGTAGCAAAGTTGCTGTCTAGTTGAGACAGGGGAATGGCAGCGGTTGCAGTGCCAAATGTATACGGGACAGCCATTTTAGAACCTCACTCTCAATTCGTGTTCAAACTCAATCGTGTTAATAGTAAATGCAGGGTCAGAAGATGTCATCGTCAAACCCAAATACTTACCATACTGTTGTGCATCTGACTTGTACAGGGCATACCCCGAACTTGTCAACCACCCTATCGTTGCCAAACTGTTGTTCTGCCAAGGGATTGTTGTCCCTGAATTGTTGTACCAAGTCACACTGTTGTTCAACGTGTAAACAGGACTAGAGCCAGACTCACTGTCTACAGTTACGTTGAATGTGCCACCCGTGGTAAGCGTTGCCTCTATACCGAATTTTAATGCTTGCTTGGTACGAATGGGGTCTTTCATGGGAGATAAAGCTGTTGCAATAGTGCTAGACACGTTTGCTGTGGCATCCCCATATAACTTGTACAAAGCAGTATCTGCCACTCCGTACAGGTTGATAACCCCGCCTACAGGGGCAGAGTTGACCAAATTAAGCGTATCACCCTGACTGGTGATAAACCACTTCTTCTCAAAGAACACCGCCTGAACGTACCTACCGCCTGTGGCGTAAGGGTAGGACGCAGACAAGTAGAAATTGAATGCGGCTGTCAGAATGTTGTTGAGCAAGACCTGACCGCCTGATACGGGTTTAGTGAAGTCTATGTACGGGAACAGACCATCTAACTGGTCAGATATTTTGGATGTTGTAGAGCCTACCAAGGCATACATACCGTAGTTGTTCATAAACAACACAGACCTAAAGTAAGGGAAAACACCGTACTTTAGCTTAGAGCCTACAGAAGCAGACACGTTTGTGTTGGTAAACAAGGTAGAACCTGTAGAGGTAACCCGCAAGTCAGAGAAGACGTTGATGCTGTCCTCACCAAAGATGTACAAAAAGTTGTTGGCAGACAATAGATATTGGATGTTGCCATGCAAGGTAGAGTCAGTCAGGGTGACAGAGCCAGCAGAGACAGACACAAAGTCGTAAGGACTGGTAGATGCTGAGTAGGTAACTGTACGACCTGTAGCCACCCACACCCTTCCTGAAAAGGTTGCAATACTGACAATCTGCTCTAAGTTAGGTACTCCTAACGCTGTAGCGGTTGTGTTTCCTGTAGGTGTTGGGGGTGCTGCTATGGTGACAGTAGGGACAGAAGTGTAATTGTTCCCCACATTGGTCATAATGACACCTGTGATGGCGTTTCCTGACACGATAGCTGTACCTGCGGCATTAGCACCACCGCCACCAGTGATGGTCACGGCGGGTGGTGTGTTGTAACCAGACCCGCTATTTGTCACTTGTATGTATAACGCACCCTTAGTGAAGGTCAAGACTTGGGCAATAGCAGTAGCGCCTGTACCACCACCGCCTGTGATGGTCACTGTAGGGGCGGCTGTGTACCCGCTACCACCGTTAGTGACAAAGATGGAAGACACAGCATTGGATGTGATGGTGGATGTGGCTGTAGCCTGAACACCGTTTGTCTGATTGGGAGCAGAGATAGTTACCGCTGGCGCAGAGGTGTAGCCTGAACCTTTGGCTGTAATGCCTATAGTACCTACAGAGCCTACATTGATGAGGTCAGTGCCATCCCAAGTGAACAAGCCTTTGTCGAGGTCACCTATAAACACACGCTCATTCTTGTACTGGGCAACAGATACGTTGGCAGAAGAAAACGTACCTGTAACCGCTATATTTCCTTTTGTGGTGGTATCTATCTTGTAATACTCACCCCTACCGTTAAACTCAAAACCAAGAATGTAGTTAAACAAACCAAGGTTACAGCTTGTAAGGGTAGTTACAGTGTTGCCAAAAGATACGGCGTTATTGCCACCATCCTTGATAGTTACTTGGGCGGGAACAATCTTGATATTGCCGTAGCCAACAGGCATGGCGTTCTCAATCCAAGAGAATTCATCTTCATCAATAGCCGTTCTGTTGGCCTTGGTGTTTAGACCCTTGAAGTTCTTGATGACAGCATAGGACTTCTTTTGTTCTGCTGCTGCCATGATTAAAACGTAGAGTAAGGGTCAGGGATACGGCGAGTAAATGTGCTGTTCAAGACTGCATTTACTTGCTTGAGATATTCTTGTTTGTAAATTTCCGCTTCACCATAAGACTGCTCTTTATACTTGGCTTTGTAAGCCGCATAGAAAGCCACAGGCGTGGTGTAGGGGTCAGTAATCTGGTCAGTCACGTTAGGATTGGTGGATGACAAGGAACTAGGCAAGATGGTGGAGTCAATCTCGACAACATACGCTTGGTCAGGCACAGGCCCTATGTAAATTGTGTTTTGACCGTAGACAGAGAAGCAAACAGGTCTGCCTACATAGTTCTGCCAATAACGCAACTGGGCATTGAAGTTTGACCAAGGCAAGTACCGCAGAGGAATACGGCTGTTACCCCAGTAAATATTGACGTTCAAGATGTCTAGCGTTGTGCCGTTGGTCAATATTCCGTAGGGAATAATCTCAGCAGGGCCAGAGTATTGCAGTGTGGCTGTACCGTCTGTGAATGGGGTAGACGGGGGAAAAGTGTAGCCAGCCGCAGGATAGGGAGGTGCTGTTGTGCTTAACACTCCACCAGTAACAACAGAGTAAATAAAAATGTTGTTAAAAATAAACTGACCAGCGGTAACAGTTGCTCCCGCAGTCCACACAGTCGCAGCTACACCTGTGCTTGAGATAGGTGTAGCCGTTATTTGCAAGGTGCGTAAACACCCAGTATCTCTGGCTACTCGCTCACGGGCATCATTGATGTAGTCCGTTAGCTCCTGAGTAGACCAGAATACAGAGTTTGCATCATGCAGTAAACGCTGTACTTCCGTGATGTAGGAAGAGAGAGTTGCCATGTTACCTTCATGTTAAGCAACCCTCTGATTGACTTTTCCCCCAACGGATTTCTCAATCCGCAAGGGTACTACGCCAACCGCCGAGGGTAACGAGCGGTTCTTTTCAGGAGGAGTTTCAGATATTTCTACCTTTTCAAACTTCTCCATCGCATCTTCAAGTTCACTATGAAGCCGTATCAAGCCTAGCAAGACAAGATACGGCTCTTTGTTTTCGTCACCGTAACCAAGCATGTGTCTGGCGGCAGAGACAGGGATTTTTACTGTCTTGCCTACAGGAAAATCAAACCCTACAAAGTTGTACTCAGAGTACAAGTCTTTGTCGGAGTTGTTGGTTACATAGACTTCTTCAATCATAGAGTTACAACGTCACCATAAACCGAAATATCAACTGTGTTGTTTGCCGCAGCACCAGTGTTGACGCACACAAACAGAGAACCAGTAAAGATTGTTGTGGCGGTGTTTGCCGTCAGGTTCAAATCTTGATACTTGGTTGTACCTGTAATGTTAGAAAGCACAGTTGCGTTAGAAACTGCGTTTGCCAAATTACCATCTCCACTTGTGAAAATAGTGACGTTGGCAAGCGCAACACTTCCGTTGGCGTTATTTACGGTAATACGGCGAACAATGTAGTTTGTTCCAATCGTAGGAATAGTGGCAATGAGGTTACCTGTATTTCCCAGTGCGACTGGGGTTGAGGTTGTTCCAAGGACAATATTTCCAAACTGGTCTGGGTATAGCGCACCTACATGGTTCGAGTTCATACCGTCCCCTTAACTTGCGTAAGTGCTGTTTGCAGAGATACCACCATTGATGGTCAACGCAGTAACAGAACCAGCACCAGCAATAGTAGATTGTGCAAACAAGTTAACGCCATCAGACAAAATCATACCGCCAGTGTTATTGGCAAGCAGAGTTGTAATGGCAGAACCATTGTTTGCAGTAATCACTACGTTAGCAGCGGGGAACAACAGGTATGTACCTGCGGGAATCACAGTACCTGCGTTAGCGGCAGTCAGTGTGACGTTGGAGAAATAAGCACCAGCAGTGTTGGTGGTTGCATTCGCAAGAATGATTTTGTTTAGTGCTAAAGCCATGTCTTTTTCTCCTTACAGTGAGAGGTAGTTGTAACCCGTCACCTTGGTCATTGACTTAGGCTTGACGTTCACCAATTCGGCAATCATCAAAACTGCGCCAACATAACCAATTTGCCAGTTAGGAAGTGTGGACTCAAAGCCTGTAAACACAAACGAACCTTGCTCATGGATGTACAGAGACAAGTAGTTGGTGTTCAGGAAGTACACAGTACCTTCAGGACAGTAAGGGTCTGGATAGATAGGTACGCCAGCAACCATCAAAGCACGGAAAGCGGCTTGAGGGCCATTGTTGTCACCGTCAAAGCCTGAACCTGGGGTGATGACGTATTGCTCTTGACCGACAAAGTCTTGAGCCAACAGTGTCCAAGTACCAAAGCCGCAAACACCAAATGAAGGCATCTCAGCGCCAGCTTTCACTGTGCCAGAGATGTATTGCAGGATGTTTTGACGAGTGGGGTTAACTGAGCCAGCAGCATACTGAGTGGATTTCCACCATGTGTATGTAGTACGGTCAATGTTGCCGTATGTACCAGAGTTAGCAACAGCAGCAGGCAAGCCGATAAACTGTTGTGTATTCGTGGTGTTGTTGTACAGGGCTGTAGCCATTGCGTCCATCATCACGTTGGTAGCATCGTTCATACGTGCTTCAATCAACGGGATAATCGCTGCATCTTGCTGAACTGCGCCTTCCATACCGAGGAACGGCACGGGAGAAATCATCAGTTTCAGGTCAAATTCAGCGTTGTAAGCACCTTGTTGTACTGACGGTTGGGCAAAAGAGCCACTGTAGTCAGACCACTGAGCGTTTACGAACTGTGCACCTTGAACGGGTACGGTTACAGAAGACACACCACCAGAGGCTTGCTGACTGTTGGCAATCAGTGCCGCCATCAATGGCGTGGAGTTGTACAGTTGTACAACGAGTTTGGGAATAAAGGCTCTACGAGTTACATAAGTCAGTTCATTGAACTGTGCTGACCCTGTAGCTGGTAGGATGCCGCCGCCAATAGCCATAAGGCCTCCTTACGTGGTTTAAAAAATTACCCTCTTACAACCCAATAGGACGTTGCGGTTTGCGCAGGTCATTGAGTGCATTCATTGCCTCGTTCCGTGCTGCGGCAGAAGGATTCTTCCAATACGCACCCAAGTTAAATTGCTTTACAGCGCTTGGGTTGTATCCTGAAGAGGTAGGCACTGCTGCCTGTTTCATCCACGCATGGTACTCAGCGGCTGTTTCGTGGTTGTTGATGCCACGCTCCAACATAATTTTTTCTACGTCATCAATCTCTGACTCGTTAGAAATCAAACCTTTTTTCATCAAAGAATTACGGCGTTTCTGCAATTCCTCAACAGCATCTCTTTCCCGTAACTTGGCTTCCAAGGCTTGCACACGTTTCTCGGACTGGTTAACAGCACGGTCGGTGTAGTCTTCAATGTCAAGTTCAGGGATAGGAAGGTCAGGTTTAACCCGCTTTGTCATCCGCAAAAATTCTTTGCGAGTGTCGGGGTTCTCCGCAAGAGTTTGGGCAAGTTGAGCCAACTCATCACGGGCTTCTAAGGACAGATTTTCTAATGACATAAAGTTACCCTCTTTATACGTTTAAATTACTTTTTTACCGTCAGCAGGCTTAGATACAGCCATGCCCATTTTGCCAATCTTGCCAGGGGCGTTTAAGCCGCCAAGCTGAGAAAAGCGGGGGGTGTTAGTGATAACACCGTGTTGTTGATTGTTGTCAGTAGGTCTGCGGGGTGCGGCTGCGCCACGGGGTTTGAACAAATCCATGATGTTTCCTTACATTGGTGGGGGAGAAGGTGGCATACCACCACCTTGAGGGGGAGGCATACCAGGAATGGGTGCTTGTGCCATTGCTCTACCTTCAGGGGTAGCACCACCCGCCTGCGGCAATGTTTGTAGCATCTGAAGAATCTCAGACTGCTGAAGTTCGTTGGTCTTGCCCTTACGTGGGCCAATCAAGCCAGACAGTTGGCGAATAGCGTTCAAGGCTTTTTGGCCTTCAACAGATTCTGAGCCAAGAGCGGGGAGGGACTGTTCTAACAAATCCATCGCCATGCTGATGTTTATAAGTGCGCCTTCTTTGCTTCCCATCTTTGGTTCAGGGGTAGACATAGGTGAGGCCATAGGAGGAGTTTCGGCATCAGACATGCCGCCTGCTTGAGGCGCTTCAGGCATAGGTGCGTTGGCACTTCTACTGCCTCGCATCAACTCCATCAACTTATCTGCTGGAACACTCATAATCACTCCTTGCCGTGTTTGTAACCACTTACTTACATCTTGTCAATAGGTGGGGGGATTTTATGTCGCCCCCCAAGACAAATCCGTTAAGGATTACTTGCGGCTTTTACGGCCTTTACGAGCTTTACGCATGGTCTTCTCCAAGGTTAGAGGCGGCGAACTATTTGTGAAGGGAAGTAAGCCACACCCTTTTTCCCTTGCGGGGAAACTGATTAGCGGCAGCTTTTGCGTCCGCGTTTAGCTTTTTTGTACATGGTTCACTCCTGAATTATTGTCTGGCGTAATCACGCTGACTACGCCCAGTCATGGTTTTAATCCCTGTTTGACGCATTGTCAAGTTAGGACTTGCTTCGCCTTTTTTCAGCGATTCTGTTGTTTTCCTTGGCTGGTCAGCCTTGGGTTGGGTCATGCTTCTAGTGCCTGGTGCTGTTGCCATCATCCCACCTGTTTTAAGTCTGGTTTACCCTCTGACTTGGGAGGCGGTGTCTGCGCTTGTTTGGCAGCAGCTTGTGCCTCACCCTTTGCTTCCATCTTCTTAAGACGGTCTTTGAGCAATTGTTTCATTGGCGGCTCAAGCAAGTCAAGCAAGGATTCCTTGTCGATAACTTGGGCTTTGAACAGATTAAAGGCAAGCTGGCGCATATCTTCCATGAAGATTGGTGAGTTACTGTGAGCATCTACCTTGACTGTGTAGTCTTTTGTAAATTGTTCAGCAATAAACTTATTGCCTTCCATGTCCTTGAAGTGGGTGTTGTCGTACACCTGCATACATTTCAGGTACAGGGTAGCCACTTTTTCTAGGCTGTCCTCAATGATGAGCGCCCGTTTCTTGGCTCGGCTAGAACCCAATCTTGCCAACTGGGAGGCGTGACCTGACGAGCGAACACCCGCCTCACCACGCCCTTGCAGCACAGACACAATACCAGATGCCTCTTCAAACATCAGGTCAATCTCCCCAATTTCTTTGAACAAATCAGGTGGGATAGTGGGCGCTAACTTCTCTACTTTGGCATTAGGCATATCGGTTGCGAGTAAGCCGCCTGCTCTGTTGAGAGCAAAGTTCTTCTCGTCAAGAATGCCTGTGAAGCCAATAAGTGCGGTAGGTGGGCTGACTTGTTTTGAGAGCAAGTCAAGAATCTCAGTCATGCGCTTGTTGCGTAAGTCTTGGAGGTAGACCAGACGCTGAACCTCTGAACCACCCCAGTAGTAATCGTAAAGCGGGTTAGGGCAAATCTGCACAAATGGCAACTCGCCTTTGAGGAAGATAGACGAACCTGGTCGGTCATAAATGATGATGTCAGGGTCTGCTTTTGTTACGCACTGATAATCTTTTGTCTCATCGTTCCACACCCACAACTCTGTCATCTCAACTGTGTCTTCAGCGACAGTTGCTTTGTAGCGGTTCATGCCGCTCAAGTTCAGATTGACGTTACCGTACAGCGTTGGATTGACTTGCGACATCAAGATGCGCTCAATACCGTTTGCTACTTCTGTGCGCTGGTGTTGTGAAGATGTAACACGGGCGACAATCTTTTCTCTCTGAGGGTGGCTGTACAGACGGTCAAGCAGTTCGGACTTGGTTATGTAGTAAGTCTGGACAATTGCTTCTTGTCTGTCGGTGTAGGCAGAGTCTTCCCGCAAGACACCTATACACGCAGGCTCAACCATGTAGGGATGGATGCCGTTGTTCATGACCAGTTTGATAAAAGCAGAGTTGTAGCAAAGTGACCAAGTAACCGCTTGGGAAAATACTTGGTCAGCGTTACTGTTTAGCCACTCATCATTAAGCGCACGGGTGAGTGCGGGGACTTTTACTTGCTCTGCATTTTCTACTGCCGCACCAGTGTTGATGCTGAACCTTGTGGTTTCTGCTGAGTAGAGGAACGAGGTCAGTTGGTCAATGTGCGGAAAGATTTTGTTGTACAGAGCGGGGGTGTCATCTGGGCCATTGCCAAACAGATAGTAAGAACGCAAAGAGTTGTAGTCTGCTTTGCGCTCTTCCCGACTGACCATGCACTTTTCTATGAGGTCTAAATAAAAGCGTTCACGGTCAAC
>Ga0209084_1001210_pt1 | contig 22239 bp, 25 predicted proteins | sample C_130820_MF_Meta_FD_187309 | JGI IMG/M metagenome (GOLD analysis project Ga0209084, IMG submission 187309) | Freshwater microbial communities from Lake Croche, Canada to study carbon cycling - C_130820_MF_MetaG (SPAdes) (version 2) | ecosystem: Environmental > Aquatic > Freshwater > Lake...
GGTCATGGCGTCGTCCCACGACTTCGCGTAGCGCGCATGTCCGCCGAGTTGCGCAATGGTCTTTGCAGCCTCGGCGAGCGATCCACCGGCGTCGTTCTTCCCCTGCACGTCTTTGCGACCGGTTGCCTTCTCAAAGGCAGCGACGCCGTCAGCGGCAGAGAAGTCCTTGCCGGGTGCGTACTGGTACGCCCACGAGACGGCGGCTGCGGAGCTGCTCCAGGTGCAGTCGTCCAGGATCTGCGCGGCGCCCTTCAGTTGCGCTTCGGCGTCGGCGTAGAGTTGCGACTTGACGCGGTACTGCATCAGGCGATTCCCTTCTTGATGATGACCGCGACCGCACGGCCTGCGGCCTCGTGGTCAAGTGCGGCGCTGACGGGGAAGCCCTCGGTCACGCCCTCGGCGTAGTCGTTGCCGTCCTCGGCGCGAATCCAAAGGGTGCCGCCGTACGCGCTGTTGTCGTCGTTCGGAACGAGCGCGACCCACTCACCCGGAGCGGTGTCGATCTTCGTCCAGCCCTGCTCGTGAATGTCCTCAATGTGATCCGCGGTAGTCATTAGTTGCCGTCCTTCCAGCGCAATGGACCGGTAACGATCCATATCACGGTCAGCCCCAAGAAGAGGGCGGTCATCGTGCTTTGTGTTTCGGAGCCGGAGGGGAGTGCCAGTAAGGCAAACAGCAGTCCAATCACTACCCAGAGGCCGGAGATGAGATCGTTGATGAAGCGCTTCAGCATGGTTATTTGACCTTTCGGATATTGGTCGCAGCCACCGCCGCTGCGGATGCGATTTGAGAGATGACCAACGCAATTGCGACGGGGCGCGCTTTGGCTTTCTGCGCGGGCGTAAGGTCTTGCCCGAGGTGCGTCAACTTTGACACGGCAACACCGACGCTCTTTGCGACGGCGTCCACCGCTTGCGACACGGCCTCAACGGGATTTGTTGGTGGCGGGGGTTCAGTTGGGATCGGCGGCGCCTCGGTTGGCGTTGGCGGCGGTTCCGTTGGTGGTGGGGGAGGTTCCGTTGGGCTTGGCGGTGGCTCGGTTGGAATTGGGGGCGGAGCTACGGTTGGCGGTGGAGTAGGGCGAGGAGAAGGAGAAGGGCTAGGGCTAGGTTCAGGCGAAGCAGTTGGCGAAGGCTCAACGGATGGCGACGGTGTGGGCGTCGGCTCGGGTGTGGCAGTCGGGTCCGGCGTTGGTGATTCGGTTGGGGATGGCGCAAGGGTCGGCACCTCGGAGGGCTCAGGCAGCACGCTTGGAATTGGAGCGATGCTTGCGCTGGGCGGGTTGGGGTCCAAGACGATCGGGAGGTTGGCTGTCAGGTGGTACTCGCAGCCCTCGTCAAAGGGCGCCTCGGGATGCAAGCAGCCGCCCTCGTCGCACGGGCCGAACTTGCCCGCGCGTAGTCGATACACGCCTGGCTGTAGTTCTAGCTCAATGTAGGAGTTCCACGACTGGCCGCGACGACGGGGGTCGTCATCGTTGACGGCGAGGATCGCACCCTGATCGTCATAGACCCAGAGCACCGAATCTTGGAACGGTGGGCGAGAGCACCAGTAGTCGTCGGTGAGCGGGCAGAGATCGGTCTCGGCGGTGAAAAGGGTCGGCACGGTCACGACCACGAAGAAGTCCATCGTGTGATCCACGACCACGCCATCCTCGGCGCGCACGATCGGCAAGAAGAAGACCGCGCTCAGGAGTGCCCCGAGCAGCGGGAACGCTGCGCGCCTCACTTGCCTTGCGACTGGAGCCAGGCGAGCAGGGCGCCAACGCCCGAGACGCCCAAGAAGGCGCCAAGTGCCTTGAGGACGGTCAGGCCGCCCTTCATCTGGTCAATCTCAGACTGCAGGCGGTCAATCTTGGCGCTCTGCGCGTCTAGTCGCTCGATGATCGCGTCTACCTGGCTGCGGGTCATCGTGCCTCCAGCGCCTTGAGGCGCGTGTCAATGTCGAGCAGCGCCTGCACAACAAGCGCCTCCATCTCGTTCTGGGGAATGTTGACGGCGAGCACTCGACCATCCGTATCGGCAACGAGATCATGCTCAATGTCACCGACGCCCATGTCCTCCACCCAGTGCTTGAGGTCAGTCGTGGCAACCTGGTCCGCGATAAAACCGAGGCGCTTGCCATTGTCGTCAACCGAGTCGGTGCGCTGATGTGCCTCTGGGCGCTTCCACTTGAACGCAACCGGTACTAGTTGGCGAAGCGTGTCCAGCGCGCCACTGATGCTGGTGATCTCTTCTTTTAACCGTGAGTCAGATGGTGTAGTAAGTGCAGCATATTTCCATGCGGAGCCGTTGTAGACATAGAACCGTCCGTTGGTGTTATCGGATGCAAGCCCACCGTTACGTAGAGCATCTGCGAACGCGTCAGTTGTGGCTGTGCCATTGACAACCGTTGATGGCTGGCCTGCTGTTGACTTCGTAACGAGCACACCTGCACGTGTCGTGGAGTTTGTTGCAAGTACGTCAGCAGCACCACTTGCATTAGAGAATACCCACGCAACTCCTGTTGTGCCAGCGAGTTGGAATGATGGTCCAGTTAGCGCCGTTGATCCGTAGAATGATCCAGTGAGGCCAATGTTCCCCCCGACTAGAACGTTTCCCGCTGAGCCAGAGATCTGTGGCACGCTGAGGTTTGAGGATACGGTGACGGTACCGCCGCCCGTGATGCCGTTGGTCATAACAACCTGCGCCTGCTGACCGCTCGTTGTCGCTCCGTTCGCGATGGTTGCGATCCCGTAGGAGTTGTTGATGTAGACGGGGGCGTAGCTCTGCGGGTCGGTTGAATCGTTGACGACAATCTCCTGGAATCCCCGGATGTTGCGCACTTCGTTGATGTCGATTGAAGCTGCGGGGGTGACGTTCGCCGTTGTTGAGATCGTGATCACGGCGCGAGCGTAGGCGGCGGTAGGTGGCGGGGTTCCTGACTTTGCCGTCGCTCCGCCTGTGATGTAGTTTGGAATTTGGATTGAGTTATCTGGGGCATAGGTGGTAATCGCGTTGAATGCAAGTCCAAGGTCGCTGTAGAAGCGAATGTCACCCACCGCGGCGCCCGAGGTGACCGTGCCTGAAGTTGTCGTCGTGTAAGTGAAGGTCGTCGCCGTTGCCGTCGCGGTGATCGTATAGGTTCCGTTGAGTGCGGCGTATCCGGTCGGTCCGCTAGTCATGGCAATCACGACCGAGTCGCCGACGTTCAGGTAGTGCGCTGCTGCCGTGGTGATCGTTGCGGTAGTCAATGCGCGAGCGGCAAGACTGATCGTGGTCGTGGGTCCAGGGTAGACTTGCGTGCTTTGATCATTGGCGTAGAAGTCAATGCGCCCCGTCAGTTTGGCGTTTGCCGTGCTCGTAATGTTTGAGACCGTGACTTCGATGCCCTGCCAAAGAGAGCGAGACTTTGAGGAGGTGATGGGGAACATGCGACTGATTTGCGCGCTGTTGCCTGACCCGGTGTTGTTGGCAATCGTGAAGCGCAGCGCGTTGCCCGAGGCGCTTCCAGTGTCAGTGACAACGGCGGCGGTGATTGCCCCTGAGCTGCTGTCCGCAAAGGTCCAATAGGGCATCGGGTTGGTGTCGCTAATGTTTGACGTTGGATCGGCAGGAGGAACTCCCCAGTCTCCGTTCTCAACGCCGCTAACGATGGCTCGCGTACTGGCTGGCCCGAACATCAGCGACGTCTCGCCCGTCGTGTCCGTTGAGAGCAGCATCGCGCCGTCGGCGTCAATGACGCCGCCCGTCGAGGCGGCAAGAGACTGCTGATCGCTGCCGACGGTTGCCATGATCTGCCTCCTATCTCAAGCCAGCGACGAGCCGTGCGAGGCCGCCGAGGCGCTTTCGTGCAAAGGTGATCTCGATGATGCGCTGCAGTGATCCGTCCTCAAAGCTCACCGAGACGGACTCCACTCGGTAGAGTTCCCCCGCCAGGCCGTAGCCCGCCGCGGAGACCGACACCCACTGACCGGGCGCCCAGGTGCTCAGCGAGAACGGACCGGCTGCCTTGTCGGCGTAGCCTGAGACAAAGCCGTAGCGGTTATGGGATTGCGTGCCAGCCCCGCGAATGCGGAACGTGCCCGAAAGGATCGGCTTGGCGCGCTCCAAGAAGTACGAGGTCGCAAAAGTGTTGAGCTTGGTTTGACGCGTCGTGCCGCGTACGGTTGCAGCCTGCACGACCGCCTCAAGGACTGGACCCTGCCGCACGGCAAGGGCGACGCCTGTCTGATCGTACGAACGCACGAAGGGGTCCGCGTCGGAATCGCTGTCGGTGTTGGCATCGGCGGTCATGAAGTAGGCGCGCTTGGTGATGGAGTCAAGCGAGTAGTTGATCGTCAACTCGCGAGGGTTGATTGTCGAAGCGGCAGCATTGGTGCCGTCGGGCGCGTCGTTCGGCGTGGTGATGATCTTGAACGGCGCCGTCGCGTAGGTTGGCGGGGTGTCAATGCGCTCGTAGTGCAGCACGCCCAGGGCGTCTACCCAGTAGCGGCGCAGGTAGCCGTCCTGCCCCGTGAAGTTCTCGACGACGGTGTCGAGCGCCGAGCGCAAGGTGCCGAGCGAAATCTCCAGCGGGCTGTTTGTTGAGGAGACGGTGGAGGTCAACGACGAGGAGATGCCGCTGGCCGCGGAGGTGTTGAGAAGTCGTTGCACCGAATAGTCGGACGCCTTCTGCGTATTCACCACGCTCAGCAGGTTGGTGACGATTGCAAGCTCGGTGGACGAGGAGGTGTACTTGATGCTGTTGGCAACCTGCCCCTTGACCTCGCTGGACGTTGCAGCCTTGCGTACGATCAGGCGGTCGAGCACGGCGTTTGCATCAGAGACCGAGATGCTCGTCTCGGTGCCAAGGCCGCTCGGCAACAGTTTGACGTCCAGCCCGGTGACGATGCCCAAGAAGAGCGGCGTGGATGGCGTGCTCGCGGTGGAGTCAATGAAGCGGATGCGGGCGTTGTCAGGAAGCGCGGCGTACCAGGGACCGGTACTCGCGGAGGCGGTTCCCGCGGGGGTGATGTCTTGGTAGACCGTCAGGCTCAGGTTGGATGAGGAGCCGTCGCCCGATGATTGAAGGGTGATGTCGCTGGGCATGGCGTACACGGCGCCCGAGCGCGCATTGCTCGCATAGAACGAGGCCGGGTTGAGTAGGTCCTGCGAGAAGACGGCGGGGGAGAGGGCTCGCGCGGTGCCGCCAGAGACGTACGCCGCCTTGGCCTTGGTGACGATCTTGAAGTTTGCCCCGGTTGCCGAGAGGATGGTCGCGGTGATGTTGTACATGGACGGGTTGACGCCGCTGATCCGCACGGGTTGACCAGCCGCGAACGTGTTGGTCGCGGTGTAGGTGACCGTGCCGCCGCTTGCAACGACGTTGGTGATTGTCGCCGACGCCACGTAGTTGGCGGTCGCCGCCGTAATGCTACCCGCAAGAAAGGTGAACGCCGTGCCGCCGGTGACGGTCGCGACGGTATAGAGGCTCGTCCCGCCGATGGTCGTGTTGAGGGCCGTCCCGGCGCCAGTGGCGCCCTCAATCGTGATTGAGGCGCCGACCTGTACGCCGTGCGGAACCGTGAAGGTTGCCGTCGCCGTGCCCGAGGTCGCACCAAGGGTGGCAATGGAGGGGCCGTCAATCAGTACCTGGAACGGACCCGACGCCACTACCTTGCACCCGGAACAAGTCGACCAGCTCCGGCGTATCGAGCAGAGCCGCCGAGATAGTCGTCAACAACCTTCGCAAGGAGTCGACCATCAAGGTTGATCGTCGTGGTGGTTTGCACCGAGGTTGAGTTGTACTTCGCCGTCATCGGGTCAACGTATCCGCCCTCAAAGGCGTGCACGGGCGGAAGGTTTTTCAGGTATGGAAAGAGTTTGTCGAAGACGGTATCGGGCGGAGGTGCTGGTTGCGTGGAGTACTTGTCTGACATTGGGTCGCGATAGCCGCTTGCAAACGGGTGCTCAATTTTTGCCTTTGTTGCAAGTGTGTCAATGAGAGTCGTCGTAGCGTCGCTCATTTTCAACAAGTCTTGTGTCTTAGTGACTAATAGACCCACTCCCGCCACTGCGGCAGTCACTGGAAGAGCGATAGCCCCGATGGTGGCGAGTAGCCCACCGCCAGCCACTGCGCCCCCAGCGACCGCTGCCTCGCCGCCAACCACTGCGCCACCCGCGACCGCCGCCTCGCCTCCGACCGCTGCTGCTCCAGCGGCACCAATTGCAGCAGGCGCGCCGATTCCGAGCGCGGTCTTGATGGCTCCGATGATGCCGCCACCGCCACCGCTTGCCGCCGCAGCCGTCGCAGTTGCCGCAGCGGTCTCGCCGGCAACAAGTAAGGCAAACTTCTGGACGATCTTTTTGATCGCCATGTCTGCGAACCCCTCGGTCAAACCTTTGATAATCGTCGCAGCAAAGTAGGCCTGAATTGGGTCAACGCCCGAGGCGACAAAGTTGGCAGCGATCGCGCCGCGAATACCTCCAAGCGCAGTGCCGAGTCCTGTCAGGGCAACGCGAATGTCTCCGCCCGGCCCGAGGATGTCGTTGGCGGATTTGCCCATGCCGACGAACTTGTCAATCAGCCCTTGGATATAGTCTTTGATTTTCGGCACGGCGGTCTCAATGCCCTTCAAGATTCCCGGCAGCTTGTCCAGGATCTTGGTGGCAATTGAGTCGGCGAACGCTTGGATCTTTGGCAGGTTCTTGGTGATGTCGGCGATCAGTTTGTCGAGGATCGGCTTGAGACCGTTAAAGACCTTCGTGACGGCGGGAAGGAGCGCCTTGCCGATGCTCTCCTTGAGTTCGCTGACCTTGTCCTGGACAACCGAGAAGGAGCCCGCAAACGTCTCTGCGTACGCCTTGGACGATCCCGCAAACTTCTTCTGGATTAGGATGGCAGCCGCGATGCCCTTGGTGCCCTTGGGGATCTCGATGCCGAGCTTCTTGGCGGCGACCAGGTTGCCCGCGTACGCCTTGCCCACAAGGGTTGTCGCCGCTTCTAGGCTGATGTGCTTGGCGCGCGATAGTTCCATCGCGGCGGCGTTGATCTTTTGCGCGTCCGCCATTTTGTTGGTGAACTGCGTCGCCGTCGCAATAGACGCGCGCGTCTCGTCATCGCTGAAGGCAAGGTCTTGCCCAGCGGCGATCATGGCGTCAACGGTCTTCAGGTTGGCGTCGGTTGCCAGCTTGCGCGCCTTGAGGACGGCGATCAGCGAAGCGCTTGACGCCTCATCCTCGGCTGCAGCCTTGACCGCGCTCACGCCAAAGGCAATGACTCCAGCGGTGGCAAGGCCGACCCCTGCGCCGATCTTCTTGAAGTCCGAGGCGAATGTGCTTGCGGTGGAGCCGACCGCCTTGAACGACTTGCCAAGGAGACCCGCCTCCACACGGATCTTGCGCATCGGGCGAGAGACGGCATCCTTGCCGACAATGCCAACGTTGATCTGTCGATCGTTAGATGCCACGGTCAGCCTCCCTGCTGCTTTGATCGGATGTTGAGGATGCGCTGCTGAAAGGCGTCATCGACAAGGAATTTGTTGGTGATCTTTGCGGTGTTCGTCAGCAGCTTTGGTGAAGCGGCCTCAACTGCGGAGGGGATGAACGGATGACCAATGAAGCCTGGGTGCTCCACGCGATTGACCACCTTGGAGCCAAAGTGCAAGAACCGGGCGCGTCGCGTCTCAATCGTGTGCGGACGGGCGCCCTTGGTGTAGATCCAGGCGTACCAGGCGCCCTTGCGATCGGATCGCCGCTTGCCGAGGCTGATCCCGACGACGGCGGCGGGCGTCATGAACCGAGAGGCCTTCGCGCGAATGGCGCCCCGCAGCCTGCCCGTGCCGAACTTCTGGCTCGGCACCTTGCCGCGCACGTCGGGAACAATGGACTTGGCGCCGCTGGTCAGGGCGGATTGCAACACGGTGGCGAACACCTTGGTGTCGTACCGGCGCGTGATCTCATCCTCAAACGTCCGCAACGCTTCGTAGGTCTCGTTGGTGAACTTGACCTGGAAGTCGGACTCAATTCGACCCGAGGCGTTGGAGTTCCCTGGCATCATCGCTCCTTGGGGGTCATGGCTTGTTCGAGCTGCCAGGCTCGAAGGAGTGCGGCGCCGTCCTCGTTCTCCAGGATTTCGTGCGGGAGTTTGTGGAAGGTCTTGGCGAGTAGGTGCGCGATCGTCTCAAGGCTTGGAGATACGGAGTGACCGAGAGAGATCCTCGTCGCCTCTCGCCTTAGCGCGGGGGGAGCGCTGCCATTGCCTCCGTCCAGAGAAGGATTGCCTTTGAGACGGCGTCGTAGTCGCACACCGTTGCGGCTGATTCGGCTACGCCACCCTCATCATCGGGGAAGTTGTGCTCGACGCAAACGGCGTCCCACGCCGAAGCGATGCGGTCAAAGTCTCCCGACTGCAAGTCTTGCAAGCGCTTGAGCGGAAAGGTGACCCGAAGGGTTGCCGTCCAGCCCACCCATGGTTCCGGGAGGGTAATGCTCACCGTTCGCGGTTCTGGTCGCTTCGCTGCTGTTGCCATGTGCTGCCTCCTACTACTGCTGGGATGAAGTAAACGCCCCCCAAGCCCAAAGGCTCAGGGGGCGCAGCGCCCCCAATCACGGGAGCGCGTCGACTATGGAAGGACCGAGAGCGTGTCGCTGATGACGCGGATGCGCCCAGCGGATGCTGCGGTCGTGTCGTAGACCATAATCCCGGTTGCCGTGATGTTCGTCACGCCGTCCTTGTCCGAAGCCAGGGGCTGGACGTCGGTGAAGATCAGGCAGGCCAAGAAGTCCACGATGCGTGAACCGTCGTTCCAGTTGAAGCGCCAGTACGTCGGCGTTGCCGCGTTGAACGCGTCATAGATCTGCGCGATGGCATCGGTGCCGCCGCTGACCGTCAAGCTCACCGAGCCGTTCAAGGCGTTGGCAAGGCTTGAGTGACCCGTGAACGAGACCGTGCCCGCAAGATATGCGAGTGGCTTGTTCGGGGTCTCAAGGTCAAGGCCCCAGTCCTCGACATACGAGAACGCGGAGCCGCCGGAGATCGCAGCCGTTGAGGCGGCGGTTGTCACGTCAGCCTGAAAGTTTGCGGCGCTCGTGTAGTAGTACGCCTTCCAGAGGCGTCCCGCCATGTTCACGACGTCGGTCGGGAGCGTGTCGGCAAGGACCGTGGTGTTCTTCGCAAGGGTTTGACCGAAGGCGTCAACTGACGCGGTGGTCAGGCCGTCGGCGACCTTGATTGAGATTTTGGTCGGCAGGACGTAGTTGAGCAGGTACTGCTCAACGCCTGGGTTGCCGTTGCCGCCCGTGGCGACCAACGAGAAGCTCTTTGGCGCGACGTTGCCTGCAAGGAATGCGGTGCCGAAGGTGAAGTCCCAGACACTCGCCGTGCCCGCGATGCCGAGCGCCGCGGTGCCCGCGGTGCCGACTGATACTGGGCTGACGTTTTCAACGCCCGACATGTAGATGGCAAGCTCGTTGACCGAGAGTGCCGGAGAGCTCAGCGAGATCGTTGGCATCTTTGCCGTGATCGTCGCGCGCGAGCCGATGCCGCGGACGAGAAGTCCGACGCTGCGGTCGCTCTGGTCGTCCACCGTGACGCCCGTGGTGATATACCCGGTCGGGTTGATGTTGAGGCGGCGCCCGCCCGAGGTGAAGCTTGGGCTCGTGCCGAAGGTGCTCTCAGACTTGAGGACGGCCTTCGACAGGAGAACCGAGCCGCTGTTGATTGCAGCCATGTGTGAACTCCTTCTCCGCGGGATTCCGCGGAACTATTGGGAACTCCTGCCGTACCTCTGAGAAGGCTTGGCGCTAGTACTACGCGGAGAAGTCGAAGGGCTCGCCCTTCGTGCACTCCACCGTGACGTCGACGACGACATACTCGTTCGCGCCGTACTCGTCATGTGCGATCTGCGTCCCAGTGACGCTTGCCTGATCCACCAGCCCACCGAGGGTCGTTTCTCCCGCGAAGATGTCGCGGAGCGCGGTGCGGTAGGCGTGGAGGGCAGGGAATCGGCGGGCATAGTCGGTCGGCGAGCCGAGGTAGAGCCGAACGGTGAACGTCCCCACGACGATGCGCGACGAGGTGCTGTAGCTGATCGAGTCCGAACCGGGGAGCACGATCGCGTACGGCAGCGCCTGCAAGTTGTCGGGAGGCGAAGAGGTGGCGCCGCGAATGGCGGCGACGGAGGCGGGAACCGTGACCGTGGCGACGAGAGTCGCGATGGCGTCGGCGATGCTGGCGTCGTTGTAGCTCACTCTGGGGCCTCCTCTGGCATGCGCTCGTTCTTGCCAATGATCTCGCCAGTATCTGCGTCTCGGACGATCTCGGTGAGCATGCCAGTCTGCTCGTCTAGGTAGGCTGGTTCAGTGATGACTGCCATCAGGTCAACTCAGCGTGGTCAGCGCGCGTAGCGTGGGCTGTTCCAGTGACTGACGTTGCGAGCGTTGTTTGGCTGGCAACCGTGTAGACCTGCACCCCAGTTGCGGCGTTTGCTGCAGTATCAGCACGAGCCGTAGCGGCTAGTGTGGTTGCCATTGTCGTTCCGACTTGAAGCACACCAATAAAGTACTCGGTAGCGGAACTCATGCTGTATGAACTTGTCAACGCGCGCGTGTATTTAGTATTGGCGGTGTTGAAGATGGTGGTATCACTGGCAGTCAATGCCCTGCGAGTAAACGTCGTGCCAGAACGCGTGTAGATGCCAAACGCGCAATACGTCAATCCAGATGAAGCCGTTGCGCCTGATGTGATTGAGATGTTGTTAGCGGTAAAAGCGTCAAGGACGTACAAGCGAGTCAAGATCAACTGTTGACTGGTATTTGTGTTGGTGGCCGTCAATACTTCACGCGAATGCGTTGCAAAGGTTGCTGTCGCTCCGTAGAGCCAACGCTGAAGGTTAGTGCGTAAGGTTGAAACGTTCGTTTGACCAGTGACGCCAGCGTCATAGGCTGTTTTTACCGCAGTTGCCGTAGCCGCAATCGTGCTATCCGTTGTCGATGTTGAGTCCGTCAACTGCACCACGCCTGCGGCTGAGGTTGATGCAGCGGTGACGCTAATGGCTGGAGTCGTGCCGCCAGACGATACGATTGGTGCAGTACCGGTGACGCTCGTCACGCCTCCACTTGCAGATGCGGCCCACTTGACGCCATTGCCAGTTGCCGAGTCTGCGGTGAGGACGTAGCCATCGGTTCCAAGTGCAAGTCGAGCAACGGCGGCGTTGGCTGAGGCGACGATAAGATCGCCTTTGGTGGTGACGGTGGACTTAGGGACGGCAGCGTCGGCGGTCGTCTGGGCACTTGCTGCATTGGTGACGCCAGTGCTGCCGCGATCATAGGCAGCCTTAGCGGCGGTGGCAGTAGCGGCAACGGTGCTGCTTGTCGTGCTAGTGGAATCGGTGAGCTGCACCGCACCTGCGGCAGAAGTTGATGCTGCCGTGATGCTGATGGCTGGCGTTGCGCCGCCAGATGAGACGATTGGCGCGGTGCCAGTGACACTCGTGACCGTGCCTGTGGTTGGCGTAGTCCACTGCGTGTTGTAGTCAGTGCCGTCAATCTTTGACAGAACCTGCCCAGTTGTGCCGCCGACTGCTACGCCCTGACCGTTAGTGCCGTTGGTACCGTTGGTACCATTCGTACCATTCGTACCGTTGGTACCATTCGTACCGTTGCTGCCTTGAGGGATTGTAAAGTTCAACACAGCCGCACTTGATGTTCCACTGTTGGTGACGGTTGCTGAGGTTCCAGCAGCGCCTGTAGTGGTGGTACCAACAGCCACTGTAGCGGCTGATCCGTCGGTGCCGTTGCTCCCAGCGGTTCCTTGAGGGATGGTGAAGTTGAACACCGCTGCGCTTGACGTGCCGACGTTTGTGACTGTTGCAGAAGTGCCTGCCGCACCTGTAGTCGTGGTACCGGCAGCGATGGTGGCAGCGGTCCCATTTGTACCATTGGTACCGTTTGTCCCAGCCGAGCCCTGCGGAATGGTGAAGTTTAGGACAGCAGACGTTGAAGTTCCTGAGTTGCTAACGGATGCGGAGGTACCAGCAGCACCTGTCGTGGTTGAGCCTACAGCGACGCTGACGACGGTTGCGCCAGTTGCGCCTTGCGGGCCAGAGGAGGCCAGCGAGACCGACTGCGTGATCGGCGTGACGACCACCGTTCCCTTGGCGTCAACGATGGTGACCGTCTGCGTGGTCTTGACCACCGTCACGCTCATCGAGTGACCTCTGGCGAAACGGTTGCCGTACCCTCCAAGAGTCGGGTGACAACGCCGCCGCCGCTGACAAGCTCAAGATCGTAGACGCCGATCCACGGCGCGGTCAGCGCTGCGGTATCGGTTGCCGAAACCGTGATCGTGATGGTGCCAGCCGTGCCGCCCAAGGCGATCCCGCTGGAACTGGTTAGGCTGAGGATGCTCGCGGTTGCGGAATACGAGGTGCGCACCTGAAGGCGGGCCGTGTACCCGGTCAGGTTGACGGCTGCGCCCGTGGAGTCGTTCCACGTTGCGACCAGCGACAAGGTTGCGCCCTGCTGAATCTCCAAGGTGTAGAGGTTGCTGCTGACCATGAGGTCCTCCTTGTTAGGGTTGAACGCGGGCAAGAGCGTCGGGATCGCCCGCGTCTTGCCAGTCGTTGATCTGGGTGTGGTCGACGTAGTGCTCGCGGCTGTAGTGCCGCAAGAGATCGGCGAAGGAGACCTCAACGGCCAAGCCCTCAACGAGCAGTGCGAGTGAGCGAGTCAGGCAGTCGTTGCACGAGAAGTGATAGACGCCGACGCACACGTTGACGCGCGGCACGCCTCGCATCCAGTCACCGTCCCAGTAGTCCCACACGCGCCCTGGTGGCGTCGCCACGCCGACCCAGTCGCCTGGATCGTCGGGGATGGTGCGCAGCAGCGTGTCGGCAAAGAGCACGAGCAGGCCGTCGGGTTCGTTGATGCGTTCAAGGTACGAGTGCAGCGCGCCCCCTGGGCCGTCAAAGCGATCATGGGTCACGACGAGGTGCACCCACGGCATCGCATCGCGCACGACTTGCGCGTCTTCCGGGCGGACGACAACGTTCACCTCGTAGTCGGCAAGTGCCTTGCGGTGCCACTCGTGCACGGGATGTCCGCCCGCCTCAACGAGAAGTTTGTTCGTGCCACCGAGTCGCGAGCTGCGACCGGCGGCAAGGATTACCGCCCGAGGTCGGTCCTGCTCTCGTGCCACTTGCCCTCCTCGAGGTCGTAGATCCACGTCGGCTCGTTGCAGCGCGCGAAGCGCGCACCCGCGTCCAGGCACTTGATCCAGAAGTTCCAGTCATACCCGGCGCCTGCATCCCAGCCGCCAACCTCGCGGATCAGTTCGGTGCGGACGAGGGCGATGTGACTGACGATGGAGGAGTCGCGGAGACGACCAGCGTTAAAGGGTTCAAGGTAGCCCTGCCACGGATTCGGTCCAATAGTCGTGGGTGGCGAATAGACGACGTCCGCATCGGTGGTCAAGGGCCAGAGCTTCTCAAAGTGCTCGGGCATGAGCGCGTCGTCGTCGCAGAGGATTTGCGTCCACTCGGTCTCAACCGCTTTCATGAGCGCATTGAGCGGGCGATGACCGCCCTCCTTGCGATGGTCCACGAGCACGAGGTGGTCGGCGGGTCGCAGGGTTTGCGCGTGCACCGAGGTGATCGCGCGGCTGCGTTCCGCGATACGCGCGGGCAGGCTCGGAGTGATGACCGTGATCGGCAGGCTCACTTGCCAGCCTTGCGGTCTTTCTTCGCCCAACCGTCGCCCGAGAACTGAATCGCAGGTGGCGAGAACTTGCGGACCATCGGCACGTCGCAGGATTCACAGGTGAGCGTGATCGTTTCGTCTTTTAAGGAGAGGATGATCAGCTCGTCAAGCGCCTTACACGAGGGACACTGGAACTCAAAAGTGGGCACTATCTGCCGCCCGAGCGCTTCATGGCTCGCCGCTGAGCCCTATTTGCGGGCTCCTGCGGGGCGTTTAGCGCCAGAGTGGCGCCAGTACCCAGTTCTGCGCTGAGACGGGCTAGAATCGGCTCCCAGTACTTCTTGAAGACAACGCGGGTGTCGTAGCCGGCGGCAAAGGCGACCGCGTCTTTGCTCATCTGATTTCGGCGATCGGGGTCTGCCTTGACGGCATAGGACTGCTCAAGGGCCTCAATAATCAGGTCCACGTTCGGCACCTTCCACCACGCACCCTGCGCCTCGTCCCACTCGGGTTGACCGTCAACACGCCAGCCGACCCCACAAAGTTCACTCTGCGCAGTCCAGTCCGTGACGATGACTCCCGGCACTCCACAAGCCAAAGCCTCGGGAACGACGATGCCGAAGCCCTCTCCACGGCTCGTGGATAAAACCGTGTCGGACGCGCTATACATCTGCGCAAGGACGGTGGTCGGCAGTCCCATCTTGTAGGGCAGTTGCGGGACGATCTTGATGCGATCGGTTGGCGCGCTGATCGCCTCCAAGAAGCGCTCGATGCGCACGCCGTTGGCGATGCCGGTGGATTCGGTGTGGATGTACAGGTAGGCGTCCTCGTGCTTCTCGGCGAAGGTGCGCCACGCGAGGAGCATCTCGGGCCAGCACTTGCGGATTGGCACGTTGCCCTTGTTAGCCGCGTTGATCATCGTGAGGTGCGCGTCGGCGGGGATGCCGAGCTGCTCACGGATCGTGGACGGCGTGGGCTTGAAGATGTTGGTGTCAATGCTATGCGGCGCGTAGACCACGCGGTCGCGTTCCAGTCCAGCGTCGAGGAGCGCCTGCTCGCCGAAGCGGCTCATCGCGATCGCAATGCGCTTCCCCTTGCCCTTACGGAAAAACTCCAGCACCGGGGGCGGTGTCGGCTGATGGTCGACGGGCGTCCATGCGGCGATGTTCAGCGCGTCCCAACCGTCGCCCTTCATCGTCCAGGAGTCGTAGAGCGAGATCGTCCACCCGAGGGTGTTGTCTTCGGTCCACTGTTTCGCCTGGTACGGCGAGAGGTCGTTGCTATACGCGTCGAGCCCGTGCGGGTAGACGGGCACGCCTTGCCACTCGCTGATCGTGCCAGCGAGTCCATAGTTGGCAAGCACCGCAGGATCGTGTCCGGCTGCTTTGAGCAGCGGCACAACCTCGGCGGTCTGCTGACCGTAGCCGGTTGGCGCCCACGGGGCGTTTGAGAACCAAGCGATGCGCATAGGGGCCTCCTCCTTGCGGTATCTGTTATTGGTCTTCGTGCTCTTTCCAGCGCTTGACCGCTGCGTACATTGCATCGCCGCCCCAAAGGAGCCAGGCGATGTATCCCGCGGACGGGTAACCTGCGCCGCCCTGGTGGAAGCCAGGTGCGCGCTTGTCGACCTCGTGACGGCGGAAGTATGAGAAGACTCGCCGCGCGATCTCGGGTGAGACCTGCGAGCTGCGAATCAGTTGGCGGGCGCGATTCGCGCCGACGCTCGTGCCACCGCGATTGAACTCCGCGCGGAGTTTCAAGCCGCGACGTGCCGCCTGTCGCGCACCGTCAGGGACGGGGCACGGACGCACGGCGGTGACGCGATCGCCGTTCGCCTTGTAGACGACAACGAGGCCGTCAACGCGAACGGCGCGAGTCACGCTAGTACTTGAAGGGACGCTTGAGCTTGTAGCGGCTCAGCGTGTCGCGGTCGCGGATTGAGAGCGTGCGGCTGATGACGGGAGAGCCCGTCTCGGTGACGCCGATCTGGTCGGTCTGACCAGCCTGGCGTGCGGTCCACGCGCGCACCGCCATCACCTGTGAGATCTCCTGCACGTCGTCAGGGATCGCCGCGAAGCCCCAGGTGCCCGTGATGCGGACCGTGCCGTAGCCGTTGTAGAAGAGCGGCGAGTAGTTATTCGCCGAGGGAACGTTGGTCATGACGATCTCGGTGTAGGGGAAGGCGGGGTCCTTCTCTTGCGCCGTTGGGCGCAAGAAGTAGTCGGTCGAAGGAACCGTCGCGAACGAGCCGCCGGTGTAGGTGGCGGTCTCCAGCAGCGAGACGGTGAGGACACCGCGCGGGAGGACGAGGACGCGGTTGTCAATGGCGTCAAAGCCGTCAAAGGTATAGGTCGCCGTGCCGATCGGAGCGAGCACGCGACCCGTGTAGCTCTCGATGTACTGGTTGACCTGATCGCAGATAGACCCGATGACGGAGTCGTCGGTCGTATCCGCGGAGGGAATCCCGAGGCGGGTCTTGACCGCAGCGGTTGTCGCGTAGGCGCCGGATGCAGTTGCCATAGGACCTCGCAGGATTGAGGGGGTGGTGGGGTTGGTGCGCCCCCCGAGTCGTAAGACCCGAGGGGCGCGTGCCTAACTCTTAGGCGGGAAGGTCTTAGGCGCGGACGCCCTTGATCACTTCGAGTGCGGTTGGCTGAGTCACTGCAACAGCCGAACGACCGATGGCGCGCCAGGCGCTCTGGTCATTCGCGAAGCCGACCTGGTCACTGAACGCGAGTTCAATGCCCTGGCGCTCCAGGATGATGACCTTGCTGGCATCGCCCACGTAGACGTTGGAGCAGTCCGTGGACGTTCCAACCGTGTTTGCGATTCCGATCTGGCTCGTGAGGTAGACCGGTACGCCGAGGAGCATCGCCTTCGGGCCGTTCGACCCTGGGAGCTGCCCGCCGAAGTACATCGGGGTGTTCACGCCCTGGAACGACGAGACAATGTAGTTGCCCGTCGTGTCCTTGATCTTGGTCAGCGTGTTGAGCGTGCGTGGGTGCATGATGAAGAATCCTGAACCCTGCTGTGGCTCAACGTTCACGGCGCGAAGATTGTAAATCGCGTCAAGAATGTTGTCGAGCACAATGGTGCCGCCGTTCGTTCCGCCGGCCGTACCTGGGGTTGGCCCAGTGGTCGTCGAACCGTACGTCGAGAAGCCCGTGATGAAGGAGCTGGTGCCGGCGCCCTCAAGATACTGAGCGTCCTGGAACAGCGCCACGTCGCGAAGAAGCGTCTTGGTGATGAACTGATTCCATGCTGGATCAGCATCGGCAAGAAGCTCGTTCGAGAATGAGCGGTATCCGTACTGCTTCTTCAGGGTGATGCTCTGCTGCGCGAAGGTCACGTCCTGAGCAGAAAGGCTTGCGGCTTCAGCAGCCGAAGCGCCACCGGCGCGGGCGTCCTCTCGTGGCAGGTACACGGTCGTGCCGGTCTTGACTGGCATGACGGTGACGCCTGGAAGGTTTCGCACCACGATCCCTGGAGTCAGGGCGTAGGCGAAGGCCTCCTGGAGGTACTGAGGTGGAACGAGTGCGCCACCGGTTCCGGCTGAACCTTCAGCCATTGCCTTTGCGCTGGCGACTAGGTCGGCATGCTTGCCCTCGCCCATGGCGTCAAGTACCTGGATGGCTTCATCCATGGTCTTTGGCCAGACGATTGAGCGGCTGCCCTCGCGGTCGTTGCCGAAGCCGAAGACTTCAGAAGCGGCCTGCGAGAAGTCCTTCTCGAACGATGCGTCGCGGTCGCTGCCGCGGGTGACTGCCTTCATTGCGACCCCGACCTTTGGAAGGCCGTAGGCGCGCTTGATGACGGACACGCTCTTGACTGCTGCTGGTCGATCCTCGTCGGCGACGGTGTTGACGGCCTTGACGGCCTCCGACACGGCGTCCTTGACGATGTCCTTCACAGCATCAGCGGAGAGGAAGTTCTCTGCCATGTTGTTGCTCCTTGATTGATTCAAGGGTCAGCGACCCTTGAGTGTTTGGTGGGCAGCCTCTCGCGCGATTGCGCGGATCTGCTCCTTGAGCCGTGCCAGGTCAGCCTTGACGCTCTCCGCATCCGTTCCCGCGAGAATCGCGAGGCTGGCGGCAGGTTGCACTTCGGGAACTGCTGGATCGGTTGCAGGGGTTGGCGCGTACTCGACCTGCTCCATAAGTTCGGCATCTTCTACCGAGCTCGGAAGCGGCGTGCCCGCGGTGGCGTACTGCTCGCACGCCGTGATGAATGCGAGGAGTGGCGTGACGACGGCATCCAGTGCCGCCTTCATCGTCTCGTCGCCGACGACCACGTCGGTCATCTCAAGGACTTCAATCAGGCACGAGGCGGCGTGCTTTGCAACATCGCCCCACGTCTCCCAATCGTCGTTGTCATAGTCTTCGTCCTCTGACTCGCCCATCTCCGCATCGGCTGCGACGACGACCGTCGTGTCCTTTGCGGCGGGAACCTCTTCAGGGGTTGGCTCGCTCTCTGGCGCTGGTACCTCGTCCGGCTCAGGCTCACCGAGAATGGCAAGCTTGGCGGAGACGTACTCGATCGCCTCAATCTCTTCGGCGGTCTTCACGACGTACGCAGCAGGGTTGGCAGGATTTGGGGTGAGGCTTAGTTCCACGACGGGCCAGCGCAGGATCTCGCCCGTCTTGGCGGAGACCTTTACGAGGTGCCCCATGGTCGCGGAGGAGAGCCCGAGCGCATCGGCGCCGAGGAGATCCTTGATCTCGTTGAGGTAGGCGCTGCGAGCGTCAAGCTGCGCGCGAACCCAGACACCCGCATCGTCAATCTTCTTGACCGACCAGCGTCCAATGACGTTGGTCTTCAGGGTGCTGTCAAGACCGTGCTGATAGAGCAGCGGGCGCTGACCGTCGGTGATCAGGTCCCAGGCGAAGTCGGTCTTCGCGCTGAAGTACTGACCGTGAAGATCCTTCCCGTCGATCGGTCCACCGAACGGGATGCCGACGCCTTCGATCTCAAGAGATCCATCGTCGAGCGTTGTGAACTTGAGACCGTTCATCGGGTCACTCCTTCAAGGCCGGAGAATCCCTCAGTGGGGACGCCCGCGGCGATCTGTTCGGCGTTGTAGCGGCGGCGGATGCCGACCTCGAGCGTCGTCCGTGTCGCCTCATCCGGCTCAGCGCCGAAGAGTGCGACAAGGTCGAGCGGCTCGCCCGCGAGGTACGCCTTGACCGCGGGGTGTTTGTAGATGTCCTTTGGCAGTTCAACGGTGGACGCCACCGGCTGCGCCGCTGGATCTTCGGCGGGAACGTTGACGGGGATTGGCTCGGCGATCGTTGGCGCTGCGCCCTCAACCGCTTGCGGCTGCACTTGCAGCGTCAGGATTGGCGTGTTGCCCCAGTCGGTCGGGGTGCCAACGCCGAAGTGTGCGCGCGCCTCGTTCGGCGTGACGACACCACGGTCAAGCAGGGACTGCCACAGGGCCGTCTCCTCTTGCAGCGTTGGGCGGAGTGCCTCAATCCCCGAGAGGTCGAACCGAACCGTCAACTTGTTGCCGCTCGGGTCAAACTCAGGCGTCAGCCACGAGTCAAAGGTCGAGGCGACCCAGGCGAGCTCGGAGGAGAGGCGACGCCAGAAGACCTCCTCGGCGTCGCGAATGCTGCGATAGACGCCCGCCTTCTCGTCGTCTCCGAGGAGTGAGAGTGGAATGCCAAAGGCTGCGGCAATGGACATGCGCGAGATCTTGCGCGCGGCAAGATACTGCGCGTCGGCTTCGGTCAGTCCGAGGGACTTCCACTCCAGGCCGCCCGGGAGGACGGGCGTCTTGCCCGCGTTGCGCGGTCCGCGGAGTGAGGCGAGGACGCGGCGGATGGTGCTCTGATCCTGCGCGGTGATCTCCGAATCCTTCGGTGCGACCCACACGCCAGCCGGCACGCCGTGGTTCTTGATCTGGCTGTTGGTGTGTTCTGCCGCCATGCGCGAGGTGCTGATCTCGTCGCGCAGCGCCGAGAGTGGCGAGAGTCCGCGCGTTGGGTCAACAAAGTTGCCGGGTGCGCGGAACGGGATGACGTCCTTTGGGAGGTAAGTCGCCATCATGGCGGTTCCCGTTGGGCGGTACTCGTAGGCGTCAATCCAGTGGTCGCCCATCACGGGGCTCACCGCTGCTGGGTTGATGAAGTGCAGCTCCTGCGTCTTGCCACCGAGGCGTCCGCGGGTCTTGACGAGGTACGCCTCGCCGTAGATGGAGAGGCTGCTGATCAGCGTTGCCTTCAGGTCGGCGCTGCTCATCGTGTCGGGATTGACAAAGTCAAGGAGCGCTTGCAGCTCTGAAGCGTTGCGATCGTTCGCGACCTCGGCGGGAATCAGGTCTTGACCGCTCTTGACGAAGACGCGCAGCGGCGCGCTGGAAGCGGCGAGGCTGCGGATGCGGATCGCGGCGTACACGAAGGCCTCGTCGGCGGGCGCCTTCGCCCACTCCGAGCGGGTAGTGTAGCGGTCGGTGGACTGCTCCAGCATCCCGAAGAATGCCTGCCAGGTGGCGAGAGAGTCCTTGCGAGCGCCGTCGATGACGTTGCGCGGATCGGCAAAGTTGGGGGTCGTCATTGGTCAGGCGTCTCCAGGGTGAGGCGTTCGCATCGCCGATGGCGATCACGAGCGCGGGTTGGGGGTCAAGCCAGGAAGGCGCCGATGCTCTTCTTCGGTGCCGGCTGGAGCGCTTGCGAGACTGCAAGGATGAGCGCGATCGCGGCGTCAATCTTTGCCGTGCGATTTCCGCGCGGCTTGCGGATGCGCCACCCGGACTCTCCACGCGGTACGGCGACCGCGGCGAGGATGTGCGCAGTCAGGGTTTGGTTTTCGGTTGGGTCGTAGGCGATGCGCTTGGAGGTGATTGCCTGATAGAGGTCGGTGGTCGCGGGAACCATACGCGCGTCGGTTTGGTTGACCTGAATCATGGCAAGCCCCTCGGACTCAAGGATCTGCGCCGATTCGCGGAATGACCACGGGTCAAAGCAGAAGGCAGGGCCGGCGACGGTGCGCCCATCCACACGCACGGCGGGCTCCGGGTAGCGGCGTCGTAGCTCGCGCAAGTACTCGCGGATCTCTTCAATGTCCACACGCCAGGCGTCGTAGAGCGCGGAGTCTTGCGGGTATGGGTTGCCCCAGACCTTGGACTCAACGACGACACGGTCGCCCTGTTTCTGGGCGACGACGATGGCGCTGTTGTCGTAGGTGATACCGACGTCAATGCCGACCGCCACGGGGAGTTTCGGGTCAAGCTCTGCGCCCGTCACGGCGCACTCTTGCCACGATCCACCCGGCAGCCAGGACTCCTCGCCCGCGTTCACCCACTGGGCAAGGTGCAGGCGACGGAACTCTTCAAGGCGACTGGACGGCTTGTGCCGCTGCTTGCGGAGGTAGTCGATGGTGATCCACGGCGCCGGGTTGGCTTTGCGCCACACCTCAGGATCGTCGGGATCGGCGTCGTCAGGGGCGCCGTAGTGGAAGAGGAGGAAGCCATTGGCGGGGTCACGGGCGACTCGTCGGAAGTAGGGTGCAGACTCAAACGCCTGCTCGGGCGCGGTCTCAATGACGCGCTGGTAGATCTTCCCGAGGATCTGCTCGCGGTCGTAGCCGGGGGTCGAGATGACCACCGCAAGCGGCTCCTCGCGTGCGCCTGATCCTGAGGTGAGTGCGGTGTAGAGTTCGCCGTCGTCGCGGTGCGCCCAGAGCTCGTCCACGATCACCATGCTCGGATTGGAACCGTGTTGGAGGCGACCGTCCGAGGAGACGACGCGGATGAAGCCGCCACCCGCCACGTCGATCTGGTACTGGCGCGCGGTGAGCAGGCGGGAGAGTTCTGCCGACGAGGCGATGAACGCCTTGATCTGCCGGAAGATGATCGCCGCCTGGTCGCGGCTTGCCGCAGCAACGATGGTTTGGGGCTCCTTGCCAGCGTCGCGCAGGGTTTGGTAAACGGCCAGCGCGGCGATCAGGGTGGACTTGCCAGCCTTACGGGGGAGGAGCAGGGCCGCCTCTTGATAGATCCGCAGCCCCGTCTTGGGGTCACGGCTGAGCAGCTCGTTGACGAAGTCCATCTGGAACGGCTCAAGCACGAGAGGGAGGTTGGCGAACTGCCCGATTGACTGACGGATGTGGGTGCGGCAGAACTCCTCGAAGAGGGGTCCGTCCGTTACGAGGGGCGGGCGACCCTTGCGGGTTTTCTTGCCATGAGCTCCGAGATGCTCGTCACTGGCGCCAGCCGAGTCGGCTTGTTCACCTTGTAGCGCGCTTGGCTCGGGCTCGCCGAGATCCCCATCCTGCCCAGGAGTGCGGTGTACGTTGCGCACGATTGCCTCGCGATCTGGGCGGCTGGATGCGGCATTGAGCCGGCATTCGTCTTGAGCACCACGCCTTCGGCCATGATCAGGTTGGCCGCCTCTTGCCACATGATCCAGGTCTCAACGGCGAGATCGACAAGCTGCGGAGCGACCTCATCGGTCTTGCCTGCGGCTTCAATCTGGGTGCGGAGGAGCGTGCGGTGCGCCTCCCGAGGGTCAACTGCGTTCATTCAGGAGAGCCTCCACGCTCAGGGGGGGGGTTCACGAGGTACACACGGTGTGTAGGGAGG
>Ga0209084_1001211_pt1 | contig 22227 bp, 20 predicted proteins | sample C_130820_MF_Meta_FD_187309 | JGI IMG/M metagenome (GOLD analysis project Ga0209084, IMG submission 187309) | Freshwater microbial communities from Lake Croche, Canada to study carbon cycling - C_130820_MF_MetaG (SPAdes) (version 2) | ecosystem: Environmental > Aquatic > Freshwater > Lake...
AGGGTTGCTCATATCAATACCGCCCTTGACGTGTTGTCTGCATAAGGTTTGCAATGCTCAAGAAACTGACTTTAAAGGCGGGGGTTAACCGTGAAAACACTCGGTACACAAACGAGAACGGTTACTATGTCTCCGATAAGGTTCGGTTTCGTCAGGGCACGCCAGAGAAGATAGGCGGCTGGACACGCATCTCAGACAATACATTCCTTGGAACGTGTCGATCTCTCTGGAATTGGATCAATCTTGGTGGGGCTAACTTTCTTGGCCTTGGAACAAACTTGAAGTTTTACATTGAATATGGCGGCGTATACAACGACATCACGCCCATTCGCGCCACCTCCACAATTAACAACAATCCGTTTGTAGCCACGCTAGGTTCTTCAACCATAACGGTTACTGACACGGCGCATGGTGGAGTTACAGGCGACTTTGTAACTTTCAGTGGCGCTACGGGCTTGGGTGGAAACATCACGGCCACTGTTTTAAATGCTCAATATCAAATCACCGTAATAAGCGCGGACAGCTATACGTTTACAGCTACGGCTACAGCTACTGCGGCTGACGTTTTAGGTTCTCCCGGAGGTGGTGCGGCCGTTGTTGCAGCCTACCAAATCAATGTTGGCGCTGATTCATCCACTCTGGCGTTTGGTTGGGGCGGTGGTGGCTGGGGTTCTGGTACATGGGGTTATGGAACATCAACTGCCGTGCCTATCCGCCTATGGAGCCAAATGAACTTTGGTGAAGACTTGGTTTTTGGCCCGCGTCAAGGCCCAATTTACTACTGGTCAAACTCTTCTGGATTAACTGCTCGTGGTGTTTTGCTTTCCAGCACTGGCGGTTCTGTTACGTTTACTAACGCCAGCCCTACAGTAGTTACTGCAACTACCACATTTACCGCCGGTACAACGCTTCAGTTTGCTGCTACTACTTCATTGCCCGCAGGCATCACAGCCTTAACAACTTACTACGTTACCAACGTAAGCGGTTTAACTTTTAAACTGACAGATAGCGCGGGCACGTTAATCAACACTACCTCTACGGGTACGGGGGTGTATATCTCTAATATCGTAGATGTGCCAATTTCTCAAAACTACCTTTTAGTGTCTGACGCCTCCCGGTTTATCTTTGCTTTCGGTGTAAATGATTACGGTAGCGCAACACAAAATCAAATGTTGTTGCGTTGGTCGGATCAGGAAAACCCAATTCAATGGACTCCCGCCGCAACCAATCAGGCCGGCAGTTTGCTGTTATCTCACGGCTCACAGATCATTACAGCCTTGCAAACACGGCAGGAAATACTGGTTTTTACCGATTCAAGTTTGTATTCGCTCCAATACGCAGGGCCGCCTGTAGTGTGGGGCTCCCAGTTGCTAGCTGATAACATATCTATTGCAAGCGAAAATGCTGCCGCAGTAGCGTCTGGCGTTTGTTATTGGATGGGCATAGACAAGTTTTACAAATACGATGGCCGCACCCAAACCTTGCGTTGCGATTTGCGTCAATACATTTACAACGATATAAACCTTAATCAATCTGCTCAATTTTTTGCCAGCACTAACGAAGGCTTCAATGAGGTCTGGTTTTTTTATTGTTCAGCAGCCTCCAGTACCATTGATCGCTACGTCATCTATAACTATTTTGAAAACAACGGTGACGGCGTATGGTATTACGGAAACATGGTTAGAACCGCGTGGCTTGATTCTGGCCTAAGAAACTACCCAATGGCCGCAACAGGCATAAACAATATTGTAAATCACGAAAGTGGCGTAGACGATAACGCTACCGCTACTACCGTTGCCATCAACGCCATTATTGAAACGTCTGAGTTTGACATTGATGACGGCGACAGTTTTGGTTTTGTACGCCGCATTCTTCCTGATATTACGTTTTCGGGGTCTAATGGAGCTAACACCCCACAAGTCACAATGACGTTAATTCCCATGCAAAACTCCGGTTCTGGGGCTAATAACCCACAGTCTGTCGGCGGAGAGAGCTACGCCAGCATTGCAAGAATTGCTACAGCCCCTATTGAGGAGTTCACAGGGCAGGTATTTATCCGTGTGCGCGGGCGTCAGATGATCCTCAAAATTGAGTCTAACCAGATTGGTACGCAGTGGCAGCTTGGCTCCCCCCGTATTGATATTCGCCAAGATGGGCGTCGAGGTAACTCATGAGCTTGTTCACCATTGTCTCCCCGCCACGTCCTACGTCTGCCCCAAAAGACTACGATCAGGACTTCATGGCCCAGATGCAGAACATCTTGAACTTGTTCTTTCAACAAATAAACGCCATACAGCCAATCAATATTGCCAAGTTAAACATTAACTTAAACACACTTCCAACTGAGGCGGATGTGGCTAATCTACGGGTAGGTGATGTATATCGAGATACCACGGCCAGCAACGTATTAAAAGTGAAAGTCTGACATGGAACCACTATCAAGCAACTTGCTGCCAGACGACACACAACCACAGCCGTCTGCTGCGTATCAGTGGGCCATGAGTCCAGATGGCGGCGGCTTGGATGCCATGTACCGCAGCATTGCTCAGTTTGCTTCTACAAATCCCGATGAAGCTGCTATTGCCCAAGCTCAAGCTCAATTTGGCGTAAGCCCTACAGACTATCAAAATGCTTTGGCATGGGCTGCTCAACAGAACCCCGGGCAAGTTGAGGCGGCCCCAACAACAACACCGCCCGTTGGCCCCACTGGAACGCCGGCCGGCATTGCAACTTTGGCCTCTGCGGCACAGCAAGTAGCTGCCCCATCTACTGCTACGCCGTACTCTCCCTCGGGAATTGCAACAGTAGCTCCAGCGACCGCCAATCCCGCTCCAGTAAGCCCACCAGCCGTTGCTGCGCCCACCGGAATTGCAACAGTAGCTCCAGAGGTAATGTACAAGGCGGCTTCTGTAGAAGCCCCGCCAGTTGGCCCACCCGGGCCCGCCCCAGTAAGCCCGCCAACCGTTACCACGCCGCAGATACAAGCCAGTTATACAGCTTTAAAAGGTACAAACGATGATTTGTTAATCTGGGTTGCTCAACAAGTATCCAAGGGCGCAACCATAGACCAGTTGTCTGCAGTCTCTGGGTACAAACCAGAAGAGCTAAAGCCGGTTATAGAAAAAGCTGTTGGCACTTTTGGCGATGGCAACATTACCAAAGAGGAAAAAGACTTTATTGACTGGAAGATGGCCCAGTCAAATCAAACTGGTGGCGGCACTCAAGCGGATGTGTTTGCCAGACAAGGCATTCAAAATATATATACAGACCCAACTCTTCGCGCTCAAGCCAAAGAACAAATTGAACGATCTAATCGTCGTGAGGCCTTGGGTGTAGCTCAGGCTGATGCCGCTCCGTGGACAGACCCAAATTGGAAAACGTATTTAGGCACCAACAAAGAGGCGTACAACACTGCTAAACAAGTGCTGGCTGACCCTGCATTTGCTGCTAAATTTTCTGCGCAAACTGGATTGACTGGTGCCAATTTAAATAACTGGGTGACTGCCGCTATGTCGCCCGCAACTCGTCAACAGCAGCAACTGGCCGCGTCTATTAATGGGCCTTTGGTAGCCGGCCCGGGCGGGAATGATGCCTCACGTTATTCTGAATATCACGCCCCCGGAGAGGCTATAACTTCTGGCGAGAAATTCTCCAAACAATACACCAACGATGAGCTGGCGGCAGTACGCAATGGAATGGAGACCTATCGGTACGACCCAGATTCAATGGCAAAGTTCATGACCGCATACGGCGTCACAAAAGACGATGCCGGCCTGATACTGGGCATGTCCAAAAATGAAATGAATAAGTTTCTTGGGGCAAATAAAGACACTGTCCCAACTGCAAAATCTGACAGCGCAGGTCTTGGTTCCCTTGCCAACATCAATCTGGGTGCGGCCAATGCGTTTGAGGCATTGGATGACAAGACTCGCAAAGATTTAACCTTGGAGTGGATGAAAACCAACGGAGTTGATTCAAAAGTCAACGGGCAAACAAGCGAGGAATACAAGTGGACGCCCTATGTTGTTGGTGGAAGACCCGCCTCGCTTGAGCAAGGCCATGCATTAGATAAAAGCTACAGCGACTTTGTTGCAAATTACAACAAGACGCACGATTTTCAGCCATTTAGCTTGGACAAAGCCAGTGCGTTTAATCAGTTGGACAAAGACGCGCAAAACAAAATAACGACCGAATGGCAAAAGCAAAACGGCGTTGTTTTAATGAACAAGGATACGTCTGGCAACCCGGCGTTTACTTTGGCTAATGGAAAGGCCGTAAGGGGCGAAGACGCTGTTGGGATGCAGTCTAGTTACGACAAAATGATTGCGGACTATAACGCAACGCATAAACCAACTGTTTCACCGCAAGCCTCACCGCAATCTGGAATTGCCAGTATTGTTGCCGCCAACGCAGCAGCTCAACAGAATAAGCCTGTAAGCCCAACCAATCCTCCAGCAGTTAGCGGTGCAACGCCATTATCTGCGCAGGATTTTTCCACTCAGTACACTGCGCTTCAAGGCAAGAAAGATGCTACGCCGCAAGAGTGGTCTACGTTTCTTGCTTCCGCACTTGCCAACCCGCAGATCAAAACAGCATACGGCGACAAGCTGATTCCTGCGTATCAGTCACTGAACGCGCAGCAGTACACCACCTCACTGTTGACTGATCCGTATGCATCCGGCACTGATATTCAGAAACAAATTAAAACGCTGATGGATGACCCTACTTCCAAAGAGAAGTACGGCGACAAACTACAGGCAATTTACGACAAAGCAGGCACCCCGCAATCAGGTTACTACGGCGGCAAACAATACGACAGCCTGAACCCTCTGGCGGTTGACAACATTTTTAACCAGTTAAAGGCGCAGCAAAATGCTCTAGGTACTGACAAAATAATGCAGGGCGGGGCCATAAACGGCAATGACAAAGGCTTTGGCTCAGTAGATGCGGTGACTATGGACATGGCCAAGAACTTGGCGGCGTCAGGAATTACTGACATCAAACAAGTTGGACAGGGTATGTCGTACTACCAGCAACCTGTTATATCTCGTTATGTAACCAACGATGGTATACAAGTTGAGGCAAAGGACGGCAAGTACTTTACCAATATTGTTGATCCCAACGATTCAGAAAAATATATTACAAAAGAAGTTGATCCCAAAACTGTTACCAAACAGATGGGCATCATGACTGAACAAGCGACAGGCGATAATTCGGAATACGGAACATCTTCAATGGAGGCATTTACTCCTTTGACTGATGAACAACAGAAACAAGTTAAAACTGATGCCAAAGGCAATATAACTTTTCCTGTTCCGGGAGGCGAAGGAATCATCAACAAAGAAACTGGTCAACGTCTGGCCAGCAATTACAGCGAGCGCACCCAAGGCCCCATGTGGTCTGGTACTTTCAGGGGCCCCGGCAATACAGGTTACGGGGTACAGTTTGATGAAAAAACTGGCACTCCTGTGTTCTTTACTCGTGGCGCCACATCGGATGATTTAGGGCCGTTAACCACTCTTTTAAGTTTGGCATCATTTATTCCCGGCGTAGCACCTTTTGCTATGGCGGCAAACGCTGCGCTGGCTGCATCGCAAGGCAACTGGCTAGGTGCTTTGTCTAGCGGGCTTGGCGCTTTTGGCGGTGCGGGTGGTTTTGGCAACATGCTAGGCGCAAGTGCAGACACTCTGTCCACCCTTGGCAATATTAAGAGCGGCATTGGTTTGCTTAGTGCAGTCAACAACAAGGATTGGCTGGGTGCATTGACATCTGGCTCCAGCTTAATCCCCGGCATGAACTTGGGCGACATGAAGTTGGGCGATAACTTCAGCGTCAAAGATTTGACTGGCGGCCTGAGTGTGGCCAATGCCTTGCAGAAGGGCGATTGGGCTGGGCTGTTGAGCATCGGCGCACAGATGTCAGGCAGCAAAGACGCCATGACGGCTGCAAACGGATTGGCTTTAATGAAAGCGGTGCAATCTGGAAATCCTGCCGCGATGACCTCGGCTGTAGCCAAGCTGCAAAATACTCTGAGCAAACCTCCGGGTAACGCAAGGGGAGGCTTGTTACACGGGCCTGCGCCTGTTAAAGTACCACGTAATATGAACAACGTAGACCCTCGGATGTTCCAAGGGGTAGCAGCCAATCTGATGGCAAGGAGAGCTTAAATGGGTGAAGATGATTTTGACTTTAGCAATGGTGGTTTTGACGACAACATTGACTTTGGCAACCTCGATTTAGGAAACCTCGATCTAGGAAACCTTGATCTTGGTAACCTTGATCTAAGCAACCTTAATCTAGGCGATCTAAGCAACCTTGATTTGTCTGGAACCGGCCTGTCAAAAGAAGACATGGCGCTGTTAATTGGTCAGGCCAATCAGGACATGACTGGCACGGGCGACCTGCAAGGCGGGGGTTTTAATCTGGATGACCTGCTAAGCGGTGGCGGCGATGAACAAGGCGGTAACGGTGGTGGCGCCGAAGATTTTAATATTGATGATTTACTAGGTAGCGGAGGCGATAATTTAAATCTTGATGATTTGTTGAGCGGCGGTGGTGATGGCAAAACTCGGTCTTTGTTTGGCGCCGGCGCTGGCGGTGGTAAGCACGATGCAGACGCTTTAATTCGATCCTTAACGGGAGGCGGCGGCAATGAAGAAAGCCAGCTTAAAGATATTCTTGCCGGTTATTCCAAAGATCGTGATCCATTTGAAGGATTAAAAATATCTGGTCGCGGGCAATTGTCTGGGTTGCCAAGTGAAACGGGTACGGGTATTACAGGAGAAGGTTTTTCAAGCATCAATGATTTATTGAAATCAGGAACGCCAGAAGAAATTGCTCGTTATACCCCCGGTACCGCGGATTACGCCTTACATAGTGGCCTCGAAGGCGATCCATTTAGCTTTAAGGCTGATGCCACGCAAGGCGCAAACCTGACCAGCATGGGCGGCGGTCAAGGCCTGACTAAGTACGTTCCTGCAATGTATACCGATGACGGCGAACTGATGTCGGGTACGGGCGGCACTTTAACTGAACTTGGCTTTATCCCAGACAAGGGTTCTCGCGTAGCTATTGGCAATCCAAATTCTTGGATTAACAACCCCGCTAAGACTGGTGAAAAAGCTATTGTGTCGCAAGATAACGTAGTTAGAACCACTGCACCCAGTGGAGCCACTACTACAACACCTAACAAACCTACCGTTACAACGGCAAAAGACCAAACACCCGTTACGCCCGGCAACAACCAAAGTTTAATTGACCAACTCAAAGCCTTGATTGGCGCTGGCTCTGGTTCTCAAACTCAGCAAAACGACTGGATGAAGTATCTGATGATGCTGTTGGCTTTGGACGCCATGCGCAATAAAGGTGATAGCGGCCCAGCCATCATGAAAGGTAGTGACCGCACTCAGACTCCATACGCTGCAATTCAGCAGGCCGCAGGCTACCGTCCGGGGCAGGGCGGAATTCAGTACTTCAGCTCAGCAGCCGGCAAAGCTGCTGGCGGGGGCATTGGATCGCTGTCTAACGTTGGCTCCGTGGATGCTGCTGGTGGACGCCTGCTGCGCGGCCCCGGTGATGGCGTATCTGACAGCATTAACGCTCAGATTGGTAATAACCAACCGGCCCGTCTGGCTGATGGCGAGTATGTGCTGGACGCTCGCACTGTCGCTGAGATTGGCAACGGCTCTACAGGAGCGGGAGCTAGAAAACTCGCTGCTATGGTTTCCAGAATTGAACAAGCTCGTCGCCATGCAAAGCGCGGCAAGCCTAGTAACGCAGACCAACATCTCTTAGCATAAGGACGGATCATGCCTGATACCACTCCCCCAACCGGCACGACAAACACCCAAGGTTTAGCGCCGTGGGCAGCTCCGTACATTACAGACTATTTAAGCCGCGCGCAAACTCTTGCAAATGAGCCTACGCAGGTTTATCACGGCCAATTAACTGCTGGGCCTTCTCAACTGCAAAACCAAGCCTTTGCCGGCATTGGCGGGCTAACTGTTCCAACTGGTATTGGACAGGGCGCATACGATGCAGGTCAGTATGGGCGCATGGCTGCAACTACGCAGTACCAACCTCAGACCATGAATTTCTTGGGTCAGTCGTTTGCTCCTCAGCAGCAACCTCAGTACACGCCTCAACCGATAAGGCAGCCACCAATTGATTTTCCGCAGTACCCGCAAGATGATCCAAGCAACGGCGGGGAACCCGGCGGGATTACGGGCCTGCCGTACCGTAGGGGTGGTGCAAACCCAATGGGCGGCAGCTACGACGGTTCGGGCATCAATCCCGGGGGAAAATATAACCAACCTACGGGTGGCATGATGCCTCCTCGTTTGGGTGGTCAGTTTGATCCTAGCGGTGGCTTTGAACCCGGCGGTTTTACTGGCGGAAAGGTTGGCATGGGCGGAGGTGGGCCAAACCCAATGGGCGGCGACATGAGTTCAATATTGCAACAAATGCAAAATTTTAAAGGTAACGCAAACGGACTTTCTAGCGATCCTTCTATGGGGGAGAGGGCAGTTCTAAACGGCGGTAACATGTCTTCTAACCAGTCAATGGGTAACGGTTCCGTGCAAAGCGTTGGCCCAAATGGCGAGATGACTGGCGGCATGCCTATGTTTGGCGGACAGACCGGCGGCCCCATGGAAAGTTTTGCGCCTATGTCGCCGCAACAATACCAAGAGCCAGAGCTTGGTCCGCCTAAAGATATGCAAAACTTTGGCGGCATGGGTCGGCCCGCTCCCGGCGCACCAAATTACAACGACACTCCAAACTACACTCCCCCGGGCGGAGGTGGTCCTAACCCAATGACTGGGGGGCCCATGCCACCTGCGCAACCTCCTCAGCCCGCTCAATCTATTGCTCAGCAGTACATGAATCCGTACTTGCAGGCATCGCTTGATCCCCAGTTGGCAGCAGCTAAGCGTGCGGCAGACATTCAGGCTCAAACAAACAACGCCGCAATGACTAAAGCCGGCGCGTTTGGTGGTGGGCGTCAGGCTATCTTGACTTCAGAAGGTCAGCGTAACCTTGGCGACACGATGTCCAACATCACTGGTCAGGGCTATAACACTGCATACGACAAAGCCATGCAGCAGTTTAATGCTGACCAAGATCGCCAAATGAAAGAGGCTCAGTTTGGTACCACCTCACGTTTGCAAGGTTTGCAGACTGGCATCCAAGGTGCGCAGACTCAAGGGCAACTGGCTGATACTCAAAACAAAGCTAACATTTCAAACCTTAACACACAGATGAATGCAGGCGACGTGCAGCGTGGCATTACATCCGAAGGCATCAAAGCCGATTACGATGAGTGGATGCGTCAGAAAGATGATCCATACAAAAAGGCTCAGTTCCAAAAAGACATGCTTGCTGGTTTACCTGTTGGCTCGATGACCAACTCTGCTGCCGGCTTGTCTGGCATAGCAGGACTGATCTCCGCAATGGGTGGCGTAGGCGCACTGAATACCGCACTGGGTGATCCAAACAGCCCACTGGGCAAACTGTTGGGTCAATTGGGTCTGGGAACAGGAACTACTACTGGAACCGGAAATACAAATGGGGCCACATAATGAGCGTTAATCTGATTCAAATCCAAGAGCGTCTCAAAGACGTTCCCATGCAGAGCGTCATGCAGTACGCTAACGGCGGAAACCCTGATGTGCCTCCGTTTATGGCGCTGTCAGAGTTAAGCCGACGTAAGCGAGTACAGCAGGATTCTCAGCAAGCTCAGGCTCCACAGGGAACGGTTAAAGACAAGATTGAGCAGGAAGCCGCTGGCATGGCAGGCATGGCTGGCCCCGGTCAAATGCCCGGCCAACAACCCGGTCAGCCTCCCGGTCAACCCCAAGGCGCTCCTCCGCAGGGCGCTCCTCAAGGTGCCCCGCAAGGCGCTCCTCAGATGGCTCCTCCACAAGCACCACCAGTTCGTGCTGCAGAAGGTGGACTGATGTCTTTGTCTGTGCCTGACTTTAAATTTGGCTCAGGCGGTATCGTTGCGTTTGCCGACAGCGGCCCTGTGGAGGGAACAGAGGTAGAAGAAGACCCATCAGAACTGGTTAGCATGAATTTAGCGGGGGATTTAAAACGCTATAAAGACATGATGGCGAAAAAGATGGCTGAACAAGTGCCAGAAACTTTGTCTCCTTTGGCTATGGAAAAAAAGATGGCCGCAGAAGACCCAGAACGGTACGCTATTTTGCGTGCCAAGCCGGGTGTTGAGTACATGCAAGGCATTGAGGCTCAACTGCAAGCTCGTAATTCAGAAGCAGAAAAACAACGTGCCGAGAACGCTAAGTTGAAAGAGCTGAACACTTACGGCCTGTTGGCTAAAGCGGCCAATTCCACCCGTGGTATGACTGGTGGCGTGGGCTCACAGATTGCACAGATGCTGGGCAGCTTTGGTCAGGGTTATGCTGGCGTAGAAGAAAAGGCTATAACCCAAGAGCAAGCTTTGCGTGACGACTTACTCAAACGTAACGAGCTGAAGAACGCTGCACAGTTTGAAGTAGAAAAGCTGCAACGCGCTCAAGCGGACGGTGATGTCAAAGGTGAATACATTCATAGATCAAATTTGCAAAAGTTGCAGAATGCCTTGAGCGTTTCTCAGAATAGCTTGCTTAAGAGCGCAATTGATGGAGTGTATGGCGCTACTGCAAAACAGAATGCAGCCAACATTGCTGCTAAGGCCAGTATTGAACGAGAAAAAATCAAGGCTGCGTCTGACCTTGCCACTGCCAACAAACCCGATCCCGCCACGGTGATTCTTAACCGTGCTTATGCAATGGAAAAAGAAGGAAAATTTCCTGAAGCAAAAATATTGATGGATCGTTACATTGCCTTGAAGAATGGCACGACTCCAGACATGCGCCGTGCTCAGTTGATTGAAAAGTTTACCAATGACTGGGCTAAGATCAAGCCGATGCAAATGATTGCATTAAAAGAAGCCGGCATTGATGAAGACACATGGGTGCGCAATAAAGTTAACATGGCGGAAGGCGCTGCACCTGCTGGTGGCGGCAACAACAAACCCAATGTAGACTTGCTGAAAAAGGCAGACGCAATTATCGGAGTTAAATAATGGCAACAGCGGAACAATATGCTCAGTGGCTGGTCGATAACGAAAGTAAAAAAGGCACTTCAGAATTTGACACAGTTGCGCAAGCCTATCGTTCCGTTCGTTCGGCAGTATTGGCTCCACCAAAGCCGCCTGAAGACCCCGGGTTTTTTAGCAACATGGGCAACCTCTTGGTTCAAGGCGGTAAACAGGCTTTAGCTGCGGCCGAGATGTCTCCGTCTGTCCTCGCTGGTAATGTTGGACAAAACAAAGCAGCGTTGCTGGCCAAGCAACTGGCCGAGCCAAGCAAGCCACAGCCTGCTGAATTGCAGGAAATCAAAGGCGCTTTCAAAGATGAGGCGCAAGATTTTGAAAAAGCTCAAGGCTTTGTGCAGTCTGCCAAGGCGTTTGCTCCTATCTTGCTGGAGATTGGCAAGCAGGCGCTGACCAACCCCAAGGGCATGGCATACATGACCGCTGAGCAGGCGGCAAACATGGCTCCTTCTATGGCAGGCATGTTGGCTGGTGGCCGTACAGGCGCAATGATTGGAGCTATGGTTCCTGTGCCGGGTGCTGCACCTCTTGGTACTGCAATTGGCGCTGCTATAGGTTCGTTTGGCGGCAGCGTTCCAATGGAGGTTGGCTCTGAATTTATTGGCTTGGTAAGTAAAGAATTGGCAGCGCGTAAGTTGCCACCCACCGAGGCAAACATTTCCGACTTGTTGCGTGATACAGACTTTATGGCTACGGCCACTAAGAACGCCACTACCAAGGGCGTTACCACGGCTGGCGTAGATGCGGCACTGAACGTGGTGACTGGTGGTGCGGCTTCTGCTCCTCGCCGTGCGGCTGTTAAAGCTGCGACTGCTGAGTTGGGTGCTGCTGCAAATGCGGCCAAAATTGCAGAGCGCACTAAAGATTTGCTGGCTCAGAGAACGCTTGGTCAAAAGGTCAAGACTGGTGCAGGTGCTGTTGGTATTGAAACATTGGGCGGTGGTGCATCTGAGGCTGCTGGACAGAAGGCGGCTTACGGCAAAGTGGACATTGAAGATGTTGCACAGGAAATGCTGGGAGGCTTGGGCGGCTCTGCCTTGGAGGTGCCTGCATCTGCTTATGCAATGACTCGGGACTTAGCTGCGGGCAAAGAAACGCCTGTCACCCCTGAGACATTTGAGACTCCGGATATACCAGAGCCTACCGACACAGCCATTCAAAAGAAAATTGCTGAGAAGACAGGGTTGACTGAAGCTCCGTCAGCACCGCCAGATATTCTGTCTTCGGAAGAGGCAAACGCTCAACGTGCAAAAATGTTGCAAGCCAAGATAGACGCCGACATGATTGCACAGGAAGAGCGTGCTCGCCGTGAAGGCCCACGTCCTGTTGTTCCAGAAGTAACCCCTGCTGCAGATATAAGCCGACTTAATGAGGAGCTGCCAAAGGCTACACCCAAGTCAGAGCTATTGACCAAGCAGGCGGAGATTGACCGCATGCGCCTTGAGGCTGGCTTGCCTACGGGAGAGTCATCGTTAACGCCCGGTGTGCAGCCTGAAGTGGCCGCGCCCACGGAAGTGTTGACGCCCAAGATTGTGGACAACCGTCCATTGCAAGAAGGTGCTGCCAAGAACCGTTTGATGGTTATGCAGAACATGCTCAAGAACGAAGGCGGTGATCCAGCCAGCTTGACCATTGTTCCTCACCCTACGGCCAAAGAAAGATTTGCCATCCAGTCGATGGATGTGCCTGCTCGCTTTACCCCTGAGATGCAGGGCAATAAGAACGAGACTGGCCGTGTCCGTGAGACAACAGTCATTCGTGAAGATGAGGCCGGTAAACCTTTTGCCGAGACAACCGAGACGCCTGCCGGCCCCGGCATTGAGATTGATCCAATCAAAACGTACATTGATATTGCACGGCGCACCAACACGCCAGCGTCTATGCGTTTGGTCAGAGACTTTGAATCTGGTTTGGTAACCCGTGATGATGTGCAAGCTGCGCTAGACGCAGAGAGATTGGCTGGCCGTCCACTGCCTTTGAATTACACAAAAGCTGGTGAGCCTTGGTTCTTGGCTCCTGAGTCTTCCAAGCCCCGAGGTGAGCGTGAGCTGCCCCCGTCGTCACGGCTAACACCGGAACCATTTGCAGGCCCAACTCGCCCCGGTGAAGTTGTCCCTCCTCAAGAGACACCTCCTCCTCAAGAGCCGCCTACGCCTCCAGAAGAAGAGCCTCCAGAGCCAACTGGCGTTATGCCGCAAAGCTTGGAAGAGTTTAAAACGAAGTTTCCCATTGAAAGAAATAGCCCTGCCATTTTGGCCGCGCACAAAGCCGGTAACTTTCGGCAACTTGCAGACGTCATGGCTGCTAGTCCAAACCCGGCTGTTAAGCGCGTGGGTGAGTTGTCTCGCGCTATTGCCGGAAAAGTTACATTGTTAAAACCGGGGAAACAAAACGAACCTGATACATTGGGCCGTTATAGGTATATTGATGACTCCATTCAAATGGCCCCTAGAGCAGCGGCTGATGAATGGGTAAGTGCCCACGAATCATTGCACGCATTGATAGCATTGGCACAACGAGACCCTACGCCACGGCAAAAAAACACCGTGCAAAAGATTAGCAATTTGTATTTTTATGTTAAGCAAAATTTAAATCGTCAAGGCATTGGGTGGGGTAAAAACTCTTCTGGCAAAAAGTATCCTAGGCAAGTGTATGGTTTGGCTGACGAGCTGGAGTTCACAGCGGAAGCTATGAGCAACCCTGAATTCCAATACATGCTTATGCAAATTCCTTACGCTGGAAAGCGTAGCGCATGGACGCAGTTCACACGTTTAGTAGCTGACTTGCTGGGCATCAAAAACACTAATGCTTTGACAGAGGTAATGAACCTAACTGACAAGCTGGCTCAGATGCCACGGTCTAAGTATGTATTTAGCAAAAATCTAACTTCGGAAAATTCGGCAACTGAAGGTGTAACCGAAGTACCGGAAGTGGAAGAGCTGTCAATGCCATCGTTTGGCAAGAAGCCAGAAGCTCCTACGCCCACCGAAGTTGGCAAGCAAGCGCTTGACATCGTTAGCCAGACCGGCATGGAAGCCAAGCCGCCACCATTGACCAAGGCGCAGATTGCACAGCAAGTGATTGCCAAGGTTAAAGAAGACCCAGCCCTCTCCGCCAAGACGGCCAAGGCTGCGCTGCAACGCGCAATGGATAAGTTCGAGACATCCATGTTCTCGGGCGATGCAGCATTTAACAATGAGATTCGTCGCAACTTGATAAAAGATTTCAAGGAAGCGCCAGAAGTTCTTGGCATGTTGTTGGAAGCCAGTCAATCGCAGGCCGTTCACTCGGATGCACTGGCTACGCAATTCATCATTGATGGTGGTATTGTTTACGATGAAGACGCCAAGAAGTGGGTGTCTATCAAGAAGGAAGACAACTTCATTAAGCTGGCTCAGAACATTGAAGCCTTGCAGAAACAGTACAACCTGACCAAAGAAGATGCTGAGCGGATTGCACACACGTACTTTGTAGCCAAGCGCTTTAACTCTTTGTTAGATAAACAAAATGAACGAGAAGCCAAGATTTCACAACTTGAGTCTCGCATTGAACAAGAGCAGCGCAATCCAAAACTAACAGACTCCCAACGCGACGCCATGCTTAAGGGTTTGCGGTCGGATATCAAAAAGCTGGAAGCTGCTAACGTATATATCTCTTCCGATCAGAAAGCAATGATTGGCCCCGGTATGAACTTAGGCAAATTGATGCCTGAGCTGGAGCAGATTAGCAACACATGGCAAGGTATCCGTGTGAACGCCATCAAGGCAATGGTAGACGGTGGTCTGTGGAATCTGCAGACGGCCGAGGCCATGCTGGATAACATCGACTACGTGCCGTTCTACCGCGAAGAACAGCTTGAAGAAGGCCAAGGCCCACAAGAGTTCATCAAGGGACTAGAGGTTAAGGCTAAAGAGTACAAGCTCAAAGGCTCTAACTCACCAGTCAACGACGTGTTTGACAACATGGTGCGCTGGACGCAGTACGCCATCAACCGTTCTGTGCGCAACCACAAGGCTGTGCAAATGGTAGACCTTGCCACCGACATCAGCATTGGCGATGAGAAGATGGCTAAGAAGGTTGACGAGATGGACAAGGACAAGAACATTGTCCGCGTCTTCCGTGATGGCGTGCAAGAGTTGTACGAGGTCGCTGACCCGCTGTACATGGATGCGTTTGCTGCAGTGAGCAACGTGGCTTTGCCAATGCACAAAGTGTTTACGTTCATGGCAGACTTGCTGCGCAAGACTGTGGTGTTAAACCCTCTGTTCTCGCTGGCGCAGGTTCCTGCTGACGCTTTTTCGGCCATGTTCACCTCTGGTTTGCAAACTCGTTACGCCCTGAGCATTCCTGCCCGGGCCGTCAAAGAGTTTGTAACCACACTGACCAAGACCAGCGCTACACACAACTTACTCAAGCAGTATGGTGCTGTGGGTGTGCGTGATTTCAACGCAACAATTGCCCGTGAAGATGTAGAAATTGCGGCCGGCCTAAAGGCTCCTAAAAATCTTACTGGCAAAGTAATGGAGGGCATGAGCCATATTGCGATGGCTGCGGATAACGCAGTGCGTCAGGCCACGTATGAGGCAGCAATGGCACAGGGCTTATCCAAGTCCGAAGCAATTGAAAAAGCTTTTGAGATCATCAACTTCCGCCGCCGTGGCACCAACAAAATGGTGAACGTGCTGGGCCAGACTGTGCCGTTTTTCTATGCATACATGAGCGTGCAACGTGTAGCAATGAAGACCATCAGCGGTGTGGGCATTTCACCTACAACGCGTGGTGAAGCAATTAAAACTTTGATATATACCTCGGGTGCTGTAACGGCACTGTCCATGCTTTATGCAATGGCTAACGGTGGCGATGAAGAATATGAAAAGACTCCTATCGCCATCCGGGATCGCACCTTGCACATCCCCGGCACGGTTATGCGTATTCCTTTGCGGCCAGACTTCTTCTTGTTTCCAAAGATTGTTGGCGAACATTTGTACCACTTGATTACAGACAAAGGTTTGTCGGACGGCGCTACGTTCCGTAAAGCAATGACTGATAACTTGTGGAATGCAATTGCCAGCCCACAACCTATTCCTCAAACGTTCAAGACTTTGTTTGAAGTTGGGATTAACCATGACTTCTTCCAAGGCCGTCCAATTGTTGGGGCATTTGAAGCAAAGAAAGAAGCTGAGCGCCAATTTAATGACAGCACATCCGAGCTGTCCAAATGGATTGGTCATAACATTGGTGGCTCACCCATCATGCTGGACCATGTCATCCGTGGCATGTTTGGTTCACTGGGTGGCATAACAATGTACGCCTCCAACATGCTGATGAATAGCGATCCCGATGTAGAGCGTCCGGCCGGTACATTCCGTGACGCCATAGCGGGCTTGCCGGGTTCCTCTGGATTTATTTCCAAGGCCAACGAGTCGCGTCTGAAGAATGACTTTTACGAACTGCGTGATGCAGTGGAGAAGGCTAACGCCACGTACAAGGACATTGAAAAACGCAGCCCTCAAGGCATCGAAGAGTTCCTCAAAAACGAGAAGAACATGATGCGCTTGGGGCTGGTGGATGATGTTGAAAGCATAACTCGTGAGTTGTCTGAAATCCGTAGCTCAATCACGCAACTGACCAACGCTCCAAAGGATGCGTTTACCAGCGAAAAAAAGCAGCAGTACATCAAAGAATTGCGAAACGTAGAAACAGAAATGCTGAAGTCTTCGCAAATCCCAGAAATGAGAAAACTTGCGCAATTGTAAACTTAAGTATGTCGGCAACTTATTCTAAATAAGTCGCGGTCAGCTTAAAGTATGCAATTGTCGTTTAACAGGGTTTCAATGGTCTGATTCAGGGCTGCCAGTTCGTCCATCTTTTTGACTGCCCAAATACGCTTTTGCCCGTGGATTCCGTTAAGGTTTCCACGATGGCAATCGGGACACAGTGGCATAGATGTAAACCACTGGCCCTGATTGATTTCGTGGCACTCGCTGGGGCCAGAGGCACCACACACTACACAGTCCATTCCTTTGATCCGTGCAATGTGGATACGCTCTGACGACGTTGGTGCTTTTTTATTTTTGCTTTGCATGATGCTTCACAATCTTTTCTCTCTTTCTGCCATCATAGCCTCGGCCCTGTCAAATGCGTACTTTGCTGCGGTTTCGGGGCTTTGAGTGTTTGACATTAAAGCAAATGCGGCGTACCAGTCCAGCATGGTGATCTCTTGAATGGACGGGTACTCCACTGGGGCAACCAGCTCTTCAATGCCTTCAGGCTTTTTTGGTTTTGCCATTGGGTTTACCTTTCACGTTTTGAGAGACGATCATTGGAGCCAACAAATGATTGAGGTAGTAGGCCAAGCTCTGTCCTTCAATCCCAAGAACCTTGCACCACTGGTCGTCGTGCAGCGTATGAATTACATCGCGCAAAGCCTTGTTGTAGCCGCCGTTGAATGAGTCATCACCTTCAATAATTAACGTAATGGCATCGCGCACCAGTGCTGACGCTTTGCGCTGGCCGGCAGCAGCCTTGAGCTTCTTGTAAATCTCCTCCGGCAAATGCACAGAGTAGGGTATTAGACGCTTTGTTTCCATGAGTGATATTCCTTAATGACAAACTGCAATTTCTTGGCAGCTTGATAGTTTTCTTTTAATTCAGAACGCGATTGAATTTCCAGCTCTTCTTTCAACCACGTCACTACGGCGTCCTCTGACGACTCAAATATCTGCCCTATGTCCAGCAGATAACGAGCGAAGTCGGGGTCGCGGCAAAGGATTCCTGCTGTGCGTACTGCGTCGCGGGAATACTCTATGTCTCTGTTAATGGGTCGTTCTTCGCCGTTCAGTCTCACCATAACCACCTGATACCTTGCCCCGACAAAGTCCCTTAGCAGAGCCTCGGGTACCTCATCTGGGTGTACGTTAAGAGTCAGAATATAGCCAGTCTTGTCCTGCTTCATGGCTATCTTCACACCCTCAAACTGTAACGTCTGTACGCTCATGGTCAGAAGGGAATATCTGATTCGTCAAAGCTTTGCTGCTGCTTGGGGCTGCGGCGCTCCTGCTGAGGCTCCGATGATTCCCGTCGGCCACCTTGCAAGGCCACGTCGCTTACAGTGATGTCAATTGACTTGCGCTTGTTGCCCTCTTTGTCTGTCCACTCACGCTCGGTGACGGTGCCAGATACCGTGACAGCCTGACCTTTAACGAGGTAGGACGATAGGGCTTCTGCTCGCTTACCCCAGAGCTGGCAGTTCCACCAGATTGTTCCTTTGTCGCGGCCCATTGAGTCGGCCACGGAGAAGTTGGCAATGGTGTTGCCGTTTGCGGTCTGCTTGATTTCGCAGTCCTTGCCGAGCGTACCGGCTACTGTAATGTTGTTCATTCTGTTTCCTTTGCAAATTGATTCTTGGCCTTGGTGAATTTAGCCAACACGGTTTCGTATGCGGATGCGCTTTCCTTGACCTTGTCAAAGATGTTCTTGTTGTTGCGGAAGATAGCCATGACATCTGCCTCACTGCCGGCGTTGTCAAGTGCCAGTTGCGTAACGTCCATCACGAGGTCTACCCAGTCCGCAAAGTCACCTTCTGGGTCTGCGGTTACCTTGAGATACCACGGGCCTTCCTTGCCCTCAATCTTCTTTGGGGGTGCAGGCTGAGAAACGGGCTCGGCTTTGGCTGGCTTTTGATTGCCAGAATCAAACGAATCGTGCTCCACAATTTCAAGGGCGGTCATCCAGAGGTAGCGACGTTGATAGGTTTCCACTGCGCCCAGATTCTGAATGGGATGTGTTCCCTTTAAGTTGGCGTCTGCCATTGGGCTAGTGACAAGCAAGACTGTTCCGTCTTCCGTGTCAACGATGGTCAGGGTTGCCATCTCTGCTGTGTAGGAAACAACTCCACACAATCCAACGTTGTGGAAGATGAATTGGACGGTGGGTAGGAAGTCGCCCAGTTCAAAGTAAGTGTAGCCTGCAAACTTGTTGAGGCCAGACTTCTTGAGCTGGGTGTTTTGCAAGTCGACGCGAGCTTGCATTAGTTTTTTATGAACGCTCATTGGAAACCTTTACGTTGAACCATGTTTTTGGGATGTAGCAACCACTTCTCACCAAGGTAAGCAATGGAAGCCTGACGTTTTTCGTCGTTACGATGAAGGATGAAGTCAATCATCTCTTCTGTGATCGGGCCGTGCATCAAGCTGTAGCTGATGGGCTGAACATCGAAGTTGGTGAAGTGTTCTTTTAGACGCATGGTTACTCCTTGGTTGAAAGATATTTTTGATACTGGTCACACTGCTTGTTGACCTGACAGAAACCAGAGCAGCGAGTCCTATCGCCCTCACGTACCTCGAGGAAGTACCCTGACGATGGCATGGCCACTTCAGCTTCTGCCTTGTTGGTGTGAACGCTCTTGGCCCGCTTGCCGCCTTCCTTCATCACTGCGTACATGGTGGGCTTTTCCCACATCTCGTCAGCAGAACATTCAGGCATGCCGTGCCCCGTGTGCATGGCAAAGAACGCATCGTTGTGCAGCGTCAACCGGTTCGTGATGTAAATATCACGGTCAGCGTATGACCACAATGGCAACTCGATCACAGTCACTGGCGCTTTGGGATAACCCTCGCGTGTGGCTGCATCACGGCGTGACCAGTCTCGAACGATAGCAACGATGCGCACAGACTTGACCGTTTGCTTTTTAACGCGCTCGACCAGCCATGCATACGTGTTGAGCTGGTTGTGCCAGTCCACCTTTTCGTTCATCACTGCCCATGCACTAGTGACTTTGTAATCGCTGATAACGATGCCGTCGTCATAGACTTCTTGCAGGTCAATAGCTCCGCTGATCTTCCAGCCCAGATACTCGGTATGGATGCGCTCCTCCACGATGTGGTGGTCATCCTTGCCGTGTTGCAAGACTTCATGAACAGCAGAGCCAAAGAGCGACCAGACCATGTCGGCTGCGTCCTCCTCCAGATCGTCCCAGTGCTGGCGCTTGAGCTGCACGATACGTGGGCTGTTGAGTATCTCTGTCGCGCTAATCTGTGCGTCACCCTTGGTGTAGGTGGGCCGAGAGATCGCATTAACAAAGGTGTCAGGCAGTCCAAGGTTGTTGGTTAACTTCATTGTAGTGGCCCCGCTGAATCAAAGAAGTCTTCGGCCAGCTCGTAACAGCCAGACAACAAATTCACAGCAACCATGAAATCCATTTTGTGCAAAGCGCACATTCCAGAAAACACGATGCCTGCTGCAATGATCTTTTGCTGGGCGGTTTCTTCTTGGGCGTACAACAGCTCAGCCACTTGAGCGGCCAGCACTCTGGCTCGCGTGATGTCAGTCCTAGCGTGCTGCAATTGCTCTTGCGTAAATTTCTCAGTTTGCTTCATTGGTTCTCCTGTGAGTTAGGTGAGGCTAGATTGTACCTGCTACATATCAGGTTCGTCAACACCCGATACAATATGTTTTGCAAATTATTTACTTAGGAGTTTCCCTAATGCGAGTTGCAGCACGTCGAGATGCAGGAGAAGACCAGATCGTCAGCGCCCTAGAGGCGTGCGGTGCATTTGTGAAGAAGATCAATGACGGCGGAACGTTTGATTTACTGGTGTGGTATAGAGGCCACACTCTTCTACTGGAAGTAAAAGACGGAAGGAAGCCGCCATCAGCGCGAGAGCTGTCGCCGGCGGAGCAGAAGTTTCATGACTCGTGGCCGGGCAATAACCTGCATATTGTGCTGGGTGCAGAGGATGCGCTTGCACTGTTAAAAGCTTGCGTGTAGACTGAAAGCGCAACGCAAGTTGCTTTCATGGTTCTCCTAAGGTTGAGCTTTACTCCCACCTAAGACGTGGGAGTTTTTTATTAATAGTTGACACTCAACGTTCCGGTATGGTTATAATGGAATCGTTGTAGTCGTGTACAACAGTTGAAAGCCGTTACTCATGCATTGGCCTCCACTTCGGGGGACACGACCCAGTGCAGTAGTAACGGCTTTTTTATTGTCTCGACACAGCTTTGCTCCAAAGGTCTATCGGGTTTTGGGCTGGCATGAGGGAAGCGTTGGAAGCCGCAAGGTGTAGAGCGCAGTCCACCAGTCTTACTACGTTCTGATTTGGGGCGAGAGCGCACAGAAGATGCAGGCGCAAATGGGGATGACACTGGCGGTGTCCGTGGTTCAATCTGCGGGTGACGGCGTCAGGTCGGGCGGCCATGCTAGACGTTGCCAGTCAACGGAAAGCGCCCGGAGGTGAGCGAGCTGGAATAGGTTCACCCCACACGATACTCAGCTACGGCTCCGGAGATGTGGAATGTTGCCAAACGGGATTCAGTTCCCGTAGGCAATGCCATGTCCAGCCGAGCCTAACCACCCACCAAAGATGTAAAGCTTTTCGCAGGGATCATGGCGTCTCGTAAAGGGAACGGCTCACTGCAAGTCCAGCATCTTCACTGCACGGCGCACGGCGTCTAGGGTGTCTTCGAGATTGTCATTGTCCAACAGCAAAGAATTGGTGATGCTCATTGAACAACAGTGAGCGTCAAATATTTTGAGGGTGAACAGTAGGTTTTCGTCTTTGTCCACGGCTTGAACTTCAGTTGCGTATACGTCGATCATGATCTGGCCTCCATTGATTGCCATTGGGTTTGAGGAAGGTACCGCTCCGTTGGATGCGGGGCGTCTGGCAGGGGTTCGGTACACATGAAGACCGCAGAGTACTGACCTCGCTTTGGCACCGTCCAGCGGTCGATATAGACCCCCCAGACGCCCTTGATTGTCTTCTGGATGGTCTTGGGGCCAGCACCGAAGTGTTCGGCTATCTGGTTGATGGTCAGTCCATCTTCTGCGGCAAGCAACAAGTCACGGATTGCTTGATGTCTACTTCTTTTCATTCCGTTTCTTTCCGTAGGCGTTCTAGTTCGTCTTGCGTTACAAATGGTATACCAGATGGGAACTCATCGCGCAGTCGTTGCATCTCTAAGTTGTAAGCCACAGACATCTTGCGTGCCCTCGACTCACGCTCGATGCGGTTGAACTCGTCGTCTTCGGTGTTCATTTCTTACTCCGGTGTTTTAAAACTTCATTCAACAGTGACTCCATCTGGTCAGAGGCCATGTTGTGGAATGGG
>Ga0209084_1001212_pt1 | contig 22221 bp, 17 predicted proteins | sample C_130820_MF_Meta_FD_187309 | JGI IMG/M metagenome (GOLD analysis project Ga0209084, IMG submission 187309) | Freshwater microbial communities from Lake Croche, Canada to study carbon cycling - C_130820_MF_MetaG (SPAdes) (version 2) | ecosystem: Environmental > Aquatic > Freshwater > Lake...
GGAGGCCCTCCAGCTTCAGCTCCAAAGCAACATGACCAACACGACCCCGGCCAAGATGCCCAGCTCTGCCCAACTCAAGGCCATCAAAGAGTTTATGGCCCTTCCTCTGTTGAAGGACGTCACCGACAGCGCCGAGAAGGCCCGCCTGACCCGCGTCATGCTAGATTCTCTGGCCCAGCTCAAAGACCTCCTTCCTGCCTCGGCCGACGGTAAGACCCCCGACGCAAAAACCGGCGGGATGTCGTTTACCCAGCAGCAGGTCGACGACACCATGAGGGCCATTGGAGCCACTGGCGGTCACTTTGACTTCGCCTACCTCGGGATTCTGGTGGGTCTGTTGGCAGCGCTCTATCTGATCAGCGCTCTGTTTACTCTGAGCATGCAGCTGGTGATGGCCGGTGTGGCGCAGAATCTGGTGTCGAAAATGCGCATCGAAGTGAATGCCAAACTCGACCGCCTGCCTTTGAAGTTTTTCGACAGCCGTACCCACGGCGAAGTTCTTAGCCGCGTCACCAACGACATCGACACCATAGCCAATACCCTGCAGCAGAGCCTGACCCAGATCATCACCTCGGTGATCAGCATCATCGGTTACATCATCATGATGCTCACCATCAGCTGGTCGCTCACGCTGTTTGTATTGGCCACCCTGCCGCTCTATGTCGTGGCCACGGTGGTGATTGCCAAAAACTCGCAGAAGTATTTCGCAGCCCAGCAGAAGGAACTTGGCAACCTCTCGAGTCATGTCGAGGAAATGTACACCGGCCACAAAGTGGTGAAGGCCTTCGGGCGAGAGCAGGATTCGATCGACCATTTCGAAGCCGTCAATAACCGCCTCTACGACTCAGGCTGGAAGGCGCAGTTCATTTCTGGGGTGATGTTCCCGGCCATGAACTTCGTCAGTAACCTCGGCTACGTGCTGATTTCTGTGGTCGGTGGCATGGGTATCACCCAGAACTGGCTCAAAATTGGCGACATTACGGCCTTCATCCAGTACGCCCGTAACTTCACCATGCCCATCGTGCAGACGGCCAACATCGCCAACATCATCCAGTCGACGGTGGCCTGCGCCGAGCGCGTGTTTGAAATCCTCGACGAGGTCGAAGAAGATCAGCAGCCTGGGTTGGAGTTTTCGCACAAAACTTCCCAACCTAGCGGCGCGCAGCGGAGTCTGGTCCGGGATTCGGTGGTCATTGAGCACATGAGTTTCCGCTACAAGGCCGAGGAACCGCTCATCGAAGACATGAACCTCCGGGTGGAGCCAGGGCACACGGTGGCCATCGTGGGCCCCACCGGAGCCGGGAAGACCACGCTGGTTAACCTGCTCATGCGGTTTTACGAACTCGACTCCGGTAAAATCCTGCTTGGGGGGAAGGATGTGCACGAGCTGCGTCGCACCGAACTGCGCCAGCATTTTGGCATGGTGCTGCAGGACACCTGGCTGTTTGAGGGCACCATCCACGACAACATCGCCTACGGCAAACTGGGCGCTACCGAGGCGCAGATTGTCGCCGCCGCGCAGGCTGCCCACGCCGACCACTTTATACGCACCCTTCCCGAGGGGTACAAAACCGTGCTCAGCGAAGAGGCCAGCAACCTCAGCCAGGGCCAGAAGCAGCTGCTCACCATCGCGCGCGCCATTTTGGCCGACCCAGACATTCTCATCCTCGACGAGGCCACCAGCTCGGTCGACACTCGCACCGAGGTGCTGATCCGCAAGGCCATGGAAACCCTAATGGCTGAGCGCACCAGTTTCGTCATCGCCCACCGCTTGAGCACCATACGCGATGCGGAACTGATACTGGTGATGGATAAGGGCCGCATCGTGGAGCAGGGCACTCACGAAGGCCTGCTTGCGCAAGAGGGCTTCTACGCCCAGTTGTATCGAAGCCAGTTTGCAGCCCCAGCGGAAGCGTAGGGGCGTTTCCGTCCAACCTGGCTCTTGATCAGTTGCTACTGAGGCATGTTGAGCGGGCCCCTCGCGACGGAAGGCGGCCGAGACTGACAAACTCCCTTCGGAGCGTAATGTCCGTCTCGGCCGTCTTCCTGCGTCCCACTCGACATGCCTCAGGGATTGCAAAGAGCCAGGCTGGACGGTCGGTCCCTGGCTGGGGGTGAATGGGACTTCACGCGGAGGGGGTGTTGTACACGGGTACGACTGTCCATCGCCCCCTAGCTCCGCCAACGGCCTAAGGCTATTCTAAAGCCCATGAAACTCGACCAATGGAAGAAGAAACTTGGCGCCCTCGACCCCTCCCTGGGAGGTGACCGCCGAGAAGCTGTGCTGGTGCGGTTGGAGCAATTGGCCGTCAGCGACAGCGCAGCGGTGGAGTCGGCCTCTTGGGGTGGGCTGGGAACTTCGGCGTGGTCGGAAAGCGGGCTGCTTCTTCAGGTAGAGGGCAATTTGTGCTTTGTGGCCCCGGCACCCGGTCCGCTGAGGGTGTGGTCGCTTCGTAGCCTTTCGGTGGCACCTGCCTTGCCGTTGGCCCCGGGCTGCACCTGGGCGGGAGAGGGGCGGGCCTACACTATGGAGGCCTCGGTTGCAGAGCCTCAAGTCACGGTGTCAACCAAACCAAACGCGTCTGGGGCCGGGCCCTACCCCTTGGTGAGGGTGAGCCGGCAAATGGTCGAAACCGTGGTGGCGGAGTTCGAAGCCCTCCAGTCGGACCTCTGGGGCTTGGCTGCAGTTTGCTTCGACCAACTAGGGTTGGCCACTCCCGACCGGCGGGCACAGGCTGCTCTCACACTCCTTCCCTTCCTGCCCGATGCTGGGCCGGGTCCCGACGGCATGAAACGCTTTTATCGCGGCGAAGTGCTCGACGCCGAACAACGGCAAACTCTCGAGGCTTGGATGCCGCTGCTGGAAACCAAGCTCTCAACGCTGCGTTTGGCGTCTTGGGGGCAGGGCCTAGCCAAGCTCAAGGCACAAGACCAGCAGGACGGCCGGGTGCGTTTTCCCAAGGCGGCCGAAGCCTTCCTGCAGTGGGCCGATGTGTTCGCCGGCGCTGAAGGGACGGAGTTTCTGAAGGCCCTCAATCGCCGCATTTTCGACCCCCAAGGCGCACCCACGGACTCTGCAGCCGCTATAGCTCTGGAATCTCCTGTTGCTAGCGGTGAGGAAGCCTTACTCGCGGCCCTGGCCAAGCTTGACACCCTCACGGGAATGGAACCCATCAAAGACCAAGTAAAAAGCCTTTCCAACCTCATGCGTGTGCACGACCGACGGGAGGAATTGGGCCTGAAGGTGCCCCGCATCAGCCTCCACGCGGTGTTCACCGGCGGGCCAGGGACGGGCAAAACCACTGTTGCCAGGCTATTGGGCGAAATCTTTGCGGCTCAGGGCTTCCTCAAAAAAGGCCATCTGGTGGAGACCGACCGTGCCAGCCTGGTGGCAGGTTTCGTAGGGCAGACAGCGGGCAAAGTGGACGAGGCGGTGTCGAGGGCCCTCGACGGGGTGCTGTTCATCGACGAGGCCTATTCGTTAGTTCCCCAGGACGCAGGAAACGACTTCGGCCAGGAGGCCGTCGACACCCTCCTCAAGCGCATGGAAGACTACCGCGACCGTCTGGTGGTTGTTGTAGCCGGCTATCCGGAAAAGATGCTCCGCTTCCTCGACTCAAACCCAGGATTGGCTAGCCGTTTCGGGCGGCGTTTTGTCTTCGATGATTTTTCCCCTGCGGAGCTGGAGCAAATCTTTCTGCGCTTCACCGGCGAAACGGGCATGAGTCTCACCGATTCGGCCCTCGGACGTTTGCGGGTGTACCTTACCGCCGTGTGGCAAAACCGCGACACCCATTTTGGCAACGGCCGGTTGGTGCGCAACTTGTTCGAGCAAACCCTTGAGAAGCAGGCCAACCGTCTCGCTCCCCTTGCTGAACTGAGCGCCGAGTTGCTTTCAACCATTGAACCCGACGACCTGCCCGGCTAAACCCTTAGTCCACCCCGTGAGGCTGAAACAAGGCTGGGTGCCAGCGCAGGGCCACCAGCCAGATCAGGGCGTTGATTCCGTAGGCCACGGTGGTGAGCCAGAAGACCGTGCTTGGGAGCCCGTAAGTCTGGCCAAACCAACCAACGGCGAGCGACAGCACTGCCGTTGAAGCCCCGTGGACCAGACTGAACAAGAACCCGAAGGCCGACGAGCGCACCTGAGGCTTTACGGCAGCACTGAGCAAGGGCATCACCGAGCCGGGGTTTCCCACCGCGGAGAGGAGCCCAAAGGCAAAAAAAAGTGGGTAAAAAGCCCAATGGGGCCAGGGCAGTTGAAGGCAAACGTAGCTCATCGCGGCAAACCCAACCAGGTAGATGAGCATCAGCCTTACTCGCCCCAAGGGGCCCTGCCGTGCCTGAGCAAAGTCACCCAGCCAGCCACCCAGCAGGGAACTGCCGATGTAGCCACAGACAAAAACCGCCAGCACATAGGTCCCCTCGGCATTGCTGAACCCGCGCACGTCCACGAGGTAGGTGACGGCGAACGAGACCATCACCGGGCTGGTCGTAAAAATCAGGCTCAGGGCGAGGAACCATAAAGTCCGATTGCCCATCAGCTCCCGCAGGTCGGCCAGATGGACGCGATCGGTTTGTACCAGGCCGTCTGTTGCACCCCTTCCGGGGTCGCGGAACAAAATCAAGATTAAAACGCCGCTAAACATGCTCAGTCCGCCCAGCAGGAACATGGCCAGCCGCCAGCCATCGGGCGACTTCGAAAGAAGGCCGACGACCGGAGCCAGAACGACAAACCCCAAGCCTCCTATGGCCCGCAGAGCTCCAAAGGCTTTTCCCCGTTCTCGTTCTGGAAAAAGGTCGGCGGTGATCGAAGAGGCTAGGGGTTCGGCAGCCACCGTTCCTACCGAACCCAAGGCATAGAGCAACAGCAACTGTGTTTCGTTTTGGGCCAGACCAGCCAGCACGGTGAAAATACCCCACACGCCGGTGACGACGAACATCAGGGCTTTTCGGCTCCAGCGGTCTGCCGCCATCGACCAAAGTGGACCGAACACCATGCGTGAAACTTTTCCGATGGCACTAAAAACGCCTAGGGCCTCCAGATTAAGGTGAAGGGCGGCCCTTATGGCGGGAAACAACGCATTCACCAAACCCGTCTCGGCCGTATCGACCATGTTGGCCAGCGCCAGTACCAGCAAGTTCTGCCACCGACGTCCGGGTTTTGGGGAAGACATGCCTGTATTGTACCCCTAAACTAGCCACATGGACACAGGAAGATTTGCCCCCACCACGAGCGGACGGGCCCACCCAGGAACTCTTTTGGCAGGAGTTCTCGCTTGGTTGGATGCTCGCAGCCTTGGAGGCCGTTTTGTGTTGCGCCTCGAAGACATCGACCCCGGCGCCCAAGACCCCCGAATCCGGCAGGGACTGGTCGACGATCTGCACTGGTTTGGTCTGGAGTGGGACCAGTTGGTTTGGCAATCCGAAGGCCGAAGGGGTCACGAAGAGGCACTCGAGACCCTCGCATCGCTAGGGTTGCTGTATGAGTGCGGGTGCTCCCGAAGGGTGGTTCAGGAGGCGGGAGTTCCCTCGGCTTCGGGGGGCTGGGTGTACCCGGGCACCTGCCGAATGCGCCGGGTTCGCAATTGGAGGGCCTCGCGCCTAGGTTTAAGGGCCGATTTGACCGACTTTAAGGTGTCGGTTGCCGACGAAACGGGGACAGACCTCTCCCAAGTTCTGGGCACGGCGATGGGGGACCCACTGGTTCGTCGCCCTGACGGGGGTGCCACCTACCAGTTGGCGGTCGTGGTCGATGACGCCGCTGCGGGCGTCACACGGGTCGTTCGTGGCCGCGACATCGCCACCAGCACGGCCACTCAGGCAGCCCTCATCGATCTGCTGGGACTGAAAAGGCCAGTTTGGCGGCATCACCTGCTGCTGCTAGAAACTCAAGGCAAAAAGTTGGCCAAACTTCATCAGTCGGTGGCGGTGCCACAGCTTCAGGATTTCTACACTCCGCAGGCCCTGCTTGGTTTCCTTGCCAAGGCGTGTGGCTTGCAATCGACCGCCCATCCGGTGGGTCTGCAACAGTTGCTGGCACAGTTCGCTTGGGCCCGGGTGGAATCTCAGGACGTGGTGGTCGCCTGGCATTCAGGTGCCCTTGAGCTGTCGACTTCAGAGCTATAGAATGGCACCTTATGGAGACTCTTGAAAACCGGGTGGCCGAAATTGAGGCCGAGTTTGAGCTCGTCGGTGAATGGAACGACCGCTACAGGCTCCTGGTCGACTGGGGCATCAGCTTAAAGGCCCTTCCCGAGGCCGAGCGTACCGAGACCTGTTTTGTCTCAGGGTGCTCGAGCCCCTTGTGGCTCAAAGCCGGCGTGAACGAGGGGGTTTGCTCTGTGGGTGGCTTTAGCCCAGGAGTGCTTCCCAACGCCCTGGTGGCGCTACTGGTGCGCCTTTACGATGGTCTACCGGCCGATGGCCTTGGCCCTGAAATCGACCTTTCCGAGCGCTTAGACTTAGGACGGCATTTGACACCTACCCGCGAGCTGACTTTCGGTCGCCTGCAGAAACTGGTTGCCCAAGCTCTTCGTTTTCCCGTGGTCGTTTTATGAACGATCTGAGCTACCAAAGCCGCTTTGGTGGCCTCGAGCGCCTTTACGGCGATGGAGTCCTGGCCACTTTGAGCTCCTCGCACGTCTTGGTGGTGGGGCTGGGCGGAGTTGGTAGCTGGGCGGTCGAGGCCCTGGCTCGCTCCGGTGTCGGTCACCTCACCCTGATCGATCTCGACGATGTGTGCGCTACCAATACCAACCGTCAACTTCCCGCGCTCGACCCGGAGTGGGGCCGCCTCAAAACCGAGGTTCTTGCCGACCGCGTGAGGCGCATTAATCCCGAGTGCCAGGTGCACGCAGTGGCCGATTTTCTGACGGCTCAGAGCGCCACTAGGCTCCTTCAGGGGGAGCCTCAGGTTGTCATCGATGCCATTGATTCGGTGGCCGACAAGGCGGTGTTGGTGCAGGCCTGCCGCGAGCGCCAGCTTCCTCTTCTCGTGTGCGGGGCTGCCGGTGGGCGAACCGACCCCACTCAGGTCCGAGTGGCGGATCTCGGCCGTGAACAGGGCGATAGCCTTCTCAAGGCCCTCAAAAAAAACCTGAAGGCGCGAGGTCTGTCCCCCGATTCCCGAGGGCTGTGGGGAATCGAATGTATTTTTAGCCTGGAACCGGCGATTTTGCCTTGGGAAGTTTGTGCTTCGGTCGCCAGGCCTGACTCAGGCGGCTCTGGCCGAATCGATTGCAATGCGGGTTATGGCGCCAGCGCCTTCGCCACCGGTACTTTTGGTCTGACGCTCGCTTCCCGCGCTGTGAAGGTCATCTTGAGTCGCTAACGAGGAAAGAGAAGATGGTGGGCCAGCCGCCCAAGGGCCTCAGGGGCTGACTGAGCGCTGAAAGGTTTGTTGTCTGCTGGGCGGAGTTCGCCCGGTCAGGTCTGAAGTGCGCCTAAGTACTGGTTGATGTCTACCTCATCGCGCAGATGCTCGGGGATATACGCATCAGCGTACTTCTTGTACACCCCCGAGGTCAGGAAAAGGTCAAACAGTTCGGCATCGATTTCCCGGTTCTTTTTGAAAAACGACAGCACCTTGACGGCCTCCGAAAGTTTCTTGGGCGTCTTGTAGGGGCGGTCACTGGCCGTGAGGGCCTCAAAGATATCTGCTATCGTCAGAATGCGACTCTGCATGGAAAGGTTTTCGGACTTCTTCTGGTAGGGATATCCACTACCGTTCAGAGTTTCGTGGTGTTCGCCGGCAATGGTGGTGACGTTGGATTGACCCTTAGGCCAAGGAAGCTGGTCGAGCATCAGAATGGTCTGCATGACGTGTTCCTTAATCTTGAAATGCTCTTCGTTGGTCAGGGTGCCACGGCCAATAGAAAGGTTGTAGATTTCGCCCTGGTTGTAGAGCAGCGGCGGAACCGGTGTTTTGAAGTCGTAGACTTTGGTGTTCGCCTGAGCATCCACAGACGTGTAGGCATCCGAGAAGCTGACCCTTCTGGGAAAGACATGGATAGGTTTGTCGTCGAGAAGGCGCTCGAGGCACGGCAACTCGCTCTTCGGTACTTCGCGCAGGCGCTCCTCTTCTTCCCAACTCAGACCGACGCGGTCATCGAAGTAGCGCAACCAGGTCCGTGCGCCAATGGTCTTGATCATTTCTACCTTGTCGGGGCTGAGGAACTCCCCTCCGAGATTGCTCTTGCCGAGGAACAACCACTCTTCGTCCAGTTGCTGTTTGAAGGCTACCAAGGCGGCGTCGGCTTTTTCGGTGGCGCCCGGGTCGGCCATCACAGTTTCGTGGCGCTTGATCACAGCGTCCCGGTAAATGATCTCGAAGCGGGCGCGGATTTCGTGAATGCGGTTATAAATCGTTTCTAGTTTGGTCGATTTGTCTACCACGTATTCGGGCGTGGTGATCTTTCCCACGTCGTGGAGCTTGGCCGCGAGTTGGAACTCCTTTAGTTCATCCTTACTCAGACTGAAACCAGCGAACTCGCCTTCGGTGACCGCGGATGTGACTTTGGCAAGCTCGATGGCGATAATGGGCACGCGCACACAATGGCCGCCCGTATAAGGGCTTTTTCGGGAAAGCGCACTGTTGATCACGTCTATGATGGCATCAAACAATTTCTCGAGGTTATCGATGAGCTGGTTGTTGTACAGAGCCGTGGCCGCACTGGCGGCCAGAGCCTCGACGAAACTCTGCATGTCGGGCCGGAAAGGCACATAGCGAGAGTTGTCGGCCGATCTGGCGTTGATGAGCTGGAGCACCCCGAGTTTGTCTCCACCAAGGGGTATCAGCGGCACATTGAGAAAGCTTTGCGAGCGGTATTTGTTCCCTTCGTCGAACTTTCGGGTTCCGCTAAAGTCAAACGAAAGGTCTTCATAAGCGTCGGGAATATTGACCGTTTTTCCCGTTAGGAAGGTGTGGCTGGACACGTTGTTGTGGTTTTCATCGCCGCTTTCGGAGTAGAGGTTGACCGGCTTGATAAAGGCGGGAATCGGCGTCGGGCTCGTGCCTCCGTAATGGGTCTTTAGGTTCTCGTTTTTGTTGACCATGATGTTGAACTCAAGTTGCCGCGTTCGGGAGTTGTACAAATAGAGCGTACCACCTTCGGCATTGGTCAGTTTCATAGCTGTGTCGATAATCTTTTGGCACAGCGTATGAGCGTCTTTCATGGTCGAAAGAGCGGTTCCGGCGTCAACAATCTCGTTCAGCTTGAGCTGAGCATCGCGGAGGGCCTGTGTCTCGCGGGCAAGGGTGGCTTTCATGGTGCCGAATCCCCGGGCTAGGGTGTCAAACTCGCGGATGCGGGAGCCCTGAGGCGATTCTCCGCTGAAATCCATCCGGCACGCCCGTTCGACATCGGTGCTGACGGCGTTCATGATTCGTGTCAGCCGCGTGGTGAACAGAAACGTGAAGGGAATCAGAAGCAGTACGAGAAGGACGGTCGCAAACACCACTCCGAGTTCCATGCGCTGGTAGTCGACTTCAAAGTCCTCCCCAGGAGCGGTGAGCACTAGCTCCAGCGCCTGACCCGCTACCCTGTAAGAAGCGTTCTTGGTCAGCCAACCGGGGCGCCTCTCAAAGTTGGCGGACTTTGCCATGATGTTTTTCTTGGAGTCTAGGAGCATGACACCGCCCTTAGGGGAAACGACCTGGGTGTCGATGAACTGCTGGAGTCCGCGAAGGGTAAGGTCAACTCCCAGTACTTTTTGCCCCCCTGCAAGCGCAATGGAGGCCGTCACACCTGGCTCCTTAAGCGAGTTAAAGGTGTAGGGTTCGCCAAGGACCGCGTCGGGAGCTCCGAGGGCAAGCTTGAACCAAGGCCGTTCAGCGGGTACGTAATTAAAGCTAACCTCTTGCCGCCGAGAGAGCAGTTTCCCCTGCGCATCAAGGAAAGTCCACTGCTGAACTCGGTTGGGGTTGGTTCCGGTAATGGTTCGTACCAGCATTTCCGCCGCAGAGGGGGCCTCGTGGGCGGCCAAGATGCGCTGGTCTCCCCGGGTCGCTATCACTTGTAAGAAACTCCCGTCGACGTCGCCAACGTAAATTGAATATAGGTTCGGACTTGCCCGAAGCGCCCTCAACATGAAGCTCAGGAAGTTGTGGGACGTCCCATCACCCACTACCGGGTCGGCCGCATGGAAGTCGAATGAGGCGTAGCGGGCCAGCGAAATCGTGTCTTTGAACTGCGAATCGGTCCTTTCACCAATGGTTTCCGAGATGCGGGAAAATAGAGTCTCAGCATTCCGGCGTGCGGCATCAGCCCCAATGTTGACAACAATAGCCACAGTGGCGGCTCCCATAAGGCAAACCGCCAATACGAGGGACAAAGCGATGCTCATGCGTAACCCAAAGAGAACGGGGGAGCGAGAATTCATGTCAGACCTCTCGAAAAGAGTATAGGCCGAAACCTCCAAAAATTGAGAGCAATCCTCTAGTGGTTGTCCTCGGCCAGCGCCTTCCGCTTCTCGATCAGCAGTTCAACCACCTGGGGGTCTGCCAAGGTGGAAATATCGCCCAATTCACCGTACTCGCCCGCCGCAATTTTTCGTAGAATGCGGCGCATGATCTTGCCCGATCGGGTCTTGGGAAGCCCGGTGGTCACAAGGATATGATCGGGAATCGCAATGGGGCCGATGTGGTGCCGAACCTCGTTGCGCAGTTCTCCCACCAGTTCAGGTGTTTCTTCCCAACGTTCTTTGAGCACCACGAAGGCAAAGATGCCCTGACCCTTAATGTCGTGCGGTACCGGGACCACGGCTGCCTCGGCGCAACCGGGGTAACTAACCAACGCACTTTCCACCTCGGCTGTTCCCATGCGGTGGCCCGAGACGTTGATCACGTCGTCCACACGGCCAGTAATCCAGTAATAACCGTCCTCATCGCGACGGCAACCGTCCCCGGTAAAATACACCGCCTCGTAGGGTTTAAGGTAGGTGGCCATGTAGCGCTGGTGGTCGCCGTGAATGCTCCGGCTCATGCCCGGCCAGGCGTTCTTGATGGCCAGCAGGCCACTGACGTTGTTGCCGTGGAGTTCATGCCCTTTCTCATCCAGAAGTACTGGCTGCACACCGTAGAAAGGCAGGGTTGCCGAGCCGGGTTTGAGGGGAGTGATTCCAGGAAGAGGGGTAATCATGATTCCCCCGGTTTCGGTTTGCCACCAGGTGTCGACGATGTCGCAGCGCTTTTCGCCCACAACTTCGTGGTACCACTTCCAAGCTTCGGGGTTTATGGGTTCACCCACGGTTCCCAATACCCGGAGGGAAGTGCGTTTGTGCTTGGTAACGAAGTCATTGCTTTCCCGCGCTATCGACCTGATGGCCGTAGGTGAGGTGTAGAACTGCGTGATTCCCAAGCGGTCGACCATTTCCCAGTACCGACCTGCATCCGGGTAGGTGGGAATACCCTCAAAGAGAACCGTCGTGGCGCCATTGGCTAAGGGCCCATAAACCACATAGGTGTGGCCGGTGATCCAGCCTATATCGGCGACACAGGCATACACGTCGCCAGGCTTCCATCCAAAAACCTGTTCGTGGGTCATTTTGGCGTAAAGCAGGTAGCCTGCCGTGGTATGCAGGATTCCCTTGGGCTTGCCAGTGGATCCTGAAGTGTAAAGCAGAAAAAGCGGGTCTTCCGAGTCCATGGGAACAGCCGGGCAATAAGGCCGTTGAGCAGCTACAGCTTCATCGAGCCAAACATCCCGGGGCGGGAAAAACGGGACTTTGTTTCCAGTGCGTCTGGCCACAAAAATAGTCTTCACCGAGGGGCAGGCCATGACGGCCTCGTCCACGGTCCGCTTGAGCGGAATAACCTTGCGCCCGCGCACCCCCTCGTCGGCCGTCATCACGGCCACACATTTGGCGTCATTGATCCGGTCGCGAAGGCTTTCGGCGGAGAATCCCGCGAACACGACGCTGTGGATGACTCCGATGCGGGTGCAGGCCAACATCGAATACACCGCCTGGGGAATCATCGGCATGTAAAGCGCTACGGTGTCGCCTTTGCGGATTCCGGCAGCAAGCAAGGCGTTGGCCACCTTGCAAACTTCACGGTGCAGTTGGCGGTAGGTGATACGTTCCTCTTCGCCCGGCTCATCGCGTTCCCAGATGAGGGCGACTTGGTCGGGCCGGTCTGCTAGATGCCTGTCAACGCAATTGGCGCTTACGTTGAGCTTGCCCCCAAGAAACCAGGTGGTAAGCCCCTCGCTCCAGTCGATATCTGACACCCGGTCGAAATCGCGTATCCAGGTCAGCTCCGAGCGGGCCGCCTCGCCCCAGAAAGCTTCAGGCTCGCGCACGCTGCGCTCCCAAGTCTCACGGTACTGTGTTAGGGTTTTGACAGGCTGCAAGGGGACACCTCCGTTATTTCCGACAGTTTACGTCCGGTTAGGCCCTAGGTCTACCATTTTTTTGGATCACTTTTTGTCACCTTTGTCAGACTTTGCTTGCCGGGAGCCTAACGGTGACCTAAGCTGATGCGATGAGCAGCGAAATACTCTCTGTGATCGTCCGGGCAGCCTGTGAGGCCTTGGATCAGATGTTCTCACTTGCACCCACGGCGTCGGAACCCCATATCCTAGACCAGAAGGCCTCTCACGGCTGGGATGCCTCTGGAATCATTGGCCTGACCGGGGCCGGAAAAGGCATGGTGGTTTTGCGCCTGCGCAAAACCATGGTGAACGACCTGCTGAAGAAGTCGGGTATGGAGGCCAACAGCCCGGAAGAAGAGCAAGAGTTGGTCAACTCACTCTTGGGCGAGCTCACCAATGTGGTTTCCGGGCACGTGATCAACACCCTTACCGAGTACGACCTAGACATCACTGTTCCCCTCATCGTGCAAGGGCCCGACCACAAAATCAACTGGCCGGTTTTTGCGCCGGTGAATCAGGTTCCCATCAAGACCACCCTAGGCGAAATGGAACTTCTGGTGTGTTTTGCCCTGGGGAGAACGCCGGCCCGAAGCCCCTAGGCTTTTAGTACCCGGCAGGCGTCTTTTCGGCCCAAGGGCGAGCAGTTTCCAGTTGAGCTGCCAGCCGGAACAGAGCCGCCTCATCGGCGAACTTCGCCACAAAGTGCATGCCCATAGGGAGGCCGTCACTGCTTTCGAGAGGAACCGACATCGCAGGCTGACCGGTCACGTTGAACACCGCGGTCCAGGGCATGAAATCAAAGGTCTGAGCAGCCAGTGGCTTGATCACGCCCAGGGCCCTTAGAAGCCAACCGCCATCAAAACTGCCAATCACCTTAATCAGGGCTTTCTCGGCCGCTGACGGCTGCAAGGCGCCTAGGGGCACAGGGGGTTTCGACAAAGTGGGAGTCAGTAGCAGGTCGTAACCCTCAAAAAAACCTGAGACCCCCCGGGCGGAGACTTGCAGGTAACGGGAGGCCTCGGCGTAGTCGCGGGCGTTCAGGGCTTTCCCTAGCATTCCCAAGCCATAGCTCGATGGGTCGAAGTCGTTAACGTTGATTTTTTTGCCGGCCAACCTGGCTGTCAGTTCGATATCCGCACGAAGCTCGGCGGCAAGAATGGTGACAAAGGCCAGCGAGAAGGGCTCGGCCTCAATAAACGGTGCGTCCTCGATTACCTCATGACCCAACTCTCTCAACAGGACTACCGTGCGCTCGAGACCGTGCAGCACTTGGGGATCGACCTTGCCTCCCATGAGAGGTTTTCCCGTAACCGCGATGCGTAGTTTTCCAGTCGGTACCGACAGCTCGTTCAGGAAAGGCCGACCCGAAGGGGGTGCCGCGTAGGGGGCCCCCACGTCGGCTCCCTGAGTCGCGTCGAGAAGAGCCGCTGAATCACGCACAGAGCGGGTGAGCACGTGCTCGATGGCAAAACCATGCCAGGCTTCTCCGAAGAAGGGACCCGTGGGAGTTCGGCCTCGGGTGGGCTTGAGGCCAAACAGGCCGCAGGCGGAGGCCGGAATGCGAATCGAACCTCCACCGTCGCCACCAGAGGCCAAGGGCACCATACGCGAGGCGACGGCGGCGGCAGAACCCCCCGAGGATCCGCCCGCGGTCCGTTCCCGATTCCAGGGGTTGCGGGTGGGGCCAAAAGCCAAGGGCTCTGTGTAAGGGGTAAGGCCAAACTCAGGTGTATTGGTCTTGCCCAAAATGTTGAGTCCGGCCGACTTCCATCGCCTCACCAGCTCGCTGTCGGCCTTCGCGGGGAGGTTTTTCAAAAGTCGGTTGCCCTGCGAGGTCGGAACTCCCTCAAGGGTAGAGAGCAAATCCTTGAGAAGGAAGGGCACCCCGGCAAAAGGGGCTTGGGGAGAAAACCCGTGGACTGCGGTGGCGCGGGCACGGTCGTAGAGCTTGGTGATGACAGCATTGAGGCCAGGGTTGTGCGCCTCGATGCGGGAAATGGCTTCTTCAACCAGCTCTGAAGGCGTCACCTGTTTGGTGCGCACCAAGTCGGCTAATCCGAGTCCGTCGTAACGCGGGTAGTCGGGGAAAGAACTCATAGTGCAGAAAGTGTAGCATGCAAGGGACCTAGTGGGTCATCCCATTCCCGCTCAGAAAGCCACCCTCAAGCTCAAGCGAGTTCTCAAACCCTGCCCTATCGATGGGCCTATGCGACACCCAAAGAAGCGTTTTGCCCGCCAAATGGCTACGCACGGCTGCCACCAACTCCTCGGCCGCTTCATCGTCCAGACCCTCGGTGGGTTCGTCGAGAATGGTGATAGGTGCCTGGCGAAGCAGTGCGCGGGCGAGTACCAGACGTCGCCTTTGACCACCTGAAAGGCTTTCTCCGCCTTCATCGACCCACGTGGAAAGGCCTTCGGGCCAGGCCCGCAGGGTAGCCTCGAGCCCCACCACAGCCAGCACCTCCCAAAGAGCCTCGTCGGTCGCCTCGCTTGAGGCCAGCCTGAGGTTCCCTGCCACGGTGTCGGCAAACAGCCACGGGTCCTGCGCGGCGCAGGCAATGTGGCGACGAAGGGTGGTCTCATCCAAAGAAGGAAAAACCACTCCACCAAGACTTATCGAGCCCGCGTCGGGATCCTCGAACCTCGTCAGCAGGCGCACGAGGGTAGTCTTGCCGCCGCCGCTGGGCCCGGAAAGCACAACGTGTGTGCCTTCGGGAAACTCGAGGGATAGGTTGGCGAGCACACAGTGGTCACCGTAGAAGAACCGCAGGCCGCGGATGACCAGTGACGAGTTTTGGGGTAAGGCGGTGCTCTGGTCAACGTAGGAAGGGCTGGGCGTCTGGTTGGCTACTCTGCTGAGGCGGGCCGCAGCTTCGGCGGTACCGGGAAGCTCCAGCCACATCGCCGGCAGCGCCCCGAGAAACTCAGGCAGTCCCAAAACCACCAGAACAAACCCCACCAGCAGTGGACCATCGAGCCGCGCATCGGGAGGCACAAGGGCGGCGGTTCCCAGTATCGTCCAGGCCACCAGACCGCCGGCGAGGCCGATGAGCGCCTTGAACCCGAAACCCAGTCTCAGCAGTTCCCCCTGCTGCTCCAGCCGGTCAGTGTCGCACCGACCTACCGCTGCGTTCTGGCGCTCCCGGGCTGGCGCGTGGAGGGCCAACTCGTCCAAGGCATCGAGGGTGTCGAGAAGGCGCCTTCGCAGGAGGCCTTGGCTACGCACGAGGGCTGGGGCCAATTGGCGCCCGGAGTGCCAGCATGCGGGAGGAAGAATAAAAAAGCTGAGCGTGCTCAGGAACAGCAGAGGTACCGCAAAGCCCACTGAAAGCACAGCGGCAAAACCGACCGCAGCGGCCAGCAACAGCAAAGCCGAGGCCAAGGGCACCGCGAGCCTCTGGTAGAGATTGTCCAAGGAATCGAGGTCTTTGGTCAGGCGTCCCAACACCTCCCCGGCGTGAAGGTTGCCGGTCTGGCGGGGCGACAAAAGCACCAACCGTTCGAACAACCAGACCCGAAGTGCTCCAATAAGCCGGAAGGTGGCATCGTGGGTTACCACTCGCTCGCCCCAGCGGAAGCCTGTGCGGCCTAGAGCCAGGGCGCGAATGGCGCCAGAGGGGGAAATCACATCGTAAGCTTCGGCGAGCACTGCCGAAACTCCCGCCAAGCTGCAGCCGGTAAGAAACCAACCCGACACAGCCAGAAGTGCCAGAGCGCATAGCTGCGCCGCCAGCGACAAACCGAGCCCACCCCACAGGTGGTTGCCGAACTCAGCCATGCGAGCCACAAACGGCCGCAGGTCCCCGAGGCCTGCGTTCATTGCCTTCCGCCCCAAAGCTTCCCGTCGCGAAGCTCCAGCACGCGGTCGACGATACCCAAGGGTTGGGCATGGTGGGTAAGGACCACCAGCGTGTGATGGGCGCGCAGTTTTTGCAGACGCTCGAGGATCAAGGCCTCAGTTTCGTGGTCGAGACTGGCCGTGGGCTCATCGAGCAACAGCAGGGGTGCTTTGCGCAGGAAAACGCGGGCCAGACCCAACCGCCGCTGCTGGCCGCCTGAGAGTCCGCGGCCCTCCTCTCCCAGCGGGGTCAACAAACCCTTCGCGAGGGAAGCCGACCAGGCTCCGAGGCCGGCGAACTCCAAAGCTTCCTCGAGCTCTTCGTCGGTGGCCTCGGTTCGCGCAAGGCGGAGGTTCTCTGCCAGAGTGGCCGAAAGCAGCCGGGGGTGCTGATTCATCCAGCCAAGGCGGGCTTTCCAGCCTTCCGGGTCGAGGTTGCTCAAGGGAATATCATTGACCAGAATCGAACCCGAGTCGGGTGCGAGTTGCCCAGCCAGAAGCCTCAACAGGGTGGTTTTTCCCGCGCCGCTCGGGCCGGTGATAGCCACGGCTTCTCCAGCCCCCACCGTGAGGTTGAGTTCCTGCAAAATTGGCACACCCGGCGCATGGGAAAACGCTACCCCCCGCATCTCTAGGCGCACGGGCCCCTCCGGTGGTGTTAGGCGCCCGCGCACGCCGGGCCGCGCTTGGGCTTCGAAGATGGGCATCAGTTGCAGGGCGGCCGCTTTTGCCTCGGCCTGGGCGTGGTAATGAACCCCGAGTTCCCGCAAGGGCAGGTAGAACTCGGGAGCCAGAAGGAGCACAAACAGGGCCAGAGCCAAATCCGGCGTGCCCGACCACGACCCGAAGGTCAGCAGGTTCAACAGGCTGAAGCCCAGATACACCGCGGTGAGGGCGATGCCGAGCATGGTGAAGAACTCGAGCACGGTGGAACTCAGGAAGGCCAGCCGGAGCACCGACATCGTCCGTACCCGAAACTCCTCGGCCACCGCTGCCACCCTGGGGGTCTGCTGCCTGTGGGCATCGACGAGCCTGAGGCTAGGTAGCCCCCGCACCAAATCGAGGAAGGCCCCGCTCATGCGCGACAAACTGAGGAACTGCTTGGTCTGTTCCACCCGCGCTCCGCGGCCCACCAGGCTCATGAACAGGGGAATCAGCGGCGCTGTCGCCAACAGAAGCAGTCCACAGGCCCAATTAAGGGGAAAAACCACCGCTAAAAGGAGACCGGGGCCCGCCACCGCTAGGCTGCGTTGCGGTAAATAGCGGGCCAGCCACGCGTCGAGGCCGTCCACCTGTTCCAGGAGCTTTGACACGAGCACCCCCGACTGTTGTCCGGTCTTCCACACAGGGCCGAGTTCGTGAATCTTGGCCAGAAGTTCCAACCGAAGCGGAGCCCTTACCAACTGTGAGGCTCTTACCCCCGCTTCCTCGCGCGCCCATTGGGCCAATACCTTGAGCATCAGTACACCCGGCAAGGGAGCCCAGAGCAACAGAAGTTCGTCCCACGATTTCTGGTCGGTTACCAGACCGGCAAGAAACCAAGCGACCAGCGCGGCTTGCGCTAGGGTGAACAGCATTCCCAACAGGCCGGCGGTCACCGCAAGGTTGGTCCAAAGGCCCACGCGCTTGGCCAAGGAGTTGAGCCAAAGGTCTTCGGGGGCTTTCAGGGCAGGGCCGCCAGCTTCTTCAGCCCCTCCACGATTTCAGGTCTACTCCAGTCGGCCCCACCGGTATGAGCGGCCACGAGTCGGCCCTGTTTGTCGATAACGGCGGTCGTGGGTAAGCCCTGGACTCCCCAAGCGTTTCCCGTGCCTCCTGTAGTGTCGAGAAGCACGGTAAAGTTGGCCGAGTTTTCGTCTAAGAAAGCCTTCACCGTGCCGAGGGGTTCGCCTACGTCTACCGCGAGAACCACGATGTCTTTGCTCTCGGCCAAGCTTTTGTTCAAGGCCACCATCGACGGCCATTCCTGTTTGCAAGGCCCACACCAAGTGGCCCAGAAGTTCACCACCACCACTTTTCCGCGAAGGGCAGTCAACTCGATTTTGGCTCCCTCAGCGGAGCTTAGATTGAGGCTTGGGGCCGTGGAAGGCTCTTTCAGGGGTGTCAGACCCATGCCGGTGAGCAGGGGCTCCAGGTTGGCCTTTGGGGTGCAAGAGGCCAAGGCCACCAACAAAAGGATTAAGCAGGTGCGCATAGGAAACAAGGTAGCATAAAGCCGAGCACCTCGGTCGTCTGTTTAACGAAATATAGCCCAATTAACCCACGTACTTTATAATAAGCACATGAAAGCTGGAAATCTGCACCGCTTGATCCATGTGGTCAACAAGGCCTTGGTCGAGTTGGGACACCCCTTGCCACTGCCGGTGCTGGAGCCGATGTGCGTCATTATCCACCGCATTATGAGCTACCAGACCCGCCAGTTTCACTCCATGCGCCACATCTTCGGCTTTATCGACGACACGACGGATGCCTACACAGTTCTCGCCGCGGTGTTCCATGATTTGGTCTACTTTCAGGTGGATGATGGCATACCGCCGGTTTTTCGCGAACTGTGTTTTGAGTCGGTTGTGATGAAGGAAGGGCAGGTCTATTTGCGAACCGACCGTTCGGACGACAAATTGTTCGCTTTGGCGCTCCACCTTTTTGGCTTTGAAGGCGGCCGGCAATTGACTCCCACCACCGGCCTCAACGAGTTTCTGAGCGCTTTTTTATTCTTGCGCATGATGGAAGACTACGTTTCCCGTACCGACCTCGTGGCAGTTACCGTCTGCATCGAGGCGTCGATTCCTTTTCGCGGACTTAATTCTCAGGGTCAGGATGTGGGTCAGGCCTTGGCCACACGCCTGGCCTCTTTGTCAAACCCGGTGGTTTCTCCGGCCGAGTCTCGAACCATGGTGGCCCGAGCCATCGAGTTTGCCAACCACGATGTACAGGATTTTCAGCTGCTTGAGGTGGGAAGCTTTTTGAACAACACTTGGAGGTTGCTCCCCGAAACCAACCCGTCGCTGCGCTTTCCCGGTACCTTTACCATTCGGGACTACCGGGTGGCTTTGGGTAAGATGCTGGGTTTCTTCCGGTATATCAAAGCCGAGAATATCTTTCACAGCGCACCGGGGGTTAAACTCGAGTTTGAGGCGGCAACGCTCCGCACGCGAGTCAACCTTAAGTTGGCTTGTGACTATATGGAAGCCAAACTGCTGGGTTTATCCCTTCTCGAAGCCATGGCTCTTGTGACCGGTGGCGATGCACCAATCTCGCTATTTATGGGTGACCTACCTCAGGAGGGTGAGAGCTTCGACACCATGGAGAAGTTCCTCCCCCCAGCACCCCGGCCAGCCTGGCTTGATCCGGCTGATGCCCTGTTTCTTCTGCTTTCGGTGGGCCGGCAAGAAGATTCCAAGTTCGACCTCAAGAACTCCCCGTTGGCCACCTTTCTGTACTGCAGCCTTGAGCCCGGTCAGCGCGCCGACTTAGTGCGGAGTATGACCCAATTTTTCGCCGGGACTATGTGGGCCGAGCCCTTTCTGGACCTGTGGCCCCGGAACATAAGGCGCGCTGTGTTTCATGCCTGCGCGCAAATTGTGCCCACTCGTAAGGCCGAGTTGGAGCGCTGGGAAGGGCTTTAAGAGCCTCAGTTTGACCGTGCCACCTTTTGGGAGAAGCCTACGAAAGCCGCCGGGAACTAAAGCGCGCATACAGGCCCGGCAGGTAGCGAGCCGAAAAAAGCGCATAACGCGATTCTAAATTGAAGGCTACATACGCGTGCGCCTTGCCTCGCAGGGCGGCCTTCAGAATGTGGCGCGCGACGGGCTGTGGAAGAGCGCCGCTTTGGGTTCGAGGGTCCTGCACCCCCTTGGGCTTGCCGTCGGGCCCTAGTGCGGCCTTGTCGAGGGCTGTTCGAACATAACCCGGAAAAGCGGTGGTAACCGACACTTTCCTGGCCCAAAGTTCGCTTCGCAGCACCGCGCCAAAACCTGTCAGAGCGTGCTTGGCCGCAGAATAGGCCGAACGTCGAGGAGCACCGATAAGGCCGGCAACGCTGGAAACCAGCACGAAGCCGGAACCGGCCGCCATGGAGGGTAGTAGACCCCGCACCAGATCCACCGGTGCCATAAAATCCAAATCGACAATCTGATCAAAGCCCGCTGGGGCGAGCTCCTCAAACCCAGAACGCTGCGAAATGCCGGCGTTTAAAATCACCAGCGCGAACGACCCCGCGATTGCCAGCGCCCTAGCCGGAGCCGCCACACGGGCCGAGCGGTCGAGGAGGTCGAAGGCCAAAACCTCGTGCCCGCCTGAGTGCCCGGCGTGGTTCGATTGAGTTTGGCACTGGCGGGCCACTTCACCAAGGGTTTCGGCATGGCGGCCCGAGAGCAGGACTCTCGCACCCCGGCGCGCGGCTTCGAGGGCCAGATGGAGGCCAATACCCGACGAGGCGCCGGTAATCCAAACCCACCGCTGGGAAAGTTCGATGTTCATGGGTCCAAACTACCCGTTTCGCGGAACATCACGCAACGGAGGTCTTGCTGGTGGGCGTCGGTGCGGCCGTATTGCGGCTCCAGCGTGCGGCTCACGATTCGGCTCGGGTCAATGCCGTGGGCAAGAAGGGCTCGCAGTGCCACCGCGGTGCGGCGCTTGGCCACTTGGCGGTTGCTCGCCGGGTTGCCCGAAGCATCCGCGCTGCCCGTAAGCTCAATCACCACCCGGTTGGCTTTGAGCCACTGGGCCAGCCGGTCGAGTTCCTTGGCAGCGGGTACGCTCAGGCGCGAGGAGTTGGCGTGGAAGCGAATGCGCTGCACAGGAAGACCGGTCGCAACCGAAACGGTGTCGAGCTTGGTCGGTGCGGCCGTGTCAGGCTTTTTTGTTGGCTTTTGGGGCCCCTTCTTACGCCTCCAAAGCCACCACGTCAGCGCTGCGAGAAAGCCCACATCGAGAACGAGAAAGAGCTCACTCGGAACGATAGGGCAACACCCGAACGTCCAGATGGTCTTGAATTGTCACTAAAGCGCCGTCTTGCAGTTCTTGTTGAAACGACTTCAAGGCGGCAAACAGCGTCGGTCCGAGGGCCTCGGGACTTGTGTTCAGGGCACGAAGCAAAAGCACGCTGGGCCTGCCCCCTTTAGGAGAAGCCAAAAGGTGGCCGAAGTCGAAATCCTTGGTCATGACCAACCACCCGGATTCGGCCGCCTTGCGAACCACCTCGGTATCGGAAGCGCTCAGGCGACCCATCTCCGACCAGTGGTAGGCCTCGATGCCTTTTGCATCTAAGGCTGCGAGCCAGTGGCTCGAAAGGTTCAGGTCGATCAGTATGGTCATAGTGTAAGGACAACTTCCCGCTCGTTGACGCGCCACGAAGCATAGGCCAAAGCCTGCGTCACATCCTCGGCCACTAGGTAAGGATATTCATTCAAAATCGTAGCCACCGAATTGCCCGAGGCCAACAGATCGAGAACGGTGCTCACGGTAACCCGCATTCCCCGTACGCACGGTTTGCCACCCATCACCTCGGGATTTATCGTAATCCTGTCGAACTTCATGATAGTTGGAAAATAGCACCGGGCCGTGGAGAAGTCAAAGTGCGAGGGAGGGGAGGACTTCAGATTTCGGATGCAACCTCAAATCTGTCTCTACACCCAAAAAGTAGAACGCATCCAGATGACCACAAGCTAGCTATTGACGATACAAAGGGAGGGGAGTATGTTTACTTCATTGATGGGGCTATCTGTGACTTACAGGCAAGCAACGAGTTTGTTTCTTTCCTTTCTGGGCTTCCTTCTCCTAGTTTCGTGTGCACAGCCGCTGACTCCCCCTTCCATCATGAAGTCTAAAGGGAGCCTCTGGATCTATATTTCTGGCGGGAGTAGTACGCAGAGGACGATTCAGCCAGTCGCCAACGACTTGACGATTACTCAGTACACGATTTCCGGAAGTGGACCGGCGGGGTGACGTTGGCTCCGTTGACCCAAGCTTCGGGCACTTTCAGTGCACCCTCCATCGATGCTGGTGACT